>Ga0310691_10002781_pt1 | contig 22267 bp, 19 predicted proteins | sample 176DNAGHGlowgp2_FD_203887 | JGI IMG/M metagenome (GOLD analysis project Ga0310691, IMG submission 203887) | Sheep rumen microbial communities from Palmerston North, Manawatu-Wanganui, New Zealand - 1766 DNA GHGlow gp2 (v2) (version 2) | ecosystem: Host-associated > Mammals > Digestive system >...
GCTAATTACATAGTTCCTACAGCAAGCTCTGCATGCGAGCTTGTATATAACTGCCTGGACAATGAAAAAACAGATGAGGCGGTTGCTAAGTGTATCTATACAGGAATTGTAACAGATACCGGTGTATTCAAGTATTCCAACACATCTCCGGAGACACTTAAGGTAGTATCTGAGCTTATCAAATTCGGTTTTGATTTTGGAGCTTTGGTCGATCACGTATTCTTTGAAAAGACCTACGTGCAGAACCAGATACTTGGCAGAGCATTGCTTGAAAGCATGCTCTTTATGGATGGAAAATGCATAGTAAGTGTAGTTTCCAGACAGACAATGGATTTCTATATGGTTACATCAAGTGACCTTGACGGAATTGTAAGCCAGCTCCTACTTACTTCAGGAACTGAGTGCGCTATGTTCTTATATGAGATAGGAAGTATGGAATACAAGGTTAGTCTGCGTTCAAAGGGACTTGTGAATGTGGCCGAAATAGCTGAACTGTTCGGAGGCGGCGGACATGCAAGGGCAGCCGGATGCACTATGAACGGAACACAGCATGATATCATCAACAATCTTTCGGAGTACATCGAAAGACAGCTTAAAGGTATATAAATGTATAACGGACTGATCAATGTATACAAGGAGGCAGGCTATACATCCAACGATGTTGTGGCGCGCCTCCGTGGCATTTTAAAAATGAGAAAAATCGGACACACAGGGACTCTGGATCCGGATGCGGTCGGAGTCCTTGTTGTTTGTGTGGGAAATGGAACAAAACTGGTCGAGATGCTGACAGACCATGATAAGGAATATATTGCGGTCTGCAGGCTTGGTGTTACAACAGATACACAGGATATGTCTGGCAATATCCTCTCAGAAAGTGATGTTGATGTTACTTCAGAGAGACTCCGCGAAGTCGTAAAGAGGTTCGTTGGAGAATACGACCAGATTCCTCCTATGTATTCCGCAATCAAAGTCGGTGGTAAAAAGCTGTATGAACTCGCAAGAGCCGGTAAGGAAGTAGAGAGAAAACCAAGAAGAGTAAGCATACCTTCGATTACTATCCTTGACGACAGCAGACTATCATCGGACCACATTTTTACTATGGAGATAAAGTGCTCCAAGGGTACATATATCAGAACGCTCTGCAATGACATAGGCGAAGCCCTTGGCTGTGGCGCTGCGATGGAACATCTCACAAGAACCTGCGTGGGGAGCTTCCATCTTGATACAGCTATAACTCTTGATGAAATTGAAAAAAGAAGAGATGAAGGCAGGCTGGATGAAATAATATGCCCTACAGAGAGCATTTTCAGAGATCTGGATCTGTGCATTATAAAAGACAGCCACAGGAGACTTCTTGAAAATGGAAACGGATTCAAGGTTGAAGATATTTTAAAAGAGGCTCCGGATGATGAGATGGATCACATAGACGATTCGGAACTGTATGAAGATGGCGTAAGAGTCAGGGTTTATTCAGAGGATAAGACCTTTTTTGGAATATACAAATATGACAAGAGATTAGAATCATTCAAGGTTGAAAAATTTTTCTATCAGCCTTGAGAATAATAAAATGGAGAAAGTGAATGCAGATAATTTCCTGCACGAAGAAATTTCATATAGAAGATAAAACTGTAGTTGCTATAGGCAAATTTGACGGAATTCATTTGGGCCACCAAAAGCTTCTTTCACACATCCTTGATAAAAAGGATAAGGGCATGAAAGCAGCTATATTCACATTTGATCCGTCGCCCGCTGTATTTTTTTCTAATATTTCAAAGAAACAAGCCGGCGCTAAAGTTTTTGATGATAAACGAAATGATGAACATAAAATGATGATTTCGCAACTTCTCACAAAGGAAGAAAAGCGTCGCAAATTTGAAGAACTTGGAATAGATATTCTGGTCGAGTTTCCGATGGATGAAGAGACCGCTCATATTTCACCGGAAGACTTTGTAAGAAATATCCTGCACGATCAGATGAATGCAGCATATATCGCTGCGGGAGACGATCTGTCTTACGGCTACAAGGGTAAGGGAGACTTCGCCCTTTTAAACAAACTTGCACCGGAACTTGGATACAGAACCCATGCAATAAAAAAGCTTCAGATGTTTGGACGAAATATAAGTTCAAGCTTTATAAAAGAAGAGATTCAAAAGGCAGAAATGGAGAGAGCAGCAGAGCTTTTGGGCGAGAAGTATTATGTCGGCGGATTAGTGGAGCATGGTAAAAGACTTGGAAGAACCATAGGTTTTCCTACAGTTAATATTTTGCCTCCCGACGAAAAATGTCTTCCTCCTTATGGAGTTTATTTTTCCGAAGTGAGGATAGAGGGACAAAAATATCACGGAATGACCAATATAGGCATAAGACCTACAGTTTCCGACAACAACAGAGTAAGTGTTGAAACATTTATATATGATTTTGACGGAGACTTGTACGGAAAATATCTGGAAATAGCTCTTCTTACATTTCACCGAAAAGAGCAGAGGTTTTCCGGTGTGGATGCCTTAAAGGCACAGATGGATCATGACCTGGAAGCGGGAAGAAATTTTTTCAGCAGAGACTGAACTTTACATTTGTTAATACCTGTGATAAAATAAATCGGTTTCTTACATGAGAAACAATATGCAATTACCGATACTCGGATCGAGGCTTCTCCAGCCACTTCCTGGTATACGGCAGATCGAAGTAAAAAGGAGAAAGAGAATGATCGCAAAAGAGAAAAAGACAGAAGTTATCAATCAGTTCGCAAGACAGGCTGGCGACACAGGTTCACCGGAGGTTCAGATTGCTATTCTTACAGCTCGTATCAAAGAGCTTAACGAGCATCTTGATGTACATCCCAAGGATCACCACTCAAGAAGAGGACTTCTTAAGATGGTTGGTAGAAGACGTGCTCTTCTTTCTTACCTTAAGAAGAAGGATCTTGAGAAGTATCGTAAGCTTATCGCTGATCTTGGTCTGAGAAAGTAATGGAAAAAGGCGGGGTTGGTCGATTTTATTATCGGCTTATTCCGCCTTGTTTTTATTACATAGGAAATTGCTTTGCAAGCAAAATCCTTTTTTGTTCTTTGATAATCGATCGGACTTAAAACTAAAGTCAGCAATTCAAGTTTCCATACAAGCCTGCCGCTAAATGAAAAGATGGCGGAGTTTGTTGGTTCTTAAGGATTAAAAATGCGCCCGAGGATGGCGCGAGAAGGAGATTAATATGAAAACATTTTCAATGGAACTGGCTGGTCGTACACTTAAAGTGGAAATCGGCAAAGTAGGTAAACAGGCTAACGGATGTGCATTTATGCAGTATGGTGATACAACTGTTCTTTGTACTGCAACAGCATCAGATAAGCCCAGAGACGGTATCGACTTCTTCCCTCTTAGTGTAGAGTATGGTGAGAAGTTCTACTCAGTTGGTAAATTCCCCGGAGGATTCAATAAGCGTGAGGGTAAGCCTTCTGAGAATGCTATTCTTACAAGCCGTGTTATTGACAGACCTATGCGTCCTCTTTTCCCTAAGGATTACAGAAATGACGTAACAATCGAAGATATGGTTATGTCAGTTGATCCTGAGTGCCGCCCTGAACTGGTTGCAATGATCGGTTCATCAGTAGCAGTATCTATTTCAGATATACCTTTCGACGGCCCTTGTGCAATGACACAGGTAGGTCTTGTTGATGGAGAGTTCATCATCAACCCTTCACAGGAAGTTTGGAATAACGGCGATATGCGCCTTACAGTTGCTTCTGTAGGTGAGAAGGTTATCATGATCGAAGCAGGATGTAATGAAGTTCCCGAAGATAAGATGGAGGAAGCTATCTATCTTGCACATGACGTAAACCTCAAGGTTATCGAGTTCATCAAGGGCATCGTAGCAGAGGTTGGTAAGCCAAAGCATTCATATGAGAGCTGCGCAGTACCTCAGGAACTCTTTGATGCTATCAAGGAAGTGGTTCCTCAGGAAGAGATGGAAAAGGCTGTATTCACAGACGAGAAGCAGCAGCGCGAAGCTAATATTGCAGAGATAACAGATCGCCTTACAGAGAAGTTTGCAGACAACGAAGAGTGGCTTGCAATCCTCGGCGAAGCTATTTATCAGTATGAAAAGAAGACAGTACGTAAGATGATCCTCAAGGACCACAAGCGTCCTGACGGAAGAGAGATCAAGCAGATCCGTCCTCTTTCAGCTGAGATCGATCTTATTCCCAGAGTTCATGGTAGTGCAATGTTCACTCGTGGACAGACTCAGATCTGTGATGTAACAACACTTGCTCCTCTTTCAGAGATGCAGAAGATTGAGGGTCTCGATGCTACAGTAACAGGCAAGAGATATATTCACCAGTACAACTTCCCTTCATACTCTGTTGGAGAGACAAAGGTTTCAAGAGGTCCCGGACGTAGAGAGATCGGTCACGGTGCACTTGCAGAGAGAGCACTTCTTCCTGTACTTCCTTCAGTTGAAGAGTTCCCTTATGCTATCCGCTGCGTATCTGAGACATTTGAAAGTAACGGTTCAACATCAATGGCTTCAACATGTGCATCATGTATGTCACTTATGGCAGCCGGTGTTCCTATTAAGAAGATGGTAGCAGGTATCTCTTGTGGCCTTGTTACAGGCGATACAGATGATGATTTCGTAGTACTTACTGATATTCAGGGTCTTGAGGACTTCTTCGGAGATATGGACTTCAAGGTTACAGGTACTAAGGATGGTATCACAGCTATTCAGATGGATATCAAGATCCATGGTCTTACAAAGCCTATAGTTGAGCAGGCTATTGCACAGTGCCGTGAGGCTCGCCTCTTCATCATGGATGAATGTATGAGCAAGGTAATTGCTGAACCTCGTAAGGAAGTTAGCAAATATGCTCCTAAGATCATCTCAATTGAGATCGATCCTGAAAAGATTGGTGATGTTGTTGGTCAGAGAGGTAAGACAATTAATGAGATCATCACACGTACAGGTGTTAAGATCGATATCACAGATGATGGTAAGGTAAGCATCTGCGGTGAAGACATCGAGATGATGCAGAAGGCTATTGATTACATCAACATCATCACAACTGATTTCGAGAAGGGTCAGGTATTCACAGGTAAAGTTGTAAGTATTAAGGAATTCGGTGCATTTGTTGAGTTTGCTCCCGGAAAAGAAGGCATGGTTCATATCTCTAAGATTGCAAACGAGAGAATCGACCATGTTGAAGATGTTCTTACACTTGGCGATGAAGTTAAGGTTGTTTGCCTTGGTAAGGATCGCATGGGCAGAATCAGCTTCTCAATGAAGGATGTAGCTCAGAAATAATTTCATTTTTGAAAAATGAAATGATACACCTAATGTGATAAAATAAAGGGGATGCGTGATATCGCATTCCCTATTATATTTGGAATGATTTTTCAGGATTTTCAGGAGGTTAATAATGGGAAGAATATTTTTGATAGTTCTCGATAGCTTTGGAGTAGGTGAAGAACCTGATGCAGCTGAGTATGGAGATTTTGATGTAAATACTTTAAGATCTTGTTCTACAAGTAAGTATTTCTCAATGCCCAACATGGGTGCTATGGGACTTTTCAATATAGATGGTGTTGACTGTGTCGATGGAGTTGAGAGCCCTACAGCAGCTTACGGTAAATGCCAGGAAGCAAGTAAGGATAAGGATACAACTACAGGACACTGGGAGATAGCAGGTATCGTATCACCCAGACCCATGCCGAAATTCCCTGACGGATTCCCCAAGGAATTCCTTGATGAGTTCAGTAAGAGAGTAGGACGCGGCGTTATTTGCAACAAACCCTATTCCGGAACAGAGGTTATAAATGATTATGGTGATGAGCATGTTAAGACAGGAGATCTGATCGTTTATACATCAGCAGACAGTGTATTCCAGATTGCTGCTCATGAGGATGTTGTTCCTCTTGATACTCTTTACGAGTATTGCCACATCGCAAGAGAGATGCTCACAGGAGATCTCGGTGTAGGAAGAGTAATCGCAAGACCTTTTGTCGGAACAAGCGGAAATTACACAAGAACACCCCACAGACATGATTATTCACTTAAGCCGCCGAAGACAACAATGCTTGATCAGCTTAAGGCTGCAGGCAAGGAAGTACTTGGCGTTGGTAAAATAAGAGATATCTTTGAGGGACAGGGTCTTACAGAATATGTATTTTCAGAGAGCAATGCTGACGGTATAGAGAAGACTCTTAACTATATGGACAGAGACTTTGACGGTCTGTGCTTTGTAAACCTTGTAGATTTTGATATGCTCTACGGCCACAGAAGAGACATTGATGGTTATGCAAAAGCCCTCAACTACTTCGACAGTAAGCTTCCTGAGATGGTAGCAAAGCTTCATGATGACGATATCATTATGATGACTGCTGACCATGGATGTGACCCTGCTTATCTTAAAACCACTGACCATACAAGAGAATATATTCCTTTTATCATGTATGGTAAGAATGTAACGCCAAGAAATCTTGGTACAAGAAGCTCCTTTACCGATATTGCAGCAACTGTACTTGATTACTTTGGAATCAAGCCTGAATTTGAAGGAACTTCAATGCTTCACTGACATTTTATTGACTTTACGCGCACTCTTTCATAAAATAGGAAGAGTGCGTTTTTGCTGCAAGAAGTCAAGTTTTTATATTTAGAAAGGCTAAATAATGAGTAATAACCATATTACAGAAGAGATAAATAAGAGACGTACTTTTGCGATCATTTCTCATCCTGATGCAGGTAAGACTACACTTACAGAGAAATTCCTACTCTATGGTGGAGCAATCAATCTTGCAGGTTCTGTTAAAGGTAAGGCTACAGCCAGACATGCAGTATCTGACTGGATGGAAATAGAGAAACAGCGTGGTATTTCTGTTACATCTTCAGTTCTTCAGTTCAATTTTGAGGATTGCTGTATCAATATTCTTGATACTCCGGGACACCAGGATTTCTCTGAGGATACTTATCGTACACTTATGGCTGCCGACTCTGCGGTCATGGTAATTGATGCAAGTAAAGGTGTTGAGCCTCAGACAAAGAAGCTTTTTAAGGTCTGCACAATGAGACATATTCCGATCTTTACTTTTATCAACAAGCTTGATAGAGATGCGATGGATACTTATGAACTCCTTGATGATATTGAGAATCATCTTGGGATCGCAACATGTCCTATGAACCTTCCTATAGGCTCCGGTAAGAATTTCAAGGGAATCTATGACAGAAGAGAGAAGCATGTAGTTACTTTCCAGGATACCATGAAGGGAACCAAGGAAGGGACTGAGACGATAATTCCCATGGATGACAGGGATCAGCTTCTTTCAACTATTGGTGAGGAAGCACTTGATAACCTGGAGGGAGAGATTGAACTCATGGACGGAGCTGGTGCTGAGTTTGACCTTGATGAAGTAAGGGCAGGTAATCTTACTCCTGTTTTCTTCGGATCAGCTCTTCAGAACTTTGGTGTAGAACTCTTTCTTCATAATTTCCTTCAGATGGCCACTCCTCCAAGTGGAAGAACTGATGCTGAGGGAAATGTTATTGATCCTAAGGAACACGAATTTACAGCATTTGTATTCAAGATCCAGGCAAACATGAACAAGGCTCACAGAGACAGAGTTGCTTTCATGCGTATCTGCTCAGGAAGATATGATGCAGATAAGGAAGTTAAGCATGTTCAGTCAGGAAAGGTCTTCAGGCTTTCACAGCCTCAGCAGCTTATGGCTGATGAAAGAAAAATTTTAAGTGAAGCCTATGCAGGTGATATAATGGGTGTATTCGATCCCGGTATTTTTTCAATCGGTGATACGGTATGTATGCCTAAGGATACCGTTAAGTATGAAGGAATTCCCACATTTGCACCTGAGCACTTTGCAAGGGTAAGACAAGTTGATACAATGAAACGTAAGCAGTTCGTTAAGGGTATCGAACAGATTGCTCAGGAAGGTGCCATTCAGATATTCCAGGAATTTAACATGGGAATGGAAGAGATAATCGTCGGCGTTGTAGGTGTCCTTCAGTTTGACGTACTTAAATTCAGATTGCAGAGCGAGTATAACGTTGAGATACTTCTTGATATGCTTCCGTATGAATATATCAGATGGGTGGACAATGAAGACATTGATATGAACTCACTTGTCGGCACATCAGATATGAAGAAGATCAAGGATATGAACGGCAGACCGCTTCTTCTGTTTGTAAATGAATGGAGTCCTCAGATGACTGTTGACAGAAATAAGGGACTTATTCTTAGCGAATTCAGAAAGAATTAATTTGATACGGAACTTAAGACAATAGTTATTGTTAGGGGTGGATATGAAAAAAGGCAGATGTAACTTTGAAAATTTCATAAGGAAAGCATCGGCCTTTTTTGCCGTTTTTTCACTTTCTTTTCTGACCGGATGTAGTGACATGGTCACTGATTATCTGCAGGATAATAATATTCTTGATCCGGATAAATACGCAGAAGATAAGATCATATCTAAAAAAATTGAAGATCCTGATACCGCTGACTCTAAAGAAACAGATGCAGGGGGCTCATCAAATGCAGATTTTTCATCAAATGAAGAACCTGTAGAAGGGACGGATACTGATGCAGAATCGGATGCCGCATCTGATGCAGCTTCAAGTGCAGGCGCTGATACAAGTGCGGATGCCGACTCGGGAAAATCTGTTTTTGATCCCGATGCTATAAATGAGTCAATAGACAATCTAATTACCGAGATAGAAAATGAAACAGGCAGAAAACGAAATGATAAAGAGGTAGAAGGATCAGATTCTGCAGGGCAGGATGCTACCAGTTTTTTCAGTGATACATATCAGAACAACATGCGTGCCGAAATAGGGCTTACGGATGAAGGGATTGCTGAAATAAAAGAATCTCAGAAGGGAATGTATGCTTTCGAGCATTTAAATGATGAAGGCAAGACTCTTTATGCGGAGCTTTTGACTATTATCCAAAATAGATCCTCCGATATCGTTGTGTCTACTCTTGATGAGGAGATTCTTGATGTTGTATGTCAGTTTGTCCTGGCAGATCACCCGGAGCTTTTCTATATGGACGGATATACATATACAAGGTATACGATAGGCGGAGAACTCAACAAGTTATCATTTACGGGCAATTACATATATTCAGACGAAGAAATAGCTGCAAGGCAGGCTAAGATAGATGAGTATGTAAATAACTGCATAGCAAGGATTCCCGAAGGACTTGATACCTACGGAAAAGTAAAGTACGTATATGAATATTTGATTTCAAATACTGAATATGATTTTAATGCGCCGGATAATCAGAATATATGCTCGGTTTTTATCTATGGAAAGTCAGTTTGCCAGGGTTATGCAAAGGCTACGCAATATCTTTTGAATAAACTGGGAATTCCGGCAACTCTTGTTACAGGAAAAGTCAACGGAGTCGGTCATGCCTGGAATCTTGTCTATGTCGATGGCGACTATACTTATGTAGATACGACCTGGGGAGATTCTTCCTACCAAAGAACAGAGTCCTCCGGAGATACCGGAAAGATTCCGCTCATAAATTATGTTTATCTGTGCTGTACAACGCAGGATATTTCAAGGACTCATACTATTGCAGAGACACTTCCGATGCCAAAATGCGATTCCATGAAGAATAACTATTTCGTGAGGGAAAACGAGTATTTTGTTTCACCGGATATGGATGCTGTCGGAGAACTTTTTAACAGAAGATATGCAGATGGCAGCAATAATGTCACTATAAAATGCGGGACTAAAGAGGTATATGACAGTCTGTTTAACAGTCTTATAACAGATCAGAAGGTGTTCGGATTCCTTCAGGGTGCCAATAACACCGTATCCTACACGACATTTGACGATCAGTACATACTTATTATATGGCTGTATTAGTGAGCGGTTTTTATGATATAATGATATAAGTTTTTAGTGAAAGGATGATTTTTCATGGATAAGGAATTACAGAAGGCTTCAATAAAGAATACAAAGGGAATCGGCCAGGTTAAGATCGCCGATGATGTTGTTGCAAGAATTGCTGCGCTGGCTGCACTTGAGATCGATGGAGTAAGCGCTATGGCAGGCAACTATACAAGTGAGAATATAGATAAGGTCAGCCCCAAGAATCTGCAGAAGAGTTCTAAGATTGCAGTCTCTGAGGGCAAAGTAAGAGTGGATATGTCTATTCTTATGAAGTACAGCTACAACATTCCTGCTACAAGCAAGCAGGTTCAGGACAGAGTTCAGAACTCTATTCAGAGCATGACAGGTCTTGATGTTACAGATGTTAACGTTCGCATTGCCGGAATCACAATGCCCGAATAATTACAGAAAGCAGGATATTATTAGAAATATGAAGAGATCAGAACTTAGAGAGCAGGTTTTTAAACTTCTTTTCCGTGTGGAATTCAACACACCCGAAGAGATGAATATTCAGGAAGACCTTTTTGCAGAGACAGCTGATGAAGAGATGAGTGCTTCTGATGTTGATTATATAAAGGGACGTCTTGAACAGGTAAGAGATAAGCTTCCCGAAATTGATGAACTTATCAATAAGGAGTCAAAGGGTTGGGATACAGCCAGAATAGGTAAAGTAGAGCTTGCGATTTTAAGACTTGCAGTTTTTGAAATTAAATTTGATGACTCCATTCCTACAGGAGTTGCAATAAATGAAGCAGTTGAACTTGCCAAGAAATTCGGGCAGGACGGCTCATCTGCATTTGTAAACGGAGTGCTTGCAAAATTTGCATAATGTATATACAGTAGGCCAGATAAATAATTATATAAAGAATATGTTCAGGCAGGACTTTCTGCTGTCGTCCCTGACGGTTAAGGGAGAGATAAGTAACTGCAAATATCACTCCTCCGGTCACATCTACTTTACTCTAAAGGATGGAGCCGGAGCGATAGCATGTGTGATGTTTCGAGGCAGCAGAGAGCGTGGACTAAAGTTTCAATTACAGGAGGGCCAGCAGGTCCAGGTCACAGGAAGCGTTGATGTGTATGAAAGAGACGGTAAATACCAGCTCTATGCGTCTTCCATTGTGCTGGATGGTGCAGGGGCTCTTTTTGAGCGTTATGAGAAGTTAAAAAAAGAGCTTGAAGAAAGGGGAATGTTTGCCCCTGAGTACAAGCAGGAAATTCCTAAATATATCAGGACTTTAGGCGTTGTAACCGCCCCTACGGGAGCAGCGGTAAGAGATATTATAAATATCGCTACAAGAAGAAATCCTTATGTTCAGATAATTCTCTATCCCGCAATTGTTCAGGGAGATGAGGCAAAAGCAAGCATAGTCAAGGGAATACGGATTCTTTCGGAGCAGAACGTGGATGTTATCATAGTTGGACGAGGCGGAGGCTCTATAGAGGATCTATGGGCTTTTAATGAAGAAGTGGTGGCTGAAGCTATATTCAACTGTCCGGTTCCGATAATATCCGCTGTGGGGCATGAGACTGATACAACGATTGCTGATTATGTTGCTGATCTTAGGGCACCGACACCCTCGGCTGCAGCTGAGCTTGCGGTTTATGAGATGGATCTTCTTTTGCAGGATATAAACGATTATCAGAATATCCTGTGCAGACAGATCGAGGAAAAGATCTCAAAATTAAAAATTAAATCCGCGAACGACAGAAGGCTCCTTGAACACCTTTCACCGCAGGCGCGTATAAGAGAAAAGAAAATGCGCGCGGCAGCAAGCTATGAGAAGTTAGAGATACTGATGCTTGATAAGATAAAAGGCAAGAGACATCAGCTTGATGTAGATATACAGAGATTAAAGGCTTTGAGTCCTCTTGAAAAGCTTAATTCCGGTTTTTCCTATGTCTCTGACGAAAACGGTAAAAACATAAGAAAGATCGAGCAGGTAAAAGAGGGAGACAAGCTTGATATATATGTAAGCGATGGAATCATTCAGTCTGTGTGTCTTGGGACAAGCGGGCGAAATGAGTGATGAACATGTATCTGTTTAGAATTTTTACGGAGATAAAAAATGGCTAAAAAAAGCGAAGAAAAAGAGCTTACCATAGAAGAAGCATTTGATGCTGTTGATGAAAAGATAAAAGCCCTTGAAAGTGAAGACGTATCACTTGAAGATTCCTTTAATCTTTTTAAAGAGGGAATGGATCTGCTAAAACACTGCAATGATTCCATAGACAAGGTCGAGAAAAAAGTTCAGAAGATCATGGAAGACGGCAGAATGGAGGATTTTGAATAATGGCTTCTTTGACAGAGACGTTAAATGAGAAAGCAGCGCAGGTAGAGGCTGTCCTTAAAAAATATCTTCCAAAAGAGGACAAATACAATTCAGTTGTTGTAGATGCCATGAACTACAGCCTCCTTGCGGGAGGAAAGAGAATCAGACCTGTTCTTATGAAGGAAGTGTACAGACTCCTTGGAGGGAACAGCTTAGATACAATAGAGCCTTTCATGGCAGCTATTGAAATGATACATACATATTCGCTTGTTCATGACGATCTTCCGGCTATGGACAATGACGAGTACAGAAGGGGCAGAAAGACAACGCATGTTGTATACGGTCCGGGAATGGCAACCCTTGCAGGAGACGGACTTTTAAACTTTGCTTTTGAGACAGCGCTTAAATCTTTTTTGTGTGCCGACAAACTATCGGACTATGACGGAGAAATAAGTGACAGAAGAGTATATGCTCTTAAGATACTTGCAGGTAAGGCCGGAGTATATGGAATGGTTGGCGGTCAGTGCGCTGATATTGAGGCTGAAGGAAAAGCATCTGCTACGGAAGAAGAGCTTATTTATATCCATGAAAATAAGACAGCAGCTATGCTTGAGAGCAGCATGATGATAGGCGCGATACTTGCAGGCGCAGACAGCAAAAGGGTAAATGAGGTCGAGCAAGCTGCAAGAAAGATCGGAGTTGCTTTCCAGATCCAGGACGACATACTCGACATAATCGGTAATCAGGATGAACTTGGCAAACCAATAGGCTCCGATGAAAAGAACGAAAAGACTACTTATGTTTCTTTAAACGGACTTGAAAGATCAAAAGAAAATGTCAAAAAGCTTTCTGAAGAAGCTATCGATATTTTAAAGGACATAGAAGGCAGCAATGAGTTTTTGATTCCGCTTGTTGAATGGATGATTTCAAGGAATAAATGAGGGCGATATGCTTTTAGATAGTATAAATGAACCAAATGATATAAAGAAAATTCCAAAGGGAGAACTCGATAATCTTGCACTTGAGATCAGAGAGTTTCTGATAGACAAGATAAGTATTACCGGAGGACATCTCGCATCCAATCTGGGCGCGGTTGAACTCACCATGGCACTTCATTATGAGCTTAATCTTCCAAAGGATAAGATTATATGGGATGTGGGACATCAGTCATATACACATAAGATTCTCACAGGCAGAAAAGAGGGCTTTGATAAGCTTAGAAAATACGGCGGAATGAGTGGCTTCCCTAAGAGAAGTGAGTCCGATTGCGATTGCTTTGATACGGGACACAGCTCCACAAGTATTTCGGCAGGCCTTGGTATGGTAAGGGCCAGACAACTTTCAGGTGATGACTATACAGTTGTATCTGTTATCGGTGACGGCTCCCTTACAGGCGGACTTGCTTATGAAGCGCTTAATAATGCTGCTAAGCTCGATACCAATTTTATAATCGTTTTAAATGATAATGAGATGTCCATTTCGGAAAATGTCGGAGGTATGGCTAAATATCTTAACGTTGTCAGAACAAACGAAGGATATCTTAACTTAAGGGATGATATATACAATTCACTTAAGCATTCAAATCCTAAGATGGTCAATTCTATTAGAAAGGCAAAGAACAGCTTTAAGCAGCTTTTTGTGCCCGGAATGGTATTTGAAAACCTGGGAATTACTTATCTTGGACCCATAGATGGACATGATATTCCTGCTATGAGAGCTGCCATTAAGGAAGCAAAAAAGGTAAGAAAAGCCGTAATGATCCATGTTGTTACCAAAAAAGGTAAGGGATTTGAGCCTGCAGAGAGACATCCTGCAAGATTCCACGGAACGGAGCCTTTCCTTCCTGAAAACGGAATTCCGAGAAATCCCAGGACAACAGCTAACTACCAGGATATTTTCAGTACGGTCATGTGTAAGCTTGGTGAGAGAAATCCCAAGGCTGTAGCGATAACTGCGGCTATGGCGGACGGAACAGGTCTTAAGAGATTCAGAAATATGTATCCGACCAGATTCTTTGATTGCGGAATTGCAGAGGAACATGCTGTTACCTTTGCTGCAGGACTTGCAGTTGGTGGATATCATCCTATTTTTGCGGTGTATTCATCTTTCCTTCAGAGAGCTTACGATCAGGTGATGGAGGACGTGTGCCTTCAGAAACTCCCTGTAACTTTTGCAATTGACAGAGCCGGACTTGTAGGAAGTGATGGTGAAACGCATCAGGGTATATTTGATATCTCGTATCTTTCAACTATGCCGGGTATGCATATTATGGCGCCTAAGAATAAGTGGGAGCTTTCTGATATGCTGAAATTTGCGGTGGATTTTGACGGACCAAGTGCGATCAGATACCCCAGAGGAAATGCGTATGACGGTCTTGCAGACCACAGAGCACCTATAGAGATGGGTAAGGCGGAGCCTCTTTATGAGGAAAAAGACATCCTGCTTTTTGCCCTGGGAAGCATGGTTAAGACAGGCGAGAAGGTTAGGGACATTCTGATTGACAAGGGATATAACTGCTCACTTACAAATGCAAGATTTGCTAAACCTTTTGATACTGAATATCTAAAGAAGGCAGCAAAGAATCACAAGCTTATAGTAACGATGGAAGAAAATGTGATCACGGGCGGATTCGGACAACAGGTCAGAAGCTATATCGTGGATGAGGGGCTTAATATTGAGCATCTCATAATAGCGATTCCCGATGAGTTTGTAACTCACGGTTCATGTGATGAGCTCTATAAAGAGCTTAAGATAGATGCCGAGTCAGTGGCACAAAGAGTAATAGGAAAATACGAGGAAATAAATGTCTAAGGAAAGACTTGACGTCCTTCTTGTTTCAAGAGGACTTGCTTCTTCAAGAGAAAAAGCAAAAGCAATAATTATGGCCGGAGATGTGTTCGTAAACGGCCAGAGAGAGGATAAACCGGGAACTTCTTTTGATGAATCAAAGATAAAGTCACTTGAAGTAAAAGGTGATGAGCTGCCATACGTAAGCAGAGGCGGGCTAAAGCTTGAGAAAGCAATGAAGAATTTTGGCCTTAAGCTTGACGGATTCGTATGTATGGATATAGGAGCATCAACCGGCGGATTTACCGACTGCATGCTGCAAAACGGGGCTGTTAAGGTATATTCGGTTGATGTAGGACACGGACAGCTTGCATGGAAACTCAGGTCGGATGAGAGAGTTGTCTGTATGGAGAAGACCAATTTCAGGTATCTTACAAGGGATGATATAGATGATGATCTCGATTTTGCTTCAGTAGATGTATCATTTATATCCCTTACCAAGATACTTATTCCCGCACGAAAGCTATTAAAGGACAAAGGCGAGATGGTATGCCTTATTAAGCCCCAGTTCGAGGCAGGAAGAGATAAGGTTGGTAAAAAGGGTGTTGTAAGAGAGCCTGAAATACATAAAGAAGTAATTGAGAAAGTAATAGATTTTGCCGATCTGATTGGCTTTAACGTTCTTAATCTGGAATTTTCACCGGTTAGAGGACCTGAGGGAAATATAGAATATCTTGTCTATATCAGGAAGGATGAATGCAGAAACAGCGAAGTTGAGAATATAGATGAGGCTACGGGAGAAAAGCTCTTAAAAGAGATAATTCTTAATAAAACAGGGCTTTCAAAGAGCGAGGATATGAAAAAGCTCATAGATGGAACTGTTGAGCACGCACATGGGGAGTTATAGGGGAGTATGGAGCATTTTTTCATAATCACTAATAAAAGTAAGGATCCGGAACTTGAGGCTACAAACAGGGTTTGTGAATTCCTTAAACAAAATGGCGCTACCTGTACAATTTTTGATGCAGATATCACTTCGGAAAAATATGAGGTTACAGGCAAGCTTAATATTCCGGAAGACGCAGAGTGCTGTATTGTACTTGGCGGTGATGGAACAATGCTTCAGGCTGCAAGATGCGTTTTTGAAAGAGATATTCCTATTCTGGGAATAAATCTGGGAACTATTGGATATCTTGCCGAAGTTGAGATGGCAGACCTTGAAAGCGCACTTGCAAAGCTTTTGAATGATGAATTTGAAATAGAACAGCGTATGATGCTAAAGGGGGTACTCAAAACAGAAGGAAACCCCAATCTTGTAAATTATGCGCTTAATGATATAGTTATTGCGAGATGTTCATCTCTTAAGGTTCATAATTTCAATATATATGTTAACGATATGCTGCTTACAAGCTATCAGGCAGACGGTATTATCATTTCATCTCCTACAGGCTCTACAGCATATAATATGTCTGCCGGCGGACCTATCGTGGATCCCAAGGCGCAGATTCTTCTTTTAACACCTATATGTCCACACAATTTAAATAAGAGCACTATTGTTTTGTCAGAGCACGACAGGATCACCGTTGAGATAGGAAAAGGGCGCGCCGGTGCATCGCAAAAGCTTGAGGTATCACTTGACGGCGGAAGCGGAAGATACATGGTGAGCGGAGACAGAGTGGATATTACTGCGGCAGACAAGGTTACAAGGATCGTGAAGCTCAGAAGTGAAAGCTTTTTAAACACATTAAGGAAAAAATTAGTATGAAAAAAAACAGACAGGAAAAGATAATTGAGATCATTCAGAACAATGTCATTGAGACACAGGAGCAGATAGCTGATATGCTTAATGCTGAGGGCTTTAGTGTAACTCAGGCAACGGTTTCAAGAGATATCAGACAGCTTCGACTGACTAAGAGATCCACTCCGGATGGAAAAAATAAGTATGTTTACATTCAGGATGATATGGGAATGAATGATAAATATGCAGATGTTTTGAGAGCCGGTTTTGTAAGTATGGATCAGGCGCAAAATATTCTGGTGATAAGAACGGTGTCAGGTATGGCTATGGCGGTTGCCGCGGCTCTTGATGCTATGGATTTTGAAGAAGTTGTAGGATGCATAGCAGGTGATGACACTATTATGGCTGCAATCAGGACAAATGGGGATGTTCCCCTTGTTATGGAACGCATCAAACAGATACTCCATTAAATAGATTTCCAGGCCCGGAGAAGCATGGAAAGAGGAAACTATGTTATACAGTTTAAACGTGAAAAACCTGGCTCTGATAAATGAGCAGGAAGTGGAATTTGAAGAAGGACTTAATATCCTTAGCGGTGAAACAGGCGCAGGAAAATCAGTTATCATAGGTAGCGTGAATCTGGCACTTGGCGCAAAGGCAGACAGCTCGATGATAAGAACCGGGGCAGAGTATGCCCTTATTGAGCTTGCTTTTGGAATTAAGAATAAAAAGCAGCTTGAGATTTTAAAAGAGCTGGACATTCCCGTGGAGGAAGACGGAACTCTGGTCCTTCAGAGAAAGATCATGGAGAGCAGAAGTGTCTGCAAGGCAAATGGTGAAACTGTGAGCGCAAAGCAGCTTAGAGAGCTTTCAAATGTGCTCATAAACATCCACGGTCAAAATGACCATCAGGAGCTTCTGCACAAGAAAAAGCATCTGGAGATCCTGGATGATTATTCGGGAGATGAGCTGACAAAGCTTAAAGAAAAATGCCATGACGCATACGCAGAATGGAAGGCTGTTTTAAAAGAGCTTGAAGATACCAATATCGACGAACGAGAGAGGGAGAGAGAAAAAGATCTTGCCCGATTTGAGTTTGAAGAAATAGATGAGGCCATGCCTGAAGTAGGCGAGGACGAAAGGCTCGAGAACCGCTATAAAAAGATGGTAAATTCAAGGAAGATAGCGGAGGCAGCAAACATTGCCGCAAATATCACAGGCGCAGGAGACAGCGAGGACAACGCCGCAGATGCGATAGGAAGGGCAGTGAGAGAACTTACAAGTGTTGCATCTTATGATGACAAACTTGAGGAGCTGCTGGATGAATTGTCTAATATTGATAATTTGTTGTCGGATTTTAGACATTCATTATCTTCATATCTAAGCGACCTTGAATTTGATGAGGAAGATTTCAGGACTACCGAGGACAGACTAAATATCCTCAATCATTTAAAGGATAAGTATGGTGGATCGATCGAGGCAGTTCTTTCTTACAGAGATGAAAAGGAAGCTGAGATAAGGAAGCTTGAAGATTTTGAGAGCTACAGGGATTCTCTTTTCAGAAATGAGAAAGAAAAAAAGGACAGACTCCTTAAACTCTGCGAAGAGATGTCAAAGATCAGAAGAGAATCCGCAAAGAAACTGGCTGAGGAACTCAAAAAGGCACTAATTGACCTTAATTTCATTGATGTGATTTTTGAGATAGCGGTTGAATCTGATGAAGAAAAGGTATCCGCAAACGGCTATGATGAAGCGGTATTTATGATATCAACTAATCCGGGAGAAGCAATAAGACCTCTTGACCAGGTTGCGTCAGGCGGCGAGCTTTCCAGAATAATGCTTGCAATAAAGACTGTAGTTGCTAAGAAGGATGACATCGATACACTTATTTTTGATGAGATTGATGCAGGAATAAGCGGACATACAGCATGGAAGGTTTCTGAAAAACTCGGAATGCTTTCATGCGACCATCAGATAATCTGCATTACGCATCTGCCGCAGATAGCTGCTATGGCTGATGCTCATTATGAAATTAAGAAGAGCACCCATGAGGAAGGCGGAAAAGAGAGAACGATCACTCAGATCACTAAGCTTTCCGAAGAAAACAGGGTATATGAGCTTTCAAGAATGCTCGGAGGTGCAGAGGTTACAGATTCTGTCCTTGAGAATGCTAAAGAGATGATGAAGCAGGCTAAGAGCGTTAAGAAAAGATAGATTGAAACGGAGCAGACATGACACTTGACTACGATGATTTATTAAACAGCATAATGAAGAGCCTGGACCGCATAAAGCAGGTTGACGTAAATGACATACCCAATATAGATCTGTATATGGATCAGCTTCTTCCTTTTATGGAGGAAAACCTGAAGAAATCGGTAAGGCACCCGGGAGTAGACAAGATACTTACCAAGACCATGATAAACAATTATGCCAAGAACGATCTGCTTCCGCCTCCGGTAAAGAAGAAGTATTCAAAGGATCACATTATTCTTTTGATATTTATCTATTATTACAAGAATATGCTGTCCATAAATGATATTAAGACACTTCTCGGACCCGTATATGAAAAGTTCGGAAAAGATGATGAGGATATCAATTTAAAGGATATTTACAGAACGATCTACGATGAACAGGGCTATATTATCGATCATCTGAAGTCCGACATCAAAGAGAAATACGCAGTTGCCCAGAAATCATTTGAAAACGCAAAAGGCGAGGATAAAGAAAAGCTTCAGATGTTTAATTTCATTTCGCTTTTATCTTATGACGTTTTCATGAAGATGCTTCTGGTTGAGACGATTCTTGACCATGTGGCAGAAACTACGGACAACTCGTCTGAAAACAAAAAGAAGAAAAAGTAAGAACGTGAGGAATAGATTTATTGAGTATTTACGATACATTAAACAGTGAACAGAAAAAAGCAGTTCTTGAGACTGACGGCCCTGTACTTATTCTTGCAGGTGCAGGCTCCGGAAAAACAAGAGTTTTGACACACAGAATTGCTTATCTTATAGATGAATGCGGGGTAAATCCCTGGAATATACTTGCCATAACTTTTACAAATAAGGCGGCAGGCGAGATGAGGGACAGAGTTGATAAGATTGTTGGATTTGGCTCGGAGAGCATCTGGGTTGCGACTTTTCATTCAACATGTGTGAGAATCCTCAGAAGATATGCGGATAAGATCGGATATGAAAACAATTTTACAATCTACGATTCAGATGATTCCAAATCAGTTTTAAAGGACATCTGCAAGAGATATCAGCTTGAGAGTCAGCAGCTCAAATTAAGAAATATACAGACTGCGATCTCACATGCAAAAGACAACTGTGTCGATGCACATGAGTATGCTACGGCCGCAGGCACAGAATATAGGAAGCAGAGGATAGCAAAGGCATATCTTGAATATGAAAGTACTCTGAAAAAGAACAATGCCATGGACTTTGATGACCTGCTTCTTAATACGGTTAAGCTTTTTAGGGATAATCCGGAGATACTTAAGCAGTATCAGGAGAGATTCCGCTACATAATGGTTGATGAGTACCAGGATACCAACAATGTTCAGTTTGAGTTTATAAGGCTTCTTGCTGACAGGTATAAGAATCTGTGTGTTGTTGGTGATGATGACCAGAGTATTTACAGATTCAGAGGCGCTAATATCAGAAACATACTTGATTTTGAGAAGGTATATCCTAATGCGTTTGTTGTAAAACTTGAGCAGAACTATAGATCAACTCAGAGCATCCTTGATGCGGCTAACTGCGTTATAAAAAATAACTTTGGAAGAAAAGAAAAAGCTCTTTGGACTGATGAGGGTAAGGGTGAGCCTGTCAGATTCAAAAGATGCAACACCGGTCCGGAAGAGGCTGAATTTATAGCATCTGACATAGTAAAGTTAAAGAAACAGGGCAGAGCAGATTACAAAGACATTGCTGTTTTATACAGAACTAACGCACAGTCTCGTCTTATAGAAGAAAGATTTGTCTACGAGGGAATTCCTTATGATCTTGTGGGCGGTGTGAACTTCTACGGAAGGCGCGAAATAAAAGACCTTCTTGCCTATCTTAAAACTATTGATTCCGGTGCGGATGACCTCTCTGTAAGGAGAATAATAAATGTTCCAAAGCGCGGAATTGGTGCAACCAGTATTGAACATGTGCAAAACTATGCAGACAAGATCAATATCAGTTTCCTTAAGGCCTGCGAAGAAGCAGATATGATTCCGGGGCTTAACAAATCGGCAATGGCAAAGTGCGTTGCCTTTGCAAATATGATCCGTGTTTTCAGGGCATACGAGAAAGAATGCACTCTGGAACAGTTATTGCAGAGAGTAATCAGAGAGATTAATTACCTCGACTACCTGGCTACGATTGATGACAATGCTGATACAGAAGATAATGAGAGAGAGCAGAACGTAGACGAACTTATTTCCAAGATGGCGGCTTATGAAGAGAAGGAAGATGAGCCCACTCTGACAGGATTTTTGGAAGAAGTTGCTCTTGTAGCGGATATAGATAATGTATCTGATGATGATGATAAGGTTCTTCTCATGACTCTTCATTCGGCAAAAGGTCTTGAGTTTGATCATGTTTATCTTGCGGGAATGGAGGAGAATCTTTTCCCGAGTTATATGACACTTATGAACGAAGATTCAGATCCCGAGGGTGTCGAAGAGGAGAGACGTCTTGCCTATGTTGGAATAACCAGAGCAAGAAAACAGCTTACTTTGTGCTGCGCCAAGGCAAGAATGACCAGAGGACAGCTTCAGTACAATGGTGTAAGTAGATTTGTTACAGAGATACCAAGAGAAATGCTTAATGATATAAGCGTTTCGGATGGTGGATTTTTGTTTGACGGAGGCGAGTCTATCAACGACGATGACGATATCGATCTCGACACCGGAAGCATCTTCAAAAAGAAGATGGATTTTTCAAAGAGTACCGGATATGGTGCTTCACCTGTTGCAAAGAGTCCTTATGCAGGGACAAAGGCAGCGGTTTCATATTCCGGAGGAAGACCTGTCGCCAAGGCCGCACCTGCGAAAAAGCGAGCTGTTCCAAAGGACAAACCTTTTATAGCAGGCGCAGCAGCAACTCATAAGAAGGCCGGAATCACCGGACTTAAAAAGGGTATGCCGGGAATGGAGATTTTGGACTATGGCGTTGGAGACAGAGTCCTGCATGTAAAATACGGCACAGGAGTTGTAAAAGAAATAGTAAAGGAGCCCAGAGACTATAAGGTCACGGTCGATTTTGACGAGTTCGGACAAAAGATAATGTTTGCGGCATTCGCAAAGCTGAAAAAGCTTTAAATATTTTGAGATGTTTCCGGAAATACTTTTTAGTAATTAAAAAATAATAAAGTATTGGATTTTACGTGGAAACATCAGTGCTTGTCGTGTAAAATATTATATATGAAAAATACACAAATAATTATGTGAGGGGGTTAACCATGGACAAAAGTAGAATCGAGGATCTTCTTGAGGTTACAAGAATCAATGAGTTATTGGAAAAAAAGGAAGCAGCTAATGCAAGAAAACCTTCAAATGTAATTTTGTGGGTACTT
>Ga0310691_10002782_pt1 | contig 22265 bp, 18 predicted proteins | sample 176DNAGHGlowgp2_FD_203887 | JGI IMG/M metagenome (GOLD analysis project Ga0310691, IMG submission 203887) | Sheep rumen microbial communities from Palmerston North, Manawatu-Wanganui, New Zealand - 1766 DNA GHGlow gp2 (v2) (version 2) | ecosystem: Host-associated > Mammals > Digestive system >...
CTTGGCTTTCACCATGTCCACATCCCGCTGGATGTTGGCCTTGATGCTCTCGAAGTGCATGCCGCTCCAGATTTCCTCGGCCAGCCAGGCCTTGATGTTGGCGTTGTTGTAGCCAATTACGGCAATTATGAGCCCGGCCTTGTTCACCATCTTGTAAAGGGGGAAGAAGGGCTTGCCGTTGTCGTTGCGGATGGCGTTGCCCGCCAGAAAGGGGGAGCCGGCTTCCACCAGCTGCCTCTGCACGCGGTCGTACACCGGGTGGCCGGTTTCGATGTCGTGGTTGCCCATGGCGATGGCGTCATACTTCATGTATTCCATCAGCCGCGGGAACAGGTGGGGGGAGAGGGTGTCCACGTAATTGAAGTAGTAGGCGGCGTTGTCTCCCTGCAGACAGTCTCCGGCATCCACCAGCAGCACGTTCTGTGCTCCATCGGCCGTACGGACGCTGTCAATGTACCAGTTCATGGCCATCAGTGACTTTTTGAGGGAGCCGTCCACATAGCTGGAGTCGAACCAGGTGCTGTGCACATCGTTGGTAGAGAGTACGGTGAGGCTGTAGTCCCCGTCCTTGAGACGGCGGCCGCAGGCCACGGTCATCAGCGCGATGCCCGTGACGCAGAGGATGGTGCGGAATTTCATATCGGTTTGTGTGTTTTAGCGTTTCATACCCCGCATCTGCTGCAGGAGATTGCCCGTGACGGCGCCCTTCATCAGTTTGCGGGTTCCTTCGAACTGCTTCAGAAGCTTGTTCACTTCCGGCAGGGAGGTGCCGGAGCCGTCGGCAATCCGCTTGCGGCGGGAACCGTTGATGGCCTCCGGGTGTTCGCGCTCGTAGGCGGTCATGGAGAGGATGATGGCCTCCGTGCTCTTGAAGGCGTCGTCCGGGATGTCCACATCCTTGAGGGCTTTTCCCACGCCCGGCAGCATGCCGGCCAGGTCTTTGATATTGCCCATCTTCTTTACCTGCTGGATTTGCTGGTAGAAGTCCCAGAGGGTGAACTGGTCCTTAGCCAGTTTCTTCTTGAGCTCGCGGGCCTGCTTCTCGTCAAACTGCTCCTGGGCCTTCTCTACCAGGGAAACCACGTCTCCCATGCCCAGGATACGGTCTGCGATGCGCTCCGGGTGGAACACGTCCAGCGCCTCCAGCTTTTCTCCGGAGCTTACGAACTTGATGGGCTTGCCCACCACGGCCTTGATGGACAGGGCCGCGCCGCCGCGGGTGTCGCCGTCCATCTTGGTAAGTACCACGCCGTCGAAGTCCAGGCGGTCGTTAAAGGCCTTGGCCGTCTCCACGGCGTCCTGGCCCGTCATGGCATCCACCACAAAGAGCGTCTCCGTAGGTTTGATGGCTTGGTGAAGGGCCGATATCTCGTTCATCAGCTCCTCGTCCACGGCCAGGCGGCCGGCGGTATCCACAATCACCACGCTGAAACCCTCGGCCTTGGCCTTGGCAATGGCGCCCTGGGCAATCTTCACCGGGTCTTTTTCTCCTTCGATGGTAAATATGGGCACCTCGATGCTTTCTCCCAGCAGCTTGAGCTGCTCGATGGCGGCCGGACGGAAGGTGTCGCAGGCGGCCAGAAGAACCTTCATGCCCCGCTTGGACTTGATGTTAAGGGCCAGTTTGGCGCTGAAGGTGGTTTTACCGGAACCGTTGAGGCCCGCCACCAGCACAATTCCGGGGTTGCCCTTGATATCGATATCCCGGGCGGTGGAACCCATGAAGGCGGCCAGCTCGTCGTGGGTAATCTTCACCATCATCTGCTGGGGCTTCACGGCGGTGAGCACACCTGTGCCGATGGCCTTGTCCTTCACCTGATTGCAGAAATCCTTGGCCACCTTGTAACTGACGTCGGCGTCCAGCAGGGCCTTGCGGATGTCCTTGAGGGTCTCCGCCACGTTAATCTCGGTAATCTTTCCTTCTCCCTTCAGGATTTTAAAAGACCTCTCCAGTCTCTCACTCAGATTCTCAAACATATTCTACAGCTTCTTTAACATTCGTTTAATGAGGGTTGTCATCTTGCTGGCGGCGGCGTCCGCGGCCTTCACGATGGCCTCGCCGTCCGTCACATAGTCTTCATCTTCCGTGTCGTGGGCCACGTCCGTAATTACGGAGAGGCCGAACACGGGCACGCCGGCATGGCGGGCCACAATCACCTCCGGGGTGGTGCTCATGCCCACGGCATCGGCCCCGATGGTGCGGAAGTAACGGTACTCGGCCTGCGTCTCGTAGCTGGGGCCGGAGCAGGCTACATACACGCCTTCCTGCAGGGCGATGCCTTCCTGGGCGGCCGCTTCCCTGGCCAGGCGGATGAGGGCAGGGTCGTACGGGCGGGTCATGTCCGGAAAACGCGGACCGAACTGCTCCATGTTGGGGCCGATGAGGGGATTGGGCAGCAGGTTGATGTGGTCCCGGATAATCATGAGGTCTCCCACGCTGAAGTCCGGATTGGTGCCGCCGGCGGCGTTGGAGACAATCAGCTGGCGGATGCCCAGCAGGATCATCACCCGGATGGGCAGCACCACTTCGTTCATGCCGTAACCTTCATAATAATGGATACGGCCCTGCATGGCAATCACGCACTGACCGCCTAGTTCTCCCACGATGAAATTCCCCTTGTGGCCGATGGCGGTGGACACCGGAAAGCCCGGGAGGTCCCGGTAGGCCACGGTGACGGAGTTCTTTATCTCATCGGCCAGTTTTCCCAGGCCGCTTCCCAGCACGATCCCCGTGATGGGCTGCCGTCCCTGGATTTTGGCCCGGAGACTTTCGCTTGCGGCTTGTATGATGGCATATTTGTTTTGCATAACTTACATTCTTTCAATCATTTTCTCTATCAGACGGGTCATCTTTCCGGCGGCTGCGTTGGCTGCCACCACCACGTCGTTCCCGTCGTTCTGGAAGTCTTCCGCGTAGTTGTCATGGGCCTCGTTGGTAATTACGGAGATGCCGAACACCGGCACCCCGGCGTGGCGGGCCACAATCACCTCGGGAATGGTGCTCATGCCCACGGCGTCTCCGCCGATGATGCGGAAAAACTTGTATTCGGCCGGTGTCTCATAGCTGGGGCCGGTGCCGCCCACATAGACACCCTCTTTGAGCTCGATGCCCAGTTTCTGCCCCAGTTCCTTGGCCAGGCGTATCAGCGCCGGGTCGTAGGGACGGGTCATGTCCGGGAAGCGGGGCCCGAATTCGTCGATATTGGGGCCGATGAGGGGATTGGGCAACAGGTTGATATGGTCCTTGATAATCATGAGGTCTCCCAGATGGAGGTGGAAGCCTATCCCGCCTGCGGCGTTGGAGACAATCAGCGTCTCAATGCCCATGGCCAGCATTACCCGGATGGGAAGGACCACCTGGTCCATGCCGTAGCCTTCATAATAATGGATACGTCCCTGCATGGCCAGCACCTTCTTGCCGCCCAAATCTCCGGCGATGAACACGCCCTTGTGTCCCAGGGCGGTGGAGACGGGGAAACCGGGGAGTTCCCGGTAGGGGACGGTGACGGGATTCCGGATGGAATCGGCCAGACTTCCCAGGCCGCTTCCCAGCACGATGCCCACCTGGGGCTTCAGCCCATCCAGGCGGAGACTCAGGGAGTCGGCAGCCCCTTTGATACTAGTAAACTTATGATTCATAGAGGTTTAAGTTAGCAGATTTGGCCCACCATCTTGCGGGCCTGTGCAAGGATTTCCTCCTCCCCGGGAACCTGGCGGGAACGCATCACCCACTTGCCGGCCACCATCACGTCTGTAATCACGTCCGAGTGGGCGGCATACACCAGATTGGCCTCTACGGGTGCGGGGGAGATGAAATAGGAGTTGTCGATATCCACAAGGGAGAGGTCTGCCAGGGCGCCTTCGCGGATTTCCCCGCTGTCTATACCCAGGGCGCGGGCACCATGGACGGTGGCGCAGGCAAAGAGCTCGTTCAGCGGCATCTGCCGGGGGTCTTCCCTCCAGGCTTTCTGCAGCATGGCCGAGTTCTTCATGTGCTCCAGCATGTCCAGATTGTTGGAAGAGGCCGCTCCGTCGGTTCCTATGCATACGTTGGCGCCGGCATCCCTCAGTTCGTTGTAACGGAAGCGGTAGCCGGAAGAGAGCTTGAGGTTGGAGTTGATGCAATGCACGCAATTCACCCTGTGCTCTCCCAGGATGCGGATGTCCGTGGGATTCAGATACAAGCTGTGGGCAGCAATCACGTCCGGCCCCCAGATGCCTAAGGAGTTGAAATATTCCGTAGGGGTGAGCCCGTGATGGGCTTTGAGGCAGTCATCGTACTCCATCTTGGTCTCTGCCAGGTGGAGGTGAATCTTGAGCCCGTGCTCACGGGCGAAGCTTGCGGCCCAAAGGATGTTTTCCTCCGATACCGTGTAGAGCGAGTGGATGGAGATGGCAAACTGGAAGTCTCCTTCCCAGTCCAGCGTACGGCGGTACAGGCGCTCGCAGGCTTCCCGCTGCCGCATCATCAGTTCGTGGTTGTAGGAGTCCAGGAAAATGAAGGAAATCACCGGCCTCAGGCCCATCTCCATGGCGGCCCGGCAGGCGTGGGGAGAATGCCAGTACTGGTCGTTGAAGGTGGTGGTGCCGCTCTTGATCATCTCCAGGCAGGCCAGTTTGGTGCCCCAGTAGATGAAATCCCGGTCCAGTTTGGCTTCAATCTTCCAGATATGGTTGAGCCAGTCGTAGAGGATAAGGTCTTCGTGGATGCCTCTGAGCATCACCATGGCTGCATGGGTGTGCATGTTCACGAAGCCCGGAATCACGGCCTTTCCGCTGCAGTCCACTTTTTCAGCATCGGGAACGTCAAGGGGCGTGGAGCTGATACGGGCTATGCGGCCGCCGTCTATGAGGATGTGTGCGGGGCTGCCCTTGTGAAGGATGTTCTGTAGCAGAATCATGGGTTCAAGTTTGAAAAAACCGGCGCAGTGGTGTGCCGGTTTGTGGTTTAAAATTCTTCGGAGTTTTCCTCTCTGGGGGTGTATTGGCGGATGGGTTCGTCGTGCAGGAGGTCATGCGTAATGTAGCGGACGGCTTCCTGCAGCCCTTCCTGGAACTTCTCGAAGTCTTCCTTGTAGAGGAAAATCTTATGTTTGTCGTAGGTAAAGGATCCGTCCCTTTCCTGTCGGCGCTTGCTTTCGGTGATGGTAAGGTAATAGTCGTTGTTACCTTTGGTGGATTTTACATCGAAAAAGTAAGTACGTTTTCCGGCGCGTACGGGTTTTGAGTACACGTCATCGGAGTTGCGCTCCTGACCATGAGGCCTTTCATAATCTTCACTGTACATACACTAGTCCGTTTTTTAGTTTATGAACACAAATATAGGCAATATATTTGAAAAAAACACTAACTTTGCACAAATAAATTTGTTCTTTACATCGTATGCTCAACAGGCGCATATTACGCGTTAAAGCTTTCAAGGTTCTGTATGCCTATGCAGAGAACCCCAAGCTAACCCTGAAGGAGGCCCTTTCCGCCCTGGACGCTTCTTGTGAAGCCACGCGGGATCTGTATCTGTACATGATGGCCGCCATCCCTGCCATTACCGGAGAAGCAGCCCGCCGCATCGAGGCCGCCCGCAGCAAGTTCAATCCCACCGAGGAGGAGCTTCACCCCCGCATGAAGTTCGTGGAGAATGGCATATCGGCCCTCCTGGAGGAAGATCCGGATTTCAATAAACTGACAGAGAAGAAGAAAATCTCCTGGGCCGGTAACGACGCCCTTCTCTTCTCCCTTGTGCAAACCCTCAAGACGCGCCCCTATTTCCGGGAATACCAGGAGTCGGAAACCTCTTCCCTCAAGGAAGACGTCCGCCTGTGGCAGCACATTTATGAGGAAGAGTTCGAGGACAACGAGGAGCTGCTCTCCATCCTGGAAGACAGTTCCATCTTCTGGGCCGATGAACTCCCCTACGTGCTGGGCACCTGCATCCGTTCGCTGGAGCAGATGGGCCGCAGCGGCCGATGGGACTTCCCTCCGCTGTACCAGAGCGAAATCCTGGCCGCTCAGGGAAAGCCCGCTGACAGCGACCGTGACTTCGTGCACAGGCTGGTCACCGCCGCCTTCGGCAAATACCAGGAGTACAGCGCCCTGGTGGCCAGTTCCGTTTCCCAGTGGGACCGGGAGCGCCTTTACACTACGGACAACGTACTCATTGCGCTGGGGCTCGCGGAGGCCGAAACCTTCCCCGAAATACCCACCAAGGTGAGCATCAACGAGTACGTAGAAATTTCCAAATACTATTCCACCCCCAAGAGCCGGGGGTTTGTGAACGGTCTGCTGGACCGTCTCACCAAAGAAAAAGGATTATTGTAAAACCTTATGAATATGCTTATCAATACTTTTCTTCTTCAGGCGGCCGCCCCTCAGCAGGGCAACGGCGCTCTTATGACCATCCTGATGTTCGGCGCCATCTTCGTGGTGATGTACCTGTTCATGATTCGTCCTCAGAGAAAGCAGCAGAAAGAACTCAACGAGTTCCGCAACAGCCTCAAGAAGGGTGACAAAGTGGTCACCGTAGGCGGCATCTACGGAGAAATCGTGGAGGTGAACGAGAAGACCGCCCTCATCAAGGTGGACGGTGACGTAAAGCTTCGCGTAGACAAGCAGGGTCTGGTCAAGGACTATTCCGACACGGCCCAGAAGTAAGCGATGGGCCTTCTGGAGCGCCTCAAACTGCCATCCGGAGCCTGGAGCAGGGAGTGGATTATTTTCCTGATGTCCCTGGTCCTGGCTGCCGTAGTGTGGCTTTTGCTGGCGTTGAGCCAGCCTTATGCCGGTACGGTGAGCGTTCCGGTGGTGGCCCAGTGCAATATTGAAGGATACGGCACGGAGTCTTCCAACACCGTGGTGGTGAGCGCCCGCTGCCGTACGGACGGTTACCGTCTGCTCCGGGAGCAGAGCCGCCGGGAACGCCGTGTGGTGAAGGTGAAGTTCGACCGTTCCGACATGCGCCGCACCGGCCCCGGAGAGTTCAGCGTCATCGGCGGAACCAAGAACTCCTACGTGAACCAGTTTTTTGGGGAAGACACCCAGGTGGAGGCCTTCATTACAGACACCCTCCGTTTCCTTTTTCCTCGGGAAAATCACAAGAAAGTGCCCGTGGAGGTGCCTCTGAGCGTGAGTTGCCGTTCGCAGTACATGCAGAGCGGGCCCTTCCGCACTTCTCCGGATTCCATTATGGTATATGGCAGTCAGGAAAGGCTGGATGCCGTAGAACGCGTCACCTGCGGCCGCCTGGTGTTAAGCGACGTCCATGAGCCGCGTCACGGTGTGCTCAAAATCAATCCCGTCGTGGGCGTGCGTTTCTCGGCCGATGAGGTGAGCTACCAACTGCCCGTCTCCCGTTATGTGGAGCTGCGCACCACCGTTCCGGTGGAAGTGTCGGGTGCACCGGCGGGGAATTCCCTCCAGGTGTATCCTCCGCAGGCCGAGGTGGTGCTGCGTTGCGCCTTCCCGCTGGCCAAAGACCCTGTAGCCTCTTTCAAGCTGTATATTGACTGGAAAGATTTCAGCTCTTCGCTCAATGGCCGATGCACCCCGCGTGTGCGGCGCCTTCCCGCCGGTGTGCTGGAGTACCGCGTAGAGCCGGAGGTGTTTGACTGCATCGAGGTGAGGGGATGAAAACCGTCATTGTCACCGGCGGAATAGGAAGCGGCAAATCGGCCGTCTGTGCCTGCCTGAAAAAGCGGGGCGTTCCCGTGTACGACTGCGATGCCAAGGCCAAAGGGCTCTATGACCGGCGTCCCTCGCTTGTCTCCCAATTGGAAAAGGCGCTGGGCACTCCTCTGAGAGGGGCCGACGGCCGCCTGGACAAGTCGCGGCTGGCTGCGCTCATCTTCTCCGCCTCCCAAGCGCGGGAAACGCTGGAAGGCATCGTTTATCCCATTCTCCTTGAGGATATCCGCCGCTGGCAGCAGCGCCAGACGGCGCCCTGGGGAGCGCTGGAATCGGCCGTCATCCTGTCCAAGCCCGTCTTTGACGGCGTGGCCGACGGCGTGGTGCTGGTGGATGCCCCGCAGGAACTTCGGATAGCGCGGGTGATGCAAAGGGACGACCTTGGGCGGGAGGCGGTCGTCGGCCGTATCCGTTCGCAGGAGATTCCCCGCGAAAAAGCGGATGTCGTCATTCTTAACGATGGCACCCCGCAAGCGCTTTCTGAAGCCGTAGAACGTGTATTTTTCCATAAAAATAGCTATATTAGCAAATTAATTTCGCAAGTATGAAAACAGATTTAGCCAAAACCCTTTCCATCCGTGGACAGCACGGACTTTTCAACTATATCGCCCAGTCCCGTACCGGCGCCATCGTGGAAGCCTTCGAAGACAAGAAGCGCTACAACTTCAGCGCCAATGCCGGCATCACCACCCTGGAGGACATCTCCATCTATACCGCCGAGGGTGAGGTGAAGCTCAAGGAAGTCTTCGCCAAGATGCACGAGGTGCTGGGAGAAAAGGACGCCCCCGGCGCCAAGGCCGATCCCAAGGAGCTCAAGGCCTTCTTCGAGAAGGCCCTGCCCAACTACGACCAGGACCGCTTCTATGTGTCGCACATGAAGAAGGTGACCGAGTGGTACAACGCCCTCAAGAACTACGCATCCCTGGAATTCCTCACCGACGAGGAGCGCGAGGCCCAGCAGAATGCCTAAGCTTCAGGTCATCACACTGGGCTGCTCCAAGAACACCGTAGACACCGAGCACCTCCTGTATCAGGTACAAGACCGCTATGAGCTTGTGCCGGAAGGGGAGGGCGGCCCGGTGGACGTGCTTCTCATCAACACCTGCGGTTTTATCGGCGATGCCAAGGAGGAGTCCGTGAACACCATCCTGGAGGCAGCTAAACGCAAGACCGAAGGGCAGGTGGGGCGCCTGCTGGTGTTCGGCTGCCTGTCCCAGCGTTATCCTCAGGAACTCCCGGGGCTCATCCCGGAAGTGGACGGCTGGTTCGGCGCTCGGGAACAGGAACCTCTTATCCGGGCCCTGGGCTGCGAACCCAAGCCCGTGGAAGGCCGATACTTGACAGGCCCGGCCAAGCCTTACGCCTATCTCAAGATTTCCGAAGGCTGCGACCGCCGCTGTTCCTACTGCGCCATTCCTTTCATCCGGGGCGCCCACAGGTCCGTTCCCATGGAGAAACTTGTCCAGGAGGCCCGCTCGCTGGCCCAAAGGGGTGTCAAAGAACTGATTATCATTGCCCAGGATACCACTTACTACGGCCTGGACCTTTACGGAAAGCGCTGCCTGGCCCAATTGCTGCAGCGCCTGTCGGAGGTGGAGGGCATCGAGTGGCTCCGCATCCACTACTCTTATCCCGCCTCCTTCCCGGAGGATGTCCTGGACCAGATGGCCTCCAATCCCAAGGTATGCCGCTACATGGACATTCCGCTGCAACATGTGGCCGATGAAGTGCTTCAGAAGATGCACCGCGGGGTGGACGGCGCCTGGACGCGCGAACTCATCCGCCGCATGCGGGAGAAGGTGCCCGGCGTAGCCCTTCGCACGACCCTCATCGTGGGGCATCCCGGAGAAACCGAGGCCCATTTCCGCGAGTTGGTGGACTTTGTGAAGGAAGCCCGCTTCCAGCGGATGGGCGCTTTTACCTACTCCGAAGAGGAGGGAACCTACGGCGAGCAGCACTTCAAGGACAGCATCCGCCCCTCGGTCAAACAAAAGCGCCTGCAAGAGCTCATGGAAGTTCAGCGTGGCATATCTCTTGCATACAATAAATCCCGGTTGGGTACCGTGGAACGTGTGTTGGTGGATGGTTTTTCCGACGATATGCTCATTTGCCGCAGCGAGTTCGAAAGCCCCGAGGTGGACGGCGAAATCCTGGTTTCCATCCAGGCCCTGATTCGTGGAGGCAGAAGCCCTCAATCCTTTGTGGGAGAGTTTCTTACCGTTCGCATTACCGGGGCCGATGAGTACGATCTTCAAGCAGAAGTGATATGAGACGCAAATTAAGTTGGATTCTTGCCGCTGCGCTGGCCGCCGCTGCCTGCTCTCCTCAGGTGTATCCCCTTCAGATGGTGGTCCGCCAGCCTTCCGCCTCCGGCCTTACGCTGGTGGGGAAAAACGCCTCCATCGTGTACATGGACGGGACCACTGCCACGGATTCCCTCTTTGACCGCCATGTGGCATCGGCCCTGGCCCGCAGCCTGGAAGGAAGCTATTACGACGGGGCGGAGGTGATTCCCCTGAGCCATATCGCCACCCCTGACAGCGTTGGGGTGGCCCTGATGCACACGCTGGTGATGGAAACCGGCGGAGATATGGTCTTCCTCCTGTCTTCCTCGCTGGGGGACCCGTCCCTGGGAGCCAACCAGGCCGTGAGCCGCGCCGCTTCGCCGGATTCGGCCTACGTCGCCCAGGCCGAAGTCCCCGTGCAGAGCAACCTCTTCGTGTATGACAGCATGGGAAAGGACGAGGTGCTCAAATACAAAGGGAATGCGGTGCTGCGCTCGCAGGTGTACAACAACGGAATCGTGACGGAGGACGGCTTGCGCACGCTGGCCCTTCACTCGCTTGCCCCCGAGGCCGAGGTGGTGGGAGAGCGTATCGCCCGCCGCTTCCTCTCGCATTGGAAAACAGACGACTTCCCCTTCTACTACTTTGACGACTACAGCTCCGAGGCTTGGTTTACGCCGCTCCAGGATGTGGCCGACGGAAAGTTTTCCGCCGCCGTGGACGGCTATGCCCTCCTGGTCAAGAGCGGAAGCAATCTCAAGCGCTCCTGCGCCTGCTTCAACCTGGCCCAGGTGTTCTACCTTCTGGGAGACTACAAGCTCAGTGCCCGCTGGTTGGACGAGGCCGAGAAACTGGAAAGCGTCTCACAGGCTCCGTTCTTGAGAAAAAGGCTGGCTTCCCATTTGGAAAAGTAAGGGGATTTGAGTAATTTTGCAGGATAGAAATCATATTAATCTCAAATACATTTTATGGCAAACATCGATCTCAAAAAGTACGGCATCAAGGGTGTGAAGGAAATTCTTTACAACCCCACGTACGAGGTTCTTTACAATGAAGAGACCAAACCTGGTCTCGAGGGTTTTGACAAGGGTCAGGTGACGGAACTGGGCGCCATCAACGTGATGACGGGCGTCTACACCGGCCGTTCCCCTAAAGACAAGTACATCGTGTACGACAACACCACCAAGGAGGGCAAGAAGGGAGAAATCTGGTGGACCACCGAGGAATATCCCAACGACAACCACAAGATGTCCGTTGCCACCTGGAAGGCTGTCAAGAAACTGGCCCAGCAGCAACTCAGCGGCAAGCGCCTGTTTGTGGTGGACGGTTTCTGCGGCACCCACGCAGACACCCGCATGAAGGTCCGCTTCATTATGGAGGTGGCCTGGCAGGCTCACTTCGTGACCAATATGTTCATCCGTCCCAAGAACCAGAAGGAATTTGACCAGGAGCCGGACTTCGTGGTTTACTGCGCCGCCAAGGCCAAGGTGGACAACTACAAGGAGCTGGGTCTCCGCTCCGAAACCTGCGTTGCCTTCAACGTAACCTCCAAGGAGCAGGTTATCCTGAACACCTGGTACGGTGGTGAGATGAAGAAGGGTATGTTCTCCATGATGAACTACTACCTCCCGCTGAAGGGCATCGCCGCCATGCACTGCTCCGCCAATACGGACATGAACGGTGAAAACACCGCCATCTTCTTCGGCCTCTCCGGTACCGGTAAGACCACCCTCTCCACAGACCCCAAGCGTCTCCTCATCGGTGACGACGAGCACGGCTGGGACAACAAGGGCGTGTTCAACTTCGAAGGCGGCTGCTATGCCAAGGTTATCAAGCTGGACAAGGAGTCCGAACCCGATATCTACAACGCCATCCGCCGGGACGCCCTCCTGGAGAACGTGACCGTGGACAAAAACGGCAAGATTGACTTCAACGACAAGTCCGTCACCGAGAACACCCGCGTGAGCTATCCTATCTACCACATCGAGAAGATTGTGCGTCCGGAAAGCCACGGACCGGCAGCCAAGCAGGTGATTTTCCTGAGCGCCGACGCCTTCGGCGTGCTGCCTCCGGTTTCCATCCTCACCCCCGAGCAGACGAAGTACTACTTCCTCTCCGGCTTCACCGCCAAGCTCGCCGGTACGGAGCGCGGTATCACCGAACCCACTCCCACCTTCTCCGCCTGCTTCGGCCAGGCTTTCCTGGAGCTGCATCCTACCAAGTATGCAGAAGAGCTGGTTAAGAAGATGAAGAAGAGCGGTGCCAAGGCATACCTCGTGAACACCGGCTGGAACGGTACCGGCAAGCGTATCTCCATCCGTGACACCCGTGGTATCATCGACGCCATCCTGAGCGGTGCCATCGACAAGGCTCCCACCAAGGTCATCCCTTACTTCAACTTCACCGTTCCCACCAAGCTGGAAGGCGTGGACACCGGTATCCTGGACCCTCGCGACACCTACAAGAATGCCGCCGAGTGGGAAGAGAAAGCCAAGGACCTGGCTTCCCGCTTCATCAAGAACTTCCACAAGTACGAGAGCAACCGTGCCGGTAAGGCCCTCGTGAAAGCTGGTCCGAAGCTATAATCGGCCGTACCATAGATAGAAAAAGAGACATCCGACGAGATGTCTCTTTTTTTTATTCGGCCGATATGACCAGTCCGTCGTAGGCGGGTTGTACGCCCGGGGGAAGCTGCCGGCAAAACTCCTCATGCCTGGGAAAGGCATGGGATAGGTGGGTGAGCCAGGTATGGCGGGCGCCGATTTTTCCGGCCAGTTCCAGGGCCTCGTCCAATGAAAAATGCGAATGGTGCGGGTGGTAGCTTACGGTGTTCAGCGTCACATGCTCCAGGCCTTGGAGCTTGGAAAGCTCGGCCTCAGGCAGTTTGCTCATGTCCGTGATGTAGGCAATTTTTCCGAAACGGAAGCCCAGCACCGGCATCTGGCCGTGCAGGCCCCGGATGGGGATGATGTTGGGATGCTCATGGGAGGCCTCCTGAACGGCGTTGTCGGAGGGCTTGAGGCTGCCGTCGGGCTGACGGTAGAAATAGCCGATGTCGTGCACCCACTCCAGTTCTCCCTTGCCGTGGAGGGCTTCCACGTGGAAGGGACGCTCGTCTATCAAGTGGATGTGCCACTCGGGCGCGCCGGGGTATTTGTGCTCTGCAAAGGCGTAGGCATAGTCGTTCCGGAGCGTTTTCAGAACCCTTTCCTCGCAGTAAATCTCCGCCGCCTGCCGGTCTATGTAGTTGAAGGAGCGGACGTCGTCCAGGCCGCCCGTATGGTCTTTGTGGTTGTGCGTGAGCAGGATGGCGTCCAGATGCCGCACGTCGTGGGCCAGCATCTGGCTGCGGAAATCCGGCCCGGCGTCCACCAGGATGGTCATGCCCTCGTATTCCACTAAGGCCGACGAGCGGTAGCGCTTGTCCTTGCTGTCGGCCGATTTGCATACTTCGCACTGGCAGCCGATAATGGGGACACCCTGCGAGGTTCCGGTTCCCAGAAAGGTGAGTTTGGTCATAGCGTAATCTCCTCCAATTGATTCACCAAGGCGGGGTCGAAGGGCTTTTCCACCCGGATGTAATTACCCGTGTAGCCGCCCATGAGGCCGCCCTTGACAGAACTTTCCCACAGCACCGTTTCCTTCATCCCCTTGTGGGCTTCCACAAAATCCTTGTGCAGCTCTTCGCAGAGGGCTTCCAACCGGGCCACCCGCTGGGTCTTGACGCTGTCCTGCACCTGGTCTTTCCACTCGGCCGCCCGCGTTCCGGGCCGCCGGGAATAGGGAAAAACATGGATGAAGGCCGGTCGGATGCGCTCTTTCAGGAAGTTATACGTCTCCATGAACAGCTCTTCCGTCTCTCCGGGAAGGCCCACGATTACGTCGATGCCAAAGAAGACCTTGGGCTGTCCGGGCCGCTCCAGCGCCTGCCGGATATAGTCGATGCGGGAGGCGAAGAGGGTGGTGTCATAGCGCCGGCCAACCCGCCTCAGGAGGGTGTCGCTGCCGCTCTGGAGCGGAATGTGGAAGTGCCGCTGGAACTTGGTGCCGGAGGCAATCCAGTCCACGATTTCCGGGGTAATCAGATTGGGCTCGATAGAGGAAATCCGGTAGCGCTCAATTCCTTTTATCTCGTTCAGGGCCTTCAGCAGGTCCAGGAAAGATTCGCCGGTGGTGCGGCCGAAGTCTCCAGTGTTCACGCCCGTGAGCACCACTTCCTTCACGCCGTCCGCCGCAATATGCTCCGCCATCTTTACCACCTCGCAGATGGCCAGGTTCCGGCTTCGTCCCCGCGCATACGGCACGGTGCAATATGCACAGAAATTGTCGCAGCCGTCCTGCACCTTCAGGAAACTCCGCGTCCGCTCTTCACCACTGCTATAAGCCCCAAAGGTTGTGGCAATGGCCTCCGAGGTGGGTGTACCCTCGGAGGCAGCAACCGTCGGGACTATCAATTGTTTCTCCGTGGCGCCGAAGACCTTCCAGACGCCGTCAATGGCCAGGAGCTGGTCTTTGCGAAGCTCCGCGTAGCAGCCTGTAACCACAATCCGGGCATCGGAGGCCGTCTTGTGGGCCCGACGGATGAGGTTCCGGGACTTCTTTTCGGCCGTTTCCGTAACGGCGCAGGTATTGATGAGGTACACATCGGCCCGGGCGGTCCAGGGAACCACCTCCCAGCCGGCGGCCATGAAGCCCCGCTCATAGGTGGCGGTCTCCGCGTAATTGAGCTTGCAGCCCAGGGTGGTAAAGGCTATTTTCATGACAGGATAAGGAAAACGCAAGGCCGCTTGCCGATGGTGACAGGCCTCTCCTTCCACTGGGCCACCGTGCGGGTTTGGATAAACTGGTCCGGGCAAGTGAGGTTGGCGGCGATGCACAGCCGCGTGTTGCCGCTGAGGACGCCAAGCATATCGGCCAGGAGGGAATCGTTTCGGTAGGGCGTCTCAATGAGGATTTGCGTCTGGCGCTGGGCCGATGAACGCTTCTCCAGCGTGCGCAGCGCCGCCCTCCGCTCTTCCGTCTTGGCGGGGATGTAGCCTGCAAAGGCGAAGGACTGCCCGTTAAGGCCGGAGGCCATGAGGGCCAGCATGAGGGACGAAGGCCCTACCAAGGGAATCACCTCGATGCCCCGGCGGTGGCACAGGGCAACCAGCAGGGCGCCCGGATCGGCCACGGCGGGAAGGCCTGCTTCGGAGAGCAGCCCCACGGAGCGTCCGCCGTCGAACAGGCGGGCGTAGGCCTCCACATCGGCCGGCTTGGTGTGTTCGTTGAGCTCGTGGAACTCCAGGGTGTCAATTTTCCCCTTGAGACCGGCGGCCGAAAGGAAGCGCCGGGCCGTCCGAAGCTCCTCCACTACAAAGCATGTCAGGGTGGGAATCACTTCCAGCACGGAGGCCGGAAGCACCCCCGCGGGGTCTCCCTCTCCTAAGGGAGTGGGGATGAGATAAAGTTTACCTGGATTCATCGGTATGGGCTTTTCCGTCTTGGTCAATTTGTAAAACTACGTTCTTTGCAGGCCTCAGGGCTGCTTCCCGGGCATATTGTTCCTGGGCGGCCCGGGAGCTGAAGAGCTCGCGGAACAGGTCCTTGAAGGTGTTGAAGTCCAGCTGGTAGGAGAAACCGCCGCCGTGGCGCTGGCTGTTGTCCAGGAAGGCGGAGAGCTGGTCGGCCGACCGGCTGAAACCCTTCAGGCGCAGGGAACCGCTGCGGTTCAGTTTTACCTCGATGTTGATGTCTCCCGCCACCTCGTTGGTGGTGAGGCCGGAGAGCATCTGGCGGTTGCCCACCGTGCCGTTCACGATGACCCGGTTGTTGAACAGCTGGGTGCTGAGGGCTACGTCAAAGAGGTTTCCTCCGGCCTGGGTGGCCTTGTAGTTCAGGCCCAGGTCCAAGGGAATGTTCAGTTTCTGGAAAATGTTGTTCAGCTGGCCGGACATGATACTGGACACATTGGAGAACAGTACGTCTCCGCCGCCTACGCTGATTCCGGACTCTTCCGAAGGGAGGAAGTTGCCGGCTACCAGCAGGTAGATGAACTGTTTCTGGATTTTGTCTTCCGTATTGAAGGCGGCCTCTACCTGGGCCTGAACGGTGGGATTCAGGTCCGGGATGTCAACGGAGAAGCCCAGTTCCGGATTCCGGAGCTTGCCCGATATGTGGATGCCGCAGTTCACCGTGCGGCGGCTGGTGGCGCTTTCATCGGCCGTGAGGTTGTACAGGCTGGCCTTGGTCACATACAGACCGTTCACGTTGAGGTCTGTATTCATCACCTCTCCGTTGAAGCGGACAGAGCTGCCGTCCTGGATTACGAAATCCCGGCTCACCAGATTCATGGCGGAGAAGTGGAAATTGCCGGAGCTGAGGGTGTAGTCCCCGTTCAGGGTGAAGATTCCCTGGCGTGCCCGGCTTTCGATGTCTATGATGCCCCGGCCCCTGCCGGTGAGTGAACTCTCATTGTCCACGTCAATGTAAGCCTGTGCCTGCGGCGTGGCATGGACGCGGAGCTGGACAACCAGGTCGGCCTCCTGCTTGTGTTCCTTGGGACGGCTCATCATGAGGGTGTAAGGGTCCTGTTCCTGGAGGGATGCGGGGTCCTTGAAGGTGAGGAACTCCCTTGATTTCTCTCCGCTGGAACTTCCCAGCGGGATGTGGATGTCTCCGGACTGGGTGGTGGCCTCGATATCCAGCAGCAGCTGTGAGGTGATGGTTCCCGTCACGTTCACCTTTCCGCGTCCGTAGAGGTTTCCGTAGAAGCTGCTTTCCGGGGAGGGCGCCATGTTTAGCACATGCATGTCATTGAAGTCCACGTGTACGTCCACGCCGAAGTTCTTGAAGTCGTTGAAGAGGAAGCTGCCCTCCACCTTCCCGCTGCCCTTCTCGCCGTCTTCCAGCGTGAGGGGCGTGAAATGCAGGCCCTTGTTGTCCAAAGCCAGCTTGCCGCTGAGGTTGTAGGGCACTTGCGTGAAATCCAGCACCAGATGGCCGTTCTGCACCTGAAGGTCCCGGCTGCCGGCCTGGAGGTCCCCGAAACGGCCGCCCAGGCTTACCTCTCCGCTCAGTTCTCCCATGAACTCGGAGAACAGGCCTTCCAGGAAGGGCTGCGCATACTGGAGATCTGCCTTGTCCAGCAGGGCCCGTACCCCCACTTCGTCGGTGGCGGGGTTCAGGAAGGCATCAGCCCGGAGGGTGCTCCGGCCTTCCAGCTCATTGCTGACGGCCGCTATGTACCGGCCGCTTTCCGCATCCCACCGGCTGTCAATCTGCAGCACGCCCACCGGCTTGCCGGAGACGTAGGTGGAATCGGCCCGGATGGCGGCGATAAGGCCCGGCGTGGGTTGGAGAGGGGAGATGAGGGTGGCTTGTCCCGTGGAGAAACCGGCCAGCCTGGGCACTCCGCCCGTGAAGTTGTTCACAAGGGCCAGGTCAAACTGGTTCATGTTCACGTTCAGGGTGTCTGTGCGCTCCCGGCTCAGTCCGCCGTCAATGAGGATGGACTGGCGCCCGTGCTGTACCGTCAGCTGCTTCACGCTCACATCGCCCTTCCGGTAGCGGATGTCACCTGAATGCAGGTCCCAGGTTCTTCCGTCAAAGGTGAAGGCCGACGGAAGCACCCTTCCCAGCACGGTGAGGGCGTTCTCTTCCCGCAAGAGGTCCATCTGGGCGGTCAGGCTGGCTTTCCGCCTGTCTTTGTCCGGATTGTCGAAGATGTAATTCAGGTCTATGTGGTTGTCGTTGGCCTTGATAGCTATGCGGTTATCCTTCAGCTGCATGTTTCCCAGCTCCAGGACGCCGCCCGTGAGGGAGGCCGTGAGGGCGCTTTCCTTGTTGTCCAAGGCCAGTTTAAGGTCTTTGATATAGCGGTTGTAGTGCGCCAGACGGCCGGAGTTCAGGGTGGTTTTCAGCTCTCCGTCCTCGCTGATGGTAATCCGGGCCGATGTCTTGTTCTCCACATACAGGCCGGGTACCAGGAAGGTGAGGATGTCCTGCGCCTGAAGGATGTTCAAATCCAGCTTGTAGCGGGAAGAGCCGGGGGAGGGCTCCACCTGCTCTCCCAAAAGGGCGGGCAGTTCCCTGGCGACAATCCTTTCCTTGAGGTCTCCGGCAAAACGCAGGATGGATTCCGTGCCCTCGAAGCGGGCGGTGAGGAAGGGGGAATCGGCCTCCAGGTGGTGGATGTCTCCCTTCCGCCGGGTGGTGAGCTGCAAATCTCCGGGCTTCTTGGTTCCGGCCCCGCTCATCAGGGTGAGGTCCTTGAGCCAGACTACGCCGTCAAGGTCTTCGTTGGGTTTCTTCGTCAGGTCGGAATCTATCCGGAAACTCAAGGCAGCCTGCTCCCGCGAATCCAGGTGGAGCGCGGCCAGGTTGGCGTGCTGCATGTCCATGTTGAAGCGGAAGAGCTGTTCCTGATGCTCTCCCAGGTCCGCCCTTCCGTCAAAGTTGAACTTCAGGTTGGGGTCGTCGGAGACCAGTCGGCCGTCAAAGCTTTCTCCCATGTAGGTAAATTGGGCCGATATCCCGGAATAGTCGTATCCCAGGGCCTGCAGGCGGCTCACCCGGAGGGTGTCCATCTTCACGTCCATCCCTCCGCGGTCCTTGAAGACGGCGTCCAGGCGCGTACGCATGGAAAGGGGGCCCAGGGCATCCACCCCCAGCACTTTCCCCAGGTGGAGGTCGCTTGTGATTACCTGCCCGCCAAGCTCCATGTCCCGGTGCTCGCTCAGGACGTTGTTCAGGTAGACATCGGCCAGGATATTGCCTATGGCGGAGGTGAATTCCCCCTGGATGTTCAGGGCGTTCATGGGGCCTTCCACCCTGCCCGCGAAGTTCAGGCGTTCCCCGGGGGCGAAGCGGGAGAGGTCCAGCTTGGAGGCGGGCGCCCACGTTTCCACGAAATTCCCCAGCCCCTTAAGGTCGAAGGAGGCCTCGCGGATGTCCATGGAGAAGGTGCTTTCTTCCACATTGACAATGTCCCGGATGCGGCCGCTGGTTTGGACAATCACGTCATGGTCCATGTCCTCCACCAAAATGTTTTCCAGCCCTATGTTATTCACCGTTCCCCTCACTTTCCCCTTCAGGAAGCCGCGGAAGCGGATGTCCCTGAGGCCGGCAAAGTGGGAGAGAGTTCCGGCCATGTCCAGCCAGGAGCCTTCCCTGATGTCGCCGTCCAGTACGATGCGGTCTATGAACTCGGCGTAGTCGTCAAGAAGGCCTTCCATGGCAAAGTGCTCCATGTTCACGAAACTGAAGCCGTCGTCCACCAGCAGGTCTTCCAGGTACACCAGGCCTTCTCCCACCCGCACGCTGCGGGCCGATACTTCCCGCCCGTGGAAACCGGTTTCCGTCTCCGTCAGGCTCAGCTTGACGTTTTGGGCGGTAATCAGGTTGTCCGCTATCCGGAGGTTGTAAAAATGACCTTCGTCCAGCACGGTTTTAAGATTGTTCCAGTCTATGACGCCTTCTTCCACAGCGCTGTCCAGCCACGGCAGGTTCACCATCTTGAAACCTACGTCTTTTATCTCCACCTGTTTGGCGCTCAGGATGTTTCCCCACTTATAGGCCGATTCCCCACCGCCTTCGGACTCCAGGCGAAAGATGCGCTCCAGGTTGGTGACGGTATAGTCCGGCCTGGCAGAGCTGGGCTCCATCACCAGGTTGAACCCGCCTCCGTGCAGCCTCATGCGGCTCACATAGGCTCCCTTCCCGCGCAGGAGCCCCCTCAGGGAGAACTTGACGGCGAGGTTTTCCACATACAGGAGGGTGTCCATGCCGGGGGCGAGGGGCTCTTTGTCCAGCACCAGTACGTTTTCTATCAGGAGGGCTTCGAAGGGGCGGACGGAAATATTCCCCAGCGTGATTTCTGCGTCTGTGTTTTCCTGGATGGAGGCGACGATGCGTTTGCCGATAGCCGTCTGCACCCTCGGGGACTGAATGGCCACCAGCCCTGCCAGCAGCAGAACCACCAGCAGTGCCAGTATCCAGGCAGCTATTTTTACGACACGGCGCATAATCCTACAAATTTAGAGTTTGTTTTGAAATAATTCAATAAATTCTTTATGTTTCTTTTTGGTAAATTTTCCTCAAAAATTTCCACAAAAATAAACCACAAATAAAAATATCAATCATTTCAAAACAGACTCTTGGCAATAATTTTGTATCTTTGCACGCATTTATCAAGTACGAAATGGCCGATATTATCCTGGGTATAGAATCCTCCTGCGACGACACTTCCGCCGCCGTCCTGCGGGACGGTGTACTGCTGTCCAATGTAATCGCTTCACAGCAGGTGCACAAAGACTTCGGCGGCGTGGTGCCGGAACTGGCTTCCCGTGCGCATGAGCAGAACATCGTTCCCGTGGTGTCCGAGGCCCTCCGCCGGGCCGGCGTGGAAGGGAAGGACCTGAGCGCCATCGCCTTCACCCGCGGACCGGGCCTGCTGGGCTCGCTGCTGGTGGGGACGTCCTTCGCCAAGGCGCTGTCGCTGTCCCTGGACATTCCCATGGTAATGGTAAACCACCTGCAGGGGCACATCCTGGCCGGTTTCGTGCGGCAGCCGGACGTCCCGGTCCGGGAGCCTTCCTTCCCCTATCTGTGCCTGCTGGTTTCCGGTGGCAATTCGCAGATTGTGCGGGTGAACAGCCCCCTGGATTATGAGATTCTGGGCCAGACCATCGACGACGCCGTGGGCGAGGCCTTCGACAAATGCTCCAAGATGCTGGGCCTGGGTTATCCCGGCGGTCCGGTGATAGACCGCCTGGCCAAGCAGGGGAATCCGGAGCGCTTCCATTTTGCCAAGCCCAACATTCCGGGCCTGGACTACAGCTTCTCCGGCATCAAGACGTCCCTGCTGTATTTCGTGCGGGACCAGATGGCCCTGGACCCGGATTTCCTGGAAAAGAACAAGGAGGACATCTGCGCCAGTTTCCAAAAGACGCTCATAGACATCCTCATGACCAAACTCATCCGCGCCGCCAAGGAAACCCGTATTAGGGAAATCACCATCGGCGGGGGCGTGAGTGCCAACAGCGGCCTTCGGGAGCGTATTGTGGTGGAAGGGGAGAAGCGGCATTGGAACACCTATCTCCCGGAATTCAAGTTTACCACTGACAACGCCGCCATGATTGCGGTGGCCGGCTGGTTCCAGTACAAGGCCGGGGTGCGCACGCCCTTGGACGTGGCTCCCGTTTCCCGTTTAGCGGATTTTTAGGGCGCAGTTGATGCCGTCCAGGGCCGATGACACGATGCCACCGGCGTAACCGGCGCCTTCCCCGCAGGGGTAGAGGCCGGGCACATCCACGTGCTCCAGGGTCTCGGGATTGCGCGGCAGGCGGACGGGGGAGGAGGTGCGGGATTCCACGCCCAGCAGAAGGGCGTCGTTGGTGTAATAGCCATGCATGGAGCGGTCCACCTGCGGGAAGGCCCTTCTCAGGCGCAGGGCCACATGCTCCGGCAGCAGTTCATGGAGGGGTGCGGAGATGACTCCCGGGTGATACGAGGTCTTGGGCAAATCGGCCGATACGATGCCCCGGCAGAAGTCTTTCATCCTCTGGGCGGGGGCGGTGAAGGGATGGCGGGCGCCGTGCTCCCGGGCATAGCGGTACATGGCACGCTCTACGTCCCGCTGGAAGTCCATGAGGGCGAAGGGGCCCCGGTACTGCTCCGGCTGGTCTCCGGGTTCAATCTGCACCACCACGCCGGCGTTGGCCCATTTGGAGTTTCTGTCGGCGTTGGACATGCCGTTCAGCACCACGGTCTCTTCCTCGGTGGAAGAAGGCACCAGGATGCCGCCCGGGCACATGCAGAAGGAGAAGACGCCGCGGCCCTCCTGCTGCTGCACGAAGGAATATTCGGCCGTGGGCATGAAGGGCTGGTATTTTCCGTGGTAGCGAATCTGATTTATCTGCCACTGGGGATGCTCCACGCGGACGCCCAGGGCAAAACCCTTGGCTTCCAGGCTCCAGCCTTTGCGTTGGAACAGTTCGTAGATGTCCCTGGCCGAATGGCCCGTGGCCAGGATCACCTTGCGGGCGCGGAATTCCTTTTCACCGCAGCGGACGGTGAACTCCGTCCTGCCCGGCTCTATATCCGTCACTTTTGCGTCGAAGTGATATTCTCCGCCGTGGCTCTCGATGCACTGGCGGATGTTTTTCACTATCTCCGGCAGGCGGTCGGTGCCGATGTGGGGGTGGGCGTCAATCAGGATGTCCTCCTTGGCCCCGAAGGCCACCAGCTGGTGCAGCACCTGGCGGATGTCTCCGCGCTTGGAGGAGCGGGTGTAGAGTTTGCCGTCGGAGAAGGCGCCCGCGC
>Ga0310691_10002783_pt1 | contig 22262 bp, 29 predicted proteins | sample 176DNAGHGlowgp2_FD_203887 | JGI IMG/M metagenome (GOLD analysis project Ga0310691, IMG submission 203887) | Sheep rumen microbial communities from Palmerston North, Manawatu-Wanganui, New Zealand - 1766 DNA GHGlow gp2 (v2) (version 2) | ecosystem: Host-associated > Mammals > Digestive system >...
AACAAGGAGGAAAAAGAATGAACTCGCTGCATATTATCGGAAATTTAACGAAGGACCCTGAACTCCGAACCACCGCAACCGGGTTAAGCGTGTGCAGCTTCACCGTAGCGGTTAACCGAAAGAAAACGAAGGACGGCCAGCAGGAAACCGATTATTTCAACGTCACCGCATGGCGGGAACGTGGGGAAACCTGCGCAAAGTATCTGAGCAAGGGAAAGAAGGTTTCCGTTGTCGGCCCGGTATCCGTCAGGACGTGGGAAAGCAACGGCAAGCACGGAGCAAGCCTTGAAGTCACGGCTGAAGAAGTCGAGTTTTTGTCACCCAGGAGTGAATCGCAACCGGCACAACCGGAGCCGAAGGTCGATAAACAGACCGGATTTCAGCAAGTGGAAACGGACGAACTCCCTTTTGAGTGACGGGTTAGCCTTCCCGGGTCAAAAAGGCGTGAAGTGAATGACATATAGCAAAGGACATAAGATGATTTCGATTGAAAAACAGCCATTGTTTGGCAAGGCCAAACCTGAACTTTATATTGGAGAAGGGAACCAATTACTGAAGGTAGCTTGCTTTGGAAGTGTAGAAAAAGCAGAAAAATTTGAAGAATGGTTGCAGTATTTTTTCGGTGACATATTGGTAAAGGACTCTGATTAAAAGGCAACAGTAATCCGGATTAAGCACCGGCAGTGACCGGCATCCGGTAAAGGAGGAAACATGAGAATATATCACTTCTGTTCTGCTCGTGATGTAAAAGCCATCCGGCGGCAAGGTATCAGGCTCGGCGGCGTATATATTTCAAAGCCGGGAGATGCAAAAAGCGTTGAAATATATCAAGGATACCAATGGTTGACACTTGACCCGGAAAAGAAGAACCAGAGCTGGGCGACAAGGCACCTTGTGAAATATAACAGGACGGCATACAGGCTGACCGTTGAATTGCCTGATGATGCTGTTTTATATGACCGGGACGGCCTTGAAGCTGAAATTCCCGGAAGCGGCATCTTGTTTGACGGCTGGCCCGGAAGCGAGAACTGGCGGGTATATCACGGCTGGATTCTGCCGGAATGGATCACCGCTTGCGACAAGATGGAGGACCGAACATGAGTAGACAGGAGAACCCCGCAAAGGTGTTTTTGCGGCGTTACAAGGCCCTTTCCGGGCGGGTTGATGCTCTGCAAAGAGCAATAGACGAAGCACTTGCAAGAGCGACAAATACCGCCGTTACGCTGAAGGAAATCAAGGTGCTGTCATCCCCGGCAGAACATGACCCGATGGCAAGGGACGTTTGCAACGCCGTGGATGCCAGCGAAATCCTCTATGAATACAAGGCGCAAGCGGAAGCGGCTTTGCGGGAAATCCTTGCGGCTATTGATTCAGTGCCGGACGAACAGCAGAAAGAGGTTCTGACCCGGAAGTATATAAACGGGGAAACATTTACACAGGTTGCGGAGAACATGAACTATTCAGAGCCGGGAGTGTACGTCATTCACGGACGGGCTTTGCTGGTAATCAATAAATGGTTAGAAAGAAGGGCTGAACATGGCGATAGAAGCCAAAATGGACTTTATGCGGAAGATAGAAAGAACGCTTGCTGATAAAGTCACCGTGGAATCTTAAGGAGACCGAAATGGACAAAGAGTGGAAAATATGGTGGATAATCGCTATCACAGGCGTAGCACTCATAGTAGTGCTTCAGTTATGTGGAGTTCCTGTAGATTAGCTTAAAGTGACCAATCGTGACCAATAAAGGAAGTGAATCAGAGATGAAGCGTATTGATGCAACCATTTTCGTATAATGGAGGAGTGCAGGATGAGTGTCCGAAAGATTGAAGCTATGCACTATTATTACGGCTATGGTGTCGGGTTCTGCAAGGATTGCCCTCACTTCCGGGAAAAGGAATATGGAAGGACGTATTTCAAGTGCCTGGTATACGGGGACTCAGCCAGTGAAGCAACGGATTGGCGAAAGAGTTATATTGCCTGCGGTCTGATTGATAAGCCGTTTCCGGAGGATGATATCAGGATTGTAAAGCGGATCATTGTAAACCGAAACGATGACGAACCGTTACCGGGTCAGATTTCGATTTTTGATTGATGTATTACGAATGTGTGAGGATCGGTGCGTTTGTTGAATGGATGAAGCAAGGGACTTAAAGGCAACTATGACGAAATAACTTACAAAAGCGAACATTGACAACTTAACATTTGGGAAAGGACAGAAAAATGTTATAATATCAAACGGAGGTGATATTATGGCAGAATCTTTCTGGAAACGAAAAGATTTGTACCGAGAGAACGGGAAATGCGTGTATGCTGAAATATGCGAAGATTACAAAGAAGATTGCAACCCGGAAGAATGCAAAATATGGGAATGCTTTTTTGATGTAGAAACACAAGCAGACGAAGTTTTAAGTGATACATAAAAGATTAACAATGTTCTTTCCCCGATTCGTTATCGTTGATTTTTATTTACTTAAATGATGCTTCAACTAAACTGGAGGACATATGAAGGACAGCCTTAAAAAACTTGGTGATGATTACGGTCTTACAACGGAAGACGTCAGACACGCAATTGAAGCCTACCAAGACATAATCTGTGAGATAACAGGTGGTAGATTAAGCAAACTAACATACGATGCAGACTACGTGCTTGAAGAAACAGAAAAGTATTACGAACAGAAATATACAAACAAAGCTGTTTGGAAGGGATGGACAAAATCATGTTACAAAGGATGTGACGATTACGGTGAACCAATATGGGGAAGATGCACATACTACATCTGTTCAAACTGCGGAAGACGGACAGTGATTGCAGACCCGTTCTGTCCGTCATGCGGTGCAAGCATGGAAAAAGAAATGTGACTTAAAGGCAACTATGACACAATAGGAGCGTAAAGTGTATGTCTGATCGGGAGAAAGTTATCAACGATCTGCAAATGCAGATTGAAGAACTGGAAGAACGGCTGGCGATTGTGCTTGAAGGGCAACCGGAGATTGTCCGGTGCAAGGATTGCAAACATAGATTTAATAGTTGTTGTTACAATAAAAAAAGCAACAGAATAAATTTCGGAGTATATGTAGCAGATGATTGGTTCTGTGCTGACGGGGAAAGAAGGTGAAGTGAAAGAAAGAATACATCGTGCAAGCCATAGCACAAGAAACGATTGATTCGTTTGATGCTCACAATGCTCCGGAACTTATCCGGTGCAAGGATTGCAAATGGTATCATCAAGCATTTGAAAATGAAGGAAGATGCGTAAATCACGACAACGATTTTCATAAACCTGATTGGTTCTGTGCTGACGGGGAACGGAAATGACACAATAAGGGAAGACCGGCAAAATGAATGGTTCCACTGGATGCAAGTCCGTGTACCCGTAAAACGGAGCGTTACGGACGAAGATGATTAAATGGTGGATAAAAACCGGAACGCATCCCGCCAGCCATGTGAATTAAAGTGATACTTTATATTCGGTGAGAAAGATTATAGTGTTTTATAGTATTGACCTGTGATATAGTATATCCGGAGTTTTTGACATTCATGAAACACCTCCTAAATGATAGGGCGGCAAGCTGATGGGGCTTGCCGTTCTTCCTTTATGCTAACAATTTTAGGTGGGTCTGCCGGGGTTGACCTTCCTCCGGGTTGACGGGAATCAGCCATTGTTCGGTGGGGTTGCTGATACCAAATTTTGAAGGTCAACGAAAGTCCCTGCGTTAGTGGGAACCGGAAAAAGCGGTTGGCAGGTATCCGCAAAACTGCCGGAAAGGAAGGTCAAAGCATGGAAAAACTGCAGATCGTATATCTGCCACCGGGGGAGCTGAAACCATACGAAAAGAACGCCCGCCGTCATTCGCCGGAAGATGTGGAAGCGATCAAAAAAAGCATCCTTGAAGATGGCTGGGGAAGTCCGATTGAAATCTGGAGCGATGAAAACATCATCGTTGCAGGCCACGGCAGACAACTCGCTGCTATGGAACTCGGGCTGGAAGAAGTGCCCTGCATCCGTCTGGACTGGATGACGGACAAGCAAAGAAGGGAGTACGCAATCCGGTCAAATCGAACAGCAGAGCTGTCGGCATGGGATTTTTCCAAACTGGACGAGGAACTTGCCGCACTTGCAATCGATGGCCAGGATTTTCCGGAACTCAACTTCTCCCGTCCTGATCTTGATTCGCTGGACGATCTATTCTCACCGGTCGAGGCTCAAGGCGAAAAAGAGAAAAAACAGATTAAATGCCCACATTGCGGAGAGTGGTTCACGCCATGATTTTATATATGGCGGGGGGGGTATCAGGGAATCTGAAACCACTCTGGAAGGAAGCCTGCCGGAGAATTAAAGAAGGTCAAACGTTTACGAACGCCACGGAGGATGCGATGAGAATTTTCCTGGCGGGGGGGGAGTCAAGGCATTGGATCCACGATTCCCTTCTCGAAGATGTAAAAAAAAACGAGAAATGCAGATTTATCTTGCAGGACAGAACGGGATGCACAAAATCCTTTCAACGGAGGTCAAATGCAGTTATACCTCGCCGGTGTCTGGCCCTGGCGGAATGGGGGGGGTATGACAAAACTGTTACAGAATATCGCCCTTACATTCTTGAATCATTCTTTTATGCCGACGAGGACACGGAGCGATTGATGCCGCATTTCGGGGACTTCCTGCTCGACAGCGGAGCGTTTACGTTCATGCAGGGAAAGGGTGGGTCTCCGAACTGGGATGAATATGTGGAAAGATATGCCGACTTTATCAACCGAAACAAGGTTCAGAAATACTTCGAACTGGATATTGATTCGGTGGTCGGATACGAGAGGGTCAAGCAGATTAGAGCGAAGCTGGAACGGCTGACAGGACGGCAGTCGATCCCGGTCTGGCATCTTTCCCGGGGAATGGATGAATACCGGGGAATGTGCAAGGATTACAGTTATGTAGCAATCGGCGGGATCGTCAGCGGGGAGATCACAAAGGACAAATACAAAGCTTTCCCTGCATTGATTGCTGAAGCACATAATCAAGGAGCCAGGATACACGGCCTGGGATTTACGAACCTCGCGTTGCTTCCGCATTATCACTTTGACAGCGTGGACTCAACGGCATGGACAACGGGAAACAGGTTTGGCTTTCTGTACTACTTTGACGGAAAAACAATGGTCAAGCGGGACGCTCCGAAGGGTCACAAGATCGGAGCCAGCCGGGAAGCCGCCCTGAATAACTTTGTTGAATGGCTGAAATATCAAAAGTATGCGGAGAAACATTTATGAAAGCAGTTGTTCTTTTATCCGGTGGGCTGGATTCTTCCACCTGCCTTGCGGTTGCCTTGAAGAAACACCCGGCGAAAGAAGTGCTGGCCGTGAATATGTATTACGGACAGCGGCATGACCGGGAAATGCAATCTGCGCGAAAAATCGCGCGATATTACGCGGTCGAACTGATGGAGATGGATTTATCCGTTATCTTCGCCAGAAGCGATTGTAGCCTGCTTAAAAGCTCAAAAAACGCTATTCCTGAAGGAAGTTATGCAGAGCAGCAGAAAAACGATCCCGGAAAACCGGTCAGTACATACGTTCCATTCAGGAACGGGCTGATGCTCTCCGCTGCCGCAAGCATCGCTGTCAGCGTCGGAGCATCAGAAATCTACTACGGGGCTCATGCAGACGATGCTGCCGGGAATGCGTATCCAGATTGTACGCCGGAGTTCACGGCGGCAATCAACCGGGCGATCATCTTCGGAACAGATGGACAGGTGGAAGTCATCGCGCCGTTCATCGAAAAAACCAAAGCCGATATTGTTTACGAAGGAACCATGCTCGGCGTACCCTATGATCTCACATGGTCATGCTATGAAGGCGGGGAGCATCCCTGCGGAAAATGTGGAACTTGCATTGACAGACAAAAAGCATTTGAAGCAAACGGGTTAAAAGACCCGGTGCAATAAAAGAAAGAGGTAGGAAACACCTATGAAAAAAACCAACTCAAACCTGATTGGAATCAACATGGTATTCGTGGTCGCTCTGGTAATCTCAAACGTAGTCACGGCAAAACTGTTTGCAACCGGAATCAATCTGTTCGGTTCTCCACTGGCACTTCCAGGTGCGGCTCTCTGTTATGCGATCACGTTCCTTGCAACAGACGTTATCGGCGAAATATGGGGGAAACAGGAAGCGAATAGAACTGTCAGATGGGGATTTGTGGGTCAAGTGGTGGCAACGCTGCTGATCGTAATGACGCAGTATCTCCCGGCATCTGATCCGGAAGCCCAGGCGGCTTACGAACGCCTGCTGGGTCAGAACTGGATATTTGTTATTGGTTCTATGGTTGCTTACTTTGCATCCCAAAGCTGGGACGTGTTCTTCTTCCATAAAATCCGAGATAAGTTCATCGCAAAGCACGGCAGCACAGAAGGCGGACGGTGGATCTGGAACAACGCCAGCACAATGACAAGCCAGATCATCGACACCGTTCTGTTTATTGGAATCGCTTTCGGTTTGGGTTTCGGTTGGCTGTTTGATAAGGCGATGTGGCCGAGTCTGGCAGGAATGATGATCGGACAGTATGTACTGAAATTCATCCTTGCGGCTCTGGATACTCCCTTCTTTTACCTGCTGACACGAAAACGGGGGTGATCCCTATTGGTAACGTAGACTGGAACGCTATCCGGGCGGAATATATCGGCGGTGGTACAAGCTACCGGAAACTGGCAAAGAAGTACGGGGTCAGCATAAACGTTCTTTCTCCCAGGGCGACCGTTGAAGGATGGGTCGGCATGAGGAAGGAAGCGGAAACCAAAGCCACCGCAAAAGCACTGCAAAAAACGGCCGATATTGCCGCTGATAATGCAACCATTGCCGCCAGGATCAGAACCAAACTGCTCCGCAAGCTGGAACGGGAAATTGATGCCCTGCCGGACATGATCGGAAGCGAAACCCGGAACAGTGTGACGGAAAATGAGTTTTCGCAGGATGGTAGGAGAATACAAAAGGTCAAGGAAGCGGCGAAGTCATTCAAACTGCGTGACCTTGCGGCGGCATACAAAGACCTGACCGCTGACATGGTACAAACAGAACAGGCCGGGAATGAACTGCTCCAAAGCCTGCTTGACCTCGAAAGGCGGGCTGAATCATGATTGAGTGGGGAGCTAAACAATCCGACCTGATCATGAAGCCGTTTGACCGGACACTTGACTGGCTGGAAGGAACGCCCAGAAGCGGCAAAACCACCGCCGGAATCATGCGTTTTGCCCGTCACCTTATACGGAGCCGGGATAATATTCATCTTGTCACCGCATACAGCGCAGAGCAGGCTTTCCGGCTGATCATGGACGGGGACGGCATGGGGCTTCTGCATATCTTCAAAGGGCACTGCCGAACCTCGCATGATGACTCCGGGGCGCACCTGCTGATCAAACTCCCGGACGGTGATAAAAAGGTTTACTGGAAGGGCGGCGGCAAAGCGGACAGCCACAAGGCGATAACCGGTATGTCGCTCGGAAGCGTTTATTTCTGCGAAATCAATCTGCTGCATGACAGCATGGTTCAAGAATGTTTCCGCAGAACATACGCCGCAAAAGACCGCTGGCATATTGCGGACTTGAACCCACCGTCCCCGGCTGATCCATGTATAAAGAATGTGCTGAACGTTCAGGACTGCCGGTTCATTCATTGGCGGTGCGAGGATAACCCGATCCTGACACCAGAACGGCTGGCAGAGATTGAGAAGGCCTGCAAGAAGTCACCTTTCCTGTATAAGCGGGACTGGCTCGGCGAACGGGTTATCCCGGAAGGCGTTATATACTGGATGTTCAACCCGGACAAGCACGTGTTGAATAAGATTCCGGAAAGGTTTACTCCGATTGAAGCTTTCGCGGCCGGTGACGGCGGAACAACCGATGCAACGAGCATCGGGTTTTTCATTGTAGCAGCGGAGAATGTAGGTCCGTTTACAAGGCCGCAGAATTACACCCTGTTCATGGTCGGCAACTGGCACTATGACGGTGGATCGATGGCGATGAGTGACCAGGCGAAACATATCTGCGGAGAATACCTGCCGTATATGCGGAACAAGTACGGAATGCGGGAGTCGGATGTTTACATTGACCCGGCCTGCAAAGCGTTACGGCTGGAGATCGAGAAATTCGGCATCATGACCAGCGGCGCAGACAATAACGCACACGATATCAAAGGGTCAACAAAGGGCCTGATGTGCGGGATCGAGATGCTGCAATCGTCCATCAATGACGGGCGGTTCTATCTGGTCGAGGACGAACGATACGGAACAGAGCCTTTCATCAAAGAAGCAGGACTGTACTGCGTGAATGAAAAGGGCGAGCCGGTTGATGCTTACAACCACGTCATGGATGCGACAAGGTACGGTCACAACCATTATGCGAAAACCTACGGATTGTGGGGATGATCATGTTAGAGAAACTAAAACAAAGGTGGCGAAACTGGATGCAGAGAACGGGAGCCAATACCGGTATTGCCCGGGAGTTCAAAGATGTTTTTGAGTTGGGCGGCGTTCCCGCTTTCAACCAGTATTATTATTTCGGCATTTTCATCTGGAAATGGCTTTACCGTGGATTCTATAAAGTATGGCATTTGATCCCGGCTCCGACAATCGCAAACCCCGCCGCAAAACGGGAAGTATACCGGATGAATATTGCGAAAGCGATCTGCGCTGAAATGGCTTCCCTTGTCTGGGGCGAGGAATGCACAGTGAACGTCACGATTGAAGGACGGGAAAGCACAGAGGAAAACCATGACCCGCTGGACGGTTTTGTACAGAAGGTTCTGGATGCAAACGCACTCCGGGAGAAGATGCAGGAAAGCATAGAACAAGGGCTTGCTCTTGGCGGATCCGCTATGAAGGTTTATGCGGACGTAAAGCGGGACGAAAACGGAAACGAACTGCCTGATACCCGGTCAATCAATATCGGGTATGCGATGGCTGACCAGTTCATCCCGACAGCATGGGATAACGCCAAAGTGACGGAGGGCGTTTTCATTTCAAGGATTGCCAAAGACGGGTATTATTACACCCGGCTTGAGTGGCATAAATGGAATGGGCTGACCTACACGATAACCAATGAACTGTTCCGGAGCGAGATTCAGAAAGGGAAAACCGCCGGGGAAAGTCAGGATATATTGGGTGTGCGCTGGCCGCTTGCTGACATATACCCGTATCTGGAAGAAGAAACAGTTGTGCCGGTTTCGGAATCGCTTTTCACCTATTGGAGAACACCGATTGCGAACAATCTTGACGATAACTCCCCGCTGGGAATGAGCGTATACGGAAACGCACTGGAAACGCTCCATGCGCTGGATATCTGCTATGACTCCTTTGTGCGGGAGTTTCGTCTTGGTAAAAAGCGGATCATTGTCCCCGCCCGGGCGGTTCGGACAATCGTTGACCCGGAATCCGGCAGATTGCTCCGGTATTTCGATGCGAATGACGAAACCTATGAAGCCCTGGCATCCGATACCCCGGAGGATTTGAAGATCACGGATAACTCCGTTGAACTCCGGGTTGAGGAACACGTTGCCGCAATCAACGCTTTCCTGTCTATCCTCTGCCTTCAGACTGGCTTTTCCGCTGGCACGTTTACATTCGATCAGCATACAGGGCTGAAAACCGCAACAGAGGTTGTTTCCGAAAACTCCAAGACGTATAAGACAATCAAGACGATTCAGAACCAGTTGACCCCGGCTCTTGAACATCTTGTGCGGAATATCATTGAAGTTGCGACACTGTATGAAATGGAGTATGAAGGGCAGAAGGTTGAAACCCTTGCGGCGAACGGTTACAACGTTAGTATCACGTTTGATGACGGTGTAACGCAAGACCGGCAGACGAATATCAATGAGGGCGTTATGCTGGTCGGTGCCGGACTCCTTTCCAAATACACTTTCCTGACGGATCGGAAGTATGGACAGGGGCTGACTCCGGAGAAAGCGGAGGAAGAACTGAAACGAATTGCGGAGGAAAACCGGACGAACGCCGTGGATGTGACCCGGCTCTTTGGCGGTGTCGGTGAATGAACCCGAAATTCATTGACGAAATGAGTTGGCGCATGGGCGAGGTATACGGAGCCGTTACGGATCGGATTCTGATAAACCTTGCCCGACACTTTCAGTATATCCGGGACGGAATGACACCCGGCGGCAGTTGGGATTATCAGATACGCAAACTGGCCGAGATGGGACAGGTTACAAGGGAAACCGAAGCTATTATCCTGTCAATGCTGAAAGATGCGGATGCGGCTTTGGCTGACCTTCTGGAAGAAACCATCAGGGATAGCTTAAAAGGGGTGGAGAAGCCGCTTAGAAAGGCCGCTGAGAAGGGTTTACTGTTGGGGGCGGGATTTCTCCCGCCGGAAGTATCACCGGTGCAAATGCAGGCTTTCCGGGCGTTTTATCAGCAGTCAGCCGATAAGCTGAATCTTGTAAATACTGTCATGCTGGAAAGTACACAGGAAGCGTACCGGGCAACGGTGGCGGATATTGCCTTCAAGATGGAACGGACACAAGGCATTCTGAATACTGCAACCGGAGAAGTGGTCAGCGGGGTTTCCTCGCTGAATCAGGCTGTCCGGGAATCTGTTCAAAAAATGGTCGATAACGGAATCAAGGTGTACATTGACCACGGGGATCACCATTGGAGTCCGGAAGCCTATGTAACAATGGATATCCGAACCACGATGGCGAACACAGGCCGTGCGGCTGTCTGGGAACGTATGGAAGCCTATGGGGATGACCTTTATCAGGTATCCCACCATGACGGGGCAAGGCCGCTTTGCTATGACTGGCAAGGGAAGGTTATCAGCCGGAACGATCTTTCCCGGGACGTGGAAGATGACGAAGGAAACACGGTTCACGTTTATGCTCAGAGTGAAACCACTTACGGGCAGGCGGCGGGGTTATTCGGGATCAACTGCAAGCATTACCCGATTCCCTTTGTGCCGGGTTTCTCCCGGATTAGACCGCCGGAGCAGGACAAGGAAGAAAATGACAAAGAGTATGAAGAAAGCCAAGAGCAGAGAAGGCTGGAACGTCAGTTGCGATACGAAAAACGTGATCTGGCGGTGCTGAAAGCACAGAGGGCAAGCGATGAAGAAATAAGGGCGCAACGGCTGAGAGTGAAGAAAGCCAGCACAAACCTTAACGATTTCTGCGAGGAAACCGGGAGGGCAAGGAGAACGAACCGGGAGAGAACGCCAATAAAGGCTGATTTCCCGGAGGTATGAAAGGAGGGTCAGGGATGAAGTGCGGACATGAGCGGGTAAAGAGCGTGAACGGGGTTGTTTCCTGCATGGATTGCGGGAAAATTCTCCCGGATTACTTTAAGACCGCCGGAAACGTGCAGAAACAGGCTAAAAAACCGCCTGAGGAAGCAAAGCCGGGAAAATCCCCGGGCAGGAAGCGGACACGCTGAAACAGGCTATAAGCAGCCTTAAAACAGGAGGATAAAATGGACACAAGCAAAATGAACGCTCCCGAATACGGAGATAACGGGGAGTTCTGCTCTGTATGCACAACGTTGCATGATACTGCGGAAATCCTTCACACGGCAGACCGTATCCCGGACGAAACAACCAAAGCCCCGTTGATCGAAGGGGCAAAGAAAATGGTTCAGAACGTTCTTGACGCTCTGAACGGACGGCGCACGGAAGGACTTGTGGAGCCGGAAGAAGATGATTGAACCGCCAAAGGGCGGTTTTTTCATGCCACCCAGAGGAAGAAATTCGATGGGTAAAAAATGGTGGGGTGTGGGGTGGACGATAACGCCTGCGCCGTGTATGGGTGGTTTTTATGAATAAGCATCTGGAAGGATGCTTTTTTCATACCATTTTGCAACGGACAATACTGTCCTTTGCAAAAACAAATTCGCTGAGAAGGTCAGCGGAAAAAACCTTCAATGCGTCCACGTCTGGACGGTAAAGAAAGGACGGTAAACAATGGCACTTTTCAAGAGGGCTGATCTGAAAGACAAAGGATTCTCGGATGACCAGATTGAGTACATCATGACCGAAAGCGGCAGAAGCCTTTCCGCAAACTACATACTGCAAAGCGATGTACAGACACGGATTGATGAAGCCGTAAAGGCCGCACAGCCTACGCCGGTCGATGTGAAGACCAGTCCGGAATATACGGAAGTTGTACGGGAACGGGATATGCTTCGGGCAATCGGCGGGGAAGATTTCCAGACCGTCAAACCGAAATTCCGGGAACAGGTTTTCAATATGCTGGAATCCGGGGAAGGTGCCAAGCCGGTAAGCGAACAGTTGACCGGCATCAAGGAGAAATATGATGAGTATTTCATCCCGGAGGAACAGCCACCCCAGCCAAAACCCACTTTCGGCTCCCCGGATAAGGGAACGATGCCGAAGGGAACAGAATCTGCGGTTGAAGCACTCACGAAAGCATGGGGCTTTGTCTCCAAATAACAGAGAAAGGAAGTAAAAAACATGCCTATTGCGAACGTAAACTATGCCGCTGAATACAGCCGTGCGCTGGCTCAGCAGTATCCCTATCTTTCCTATTTCGCCGCTCTGCTTGCGGCGAATAACTCCAACAAGTATAAGTCCGGCATGGGAAAAACCATGTACATTCCGACCATCACCGTTAATGGTGCCCGTGCGGTCAACCGCAACAGCATTGACGGAAATTTTCAGCGCAACTGGGAAAACCAGTGGCAGGCTGTCGAACTCCAGATGGATCGTGAATGGGATACCCTCGTTGACCCGATGGATATTGACGAAACCGCCGGTGTTGCCAATATTGCAAATATCACCCGGGCTTTCGTTGAACAGCAGAAGGTGCCGGAAATGGATGCGTTCATCGCTTCCAAGCTGGCTTCCTTCGCTTCCGCTTTCGGCGGCGTATCCACCCAGAGCCTGACTGCCGCAACGATCCTGGCAGAGTGGGATAACGCCCTTGCCTACATGACGAACCAGCGTGTCAACCGTGACCGTGTGGTTGCGTATATGACCCCTGCGACCTATAAACTGCTGAAGCAGGCTACCGGCATGACCCGGTTCATCGAAGTAACCTCCGGCATCCGTGATGTTGATCGGAACATCGCCCGTCTGGACGGCGTGACCGTTATCGAAGTGCCGGATGACATGATGAAGACCGTTTACGACTTCACGCAGGGCTGGGCGGTTGATACCACCTACGCACAGCAGATCAATTTCCTGCTGGTTGACCCGGAAGCCGTTGCGTTCCCGGTGAAGTACGAAACGGCGATGGTTTCCGCTCCAACCGCTCAGAGCAAGGGCAAGTATCTGTACTATGAACGGTACTACTACGGCGGCTTTGTGCTGGATCAGCGTCAGGCTGGCGTGTATGCGCATCTGGGTGCGGCTCCGTCCCTCGGTTCCCTGACTGTGACTTCCACCGCCGGGTCTGCGGCCGGTGATACGAAGATCAATGTGACCGGCAACGGCATTTTCGGCACCGGTGCGCCTATGGAGGGTCTGAAACTGGTGTACTCCGTGAACGATGCGGCTGTTTCCCTGACCTATGGTTCCGCTCCGGACAGCACCAAGACATGGGCTGACCTGACCAACGGTGTGACTCTGAAGAGCCAGACTGCCGGGAAGTACATTACCGTTGCTCTGGTGAATGTCCAGACCGGTGCGGCTGTCAGCGGCGGCAATACCACGCTGGTTGTTGGCACCTGATGAGGTGAGAACATGGGCGTGATTGTAGATTATCAGTATTACACTGACACCTACAAGGGGACGGAGGTTGATGAAACCTCCTTCCCCACGCTCAACGCTCACGCTTCCCGAATTATCGGGGCTATGACCCGCTGGCAGGTGGACGAAACCACCATTGACCGTTTCCCATCCATGATCCAAACCCTGTACAGGCTTGCGGTCTGTTCTCAGATTGATTTCCTCGCCATTAACGGCGTTGAGAGTATCAGCAACGGGAATGATACCGGGTTCACGGTCGGCAAGGTAAAAGTGGACGGAAAAAGCAGAACCAGCGTAGGCGGGGCGATGAGCGCAAGTATTTCCCCGGCGGCAAAATCCTATCTGGAACAGACCGGGCTAATGAATCCGCAGGTTCCTACTTACGATGGGTGGTGGCATATATGCTAAAGCCTATCCCGGCAAAGATCATGCGGTCAACGGCAACGGTCAAAGCATGTACCGGCACAGACCGGTATCAGAATCCGACATACACGGAATATACGGTGCAAAAGGTTCATGTTCAGCCAACGAACGCAGTAAAAAAGACCGCCACCAATACCGATTGTGTCCTGCGGTCACTTCTGTTCGTGGATAAGCGTCACAGCGTTCCCCATCTGGATTGGTGGGCGTTATTCGATACCGCCGGAAAGAATAAAGGGGATGTGAAAGTTATTATCCGGGGCGTTGAATATACCGTTGCAACCGTTGATGAATTACGGGATGATTCGGATTTGTTTCATCATTGGGAAATCGGGCTTGTGTGAGGTGGGAATATGCCTGTGAAAATCAGGATTGACCCGCAGAAGGTCGGCGCAAAGGTTATGGATGCTTGGAAAGACGGTCTGAAAGACCTCTCAGAAGAAATCCTGGCAGATTGCAACGAATACTGCAAAGAAGATCAGCACACGCTGATTGATTCCTCTCTTGCCCATTCCCAGCCGGAACAGGGGCGGCTTATCTGGGAAACCCCGTATGCCAAACGGCAGTATTGGGAGATTGAAAGAAGCAAAACGAACGGCAGAACATGGAAATGGTGTGAAACAGCAAAGCGGAAATACAAAAGCCGTTGGAAAGAATTGGCTGAAAGGAGATTGAAAGAACACCTATGAGCATTATAAATGCGGCGGTTGAATCCGTTATGGATTTGATTGATGGGCTTGATCTTTTCGCCCTTATCAGCCGGGGTGCGCTTGGGACGGACGATAGCCTGTGTTGTGAGGTCGGTCCAAGCGGTCCAGAATCGGTATACATGGACAAGAACCAGTATATTATTCTGGATTTCACGATCAACGGAAAACACTCAAACCTTCAGACCTTATCTGAAGCCATGAATAATATCCACGAATATCTGACAATGCTCCTTGAGTATCCTTCCGGGGAAAACTGGAAGATTGTGGATATTACAACCATGACGGAACCTCAGATAATCGAACGGGATGAAGAAAGCAAGTGGGTTATGGCATCCGCTTTGAATGTCAAGGTTTACACGAATATCGAATGAAAGGAGAAAATAGCCTATGGATGCGAACTGGGTAAATGAACTGTATATCGGTACTGAATACACTGAAGGCTCCGGGGGTGCCGATGGCACTTGGACTTATGCCAAACTGTGCAAGGGTATTGAGGGAATGGCCTTTGCGGAGAACGAACAGAACCAGCAGAGTTTCTTCCTCTGCGGTGAAGGTTTCGCTCACAATGAGGTAACTGGTGCCGCTCCGGAACTGACGATCACCGGCAAGCGTGTTGTTGGTGATGCTGCGCAGGACTTTATTGCCGGGAAGCAGTTCAAGCTGGGTACTGAGCGCAATTCCAGCGTGAAGATCATCAGCGGCGGCAAGCAGATTGTCTGTGATTGCTCCATCGGGAACATTTCCAGCTTTGGCGGTCAGACTCTTGACCTCAACGCTTTCGGTTGTACCATCCGGTTCAACGGAAAGCCCACGGTAACGGACGTTACCTGACAAATCAATTAACCGGGGCGGGGGTATTTTATCCCCGCCCTTTTTCTGAAAGGAAGGTCGAAAATGTTTAATCATGAAATAAACCCGTTTCCGGTATCAGATAAGGTGACTTTTCGGAATGTGGATAAAACTATTACCCTGACCGTCAGAGCGGACGGAACAGGGCTTGTAACAGGATTAAAGCGTGTGTATGACCGTCTGAGCAACGTAACAGAGGAAACCCCGGATGCGGAGAGAAAGGAAGCCGCACGGTTGTTCGCTGATACTATCTTTGGAGAGGATCAGGGAAAGCGGCTGATGACCTTTTACGGCGGGGATTCTCTGGCAGTGATTACCGCTTGCGGAATGTATTTCCGTGGGCGGCTTGGTAAGAAGATCACGAAAGCGCAGAAGGTAAAATGAAGTTGCAGGATACCCTCCCGAACGGCGTAACGGTTGACGGGAGGTTTTATAAACTGGATTTCGATTTCCGGAACGTCCTGCGGATGATGGATGAATTAGACCGGGACGATGTTATGCCGGAAGCACGGGCATATAATGCCATTAAATGCCTTACAAACAGGCCAAAAAACGTGCCGAAGGTACTTGAAGCGGTAAAAGGTCTATTGTTCCAAGAGAAGCCGAAAAAGGACGCACAGAAGGTCACGGATTTCGTGCAGGATGCCGGGATGATTCGGGCGGCGTTCCGTCAGGCTTACGGGATAGACCTTTACCGGGATAGGCTCCATTGGATAGAGTTTTCCGAACTGCTGAACGCTATTCCGGAGGGGAGCCGTTATGCGGAGGTTGTAGGCATCCGGGTTAGACCGATGCCAGCACCTACAAAATGGAACGCACAGGAGCGGGAGTGGCTGATGGAAGCGAAAGCCGACGTTGCTATTCACCTATCCGAAAAGGAACAGGCCAAGAAGTACCAGGAGGACGTTGCCAAGGTGTTCTCCGGGCTTATGGGAATTATTGCCAAAGGAAGTGAACAGGATGGCTGACGGTCAGGTTGTATTTGAGATTACCGCAGACGGTAAACACGCTATTGCGAGTGTAAAAGATATCACTGCGGCGATTCAGAACGAATCCAAAAAGTGGGACAAGTCCACAGAAGAAAGTACCTCGTCCATTGAAAAGGCTTTTGCTGATATGGCAAAGAAGGTAGTAACATACTTTTCAGCTGCGAAGATCGGGAAGGCCCTTCTTGATTTTGGTTCAGATGCAATCCAGGCCGCTTCTGACCTTGCGGAAGTGCAGAACGTTGTTGATACCGTGTTCGGTGACGACGCACGGGTGATTGACAACTGGTCAAAGAAAGCCGGGGAAAAGTTCGGTTTAACCGAAACAATGGCGAAACGGTTTACTTCCACGCTCGGTGCGATGATGAAATCTTCCGGGCTGGCCGGAAAAGAAATAACAAGTATGTCAACCGACCTTGCCGGGTTAGCGGCTGACATGGCATCCTTCTACAATCTGGATTTTGAAACGGCCTTTCAGAAGATTCGTTCCGGGATATCCGGCGAAACGGAACCGCTGAAGCAACTCGGCATCAATATGTCTGTTGCGAACCTCGAAGCGTTTGCGCTGGCACAAGGGCTTGAAAAAACCTTCTCCGAGATGAGCCAGGGCGAACAGACCATGCTCCGGTATCAGTACATCATGCAGGCGACCGCTGACGCACAGGGCGACTTCGAAAAGACCTCTGACGGGTTTGCGAACGCACAACGGCGCATCCAGACCGCACTTGATTCCATTTCCGCGGTCGCCGGAACCTTTATCCTGAATACAATTGAGCCGCTCATTTCCGGTGTAGCAACCTTCCTTGAAGAAATCACAAAAACACCCGAGCGCACGGTTCTTGATGATTTCAACGATATTGAAGTCGACACAGCCGGGAAAATGGGCGAGCTTCAAAAAACCGCCAGCGAAGCGCAGGCGATCCTTGACATCCTTAAAAAAATTGAGCAAGAAACGGTTACGCTGAACAATGGCACGACGGTTTCTTTGGCTGATCTGTTCGCTGATATTTCAGATGTCGAGAAAAACGGCGGGGATATTCGGGAGTATATTGCGAGTCTGGGGCTGGACGTTGAACACGTTGTCACGCAGTACAACAAGTGGAGAGAAGGTACAAGGCAACTAACAAGCCTGATTCCATCTCTGACGAGTGTTATCAATACCGAAACCGGCGCGATAGACGGCGGCACCGATGCCGTCCAGAGGAACCTTGACAAGTGGAAAGCCGCACAGGAAAAAAAGCTCGCGTGGGCGGCTTACTATTCAAAGGCGCAAGCCCTTGAAGAAGCGAGAGGAGAGCTGTACAAATACCAGTTTACAGCAGAAGCGAAAGCCCAGCTTCAGAAGAACTTCGAAGACGAGCATGAATACCTTGCAAGCCTTTACAAAGAAAAGGGCGGTCTGATCTTCCGTGACTATGCCGAATGGGGTGTTTCCCGTGAAGAAGCAGAAGCGTATGCAAAGATCGTAAAAGAAAGTACTGAAGCGGAAGCCGAAGCAACCCGTCAAGCTGAAGCGTTTACAAAGGCTGAGAAAGAACAAGCCGCAGGTAAAGAAGCACTGATCGAAAAGTACGGCGAGGAAGAAGCTGCCATTGAAGGCGTTGCCGATGCAAACAAAGGTGCTGCTGAAGATACTTCCGATGCGTGGAAACAATCCGTTGCAACCGTACAAGAAGCCATAAAAGCTATGACAGATTACGCTCAGAGCGTACATGATGCCACGGCGCAGGCGGTCAATAGTGTTATCAGCGGGTTTGATTCCGTCCATAAAGCCGGGGATGAGTTCCGGACAAAGAGCAACGAACTGGCGGCACAGGAAGCGGAAGCCCTTAACAAGTATACTGACGTTTGGCAGAAGTGGGGCAGTGATAACGCCGCTCTGCGGAAGATGCAGGAATACGTTGACGCAGGCGGTAAACTAACCGATGCGGAAAAACAGGCTTATGAAGCACTGGTAAACGTTCGGAACGCTCAGAATGAACTCAATCAAAGTATGGAGAAGTATCAGCCGGAAACGATGGCGGCTGGACTCCAAAGCCAGATTGACTATATGCAGGAATATCTTGACAACCTTGAGAAAGCCCGGGAGTTGGGATATTCAAATGACCTTCTTGCTTCCCTTTCGGACGGTTCCGCAGAATCGGCAGAATATTTGAACAGCCTTGTAAACAGCGGTCAATCCAAAGAGGATATCGAAAAGCTAAATAAACTGTATGCGGACGTTCAGAGCAAAAAGGAAGAATTTACCAACGGATTAACGGAACAAAAACTTGCCGTTGACGAAACCTATCAGGCTATGGTGGATAAAGCCAAAGAAGCCGTTGGGGAAATGTTCCTTGGCGAGGAAGCATCCAGCGCAATGGCTGATCTTGTCGGCGGTCTTGCTTCCGGTCTAAATGAAAATGAGAGTCAGGTTGCGTCAGCAGTACAGGCGATTATTGACGATCTAAACAGGCTAAATTCTTTCGGGGTTAATATCAACCTTGGGTCTTTCGGTTCTATCAACTTCACGCTGAACGGAAGCCACGCAACCGGTCTTGATTACGTCCCGTTCAACGGATACCTCGCAGAACTGCATGAGGGTGAAGGAATCTTGACGGCAGAGGAAAACCGGATTTGGCAGAGGTTCAAAAACGGCGGTGCCGCTTCCCAGAATGTTGATTATTCGGCTCTTGGGGACGTTATGCGGGATAACGTAAAACCCGGCGGGGATGTTTACCTTGACGGGCGTGTTGTCGGTTCGGTTATCTCCAAACAGCAGGCGAACAGTTACCGGTCACTACAAAGGAGCGGATGGCAACAATGATTATCTTTGACGGCGTTGATATCCAAAGCGTTGCGGGAGTAATGATTGAAGATATCCGGGTTAGCCCGATTGAAAACAATCCCGTTACCCGGGCGAGGGCAGTTGCCCCGGGTTCCGTATTCGTCCGGAATCGGTACGGAACCCGAACCGTGTCTGTCACATTCGCTATTCTCTCTGACGATATGTACCAGCGGCAAGCGGCTCTGATGGCGGTTTCCGCTTGGGCGAAATCAGACAAGGAATACAAGCTGGAACTGCCCGGGCATCCGGGCTTTTACCTTATGGCAATTTGTACGAAAAAGCCGGAGCCGTCAATGCGCCAGTGGTGGGAAGCAAAACTGCGGCTGGTCTTTACCTGTATTGATAATCCATTTTGGACGGATTGCGAAGAAAAGAGCGTGGCCTGTGGTACGCAGTTCCGGGTTATGGGCGATGCGGAGCCGCTTATGCGGATTGAGCGGAGTCTTTCCGGAGCGTCATCAAATCAGAGTTACGGTCTGAACGGGAACACGATCACATTTTCAACGATTCCGGCGGGGAGTATGGTTATTGACCTTAATAAACAGACAGCCGTTGTCGGTAATTCGTCCATAATGGGCAATTATAACGTGAATAGCCGCTTTCTGATCCCGGCAACGGGTTTACAGACGGTCACGGGAACCGGTACGGTAAAATGGCGTGAGAGGTGGCAATAATGGAGTTTATCTTTCTGAACGCCGCAGGCACAACGCTCTTTACCCGGACGGACATTGAAAGCGGTCACTGGGTACAACAGGAATATAGCGTCAACGCAGACTTTCCTTTCGTTCCGGGTAAGGTTATCGAACGGGGTATGCGGATTGCGTTTCGTGACCCGGCAACGGATAATATTGAGGTTTTTGAAATCCGGAACGTTGTAAACACGGAGCCGGATCACTTCCAGCAGATAACCGCAGAGCATATCGCACTCGCTGAATTATCGGACGAACACATTGACACAACGGAAATTACCGATAAAACAGCCGCCCAAGCCCTTTCAACAGCCCTTACGGGGACTTTGTGGAGCGTTGGTAATAATACCGCCAGCGGAACGCAAAGCACAGATTTCAGCCGTGGGAGCGTCTGGAACGCCGTGAATGCGATCCAGAACAACTGGAACGTTTATATTACTCCCCGGGTTGTTATTTCCTCCGCAGGAGTGATCACGGGACGGTATCTGGATATTGCTCCCGCCGGAGGAACCTTCCGTGGGGTGCGGCTATCAATCCGGAAAAACCTTCTTGACCCGGTTGTTACCTATGACGATTCGGAAGTATTAACCGCCCTGTATGGTTACGGAGGAAATGTTGACGTTACTGTTGCTGGTCAGGATGATAAACAGGAAGAATTGACCTTCAAAGATGAGGTCTGGACCGCAACTGCATCCCATCCTGCGAAACCCGCAAATCAGACCTATCTTGAATGGCCTGAGAAAACCGCTTTGTATGGTCGGAATGGTCGGGCAAGGTTCGGTTATTACCAGAACTCAGATATTAAAGATGCGGGTGTCCTGCTTCAGAAAACGTGGGAAGCCCTCCAGCGAACCTGTGACCCGAAAATCAGTATTGCCGGAACGTGTGTTGACCTTTATCGGCTTGGGTATAAGGATCAACCTTTGCGGCTCCACGATACCGCTATTGTTGAAATTGAGGAAACCGGGGAAACGTTCAGCAAAGAGATAATTATGCTGGATGTTGACCTTGTAGACCCGTCCGGAAATCGTCCTGAGATTGGTAATTATATCCCGAACATCGTATATATAAACCGTGACACCGAAGATAAAGCAACCGGCGGGAAGGGCGGCGGTGGCGGCGGTGGCGGCGGTGGTCGGGGGATGACGAAACTCCAAGACGAACTGTCTGACACTATAACGGAGTTTATTAAGACCAATGAGCAGATTGGTATGGTTGTCAAACGGCGAAACGGTGAGGATTATATCCTTGCCGGTCAAATCGTCCTGGCAATCAATAAGAGCGGAGAAACCGGGGAGTATGAATCAACAGCGTGGATAAACGCTGATCATATAAACATCGGCGCAAGCCAGACGGTTTATACCCTTGCCGGGAGCCTTTACCATGACGAAACCGGAAAGCTGGTTATAAAAGACGGAGTTGGGCTTTACGCAGAGCATACTGTGAGCGGTTCTGTTGCCAAGTTCGGCGTATTCGATGATAACACGCTTACCGGCGGTATCTGCGCAACAAAGATAAACTCACAATCTGGATCACAGACAATAACCCGGATTATTGGTGATCTAATTGTTGTTGGTAATTCTTCATCTATTGATTCTGATTATCGAGGGAAAACCCTTGACGGAACTTTGACCGCCATCACGTCTGATTTCACAAGCGTTAACACGTTGTTGGCAAAAAAGATCGAAGCTGATGACATTAACGCTACAACAGTACAGGCGGCAATTTCAAATATCAATCTACTTTCAGTTCATCAATTGTCCGCTTCTTCAGCAATTGGCGCAACAGGAACGATTTCCGGTTCTGAAATATGGTCCGGTGGTAGCAGAATAAACCTGTTAGATGCAAGCGTAAGTGCAGACGGAACAACGCTTACGATAACAAGAGCATCGGGAGGTGCAATAAATTTTAATAAAGGCGGGTCATACAATCAAGGGTGGAATGATTGTATTGATGCCGCCACACCAGTTACCCGGTATACAAGGAATACAGGCACTTATGGTGGAAGCACTGTCCATTATATTTTGCAATATGGACAGTATACCAATGTAGGAGCAAACTGGTACAAAACAGCATCGGCAAACGC
>Ga0310691_10002784_pt1 | contig 22254 bp, 16 predicted proteins | sample 176DNAGHGlowgp2_FD_203887 | JGI IMG/M metagenome (GOLD analysis project Ga0310691, IMG submission 203887) | Sheep rumen microbial communities from Palmerston North, Manawatu-Wanganui, New Zealand - 1766 DNA GHGlow gp2 (v2) (version 2) | ecosystem: Host-associated > Mammals > Digestive system >...
TCACCGCCGAGGAAGCCAAGGAGCGCCTCATCGAAACACTCAAGGACGAAGCCAAGACGGCTGCTGCCAGCTACATCAACGAGATCATGGACGACGCCAAGATGACGGCCAACAAGGAGGCCAAGCGCATCGTCATCCAGACCATCCAGCGCGTGGCCACAGAGACTGCCGTGGAGAACAGCGTGACGGTGTTCCACATCGACAACGACGACGTGAAAGGTCGCGTCATTGGTCGTGAAGGCCGTAATATCCGCGCCCTTGAAGCTGCCACCGGCACTGAGATTGTCGTCGATGACACGCCCGACTCCATCGTCATCAGCGGCTTCGACCCTGTGCGCCGCGAGATCGCCCGTCTGGCCCTGCACCAGCTCGTCGCCGACGGCCGCATCCACCCCGCCCGCATCGAAGAAGTCGTGGCAAAGGTGAAGAAGCAGGTCGATGAGGAAATCATGGAGACAGGTAAGCGCACCGCCATCGACCTCGGCATCCATGGCCTGCACCCCGAGCTCATCCGCATCGTAGGTAAGATGAAATATCGCTCCAGCTACGGTCAGAACCTGCTGCAGCACGCCCGCGAGACGGCGAACCTATGCGCCGTGATGGCCAGTGAGCTGGGCCTCAACGCCAAGAAAGCCAAGCGCGCCGGTCTGCTCCACGATATCGGCAAGGTGCCCGATGAGGAGCCCGAACTGCCACACGCACTCTATGGTGCCAAGCTGGCTGAGAAATACAAGGAGAAACCGGACATCTGCAACGCCATCGGTGCTCACCACGAGGAGATGGAGATGACCTCGCTCATCGCCCCCATCGTGTTGGTCTGCGATGCCATCAGCGGTGCACGTCCCGGTGCTCGCCGCGAGATTGCAGAGGCTTACATCAAGCGCCTGAAGGATTTGGAGAACATCGCCATGAGCTATCCCGGCGTCACCAAGACGTACGCCATCCAGGCGGGTCGCGAGTTGCGCGTCATCGTGGGTGCCGACCAGATCGACGACAAGCAGATTGAAACGCTCAGCACCGACATCGCCACGAAAATCCAAAACGAGATGACCTATCCCGGTCAGGTGAAGATCACCGTCATCCGAGAAACCCGCGCTGTCAGCTACGCCAAATAGAATAAAACAAATCCCCGCCAGTCCGGCGGGGATTTGTTTTATTCCAATAATTCCCGTAGAGCTTCGCGGCGGTGGACGACGCTGTAGGCGACAACGAAGAAGAGGAGATAGAGGGCCACGTCGATGAAGAAGATGACCGTCAGCGGCACCTCGACAGCATCCAACCAGAGATTGCCGAGGAAAAAGGCAATCACCATCGCGAGGATCACGATCAAAGCCTGATGCATCGTCAGTCCGCAGCGCATCAACACATGGTGGATGTGCCGCTGGTCTGCCTTGAACATCGGCTGTCCGTCCAGCAGACGTGTGACCGCCACACGCACCAGGTCGAAGACCGGCACGATGAAGAGCGAGTAAGGAACCAGAATTGGGTTCAGGTCCGTGTAGATATCCTGCTCTGTCACCATCATATACTTCACCGCGAAATAAGACAATACATAACCCAGAATCAAGCTACCGGCATCACCCATGAAAATCTTGAGCTGCCCCACCCTTCCGAAGACATTAAAACAGAAGAACATCGCGACAGAGCCCAGCAAGGCCGACGAGAGCATCATGAACACCGACATGCGCAAGTCGTAGAACAAGTAGGTAAGTGCCACCAGGCAGATGATGGAGATGCCCGAGGCAAGGCCGTCGATACCGTCGATGAGGTTGATGGCATTCACGATGGTCATGATGACCAGCACCGTCAGCGGGTAAGCCACCCATAGCGGCAGGGCTCCAAGGCCGAAGAGGCCATAGAGGTCATCAATCTGCAGGTTACACAATGGCATCATCGCCGAGCCGGCAGCCAGGATGAAGAACTTCAGGTTGGCCGACAAATCCAACAAGTCATCCATCACCCCCATGAGATAGACCACCGTGGCGCCCGCAATCATCAGCGCCGCCGAAATATGGAAATCAATGGTCGCATAGGTGTTGGAATAGAACAGCAGTATGGCTATCACGCCCCCCATCGCCATCGACGGCAGGAACGCCAAGCCGCCCAGTCGCGGCACAGCAGCATGGTGCACCTTGCGCTGGTTCGGTTGGTCAAAATAGCCGAACTTCCGACAGAATGCAATAATCAGTGGGATGACAATCGCCGTGACTGCCGCCCCAATGAAAAACGCGATGAAGGAATATGACAGAAATCCAGTCATATATAGATGTCGAAACATCTATATAACGTTCGCCAACCCACATTTATTATATATTGTCCCTAAAATATCACGAAGTTCATCACTTTTTGTCGTCCCCGAGCCGGTGTCACCACAGTCTATAGATGAATCCATCATGATGGCACAATCAATCCATCGTGATGGATTCATCATTCCATCATGATGGATTCATCAACACGCCAGCATCTTCGGGGCAATACACCATTATCTTCGGGGCAAATGGGCACCTTCTTCAGAGCGAATGGGCATCTTGTAGGATGGCATCATAGGTGGCGATGACATCCTCGACATTGAAGCGGCTCAGCGCCAGTTGGTGGCTTTGCTCGGCCATGGCTTCCTTCTCAGCTTGTGACAGCTGAATGAATTGTGCCATCGCATCCACCAAGGCCTGTATATCCTGCTTGGGCACCAGGAAACCGCTCTTGCCGTCTTCGACACATTCCCTGCATCCGTGGATATCCGAAGTGATGATGGGGCGTCCGATAGCACATGCCTCCATCAGCGAGCGGCTCAATCCTTCGTGATAGCTTGGCAACACGACCACGACATTCTTACGGCCAACGTATGCATTGACGTTGTTCGTGACGCCCAAGTATCGAATGTGCCCTTCCGCAATGTCCTTTTCAAACTGCTCTTGCGGGACGCCCATCGGGCTGTCATACGCGAGGGGGCCTAAGATTTCAAAGCGCACACCGGGGTATTGCCCATGCAGCTGTCTGGCGGCCTCCGAGAACTCCATATAGCCCTTGGGGATCAGGAGTCGTGAGACCATTAAGAAGATGACACCTTCGCGATAACAGGCCGGGACATGCGGATAGTTGTTGAGATTGACACCTTCGCCACCTCTCAACAGATGGAGTTTGTTGGGCGAGACAAAATGTTCCTCTACAATCCTGTCATAGTTCATCTGGTTGAGGACGAGCACCTTTTCTGCCTTACTCAAGGCATACTTATACAGCTTAAGCCCCATGGATTTCAAGAAGCTCTTGCCATCGAACATATATCCCAAGCCGGCCAGCATACATACAACACGACAGCCGCAGCGCCTGGCTGCCAGCGTGCTGTAGATGTTAGGCTTAATCGTATAGTTGAAAACGATATCCGGTTTTTCTTTCCTGAAGATGCTCAGATACTCTTGATAAAGTTTCAGCTCGTTCAGGGGGTTCATGCCGGCAGGCTCCATCATAATGGTGATCACGCGCACCCCCTGTGGGAGTTCTTCTCCCACTTTATCCCATTCCGTCACGGATGGCGGCGCAATGAGCGTCACCTCATGCCCTGCGGCGATGAAATGCCTGATGATATCTATTCTGAATCCCAGGAGGCCACCTAAACGGTTATCACATAAGAATATCTTCATATACTTTGATATAGTTGTTACACATTGTCGAGATATCATACTTCTCAGCGCGCCCGAGACTCTTCTGCGAGAGTTCCTCATAGAGCCTCTTATCAGAGAGTAGTGCCCGCACATGTTCCGCGAGTGCGTTCACGTCGCCGGCCGGGAACAGGAGGCCAGCTCCCTCCACGACCTGCTTGAGGCCATCGACATCCGATGCGATGACTGGCAGGCCATTGGCCATCGCCTCTACGGCCACCAATCCGAAGCCTTCCCAATGGGAAGAGATTATGCCAATATCGGCACTTGAAAGCAGCTCCCTGATATCGTTCCTGATGCCAAGGAAATGAACCCTGTGCTGCACGCCAAGTTCCTCAGCGAGCTGCTGACACTGCTGCTGTCGAGTGCCAACGCCCACGAACATCACGTGGATATCCTCATCCAGGAGTTTCAGGGCGCGGATGACGGTGTCCTGGTCTTTCTGCTCCTCAAACCTTGACACCTGTATGAGGCAATGCGGATAGGGCCTCTTTACATCGGTTTTCCGGAAGCGGCTGATGTCCACGCCATTCTCTATCACGCAGAAGCGAGCATCAGAGGGTTGCGCCTGTGTCCAGGCCATCGTGGCTTCCAGTGTGGCAGGGCTGATGCAGATAATCTTGTCATAGAGGGCATAGATTTTCTTTTCTATGGGGCGCAGCCAAGGTATGTTCCACCTTCGGTTAAACGTATTGTGCTCCGTCCACACCAATTTCATATTCAACCCGATGGCAGCCAACGGCACCCAATACTGACTGGGGAACAAGTGCACGTGGAGCACATCATACTGCGGGTTGCGCTTGAGGAAGCGACGGATGCTCCAGATGGCAAGGGGGCTATAGAGATGACGCAGGTGCAGGCAGTGCACCTGAATGCCCGCCTCACGAAGTTTCCTGACGAAAAAGGAGTCCTCGTCCTGAAGAGTAAGGACCTCCACATGGTGGCGCTGCGCCATCATCGGGATGTAGTCGGATAAGAGACGCTCCGCTCCGCCTACCATGAAATTATTAATGACTTGCAGGATGTTCATGATTCTTCTGTCTGTGAATAGACGTTCTCTAAGTATGCGATGGTGGTGCGGATTATACCGTTCTGAATCGTAATTGTCTGGACCTTACTTCTCATAACAAGGGTCTGATTAAGAGTTTTACAAAAAGAATGCTGCGGCTTCCAAGTACTTTATATCCAGAACAGAAGGCATGAAAGGCGTTGCGCAGTCTTCCATGATGCTCAAACTGGAAGAAGTCTTCAAAAACTTTCCGGCTTTCTTCTGGGATCACATCATAATATGTGTCATAGAAGCTTCTAACACCTTGAAAATGAAAAAGTGACAAAACTGTCTTTTTACCACGAAAGAACCCTTTTGCACGTTCCATTCTATTCTTGTCTGTATGCCCTGTAACAGCCGAAGAATGACGTCGATAAAGCATTAGTCGCTGCGGAATACAGGTAATATGGCCAAAGCTAACAGCTGCAAGGGTGATGACATGATCATGCATTGCCACCTGAGATGGTATCTTTTTGCATATTTCACGCAAAGCAGCATTAAACATCAATGCACATCCCTGGATGCCCGCATTCAAGAAAAGCGTGTCGTGCAATGAGGTTGGCTGGAAGAGAATACCATGTCCACTGATATCATCATGTTGATAATCATAAACATAACAATTGCTATAAACCATTTGAGGTATGGCAGAATCTTGTTGATCCATCACCTCAATCATCTTCTGCAGCTTATCTTCGAGCCAAATATCATCCTGGTCGCAGAAAATTGCATAACTGGCATCTGAATACTGAAGAAGATGCATGAAATTAAGACCTGCATCATGTAATCTATGACCATCTTCAATTAGGGTTATGCGGTTGTCATGAGCGGCAAATTCACGAATCAGCTCCACAGTCCCGTCTGTTGACCCATCGTCATGCACAAGCAGATTCCAGTCAGTAAAAGTCTGGTTTTGAAGCGACCTTATTTGCTGAGGTAGGAATAAGCTGCCATTATATGTAGCCAGAAGAATATCAAGTTTCTTTTTTTCCATAGCCTACAATCTACTTAGTTAATTCATGATTTGCTCATTTTAATCAGTTTTCGCCCCACTGGTTTGAACAGATAGCAGAAATGGCACAACGGCATAAAACAAATATTGTATTTGAAGAGACATATTGGTAAAAATAAACTCTCCAATGAATTCAAGCACAAGAAAGTTCAACAGAATCGCATAAAGGATAAGTGACATCTGTCCTCCCGTCTGCATCTTTTTATATAGAAATCCATAGATAACTGCATAGATTGCAGCAAAAAGAACAAGACCGTAAATACCAAAATCTGTATAAAAAGGGTACATGTTCGTATAAGTGTTAGTAAAACTAGGCACCCCGACAAAAGGCAGAATGGTCTCAACAGGTTCTTCCGTCAACCCTATCGAATGACCCACAGCATAGAGGAAACGCAGAGTATTTGCCCCAAAAGAAGGTGCAGAAAAAGGAACGGTATAATAATCGAATGCCACAATGCTTGTCAAAAGATACATTGTAAAAAAGTCATTCGTATCAACAGCCTCTACCTCACCAGAAGAATTTGTTCCCATTCGAAAGCTTTGCAAAACGAAAGCAAAAAGCACAAATCCTATACCACCATACACCATGTGTTTCTTCTTAATGATATTACGATGGTATAATATATAAAAAGAGGTAAGAAACACGCACAGGAAATTCGTCTTTGCCATAGTTACTAAAGCAAGAAGTATGTTTAGAATCACTATTGCTGTGATGACTTTCTTATTCTTAAAATAAATCATTACGAAGAAAAGCGTAACATAACAAAGTGACACCACATAGTTGAGCACACCGAAATTGGGCATCTCAATGTTCTCATCGGCTCCCGTATTCATCACTCGAAGGTAACGAAACATATTTTCGGGGTCTTCGAGAAAAGCTTGCTTAATGAGGACATAAAGCATAATGGGAACGAATACTATTGAGACCGTCACATAGGCTCTAAGCACCCATTTGTTGGGCTGTGCTTTGCATGAATTGTCTGAAGAGGGAGCAACAAGACTCGACACTATCATTGAGATGACTACAAAACAGAACATCCATACAGAAAGACAGATCGGAAAATGGTTTTGAATTGGGTACAAACTGCCCGGCATGATAACATATAGCAACAATATGAAGCACCAGACCCCCGGGGCAATGACAAAAGGAGCAAAAAGATCGCGAGAGAAATAGTAGCCATACGCGGTCAACAACGACATGAGAAGTAAAGTTGCAACTAACATATCACTCTATTTCTTTTAAATTGGTAAAACATCAAGATTGCAACGAGAGCTTCGCTAAAAACTGCCATCAGACAAACGCCTACAGCACCTGCGATAGGAGCTACCAATAAGACTGTCAATACTGATAGAATTGCAACAACAATATAGACATTACGGAAAGCATGTACCGACTTATCGTTGCCTAACGCTACTAAACCGCACTGCCCATAAACTCCACCAATACCTATTAATAGGGGAAGGATGCACAACATTCGCATATAACCTACCGTGCCTTCATAGTTTTGTCCTAATGCCATTGGGACGAATGGAGCGCCAAAGAATATAGACAGACAAAGCAGAAGCATCACCACAAGTATCAAACTGCGCAGTTGAGCAAATTTTGCTTCAGCCTGATTCCTTTTGTTGTTTGCCAATGCACTAATAGACGGAAAGAAAACCTGCATTAGAGGCACATACAAGAAGAAAACCAACGCTCTAACAATACGATCGGCAGCAGAATAGAGTCCAACCACTTCATTAGAACAATAGAATCCCACAATTACGATAAACAACTGCGTATAGACACTTGTTGAAGCCGTGGAAAGAAATAGCGGAAAACTTATTTCTACTTCTCTTTTCACGTCTTCCATTTTCACTCTCACCCAGTTTACCAAATGCTTTTTTGCAAGAAATGCGTTCGAAACAACTGCCGTGGAGACGAAAACTATCGACTGTAAAAAAGCTGCCATCACATAGTCAGAAGGGGTCTTTACCAAGAAAAAAATCAACGGTAGAAACACCACTTTAGAGACCGTATTAAGAATAGAAAACAGCCTGACGATTCCCATACCCTGAAAGAACCACATGGATGTAAAAGCGGTGCCAAGCACCATCGGCCATGTAGCCCAAATAGAATGACTATAAAAACGGCAAGTAGGCGAGAAAAAGACAAAGGATGCTAATAGAATAGTGGACAACAACAAAAGGATGGCTTTTGCAAAAAGTGTAGCCCAAAAAATTCTACTTCGCTCTGCTATATTGTCTTTTGACTGAGATATGCGTTTCGTTGCACTTAGATTGAATCCGAAATCAACGATCAGAGTAAAATATTGTACGAAAGAGAAAGCGAATCCGACATGGCCATAGCCTTCTGGTTGAAGGACAAATAGCAGATATGGCATGATTACAAGAGGTAGAAACTGATTGACTCCTTGTAACAGGACAAGATAAGCAGAGTCTACCAAATCACGTTTACTATTTGCCAACTTCGAGAAAGTCGCCATAAGCGAATCACGCCACTTTATGTTTGTTAAAGTAATCTTTGACTATAACGCATCCTACTGAGCCAGCAAAAGACAAGAGGAACATCATGACGACAGTAATCATTCGCTTGGGTGAGGATGGCCTGATGGGAATGGTTGCAGGCTGAACAGTGACAAATGCGGGCGTACGTTCCTGCACCTTTGCTTGGGCTGACTGCAACTGATTAGACATACGACTATAGACATCAAACTTTAATTGCATCTCGTTTTCTAATTCGCTCCTATGAGTGCGATATGACTCCAAAACCACAGACGTATGTGCATCGGCATAGGTAGAATAGTCACGCTGGGCTTTATGATAATCTTCCTGACTCTGGATATAAAGCTTTTGAAAATAATTCTCATCAATACGTGCTTTATGTGTGCGGTAATCAGTAATGAACTCCTGCAATCGTTTTTGGATAATGTCTGCCATCTGCTGTGCAACTTCAGGATGTTGTGCCTGTGTGCTAATAGTGATAGCTTCGGTCTTTTTATCATACAAACAAATCATCGATTTCTCCAAAGCATCCACAATTCTTTTCTGCTCTTTGGTAATCTTGATAGGATTGATGCTATCAGAAACGGCCTCATCATCGGATAACAAGTTAAAAATAGCGCTCCACCACGGTTGAGCTTGCTTCTTGTCAAAATAATCAAACAAAGACACTGTCTCATTATCCTTTTCTAACGTCACTTTCTCTTTCAATAGAGCTACCAAGAATGGAGATGATTGCATCACTTTTGGATAGAACTCTGGATAAATGGCATCTTCAACGCTAAAGTTCCTCATACCCATCATACTTCCTAATGCACCTAAACTACCAGCAGAGAAACTTGCACCTCCACCTGTCTCGGGCAAAAGAACCACTTTAGAAGAATAGCCTCGTGGCAAACTAAATATATAAATGGCAGACAAGAAAGTGATTCCTGTAACCCATTTAGATATAAACCATAGATTCTGACGAATAAGGCGATAAGAATTCAGCAAAGTCTCTGCTGACAATAAATAATCTTTAGACTCTTCCATAGTGTTTCAGTTATTACTTCAACAAGTTACCGATGGTGTAACATCTATCTTTTTTGCATCCTTAACTTCTTCCATATCTTGCCTTTATCTTATAATCATTGACATTCGGCCAATCATGACATCACTTCAGCAGATTAATGAGTGCAACAATCATAGTGGTCAGGCTGGCGGCGGAGGTGCCGATGACGGACATCTCAGCTGCCGACATTCCTTGGCGTTTGGGCTTTGTGGGTACGAGGATTTGCATACCTGGTTCCAGCTTCTTGCTGGCCGCCCGTCGGCCAAGTTTATCCACAGAGCCGTTCATGTAAATAGCATAGGTCTGTCCCTTACTGGCTTTCTTGCTGTAGCCACCGGCACGGTTGATATAGTACTTCAGGTTCTTACCCTTCTGGTAGGTGATGGAGATGGGGTACATCACCTCACCCGCCACCTGTACGGTGTTGGAGAACTGCGGAATCAGCAGACGGTCGTAGGCACGCATGACAATGTCTGCATTGCCACCCGGGTGAGCCATGGCTTCATCCAACTTCACGGCCACAGGGTATTCTGCACTCAGATTCATCTTCAGGCCGAGCAACGAATCGGCCAACTCACGATTGAACCCTGTCTCACGGTCCAGCGCCTGCTCCAACAGGGAGATCTGCGACTGCTGCAGGGATTGGTCGCGCTGCTTGCGTTCTTCCTCGGTCATCTGGCGAATCAGACGTGCACCCTTAGGATAAGCCAATTCAGAGAGGCCACCTGCCATGCGCACGAGGTCGCTGAGGCGGAATTCCTTGTTGGTCATCGCATACTCACCGGCAAAGCTCACACAACCCTCAATAGTCACATTCTGCTGTTCCTCATAGGCCGGGCTCTTGCGGACCTGCACCTCATCGTAGGGCATTAAGGCGAAGATGGAGTCTTCAATAATGAAGCCGTTGGCCAGATTGAAGGAGAAGACCTGCGAGAGATTCTTTCCACTGGCCTGAGCGGCGGGGTCGAAGTTACGACGGAAGACATCAATCTTTGCCGTCGAGGCTGAGTGCGTAAGGCCGCCGGCCTGAAGAATCAGGTCCTGGATAGTGGTGTTCTCCGCATACTTATATTCGCCCGGGTAGTTCACCTCGCCATTGATGCGGAAGGTCTCCTCGCCACGCATCAAGGTCTTGCTGGGGATAAAGAGGACATCGTTCTTCTTTAGGGCGATGTCGGGCTTGCTGCCGTCCATAATACCCTGTATGTCAAGAGAGATCATCTCTAATGTCAGGTCATCCTTCTCGCGATGCATCACGGCACGCTCCGTGAAGGCGTCCTCGCTTAATCCCTCAGCGGCCAATAACAGTTCGCGCACGCTTTGGATACGGCCGTCCATCTGGAACTGGCCCGGGTGCATCACAGCGCCACGCACCTCCACCATATTGCGGAAGCGGGGAATGACGCTATCGACATAGATGCTGTCGCCGTCGGCCAGCGTGAAGTTAGCCATGGAGAACTCATCGATGGTGTGGATGCTGTGCTCCTCGCCGGACTTACGGATAAGGCGCACATTCTTCGTAAAGGCATCGCCCGAGAAACCACCGGCGAACTGCAGCACGCGCTTCACGCTCTCCGTGGACTTCATCTCGTAGAACATCGGACGCTTCACCTTACCACGAACACAGACCAGACAGTCATAGGGGCCGACGATGATGACATCGTTGTCCTGCAGGCGCACGTCGCCAGCCGCGTTGCCGTTCTCGAGGTAGTCATAGACGTCGATATGTGCGATGCAGCGGCCGCTGCGATAGACCTTGATGTCACGCAGCGTACCGACATCACTGATACCACCGGCGGCATACAGGGCATTGAAAGCCGTGGAGAGGCCGCTGAGGGTATAGGTACCGGGCATCTGGACCTCGCCCATGACCTGCACAATGACACTGCGCGTTTCGCCTAAGCTGAGACTTACCTGACAGTCGGAATAGTAGCGACCGAGGTGGCTGCGGAGGCGGTTGGTGGCCTCCGACACAGAGAGCCCTCCCAGTTTGACGGGACCTACGCCCTCAATGGTCACGGTGCCATCGGGCGAGATCTCACAGCGGAATGTCTCCTGCGAGGCACCCCACACATCAATGATGACATGGTCGCCAGCGCCCAGACGATAGTTAGCGGGCGTGGCGATATTCACCTGCGATTCAAACGACAGCTTGGGCTGGTTGAAGAGGTTGCGGCCATAGACCTGCTGCTCGCGAGGCAATGTCCACAAATCATCATCGTATTCCTCCTCTTCCTCGAAGCCCAGGAACTGACCCTCGGACGTCATCAGCTGCTCACGCTCCTTAGAGGTGAGACGACGCTCCTCGTTCTGGGTCAGACGGGACGGGACACCGCCCATCGATTTCTGCATGCGCTCCTTCTCCTTCTTTTTACGATCGGCAAGTGTCTGTGCCGTGGAAGAGGAGGAAGAAGAGTGACTGCGCAGCCGGCTTTCTTCCTGCTTCTGGCCTGTGAGATTCGTGGCACCCAGCTGTTTCTGTTCGGCCTCCACCTTACGGCGGACACGCTGCAGCTGATCGGTGGTGACACCACGCTTGATCAGGTTCTGGACGATGGTCTGCTGCGGAGTGCCTTTTTCCATCTCGGTCTGCACATACTGAATGAGCTGATTGTCCGTCATAGACTGCGCCGACAACGGGTTCTGGAAGACCAGAAAGGCCGTGATGAGGATGAGAAGTTTCTTTTTCATATCGTTTGTTTGTCTTTGTTTCAGAAGTTTTTGCCGCTGAACACATATTTCAGCGTTGTCAATAGGATTTGTGCATCTACCTGCAGCGAACGGTGCTGGTAGTAGTCGAGGTCCATCTGCAGGCGCACGAGCATCTTCTCCATCGTGTCGGTGTAGCCATTGTAGATGGTGGCTTTTGAGGTCGCGCCCGGGCGCATGCGATAAATATAGCGATAGTCGCTATTCTCTGCCATTATCTGGTCGATGAAGTAGCGACGCTCTGGGCGAGGGCCCACAAAACTCATATCCCCCACGAGGATGTTCCATAGCTGCGGTAGCTCATCAAGATGATGAGTCCGCAGAAAGCGCCCCAAAGGTATCAGTCGTTCATCGTCGGTCTGAGCCAGCAGGGGGCGGCCGTCATGCTCGGTATCCGTGCGCATCGTGCGGAATTTCAGGATATTAAACGGGCGCGCACGATAGCCTATGCGTTCCTGACGGAACAGCACAGGGCCATGCGCTTTCAGTTTCAGTGCTACCGCGATGAGCAGCATAAAAGGCGACAACACAAGGAGACTGGACAAAGCAACCACGATATCGAAACAACGTTTCACGCAGCGCTCTGCCCTATTCATCCCATCGGTCAACTCTATGTCCAAGGTGGTCTGTTGTATCATCTATAGATGTGTATTCTCATGATTCATGTATAAAAATAACTCTTTTTAAGGCTATTTATTGTCATAAAAGACAAAAAAATCGCCATTTCATCAAAAAAATGTGTCCTGAATACAAAAACTTTAAACTTTAAACCATCAACCTTAAACTATTTTCCTACCTTTGCACCGCAAAACGGCACTACATGCCCATGGGGCTGACATGGATTTGACAGCAGGACGGAGTGTTACGTAAGCACGCAGAGAGTCGCTGATCGCTCTCTTTAATACATGGTCTGTCAACAATTATCTGGCGAAACTCGTTACGCTCTCGCTGCTTGATTGAAGTATAGTAGATCAGCTTCTCGCGGCACCAGGTGCTGCGACGGGACATCACTCAGAGGCTAATGCCCCAAAGCGCTCTGGCTCAGTGGTGCAGCAAAATTGGGGATAGTTGGCGCCGGCCTCGCGGCATCAATGACATCTTCAGAGGATAAGGCACAGGTTGGTGGTCCAGGTCTTGCCCGTGCTCGAAAATCAAGGCTGGAATAAGCGTGTAGAAAGCGTAGGACTTCCCTGTTTGGACGAGAGTTCGATTCTCTCCAGCTCCACTACGTTCTGCCGGAGAGAATCGTATCTCCGTTATCTTATCACAGCATTCCATGCTGCCGGCCAGCTCCACTACGTTTTCAATATGATGAAAAACAGTGTGCCCCTTATGTGCTTCCTCACCGCCTTCTTGTTTTCCTGTTCCGGAGGAAAGAAAGAAGTGACGGAGGCTGAGTTATCTGCATTTGGGACATACGTCTATCAACTGGACACGCTTCAGCAAGAACACATCTGGTATTCACGCATGGGAGTGAGCGAGGATGCTGACTCGCTGTTGTCATACTTGCGTCGCGAGTTGCCACGCAACGGCCTCGACAGCACAGCGTTCCACATCTCCGAAATCGCAGAGGATCTCCACATCGTACACATCCTGGCCTTCGACTCCGTGGGGCAGAACATCAATGACGTACTCAACCGATTGGAAGCCAATCTTACCAACGCCTACATGGATTATGTCATCGGGCAGCGCTATGGGTTCATGCGCCCCGACCGCGTATTCAACCACTTGGATTTCAAGATCAACAGCACCGAATATGCACGTCTCTTCGACTACGAAGTGAAAGCGCCCCAGCGCGAGGAAGCCGAGCAGATGCTCACCTCCGACGAACGCCTCTCCTACCTCATGGCTTCCACGCCCACCGATGCCGTTTACGCGGCTCTACAAGCACGCCTGACAACGACAACAGATACCACAGAGCGACGCACGCTGGCTGTGAATATGGAACGCCTGCGCTGGCAGCGACAGCGCCCTGATGCCCGATCCCGGCACATCTGGGTCAACATCCCGGCCCAACAGCTGTGGGCAGTGAGCGATGACTCCGTGCTCAATATGCGCATCTGCTGCGGTGCCGTGGCCACGAAGTCACCCCTCCTGCACAGTGCCATCAGCTACATACAAGTCAACCCCGAATGGCAGATACCACAAAGCATCATCAAGAACGAGGTATCGCACCACGGCGGTGACTCGGCCTACTTCGCGCGTCACCACTATTACATCATCGATCGCAACAGCGGAGACACCCTCAACCCTGCGAAAGTCACGGGTGCCAGTCTGCAATCCGGCCGCCTGCGCGTAGGACAGCACGGCGGTCCGGGTAACTCGCTGGGTCGCATCGTGTTCCGCTTCCCCAACAATTTCTCGGTCTATCTCCACGACACCAACTCACCGGTCGCCTTCCAACGCGAACGTCGCACGCTGTCCCATGGTTGCATTCGTGTACAGAAGCCCTTCGACTTGGCACATTATCTATTGCCGAATGCGGATGAGTGGTTCTTGGACCGACTGCGCATCTCGATGGATTTAAAGCCCACTGGAGAGCGAGGCATCAAATACCTTAAGGAACACCCCGACGAACCCAGCCCACGCCGACTGCTGAAGCACATCGATGTCAATCCCCACGTCCCTCTCTTCATCGACTACTTCACCGCCTACCCCACCCCAGGCTCTGATAGCATTGCCTTCTGGCCGGATGTGTACAACTACGATCGCATCATTGCCCGCGAGATTCCGTGGAAGTAATCATAAAAAATCCCCGCAGCCAGCTGCGGGGATTTTTAGTAATGTGATGCTTAATCAAAGCTTATCGTTGGAGCCGAGGACATTCACAATCTTGTGGATGTACATCTTCTTCATGCTCTCACGAGCGGGCTTCAGGTACTGGCGAGGATCGAAGTGGCTGGGGTTCTCGGCCAGATACTTGCGGATAGCTGCAGTCATGGCGAGACGGCTGTCGGAGTCAATGTTGATCTTGCAGACAGCGCTCTTGGAAGCCTCGCGGAGCTGCTCCTCGGGGATACCTACTGCATCAGGCAGCTTGCCACCATACTGGTTGATGGTATCGACCTCATCCTGGGGCACGGAGCTGGAGCCGTGGAGCACGATGGGGAAGCCGGGGATGCGCTTCTCGATCTCATGCAGGATGTCGAAAGCAAGGGGAGGAGGCACGAGCCTGCCGGTCTTCGGGTCGCGGGTGCACTGTGCGGGGGTGAACTTGTAAGCACCGTGGCTGGTGCCGATGGAGATAGCGAGGCTGTCGCAACCGCTGCGCTTGCTGAAGTCCTCAACCTCCTCGGGACGGGTGTAGTGGCTGACCTCAGAGGCGACCTCGTCCTCAACACCGGCGAGCACGCCGAGCTCTGCCTCGACGGTGACGTCATACTGGTGGGCATACTCCACAACCTTCTTGGTGATGGCGATGTTCTCCTCGTAGGGGAGAGCGCTGCCGTCGAACATCACGCTGGAGAAACCGTTGTCGATGCACTCCTTGCAGAGCTCGAAGCTGTCACCGTGGTCGAGGTGAAGAGCAATCTGGGGATTGGGGCAGCCGAGTTCCTTGGCATACTCTACAGCGCCCTGTGCCATGTAGCGCAGGATGGTGCCGTTGGCGTAGTTGCGAGCGCCCTTGCTGACCTGCATGATGACGGGAGACTTGGTCTCCACGGCAGCCTGCACGATAGCCTGCATCTGCTCCATGGTGTTGAAGTTGAAGGCGGGGATGGCATAGCCACCGGCAACGGCCTTCTTGAACATTTCACGGGTGTTTACCAACCCAAGTTCTTTGTAACTGGTCATAATTTTAATAGTTTAATGTTTATAATTGGGGTTAATTGGAAACTTATTGCTTTTTCACGAAATAGGTGACCACGGGAAGGTGGTCGGAATAGCCGTCGAGCCATACGCCGCCGGCATGGGTTCGCTTGGGGTTACCCTTGTAACGCCCGCCGTCCTGGAAGAGATAGTCGCGCATGAAGATCTCCGCCTTGTAGAACGTGAGGGTGCTGTAATCCTTGGAGGCAAAGCCTTTGATGCAGCTGTGAGACATCACAATCTGGTCGAAAAGGTTCCATTTGCCATCGTACTTGAGGGTTCCGTGGCCGTCGAGGAGGATCTGCCACCACGGGTTGTACATATCGGTGGTCTTCACGTCCGCCATCTTACGGCGTGCGCCGAGGCTCTTGGCCATCGAGGGGCTGAAGGGGTCATCGTTCATATCACCCATGACGATAATTTTCATGCTGGGGTTCGCACGTAGGATGCTGTCCTTCTCCACTTTTACCTGCTGGCCGGCCCATTCACGAAGAGGGGAGCCACCGAAGCGGCTGGGCCAGTGGCAGACGATGACCGTGAGGCTATCGCCCGCAAGGGCACCCTGCACCGTAAGGAAGCCACGCGTGGGACGTTCGTTGACGCCGGTCTTCAGCTCGTAGGGCTGCAACCACACTTTCTTGGGGGTGAAAAAACGAGGATTGTAGAGCAGGCCGCAATCCACGCCACGCTGGTCGGGACCTTCAATATGTACGAACTTGATGCCACGCTTGGCCAAGGGCTCCTGAGCACAGAGGTCTGTGAGGCAGCGGGCGTTCTCCACCTCACTGACACCGATGATGGCGCAGCCGGTGCGCAGGCGGTCGGTGCCCAGCTCCGCAAGCACCGTGGACATATTCTTCAGCTTGTGCGTGTATTTCAACTGGGTCCATTTGTTGGCACCGTCGGGCAAGTACTCATAATCGTTCTTACCCTCATCGTGCTTCGTATCAAAGAGGTTCTCCAGATTATAAAAGCCGATAGCATACATCCCGATACGAGACTGCTGGGCAAAAGTGGGCAGGGAACACAGCAGGAACAAGAAGAAGATACTATTGATTTTTTTCATCCTCGTTATTACGTTATTTCGTTATTACGATATTACGACATTACAACTCTCACTCCCCTCCCGACGGGAGGGGTTGGGGGTGGGTCTTTAATTGAGCCATAGTCCGGCGGAGTATTCCTTTTCCACGGCCTCCTCAATATCATCGGGCAGGTTGTGGAAGAAATCGATACCGGTCAGCTGTTCCAGTTCATCCACGGTGAAGACCTGATGGTTGTTTTGGAAAATGGTATTCGGAATCTGCGAGACATCATCATAACCATAATCCTTATGCTCCATCCAGAATGCGATACTGTTATAGGTCTTACCCTTGATGCGGAGGAGCGCCATGAAATAATGACCTGGGACAGCAACCTGCTTGCCATTGCCGCGCATCTCATAGCCAAGGAGGTCGGACTCATCATCAATGTATCCGCCCTTGACGACATAGAGTGTGTCAGCGAAGGAGGTGTTACGTCCGCGGTTTTGCACGATACCTTCGAGCTTCGCCCAGTAAGGGGCGTTGAACGCACTGATCTGCGGACTAATATTTGACATATAAAACGTCTGTTCGTTGGCCTCACGCGAGAAAAGACGGTCGGCAGAAGCCACGAGGTGTCCACGACTATAGGGCCATCCGAAAGCACTGGAACCCATCCACATACTATTGGGCAACTTGGGATCATCGGCGAAGGGCTCGTCGCTACGTGCCACCTCCTTGGGGCGTGTGTCGCCGTCGAAACGGAAGGCGACCCAGCGAGAATGCATCCGCACAGGGTCGAATTCCACGCAGTAATTCATCACCTCATGGCCGTTGAAGGCCACGGTATGCACCGCGAACTGATTCCCCGACTTACGCGCCGGCACTTCGAGGCGTTCGTCGTAGGGCGTGGTGACGATGGCGCCAGCAGCCTTACCAGAACTGCGCCACTGCACATCGCTCGGCATCTCATAGCGGTCGTCATCGTTGCTGCAGGCGGCAAATGCCAACGGCAAGGCGCAGACGGTCAGCACCACGAAGCCAAGATATTTAAGGTCCTTTTTCATAATCAATTTTCTTTACTGATACGAACATCATCCACAAGGACATCCTTGCCAGCAGATTTCGAAGGCACAGCAATCACCATGATAAGGGCTTTCGTCTCCTCCACAGTAAAGGTGAAACTTACCTCCTGCCAACTCTCACCGAGCTGCGTGACCTTGTTGGCACCTGTAGCATCCTTTTCGTAGGTGACACTGCCGGCTGCCTGTGTAGTAGTGTAACCCACCTGCACGGAGCCTCCGCTCTGGGTGGCCGCCTTGGCTTGGAACGAAAGGGTGTAAGTGCCTGTTTCGAAGCCCAGCTCCTGATAGGCTAAGCGGCTAATGGGCAATGCGCCCTTGATGAGCACGGAATAGGGACTGCTCACACAATCCTCGGAACGCGCAATGGTGGCATTGCCGATAGTGGCATTGGTCTGCCAGCCTTCGGGTTTCTTGCCGTCAGCATCCCAATAGGAAAAGTCACCATTAGCGAAGTCATCCCATGTGAGACCGTTGTAGCCCTTCTCACCGAAGCCTGTCAGCTTGACATTCTTTACCTCCCAGGTACCGGCCGAGTTTGTATCGCTGGTGTACTTGAAAGCAAATTGCATCTTGTGACCACAGAAGTTGTTGAGGCTGTTATTGGCCGTGATGACGAAGGTATTGCCTGTGGGATAGACGTCCAATTCAACCTGTTTCCACTCACCGTTGTCATCCACAGCCTTCGCCATGACGAAGCACTGCGTCTTAATGACCTCGCCAGTATTGTCCGTGGAGCCGTTCTTCTTGAAGTTCAGGCCGGCATGCTCGAAGGTAAGATAGGCCTCGGTAGCCTTGCGCAGGTCGATGACGGGCGAGATGAGCCAGCTCTCGGAAAGGAGCATCTCCTTGCTGGTGTTGTCATAGCCAGAGGCTCTCATGCAATGGTATGAGGTACTCGTAGACCAAATGCTTGTGAGAGCACTCGGCTTCTCAATATCGCGAATGGTAAAGTCACCTTGTGCACCATCTAACGCCTCTTCATAGAAGGTCACATCACCTAAGATGTCCACTGCAGGCTCTCCGCCAGAATTCTTATTGGTGGTGGAGAGGAGCTTGCTCTTGTTCTGGTCGAACTCCAGCGTACCGTTGTAGTTCTTCACCGTTCCCTGCACAACAACCACGTCGCCAATGGCAACCTGCTCGTTGGAGGTGAACTTCTCGCCATTGAGGCCCAGTCCGCGATAGACATAGAACTGCTCCGTGGTCTTGCCGTCGTCAGAGATATAATAAGAGAGATTGCCATAGTCGGGGTTCAGGTCGTTCTTCACCTGTGACACGATACCCTTGACGACCAGCTCCGTTGACGTTGACGTACCAGCAGCAAGATTGGCCACCGCCTTTATAAGGCCCGCTACGTTGTAGGGGTCGTCCACCGTACCACTGCCCGAGGGTTCAATGATAACCTCCTCCTCGTCCTCAATATTACCTGCATTGATACCATAGGGCTCTGGAACATCATAGCAGGATGTGAAGGCAAAGCCCGTCAGCAGCATCACCAAGATGGAAAAATATTTTTTCATAGTCTTTTATGTATTATTTCTATTCTTCAATTCTACAATCTCTCAACTTTCATTCTCCCAGCACTTCCATGTCCGCGAGGTTACGCATCTGGAACTGCCAATCCGAACCGTAATAGGTAAGGAAGCCCGTGAGGCGCACGCGCCCCGTGGGGATGACAGCTACGGAGATTTCATTACGCGTAGAGGTACGCACAAGAACCGTGGTTCTGCCCACCTTGAACTTGCGGTTGCGAGCATAGCCGGCATCATAGCCGTTCTCTGGGTCCTCGGACTCCGAGACGTTGGGAGTGAAGATGCGTTCACCGTCAGCCTCCGGGAAGGTTCCTTCCATGACCACCAGCTTTGGACTGTTGTTGATATTCTTATTCCCATCATTGCTCAGCCAGTCTCCATCTATGGGCTCCGCAGTCAGGAGTCTCTCCTTCGTGGCCGCATCAGGACCTTCGACCAGCTGGACGTGGGTATGGCAGTCCTCTAAGAGCATAGCGCCCAAACGCATATTGCCGGCGCTGGTACGATAGGGGGTGCCGATGGTGGGAACATATCCGTAGTTGCCAATCCACAGCCCCTTGAGGTTGACACGTACCGAGCAACCCAGGGGGAAGTAGGAATAAAGGTTCGTGTTCTTGATGCTGAGGTAGATCGTCTGTACCTCACCTTCGGGCGTCAGCTCGCTCAGCACCAGCTTCTGATAGAGATTGCCGGAGACATCGTTGCCCACGACCGTCCCTTCGAAGACTTCGTCATTCAGGACCTTCACATACGTGTTGTTCGCTGTCATCTTAGCGCGATACTTCACTTTCAAGTCTGCAATGGTCGTATTCACATCGCCCACGGACGTCAGGCTGTACACCCCGATATCTCCGTTGGCGGGAGGCTCATCGTGTTCGTCCATACAAGCCGTAAAAGCCAGGAAGGCGAGAAGCGGAAGATATTTGAATAGTTCTTTCATATTATAGTAGTCGTTTTAGAAGCGGAAACCGATATTCAAGAAGGCATTGATGCCCTGGGCGTAGTAGTACTTGGCGTTCTTGGAGAACTTATAGGCCTTATCTTCGCCAGCAGTGCCGTCAAGGTTATAGTACTTGTCGTCGCGGTTCTGTTCGTAGCCGCCCGTACGCAAGTTTTGATTATTCAGGATATTGCTCACGCTGAGGTTGACGTTCAGGTTGCGTCCGTGCTTCAATCGGAAGGAATGACCGATGGAGGCATCCAGCATAAAGCCACCTTGGAACTTCTCCTGCTGCGGAGCATAAGCATGAAGGAGGTTACCTTTCTGGTCGTAAAGGATGCCGCCTTCGTTCTTCAACGTCTCGGCATCTACGTTATCGAAGATCCAACGACCGTTCTCACTCTGACCCGTAGCCACATACTCTGTCAAGACATTGCTCAGACGGCGGTACGGCGAAAAGGCGACATACACGCGGTCGTAGTAGTTGAGGTCAAGACCGAGGTACCAGCCCTTGATGTTGTAGTTCACACCAACGTTGATAGCGGTGAGGGGAGTGCCACTGGCGTGCATTCCTTCAGCATACACGCAGAGGGGTTCTTTCATATTACGCTTGGTCACGGGGTTCACCCAACGGTTCACCTTCGCGATGGTGGCGGCGTCCATGCCCTCATAGGAGACCTGTGCCAACGGGTTGTTGGTATATTTCGCCTCGCTGAGGGTTCCCAGCACATGGAAGCTCAGGTTGTTGGTCACTTGCAGATTGAGGGCCACCTCCAGACCATAGTGCAAACGATTGATGCCATTCATGGTCAGATAGGTGAAGCGCGACTGGTCGTCGTTGTAGAAGGCCGTCTGCTCCACACCATTCTCGAAGCGGGTGATATATCCTGCTATGCGACCCGAGAAGATACCGAAGCGGAAATCATAGGCCAACTCGGCATTGGCAATCTGCTCCAGACCAAGGTTGTTGATATAGTTGTTCTGTATGCGGGGCGCCACAAAGCTGTTGGCAGCCAAGGGAGCCTCGTAGTCCCAGCTACCACCGAAGGAAAGGGTGTGGTTCGGGGTGATGTCATAGGCGATGCGTACCTTACCGCCACCATGCAGGAACTTAGCCCAACCGCTCTCGCCATAGCTGTTTTCAGGCGCGCGGCCGTTCTGCATCAAGCCATCGCGTTCGAAGATGGTGCCGTCCAAATGAGCACCGAAGTCGAGATGCCAGCCGCCAAGCTGAAAGAGGTACTGTCCCCAAAGGCGAGCCTTGTGTACATAAATATTGTAATTATATCCGAAGACATCTCCTACCCCGATACGGCGGTTGGGGTTGCGCATATCGTTCTCGGCCTCTAAGCTATGACGGCCGTAGTCGTTGGCAGCGAACTTGTCGTAGTCGTAGTAGTTGACACCACCGAGGAGGTCGGCCATCGTCTTGTAGTGCATACCCTTCGTGGAGTTGAACTGTAGGCCAACGCTATACTTGCGATTGTTGTCGATGGTACGGTTGAGGGTGCTGCTGAGGTTGGCCATCAGCTGGTCGTTGTGGCGACGCTCCTGGTAGTAGAGCGTCTCGCCGCCCATGGCATTCTGTGCACGATTGACGAAGTACAAACGGTCCCACTGTATCTGGCGGTTGGCCTTGTCCGAAGTCCAGTAGTTGTACAATGTTTCCCACTGGTCGAGGAAATAGCGGTTGTTACCCAGATAAGCCTCATTGTTCAGGTTCTCATCATAAACGTTGAAAACGCTGGAAGGGAAGTTCTTATAGTAGTCGGGACGCGGGTCTGCGGCATTGCCGTTCCAACCGAGGGCTGTGCTGCTGTACATCGAATAACGGACACCTGCGGAGGTCGTCAGCTTCGTTTTCTCATTGATGTCGAAGTCCCAGGTGAG
>Ga0310691_10002785_pt1 | contig 22252 bp, 17 predicted proteins | sample 176DNAGHGlowgp2_FD_203887 | JGI IMG/M metagenome (GOLD analysis project Ga0310691, IMG submission 203887) | Sheep rumen microbial communities from Palmerston North, Manawatu-Wanganui, New Zealand - 1766 DNA GHGlow gp2 (v2) (version 2) | ecosystem: Host-associated > Mammals > Digestive system >...
TAAATCGTGTTTGGCCTATTGGGTTTACAAGTGCTGGCCTATGAGTGTAAAGCAGATTGAGCGCAAGATACATCGTCTTATAGTGCTTGATGTACCCACAACAATGGTATGCAATATGACGGAAGCAGGTCCTAGTATTAAGGGCTGTTTTCCAGCAGAGGATATTGCTTCGTCTGTGGATATTGAGTTTGAGGGCAAACAGTACAAGACGATGGTGGGTTACAAGGATTATCTGGAACGTACCTATGGCGACTATATGACACTGCCACCCGTGGAGCAGCGTGTCACCCACAAGTTTGAGGCATATTGGAAATAGACGACAGCCTCTGTTACGACTGCGACGGAAATCACAGCGTCATTCTTCGCTTTGGGGCTTTTGGGCTTTAATGTTTTTTGATGGGATGACGTTTTTTACAATGACGTAGTCGGCACCCTTTTCAAAAGCTTCGTCCATGTCAGAGTCTTTGTTGTACGTCCAAGTCTTGACATACATCCCCATATTGTGTACATATTCACAAAGCTCAGGAGTGATGTTGGTAAAGGGGATAGATACGTTAATGCTAAGCGATCTGGCCTTCAGTGCCAAGGCCTCTTCGGCAGTTTTCATGTTTGTAACCCCTGAGACGGAAATGCACACACAACTACTGATGTCCTGCAACTTTTCCAGACGTGACTTTTTCGCGCAGAATACTGTGCGTGACAGCATCCCATGTTTCTGTACCAGTTTGAATAGGTCACCAACATAATCATCGCAAAAACGGTCATCGTCAGCAATATCCAGTTCTAAAATCACGTTCTTGCGCTTGCAGAGTTTGATAATATCTTCCAAAGCTGCTATACGGACGTAAGAAAAGTCGGAGTTGTACCATGAGCCAAAATCAAGTTTCTGCAGTTCAGCAAATGTGTGGCTGTCCACCCTTCCCTTACCATTGCTGCAACGGTCGATGGTAGCATCGTGCTGTAAAACAAAAACGTTGTCTTTGGTGCGGGCAATGTCACATTCCACCATTTTATAGCCCACCTTTATAGCTGCTTCTAATGCTTCTTTTGTATTCTCAGGGAATCCTCCAAGTCCTCTGTGGCACATAATAAGCGACTGGGTAAAGAGGTCGGAAGGATACATATTCTGTTGCTCTTGGAATACTTTGATACTTTCCATTGTGAGGGTTGTCTGTTGGCCATCTTCATAATTGAAATAGACACTGTCAACAGTCTCTGTGTCAAAAGTGGTTTCTCCGTATTTAGTAGCAACATGCATCACATGGGTACCTTGTGCGTGGGCAATGGCAGACATAAAGAATATTGTGCTGCCTAAACAGAATAGGTGTAGTTTTTTCATTATTCTTTCAATATATATAAATGTTATTTCTTTTCAAGTAATGTTTCCTAATCCCCACTCATATATGCGGTCAATGGTGGGCGAGGAGACGCCTTTCTCATGAGTTAGGCGATGTACGAAAGCAAGTCCATAGGGAAAATCCTCTGTGAAGTAACGGCTGTGGAAGTCGGGAATGAATCCACCTTCCGTTTCTTTCATAGGCGCAGAAATACCTTTGAATGCTTCGATACTCCGCAGTTTGCGAGCCAAAGAGGACGCATCTGTGCTTTCATAATAGTCGAGTACAGTGGCTATGCTACCTTTGCTGACGGGCAATTTCGTGAGCAAGGCTTGCAGTTCGTTATCCATATTGATATAGAGTTGGGCAGCCTCTTCTGTCCACTCTTCATAGAACATGGGTATGCGGTCATAGATGATGCCAGGATGCCAATCTTTCCAAAGAGAATAGAGGCGTGAAGGATGGAGCAGCGGATTACTGTTTGAGAGGCTGACCTCATAATGGCTTTGCAATAGATGGATAGGGGTGCGTAGCATGTCTGCCAGCGTGTCGCGTAGGGATGATGGCTGGGCACAGCGCTCAACAGCCAATTCCAGACTGTCCTTATAGCCCATGAGCCGCGCCCGGCGCCCATAGTCGATAACGCGCGAGATAAATGGCACACGTTGGAATCCAAAGAGTGTCTGGGTCACAGGAAGGATATCCATGGCCTGAAAGAAGAAACCAGTACTGCTAACCACCGTTCCTACGGCGGCGTCGGGGTGCAAATACGCTTTTATCTGAAGGAGCGTATCGCGAATGGCATAGCCCGGCAAGCACAACAATATGATTTGTGCATCGCTGACAGCATGTTTAGCATCGCTAAATATGCCGTTTAGGTGACCTATGTATGTTGTTTCTTCCGGGGCTTCAATGGTCAGCTCGGTGCTCCATCGCTCGGGCTGGCGTGTTAGCAGACACACCTCATGCTTGCCTTGGGCGGCTACGAAGCCTGCCACCACATGACCTAAGTTGCCTCCTCCACAGATGCAGATTTTCATTTTATCAGTTCTTTTAGTCCTTCCACTAATCGCGTGTTGTCCTCATGGTCGCGCACGGCGATGCGCATGTATTGCTTCGTGGGGTCGAGACCTGGCTTCAAACTGCAGTCGCGTGTCAGGATGTTATGCTGCTTGAGCATATAGATTACTATCTCGCTGGCTTTGTAGGGCGGCAATACCTCACAGAGGAAGTAGTTGGCCTGCGAGGGCATCACGTGGAAGAAAGGTATCTGCTGCAGCTGCTGTTCGAAGTCTGCACGCTCTGCAACGAACTTATCGCAGGCGCGCTGGTAGTCCTTCTCGTACTTGTTGTAAATCTGCATGAAGAACTCGGCAAAAGAGTTGAGGTTCCAGATGCTCACCTCTTTCTTAATACGTGTGATGAGGTCCTTGTCAGCAGAACAGAGGATGCCTAAGCGGAGCCCAGGCACACCATAGCTCTTAGAGATACTCTTCATCACAGCCATGTGGGGATAGGTCTCCAGTATCTCGTCACACAGAAGTGAATTATTGGCATAGTCCTCGCTGAAATCCACGAAACTCTCATCGACAATGAGTCGGATATTCCTTTCTTCGCACCACTGAGCCAGGCGCAGGATGTCGTTCTTGGGAATGAAATTGCCTGAAGGGTTGTCGGGGTTGATGACCATGAGCTGTTGAATGTCTTTATCGGCAAAGTACGCCATCAGGTCATCGGCTGTATAGCGATAGTCTGCGTTCTTCGGCTCAAAGGTTACCTGCTGATTCTTGTCATATCTGTTAGGATACTCTTCGAATGTAGGACGGATGAAACCTATTTTTCCCTGCGACTCTTCCATCAGTACTTTAATAAGTTCTGCGGCACCGTTACCTGGCACAATATATGGTTCGCTCACGCCAAAGCTCTTGCTGGCAATGAGGGTGTTGACCTTCATGCCCGAGGGGTATTCTGTGAGCAGGGTGTCGAAGTTGGCACGCAACTCATCCTTCATGCGCTTGCTGGGGAAATAGGGGTTCACCAGATAGCAGAAGTCGAGCATCTGAGGGAAACGCCAGAAACCTCCGTAGCGACCGTAGTATTTGCGCAGCACATCCTTCTCGTCGGCAAAGAGGGCCTCGGCAATATCCAGGTCCTGCTTGTCGTCAATCTCGTACCATTTTTCATTGCCTATGGGCAGCGCCTTCATGTCGTGGTTGTTCAGGAGCGAGATGATGCGTAGCACGTTCTCGTAGTACTCGTTGTTGCCCACGGCCTTGGTATAGGCATCGAGGAAGGGTACGTATTTCTGTAGGGAGAACTCTTTCGATAGTTTGTAGATATTGACGGTCTTATAATAAGCATCCACCTCGTTATAGTCGAAGGCATCCTTCGAAATGAAGTTCACGATGTTCTGGTCGTCATCCAGGCGCACCATCGTGCCGTCCATCCATGTTTCATACTTAGCTACGAGGGCGAGGTTAGGGTAAGGATTATCGACAATCATGGGGATGATACGGTCGCTGAAAATGAGATCGCTCTCAATGAGCAGGGTGTCGTCCTCCTGAAGTTTATCTTTGACCAGCGCTAATGAGTAGATGTTATTGGTTTTGTCGTAGATAGGGTTCTCGGCAAATTCGATGTTCAGATGTCTGCTGTCAGATGTCTGATGGCTGAGGTGTGTCTCCTCAATATACTCGCGCAACTCTTTGCCCTTATAGCCCACTACGATGATGATCCTATTCAGGGACTGCTTAGAGAGTTGACCTAAAAGGCGATCAATGAGTCTGATTCCATTCACAGGGACCATACATTTTGTATTGTCCTTCGTATATTCTCCTAATCTGCGACCCATGCCAGCCGCTAAGATGATTGCTTGCATATATTTTGTTTAGAAATGTTTGCGTATTTTCTTCACTCCGTTCTCGTCTGTGTATTGTTCTATCACGAGGCCGCGATGCTTACTGTCTTTCGGCAGGCGGCGTCCGCTGAGGTCAAAGAATTGCTTCTCTGCCTGTGGATGTGCTGTTGTCTCAATCTCGAAAACACCTGTGGGGTCGTACTCTGCGAACTGCCAGGAGTCAAACTGGGCATTGGTGGATTCGGTGAAGACGAAATAGAGGTGGTGTACTTTCTTGAAGAGGGCAGGGTCCAGGTCAATAGAAAAGTCCTGGAATGTGGTTGACGAGAATTCCACGGTGGCTGCTGCGGCCTTTGTCTTGCCGTCAATGCGAATCTCCATCTTACCCGTGCCTTTGGCTCTCAGTGTGAACTGGCTGGCACCATTAGTGCCGAAGTCCACCTTGCGTACCATCGTCCACGCGCCTGCAGCCATCTTGACGTACAGGTTCTCGGAGGCATCATTGCCCAGCGAACTCTTGGACACGCTCTTGATATTCTTGAAGTCCTCATAGTTCACGCCACCACAGGTTGACATCGTCTCAGCCTGCTGCAGCGTGTAGGGATTCATATTCTTGATGGCTGTTGTGCCTGACTTGTTCATGCTGACTTTGTTCAACTTCTGCGTCTTTTCGTTCACCGTCAGTTTGTTGACGCAGAGGGAACGGTAGCCGGAAGCGCCGCCATCCATCGCATTCTTGCTCTTCATCGTCTTCTCAAGCACATTGCCATGATAGAAGAGGTAGTACTCGCCATTGAACTTATGCAGGTGGGTGTGGTTATTGCCATAGTCGGCACCTAAGTTGCTGAAACTGCCTTCGTTGGGCACATACTCACCACGATATTCCCATGAGTCAGGGTCCAGTGGGGTGTCTGTGACCATATAGCACATGCTACACGCTGAGGGCGCTGCCTGTCCGTCGCGCTTCTCGTAAGTGTTCCAATTGGGACGGTCGCCCCAAGAGGTATTATAGGTATAGACAAATCGTCCACCAATGATATTCAGTTCGCTGGCTTCAAAGAGGTAGGGGGCAGGCATATTCACGGCAGCACCGTCGAGGGATGTCATCGTTGACTTCAACTTCGCAATACGTGAGTTGCCTGGCCATAGCTTAGAACCTGACGACTGTGGGTCGCCACCTCCAAAAGCAATCCAGCCCGTGCCTGTAGAGTCAATCACCACGCCAGGGTCGAACAGCCAGTTGCAGGGATCTACGCCAGCCATACCGTGACGAATCATAGCCTGACTGAGGGGCGAGCTAAACGGACCAAGGGGTGACTTCAAACTTCTCATCACGCCCACGCTACCGCCTCCATTGGCGAAATAGATATAGAACTCATTTGTCTTCGTACCATTGCTATTCTCTTTCTCACGCCATACGGCTGAGGGCGCCCATGACTGACCAGCCCAGGTGCATACCTTTCCTACGTCGATGGTGCCGTGGAAGGTCCAGTTCACCATGTCGTCTGTTGAGAAGACTACCAGCGACTTGATATTGCCGTAGCCATTGCTGCCCGTCTTGCCGTTCTTGATATACTGCTGGTGGTCGTTGGTGCCATAGACATAGAGACGACCATCGTATTCAATGGCGGTAGGGTCAGCACAAAACACACTGCCGCTGATGGGGTTTCCACTAGCGGTGCCTTTATATTCTGTGGCCAGCGTCTGTGCCTTTATCTGCAGGCATGCCGTCAAGAGAACGGTAGCCAAGAGAGTTACTTTCTTCATTTTTTAGGTCTAGGTTTTTAGGTTTTTATTCTTTTACTTTTTTACCTTTTTACTTTTTCGTGATTCTTATCCAATCGGCATCCACCCATCCGCGATCAGCTTTAGCGTTGGTCTCTACAGAGAGGAAACCAAACTTGGCGCCTATCCATTTGCCTTGACGCATCTGAAAGAGCTCGCCGCAGTTCTGGAATTTCTTGCCGTTCAGACTATAGGAGAACTGCACCATAGGCTTGCCACCGTGGGCAGCACCAGCCTCGGCATTGGTCACCTGCAGACGCAGGTAGATATCTTCGTGGATACCTGGCTTATAGTCTATCTGATCTTCTGCCGTGGGTTTCAGCGTGGCCAGCACGGTCTCTGTCTGTTGCTTACCTTTGTCAGCATCCTTACAGGTGAGCTGTACCAGTTGAAACTCCTTACCTACGCGCTTCACCACGAGTGCAGAATAGTCGAGTCCCATCATGATAAGACCTCCCATCTGTCCGTCGGCCTTCGAGGTGAAACGTATCTTCGCCGTTGCCGTAAACTCATCGGCAGGAGTCTTCTGAAGGAGCATGTTGGGAACCTCCCAAAGGTTGGGTGAAACATCTTCCTTCTGACCTCTTACATCAGACATCTTATATGTGTAGATACGATAGGTGCCAAAGGCTGTGGCAGTACCAAATTTCTCATCATAGTTGCCGTGCCATTGCCACTGGAGTCCCAGTTTCGTATCGTTAAACTCGTCGCTCTCCGCAGGATTGTGAATTGTGAATTGTGAATTGTGAATTGGCTTTTTGTAGGTGGTCACGGGTTCTCCATTCCTTCCCATCACAGGCCATCCTGTGCTCCAATCCACAGGATTCAGATGTACTACGCGTCCGTAGGCTTCCTTGTCCTGGAAGTGCAGGAACCAGTCCTCCCCGTATTTCGTGTGCACCCAACCGCCCTGATGAGGGCCATTAATGTTGGTCTTGCCTTGCGCCAACACAATCTTGTGCTCGTAGGGACCATAGGGGCTCTTACTGCGCATAGCAAGCTGAAAACCCTCGGGCACACCACCAGCAGGACACATGATCCAGTACCAGCCATCACGTTTGTAGAACTTGGGTCCTTCGCAGGTGCGGTTCTCTGTTCCGTTGCCATCAAACACGATGACGGGCTGTCCGATAGGTCTCATGCCATCGGCACTCATCTCGCGAACGGTCAGCACAGAAGCATACTTCGAACGACTATTCGCCCATCCGTTTACTAGATAGCAGCGTCCGTCCTCATCCCACAGCGGACAGGTGTCGATATAGCCCTCGCCCTTGATGATACACACGGGGTTCTCCCATTTCCCTGCAGGGTCTTGGGTTTTCACCATCATCACACCAAAGTCGGGATCGCCCCAATAGATGTAGTACCAGCCATCATGATAACGGATACTGGGTGCCCATACACCAGCACCATGTTGGGGCTTACTGCTGAAATGAGTCAGGAGCGCATCATTACCCTCGTAGAGATTGCCTAAAGCATAATTGATAATTTCCCAGTTTACCAAATCCTTGGAATGCAGGATAGGCAAACCAGGCGTACATTGAAACGACGAGGCCGTCATGTAGTAGTCCTCACCACTGGCTCCCACACAGACATCAGGGTCTGAATAGTCGGCATTAATCACTGGGTTGGTATAGGTGCCGTCGCCATTATCAGGGCTCCACACCTGTGATTTGTACTGTGCCATTGCCAGCAAGGGCAACCACATGACCAAAATTATTAGCCTCTTCATTTCATGTTATTGTGTTACTGTGTCTTTAAAAAACTTGTTATTATGTTCTTGCGTCCCTACGGTAGCAAGCGAGCAAAGCTCGAGCGATTGTGTCTTAAAACCCAGTTACTCTGTCTTAACCGACCTGCGAACCAGGCTTCACATCCTTCGTAGTTGTTACCACGCTCAGGCTCTCGTCTGCATCCACAGCGCTGAGAATCATACCCTGACTCTCGATGCCCATCATGGTGCGAGGAGCGAAGTTGGCCACGAACAGGATACGCTTGCCGATGAGTTCCTCAGAATTCTCGTAGAAGGCAGCGATACCAGAACAGATAGTGCGATCAACGCCAGAACCATCGTCGATAGTGAACTGCAGGAGCTTCTTGCTCTTCTTCACCTTCTGACAATCCTTTACCAGACCCACGCGGATGTCGAGCTTCTCGAAGTCCTCGAATGAAACGGTATCCTTGATAGGAGCGGCCTTATAGGCAGCAGCCTGATTAGCCTTCTTGGTAGCCTCCAACTTGTCAAGCTGCTTCTGGATGACCTCATCCTCAATCTTCTCGAACAGCAGCGAAACCTCGCCCAACTGATGACCAGCCTTCAGCAAATCGGTAGAACCCAACTGCTCCCATTCGAAGCTGTCGATAGCAAGCATCTCGCGGAGCTTCTTAGAAGAGAATGGCAGGAATGGCTCGAAGGCGATAGCGAGGTTGGCTGTCAACTGCAAGCAGATATTCAGGATGGTCTCACAACGCTTGGGGTCAGTCTTCCAAACCTTCCAAGGCTCGCACTCTGTGATATAGCGGTTACCGATACGGGCCAGGTTCATAGCCTCGAACTGAGCATCACGGAACTTGAACTGCTCCAACAATGCCTCTACCTTTGCCTTGACATCCTTGAACTCCTCAAGAGCCTGCTTATCAACATCCAGCAACTCGCCACAAGCAGGAACTACACCGTTCCAGTACTTCTTGGTGAGCTGGAGGGCACGGTTTACGAAGTTACCGTAAACAGCTACGAGCTCGTTGTTATTACGATCCTGGAAGTCCTTCCAAGTAAAGTTATTATCCTTGGTCTCAGGTGCATTGGCTGTCAATACATAGCGCAATACATCCTGCTTTCCAGGCATGTCAACCAGATACTCGTGGAGCCATACAGCCCAGTTACGAGAGGTTGAAATCTTATCGTTCTCAAGGTTCAGGAACTCGTTGGCAGGCACGTTGTCAGGCATGATATACTTGCCGTGAGCCTTCATCATGACAGGGAAGATGATACAGTGGAACACGATATTGTCCTTACCAATGAAGTGAACCAGACGCGTATCCTCATCCTGCCACCACTGCTCCCATGAACCCCACTTCTCAGGATTCTTCTCACAAAGCTCCTTGGTGTTTGACACATAGCCGATAGGCGCGTCGAACCATACATACAGCACCTTTCCCTCAGCACCCTCTACAGGTACAGGGATACCCCAGTCGAGGTCGCGCGTCATTGCACGAGGCTGCAGGTCCATATCCAACCAGCTCTTGCACTGGCCATAGACATTTGAGCGCCACTCCTTGTGACCCTCCAGGATCCACTGCTTCAACCAGTCCTGATACTCGTTCAGAGGCAGGTACCAGTTCTTGGTCTCCTTCAATACAGGTGTAGAACCACTGATGGTTGACTTAGGATTGATGAGTTCTGTAGGACTCAGGTCGCGTCCGCACTTCTCACACTGGTCACCATAGGCACCCTCGTTGTGGCAGTAGGGACACTCACCCACCACGTAACGGTCGGCCAAGAACTGCTTGGCTTCCTCGTCGTAGAGCTGAGCGGTGGTCTTCTCCACCAGCTTGCCCTCGTCGTAAAGCTTCTTAAACCACTCTGCGGCAAACTTATGATGCGTCTCGCTGGTGGTACGGCTATAGATATCGAATGAGATTCCGAACTCCTCGAACGAGTCCTTAATCATCTTGTGATAACGATCTACCACATCCTGAGGGGTGATACCCTCTTTGCGAGCACGAACGGTGATGGGCACACCGTGTTCGTCAGAACCTCCGATGAACATCACGTCGCGCTTTTTCAGACGCAGGTAACGTACGTAAATGTCGGCTGGTACATAAACGCCAGCCAGGTGACCAATATGCACACCACCATTGGCATAGGGCAGGGCAGAGGTCACAGTTATTCTCTTATAATTTTTCTGTTCCATATACATTATTAATTTTTTCGGATGCAAAATTACTAAATATATTTGAGAATATCGCTGATTTTATCAACTTTTATAAGACGCTCGTGGTCTATATCCTCAAAATGCTCCAACTGCCACGTTACGTGGAAGGGGATATGGATGGCCCATGCGCCGATGGCCAGTGCTGGGGCACAGTCGCTCTTCAGGGAGTTGCCAATCATCAGCAACTGCGAAGGGTGTATCCCCTGGTGTTCGCATAGAGCCAGGAACTCACGCTGGGTCTTGTCGGAGGTAATCTCTACATCGTCGAAGTATTTCAGCAGACCAGAACGTTTCAGCTTGTTTTCCTGATCCTGAAGTTCGCCCTTGGTGAAGCAGACCATTTTATACTCCTTTTCTCGTAATTCTTTCAGGGTATCCTCAACGCCTGGCAGGGGTGTGGCAGGCAGGTGGAGCAGACGTTTGCAATCCTGCAGGAGCTCATCTAGTTGCACTACTGAGAGGTCGTTGCCTGCTATGCGCATGGCTGTCTCTAAAATACTGATGGTAAATGCTTTACATCCATAACCCAGGTCGGCCATATTGCCCGATTCGGTCTTGAAGAGTTCCTGTTTGGGATCCTCGCAATAGGGAGCAATAAGGCGGTATAGGTGATTCTCTACTTCTTCGAAATAGCCCTGACAGTCCCATAGGGTGTCGTCAGCATCGAAAGCAATGACTTTAATCTTTTCTGTCATCATCATAAAATTTTGCTGCAAAATTAGAAAATAATTATGAATTGTTAATTATGAATTATGAATTATTTCGTATCTTTGCGGTTAAATTCCAGATGACAACTATGAATAGACTACAACAGGCATTCGTTTGGCTTAGGCGCATAGGGCACTGCAGGGGCTTCGGCATCCAGTCGCCCACCGACTACCGTTTTGTGCGTTATGTCATCAACGAGCACTGGCCGTATTATGCCTATGAGGAGTTGGGACGGAATAGCAGCTGGTATTATCGTAAAATGGGAGAACTTTATTTCCGACTGGCTAATGAGCGTCAACCTCTCACTATCATTGATGAAATCGGCTTTCGGAAATATTTGCAGGCTGGATGTCGCAAGGCGAAGTTCGTTAAAGAACCAGAGGAGGTGGAATTGGCCATTGTGTCTAACGCTAGTGACTATTATCATCTGTTTAAGAAATGTAATGACAGGTCGATTGTGGTGATTCATAATATCTGTGCTGCCCCTAAATTCTGGCGTGGTATAAAGCGTCATCCAAAGGTAACAGTCACCTTCGACCTCTATTATTGCGGCATCGTGCTTTTCGATTCTAAACGCGCGAAACAAAACTATATCATCAATTTCTAAAAACCTCAAAACCTCGAATCCTATGAAAATGACCAAGATTTATACTCGCACAGGCGATAAAGGCATGACCAGTCTGGTGGGTGGTGTACGTATCAAGAAGAGTGATGTCCGTCTGGAGGCTTATGGCACCATCGACGAGCTTTGTTCACATATCGGGTTGTTGGTGGCCCAACTGCCTCAGGATGATGAAGAGCGCGAGTTCCTTATTCACACGCAGAGCAACCTCTTCATCGTGGGCTCTCATCTGGCTACCGATCAGAGTAAGACGCCTCTCTACCCATCGGCTATCTTGCCTGAGGGTGAGACGGAGTTGTTGGAACAACGTGTTGACGCCATTCTGCCCCTTCTGCCAGAGTGTCCTGGTTTCATCCTGCCTGGTGGTACCATCGCTGCTGCTCAGTGTCATGTCTGTCGTACCGTCTGTCGTCGTGCCGAACGTCGTATTGATGCTCTTGCCGATGTGGCAGAAGTGGGCACGGATATCATCAAATATGTCAATCGTTTGAGCGATTATCTCTTCGTTTTGGCAAAAAAAATAAATTTTAACGCTCATCAAGACGAAATAATGTGGCAAAAACCTTGTAGATAAGAAAATATTTACTACTTTTGCGCCCGATTTAAGAACCGATTGGCAAAAATAGTGGAAACGACTAACATAAAAAGAATAAGAATATGTATTGGACACTAGAATTAGCATCAAAACTGGAGGACGCTCCCTGGCCTGCAACCAAGGACGAATTAATCGACTATGCCATCCGTTCGGGCGCTCCACTCGAAGTGCTCGAGAACCTGCAGGAGATTGAGGACGAAGGTGACGTTTACGAGAGTATCGAAGACATCTGGCCCGACTATCCCACAAAAGAAGACTTCCTGTTCAACGAGGATGAATACTAAAAGAAAAAAACAAGCGGTGTGACCTAGGCTACATCGCTTGCTTTTTTGTTTCTTTGTTAACCCATAAAACTAAATATGAAGACAGACATTCAGATTGCTCGCGAAAGTGAGCTGAAACCAATTAGTGACATTGCAGAACAGTTAGGCATAGCACCTGAGAAGGTGGAACCCTACGGACGCTATATGGCGAAGGTGCCAATGTCGCTCATTGATGAAGAGAGAGTAAAGAAAAGCCGTTTGATTCTGGTCACTGCCATCAGTCCTACGAAGGTGGGTATTGGTAAGACCACTGTCAGCATAGGCTTGTCTATGGGCTTGAATAAGATTGGCAAGAAGGCTTCTGTGGCTTTGCGTGAGCCCTCGCTTGGTCCTTGTTTTGGCATGAAGGGTGGAGCTGCAGGAGGTGGTTATGCCCATGTGTTGCCGATGGAGAAGATTAACCTGCATTTCACAGGTGATTTCCATGCCGTCACTTCTGCCCATAACACGATTAGTGCCCTCTTGGACAACTACCTCTATCAGCATCGCAAAGATGGTTTCTCTCTGCGTGAGATTTATTGGAAACGTGTGCTCGATGTGAACGACCGTGCCCTGCGTAATATCGTTACTGGCTTGCGTGGCGATGGCGTTGTCTCAGAGACGGGTTTTGACATCACACCAGCTTCTGAGCTGATGGCTATCCTCTGTCTGGCAACCAGCGAGGATGATTTGCGTCGTCGTATAGAAAACATTCTCTTGGGTATCACTTCTGATGGCAAACCTTTCCGTGTTCGCGACCTGGGTGTGGGTGGTGCTATCACCGTGTTGATGCGTGACGCCCTTTCTCCCAACCTGGTGCAGACTACCGAACAGACGCCTGCCTTTATTCATGGTGGTCCGTTTGCCAATATCGCCCACGGCTGTTCCAGTGTGATGGCTACAAAGATGGCGATGACCTTTAGTGACTATGTGGTGACGGAGGCTGGCTTTGGTGCCGACCTTGGTGCAGAGAAATTCTTAAATATTAAGTGCCGTAAGGCTGGTTTGCAGCCTCAGTTGGTGGTCATCGTGGCAACGACACAGGGACTGAAGATGCATGGTGGCGTGGCTCTTGATCATATCAAGGAACCCAATGCCGATGGACTCAAGGAGGGGTTGAAGAACCTGAATCGTCATATCAACAATATGCAGGGCTTCGGACAGCCTGTCATCGTGACCTTGAATCGTTTTGACTCTGATACGGACGAGGAGATTGACATCATCCGCAAGAACTGTGAGGACAGGGGCGTGGGCTTTGCTGTCAACGAGGCTTTCTTGAAAGGTGGCGAGGGTGCTGTGGAACTGGCGCAGAAGGTGGTGGATACCATCGAGCGGATTCAACCTCTGCCCATCAACTTCACCTATCCTCAAAGCGACACCATAGAAGGTAAGATCGAAAAGGTGTGCAAGCGCATCTATGGCGCTGCTGCTGTGGAGTTTACCAAGACAGGCAAGAAGCGCCTGGAGGCTATCCGTGAGATTTTTGCTGACGACAAAGATATCAGTCGCTATCCCATCTGTATTGCCAAGACACAATACTCCTTCTCGGCCGATGCTACCCGTTATGGTTCGCCTGAGGGCTTCACCATTCGCATCCGCGATGTCATCCTCAACTGTGGTAGTGAGATGATTGTGGCCATTGCTGGCGACATGCTCCGTATGCCTGGTCTGCCTAAGAGTCCGCAGGCCGAGCGTATCACCATCGTTAATGGTGAGATTGAGGGGTTGTCGTAGAATGCTTAAAATACTCCCAGATAAATACCATCGACATCGTGTCGAGTTCGCAATAACGGAGCAGTGCCTCGCGCAGGGCGCTGCTCATTTTTTCGCCCTCGCAGAACATCAGTTTGTTGTAAGCCGTCAGGGCAGCGCCACCATTAGCCACTTCGAAGTCCTTTTCGTCGGTGGATAGTTGTTCCATCTGCATCATTTCTTCTTCGCTCATGCCTATCAGCGACCCTACAGAATCCAGTTGGTGATACGGACTTTCCACATGTCCGTCAGCATCCAGCGTGATCCATGCTTTAGGTTGGTTGGTGCTGATGTTGCAACTTGGGATGAGTGAGCCATAGATAGGCTGACTGTATTTGTCCTTCAGATACTGACTGCTGTTCAGTACGGCTGGCAATACCTGCTTGATACTGTTGCTGCCGTGCATCTCGTCGAGCTGGTAGAAGTAGCGCTTTACCACCTGCAACAGATCCACCATATCGCGTTCGCCCTGATACACCAGATTGTGGTTCTTGTCCTTTTCGTGGGTGATGCTACGGATAAAGGCAATCAACTCGTCCTTATCTGGTTCCTTGCTATCGGCCAGTTGGCCTGCTATAGCACGTAGGATGCTGTTCTCGTGGGTGGCGTAGCGGAAGATGGTGCCTTGATCCTGTGATAATTGGCGACGAAGCTCGCGTACAAACTCAAAGTTAGGGAACTTTGTTACGTCTTCATTCAGATACTGACCTGCATGCTCAATACGTCCGTCTTCGTAGATGATATGGTGAGAGAACTGGAAGGCTACCTGCTCGTAGGGCTTCATACCAATATAATAAGGCAGGGCAACGGCTGTGGTTTCGAAGTCGATCATGTGGAGTGGGTACTTCCATGTGGCCATCTCTTGGCGAAGACCATCTACGTCTAGATAGACGTTACCATTCAGATGCTCTTTGAATCGGCTCAGAATGCCTTCGTTCTTCGTTTCCAGACCTATCTGCAGCCACTTGCGCTGATAGTCATCCAAGCCAGGTGCATCAGGTGTCTTCTCGTTATAGGGCTTCAGTTCCGTTTCAGTCAACTGATCCATGAAGTATTTCCCCTCGCTCACCCATTTGCCGCGATTGCTGCTCAGGCTGCTACCATTTAGGGTGGCAATGAGTGGACGATGCTCGTAGTCTTTTTCTGTTACCTGTGTCAACCAGCATTCACGCTTACCGTCCTTCATCTCGCTACCTGCTGCACAATGGAACTCGCATTTCAGACATTTGCCTGCCAGTTCTACAGGAGCAGGACAGCGATGATCATTACAATAAAAATCAGCTACCCAGTTGATAAACGGCACAAAGCGCATCCCCATGCAGGTTGGATTCTTGTCTGTCGTCTGTTCTGTGGTCTCGCCAGCAATGATGGCATCGCAGAATTCATCTACAGGAAAGGGCGTTACCACCTGCTCATGGCTTTGGACTATCCGTTGGCGAGCATCAGGTGCCATCACGGCCTCTGCACGACCTTGCTGGTTTTTCTCTATCTTGAACAGCTGGTTCAGACCATCGATGTCGGCTCGCTTACTCTTGTCGGCCATCATGAGATAGGCTTTCACGTGGTAGGCCTCGCCAAGGGCTTTGCATACCACATATTTCTGGAAGGCTACATCATAGACGTAGGGGCGGATGCCGCTGGCAACGGCACCTTTGGGCTTAGAACTGATAAACTTGTCCGTATCTGGATTCCACGACTTAGCCTTCACCTCTATCAGTTCGATGTTGTTGCCATCTTTCTTCAAAATGTCCACACGCACAAATAGATTCTCGAAGCAGAAGGCGGCCTCAGCGATGTTCACCTGGTCACGCTGCATCAGTTCTTGGGTACGTTGCAGCGACTCCTCGTGGCCCATGATATCCTTCAGGTCACAATCGGCAGGCACATCGCAGTAGATCTTCGCCAGTTCGCCCACCTGGAAACCACCCTCAGCCAGCGATTCTAAGAACTCGTCGTTGGCATTGGCGTTCTCATACTCGTCAGGCCGTCCGTAGTAATACAGCTTATGCGGACAGCTCAGCGCAATCTTAAACGCTGATTTGGTCAATAATCGAGAGCTGGTAGCAACCATGATGAGGGCCTTTTAACTTTATGAATACGTTCAGTCAGATTACCTATCAGATATTTGATGTCGTTATCGCCTAATTCGTACCAGTCGTCATCAATGGTTGGCTCCAAGTAATTGATAATATCGCGATATGTTCCATCAACATCATCTTCAATTCTTTCAATCAGCAGACCTTCTGTAGCTTCCCCGATAGCGCTGGCAAGACGTGGATGGTTTCTTTCCAACCAAGGGAAGAACTCAAAATCGAGGGACTCTTCATCTAAATCCTTCAAAGGACCATCTAATGCGCAACTATAAGCATGCATGAGGAATGGGAATATCTCCTGAGGCAGTTCAATGGTTTCATCGAAGTTTACACCATTGATGATCAGACTGACATCAAGCACATCGATTTCCTGATAGCCATCATTGACATCCTCAATAACAATAAACTCCTTATCGTCGTCTTGCAGCGTAAATGTCAGCATATCCGTTGTGCGCTCTGATGGTTCGTCAAATCCTTCTTTCTCCAGCTCTTTAGCTAAAAGGGCAAAGAAGTTAGTTTTCAATGCACGACTAATGCGCTTCAACAACTCCGTATCTATGCTGTGGCGTTTTTCGATGTTATTCACATTGCTTCTTGTGGTGTTGATGAGCCTGGCCATCTTTGTATGGCTCATACCCTGATGTCTTCTCTCTTCTTCAATGAGTCTTCCAATATTAATTTCCATAAGCGTTGTAATATTTATGAATGCAAAGTTACGCAATTTAAGTCGGAGGTACAAATTTATTTCCCATTTTTAGGCGCAATTTCTCGCATAATATCCAGTACACGATGGATGTCTTCGCCATAGTTCTCACAATACATATCATAAAGTTTGGCTATTCTTTCCATGCTGGCCAGCAGGTCTTCGGGGGCCTTTATCATCGACGTTATTATTGGCGGTATCGAGTCGGGATGACATGAGCTGACAAACTCATCCAGGAAGTAGTAGTAGAACAACAGCCCCCAATCATTTTTCTCAAGAGCGGGCTCACGTAGATCCTTTATTTTATCTCGAAGTGATTCGCGCTTAGCAATCTGGGTAAGTTTCTTTGTTTTGTCTTTGGGGTCGTTTTTTACTGAATTAAAATCGAATGCCATAGTCTTAATTGTTTTAGAGGTTCAACTTTTATTTTCCGCAGGCAAAGGTACAACATTATATAATACCATCCAAGAAAAAAGCGTCAATGATTTAGACAGGTTAGTTTAAAAATCTATTATCCCTCCCGTCTGGTCTTCTAAATAATTAGTATATAAGAACTTAGAGAAAATTAAACCTCTCGTCAACCCTCCCTTCATCTCTCCCATGTCCCTCCCGTCATTATGGGAGGGCAAACGGGAGAGTTGATGGGAGAGGTGAAGGGAGGGACTAAAAATCAATATTCCCTTTGTTTACGGGCTTCTCAGCCCGTCGACGGGAGGGATGGGCACATTTCTGAAAACTTCGTCATTTTTCGTCTTTTTAATAAATAGCTCGACTTGATATCCGACAGATTCTATAGTCTGTGACGTGATAATAATTCCCACCTTGGGAATGAAATATTCCCAAACTGGGAATGAAGTATTCCCACGCTGGGAATATAATTGGAGACCTACCTTTACGCCATATTTGAGGTGCGCAGGGAGAGAAACGGCATCTTACTGTTGCTCGTCAATACCCAAACTGTCATGCGCCTATACCCACCTCATTGCGTGCCTATACCCGTTTTGAATCGTATTCTAAGACATTGATCCTCTAATATACCATTGGTGTCAAAAATATAGACGATATAACCTTTGACTATAAAAAAATAGTTTGTACATTTGCAGCCGATAACAGAAACGTTTAACTTAAAACATTATAATTATGACAAAGAAAGAAACTATTTTGGATATCTTTTACAATTGGATGGACGATAACAAACTACCTCGAGACAGTGAAGGCTCGCGTAAGAGTTACAAATCCTATATTAGTGCTGCATATGATAATGTAAGCGCCTTGGTTAAAAGTGGTAAATGTGATCAAGAAATATCAGATTCCTTTAATAGTCTTCCATTTGATAATAAAGATAAATTTATAGAATTACTGACTCTTTTCGCAAATAGTAGAGATCTTTTGTATACATTGACTGTATATGATAAGATGTATGATTTGTTATGCAAGGTTATTGAAAGTACAGGAGACAAAAAACTTCAAAAGCGTCATTCAGCGTTTGTGCTTTTTAAAGAGTTTCTCTACAAATACGATAAATATGTTTTTCAATCCTGGAATTTATCTAATGTGGGTGTTGTAGATGAGAAAAGATTAAATGAGGCACGTGGGTTATTTGTGAAAGATGATCTGCATGTATTAGATGGAATGGAATCTTTGCTTACAATACTAAAAGATGATAATGAGTTTGTAAAATTAGCTGTGGAAAATTCTTATTTCTTTGCGCCAAAAATTGTAGAGGAACAAGTACAAGAGCATCTAGATGGAAATGGGATGGATAAGGCACGGCATACATCAAAACAAGCAATAAATGTAAACAAGGTTGCTAAGCCACTAAAGAAAGAAGATGATGTTATAGCTAGATATGAATTCCCATATGATAAGCTAAAAGATAAAATATATTTAGAGACTGATAATCCTGTTGTATTTGACGTACATATAGATCGGGACGGTAATAAATATGTGCGATCTCTAATAGAGGAGAAAACAGGTATAGTCATCTCTCAAGGGGAAAAAAACTTGATACAAAATACCATAATATCTCACGTATGGGGAAGAGCTTATGATCCTAGATTTTTTACAAGTTTATGGAATATAGTTCTTATTCCCGCTTGGGCAAATAGTTTGATGGACAAAAATCCCGTTGCTAGGACGCTCGCGTCAAAAATGCAAGCGACATATATGGAAATTTGTCACAAATTAAATGAAAATATCTTCAATAATACATGTTATTGGAAGAAATTAAATTTAAATAAGCCAGGAGTTTTGCATCATAAAGATATTGTACACTTTAATTATTCAATAAATGTTGCTAATTATAGAAATAATGAGTGTGTTGCTATTTCCAAGGTAAATCAAAAAGTTTAATGTGAAACTATTCCTCGCTGCCCTCTCCCTCCTGCTTTCAATAGCGCTGGTATGTAGCCCGTTGTATTTGGTCTATATCGGCTTCGTGGGCTCTGATGTCAGCTTTTGGGCGAGGGTGGTGCTCATGGTGATAGGGCTGGTGCTTTGCCGAGTGGTAAAGCCCATCTCTATCATCACGGGCAAGGATTGGAAGATATTCTAGAACCCTATCCTCCGCACTTTTTTCTCCAACCGCTCTTGGTCACAGTGGGTGATGAGGGATTGCAGGTCGTCGGCCTCGGCGCCATGAAGGATGCTATCAATGGCGTGGTGACGGGCGATGTTTTCTATTTGTCCTCCGCTGAAATCGTAGCTAGATGCTAGTTGAAGGGCGGCATCGGCTGAGAGCGAAGGAATCATGCTCTGCCAGATGTGCTGACGGGCCTCGATAGAAGGTTTGTTGAACTTGATCTTATACAGAAAACGGCGCTCGAAAGCTTTATCCATGTTCTGCTCCAGATTGGTGGTGGCGATGAGGATGCCATCAAGGGTTTCCATCTCCTGCAGGATGATATTCTGGATGCTGTTCTCCATTTTATCCACACCCCGCTCAGCCATCTCCTGACGACGGTTGATGATGGCATCGGCCTCGTTGAACAGCAGGATAGGTGTGCGCTTACAGTCCTTTACCTTCTGACGATAGTCGTCAAACAGCGCCTTGATATTCTTCTCAGAATCGCCCACCCACTTGCTTTTAATCTCGCTGACGTTTACCTGCATGATATCACGACCGGTCTGACGAGCCAGCTGCAGCACAGTCTCTGTCTTACCTGTGCCTGGCGAGCCATAAAACAGACAGGTGAACCCACAGCGGAAGCCCTTGTCCTGCAAGCGCTGACGAATCTGCTGATAATGTTCCTCGTTCAAGAGTGAGCCTAGTTCCATGACCTGATTCTCCACCTTTTCGTCGTAGAAGAGTTGTCGGCAGGTGATATCCTCGTGATGAGTCAATCCCTTGCGCAACACTTCCTCATCGTTGTTCTTGATGTTAAACTCGCTGAAGAGTGTCCGCTTGGCCTGCATCGTCAGGCTATAGGCCTCGCGATTGCCAAAGCCTCCGTCATGGGAAAACTCAATGAGCCCTTTTTCCTGCAGAGGATGCTTGTTGCCAGCCAACTGTTGACGGATGCACGACCACTGCTGACGATTGTTTATCAGCAGAAACATTTGGCGGTTTGAGATGTAATATTCGTTTTCATTGATTAGCTGGTCAGCAAAATACATCAGTAGCATCTGACTCACCTCGTCAAGGTTGTAGGTCTTCAGTTGCTTCACAAGGTGTAGATGGGGATTGCTGGAAAGAAGCGTGTTGAGGCGTCGCATCAAGGCTTCTGTTGACAGCTCATGCTCATCGTACTGGTCGAAAATTGTATTCACCTCGTTCATCAGATCTTCACTCGAAAGGTCTGTTAGTTTGGCTTCTTCGAGAGGTTCGTTTCTGTTGATGGCTTCCAGAACCTCGTAGGGCACACGATATGTGGGACGTCTGCCACTGCGATTGCATATCACATAGCCTCGCTCCTCAAGGGTATCGATATGTTTGAGGTAGGGCAACAGCTGGAGCGACGTACATCGGAGATGCTCTATAAAGTCCGTCATGTCGATGTGTAAATCAGCATAGTGGCCTACCAACAGCGCCAGCATCAATACGGCAGGTTCTTCGAGTTCCAGTCGCTTGCCAAGATATTCAAAAGGCTTCTCCAGATAGTAGAAGATACTATTGTCCAGGTTAGAGTTCCTTGTTTCCTGGATAATGGCTTCGATGGCTTTGAGTATGGTGGGTTCCTCATTGCCAAAGGAGAACTGGTCTTCCAGCTCCTCATCATCTTCGTCTGTAGCCGTCAGTTTTTCTACTAGTTCAGTTTCGCCAACCTTCTCTAAGGCTTCAATAATACTGGGGTGAATGTCGAATTTCTTATCCATAAGCATCCTTTCTTTAATTTAACATCTTTGTTTTCGGATGCAAAGGTAATGGAAAAGATTTAGATAGAATCAGAAAAAGTGTCAATCATCTTGACACTTCGTTTTTACTTCTTATGAAGTAACAAACTGCCGATGGCAAGGAGGATGATGAGACCTGTCACGATATAGGCCCATACGTTGGCGACACGTGATGAGGCGGTGATGGCGTAGGGGCCTGAGATGAGGCGCTCGCCACCCAACTGGTAATGAATCACCTTTCCATCATATTCTCCCATGCCGGCATCGGTTACGGAGCCTGGCATCACGAGGTCGTAGGGGTAGCCGAAGGAGAGCAGTTGCTCATATTGTGCTGGTCCACCTTTATACGTCTTTAGGAAATTGGTATAGACATCCGTCAGAAGGATGCCTTCTATTTGTGACAGGAAAGCCTTTGGGCCACTGTTTTCGGCATTACCATTCAGTACGCAGGGCTGCATAACCAGCGAGTCGCGCAGACTGGTGAAGCGCTCCTTGCTGACGGGTGTATTCTGGATGCTGTTGTAGTTGTCGATGATGATGTTGCAGATTTCATAAAACCAGTTGGCATTGCTCCATTGGTTTATCTTCTTCTCAATCTTATCCAGCAACTCTTTCTGCTCTGCACCACTCAGGTGTTGTGTCAGGTTGGGCTGACCCGTGAACCAGAATGAGGCGGTGTCGGCACTCATGAAGTCGCTGAGAGGAATAGGGAATATGGGCTCGCCTTCGTAGGTAAATGTCTCGCTGAAGGTGTAGTCGGTATAGAACCACTTGAAACTTTTCTCCAGCGTGCTGGTGGCTTTGATGCCTTCCACCTTCTTCAGGTGATGTCTCTCCGAGCGGTATAGTTCGGCGCTCATTTCCTCCACGCTATTATATGTCTTCTTGGCGTGCACCATGAGCATATTGCCCAACGGTTTGTTGAGGTCCAGTTCCTGCATACTGTCGAGCTGGGCTTCAGTCAGGGGTACAGGATAGCGTACGGAGTCAGTACCCTGTACAGACCAGGTGCGCTCCCAACTCTTGTCGATGATGCTGTCATAGTCCTCGTCGGCCGATGCTGCCAGCCACTGTTGGGTGGTCTTGAAAGTATACTCACGACTGCAGGTGCCGTCTTCGTTGATAACGGTGAGCATGTGGTCGTCCTTGTTCCTGCATGAGGTGGCGAGTAATGCCAGCATCAATGCCATGAAAATTCTACTGTTGGTTTTCATAAAGCAATTTTTTAATT
>Ga0310691_10002787_pt1 | contig 22248 bp, 19 predicted proteins | sample 176DNAGHGlowgp2_FD_203887 | JGI IMG/M metagenome (GOLD analysis project Ga0310691, IMG submission 203887) | Sheep rumen microbial communities from Palmerston North, Manawatu-Wanganui, New Zealand - 1766 DNA GHGlow gp2 (v2) (version 2) | ecosystem: Host-associated > Mammals > Digestive system >...
CCACGTAGGTTGATACTGCCCTGTCTGCATCTGCTCATGCTGCTCAGAGACAGGAATCCGGTAGTCTTGGGCCTTGGCTGCACATACCATGCAGCCAAGGACTAAAAGTAGCAATATTCGTTTCATGTGGCAAAGATAGCAATTATTTTTTTATTTAGCCAACATCTTTCGCGTTTTCCGCCCTGACGCACGATGTAGAAGCCTTTCTGAGGCACTTCCTGCAGACGCACGCCTGTCAGAGTGAACATTTGCACTGCCCCGTCGGCGACAGCGGGAGCGTCGCATGGACGGTGAGCAGGACTTGTGGGAGGGCGAGTATACATACCGCTGCATCTTGACCAACGGTTACTTCATCTTCTCTATTTCAAAAAGCCCAAGGCAAACACCATCGGTCTCATTTTATCCGCTAACGCTTTGTATAGCACATTGAACTCTTCCAATTGCTTCTTTCCGTACTCTTTTGCAAGAGCCCTTATTTGATACCAACCGCAATCCCAGTTCATTATTTGGTACTCGGGATTAGAGCCGTTGAACAAATCTCGAAACGGAAAGGTAGAACGTACTATTCCATTGGCCTTGTCAAGAACCGCTTGTGCTTCTGGTGAAAGGGTTATGGTCTGTAGTTTTTGATAGACGAATCGGTCCTTGGCTGTTCTTGCATCATTATAGCATTCATCCAAATGATTGTCACTTGCCAACTGTAGAATTTCCTCTTTGCTCATCCAAAAGAACTCGTTATAGATATTCCATTTCTTACCTTTGAACTCTATTTGCCGCAAAGAAGATTGATTGCATTTACTCTCAAATAGAGAGTAAACAATACTATCACTTACAAATTCATTCCATTTTGGATGATTTTCATTAGGAGCGAGATACTCGTCAGCCCAATTCATCCAGTTTTTAACAACTAGCCTACGGGCTGAAAACAACGTCATAACACGTTCATAGTTTTCCGGCATTATCGAAAGACCGTTGGCATTAGAAGAGTCACAACTTGTAAAAATGGCAACCTTTTGTTGATTCTGATCGACATTATTACCCATATTGGAATAGCAACCCAAGGCATTCTTGTTAATTTTCGTGTTACAGTTCTTACCCTCTTTCACAGACAATGCACTGGAGAACGTCGGTCTTTCCTCAACGCTGATTCCCTTTATTGGTTGCTTTATCCACTCTTTAGCAGAAACTTTACCATCAATGTTATACACATCTTTGCGCCCTATAATTTGAATTTCTCCTTCTATCTCATCGATTAACTCAAAAGAAAAACTTTCCTTGTCGGTTGTTTCACCCGATTCCCAAATTGAGAATGAAATACCCCAACTATCTGAAACATCTGCAAAATGGCTTGCTTTAAATTGGCAAGCACTTTCAAAAGCAAACTCTTTTAAGAAATGCTTTCTAAACACCGCCCAAGCAGGTCCTGTTAAGAATAATAGTGGAGAATATAAACCTATATAGCAGTTGGACAGATGAAAAACCTGCTTAATTCGCATTATTCGGTATAAGAATTGTGCGTACAAGTTTTTACTGGCATTATCCATTCTCTCACGTACCATATTTTTCTTAACTGCCGTATCGCATGAACCAACTCCCTTCGTGCTATTATTACCCGCACCAAAATTACTACTTGATGTCGCATATGGTGGATTAAGCAAGAACACTATGGGCTTGTCTTGTTTGAGTGCTTCGTAAAGTCCCTGTGGTATTTTAGATTGATACTGCACAATGTCATCCGGACTCGGAATATAATCATTCAGGAAGTCAAACTGAAACTTTGTGGCTTCAGGATTATAGTTCGCGCCCATGTCCAATTCGCTTTGGAATAATGTCGAGCAGTATAATTCTCCGAAGCGATAGTCTCGCGTAAGATTACCCGTCCCCCAACAATTATCCCAAACTACAAATTGCTCTTTCCATTCTTCACCCAACTCACGTTCAAGCATATGGTGAGCATGATCCACAAAGAGTGTCGGAGTCCAGAAATCGCCTTTCATTCGTCTGTCTGCGTCTTCAATCAGACGATCGGCAATACTGGTCATTCTTGTCTTCTCTTGCGGCGTATAGTTTCTGTCGAAATAACCGAAGAAAGACTTGAAATTGCTGCCATCCATATTCACGTTAGTGCCGTTACACACGAGAATATTGGGCTTGCTGGGATGTTGGTAATAATTGGTCTGGTCATTTAGTACACCCATAAAGATACCAACTAAATCATGTCCGTTTAGTTTATTCTTGCCTTTTAAAACGTTCTTGCAGAAGTAGTCAAAGATATTGGAGATATTATGCTCGGTTACTCTGACGTATCGCTGAACATTGCATGCCAAGTCTTTTATCTTTTCGGCAACAGCCTTGAAACTGAAATTTTCATCAATATTAAATACAAACGGATTGATGTCGGCATCATTGGCTATTTTGACAACCACCTCAGGATAGTTTAGGTGTGCTTGTGACGGAGCGGTTTCCCAATCCACATCTTCATCCAGATATTTTAACAGTGGATTGGTTTGAAGGGCAAAACATTCGTTTTTATCCCCCACAAGGCAGACATTCGGTATAATCTTTCCGTCCAACTCGAACCTCTTCAAATACCAAATAACTTGTATGAGCACTTTCGCCTTACCTGCTTTGTCATTCAGCAATTCATCCAGTTTGTACTCAATAATCAAGCGGAACTTATTGCCGTTGACAACAGGTTCCATATATCCGTCGCATTTGAACGGGTAGGTGTAATCGGTATTGGGGAAGTAAAGGGTCAATCCGTTCTTATACGGAGTTTCAACACCCCTTTCATCAATTACATCTTTTATAGCATCGTAAAACTTGCTTCTGCTCATAAACAATAATATTAAATCAAGTTGCCTGCTTTCGTTAAAATTGTCAATTTAGAATTGCTAAATCTCCACTCACAATTTGTCTGTGCCAAGGTCTATACCGAGGATATCAGCCCTAAATGGGCTAACATGCTCCTCCTGTGCCCTCACCTCCAGTTCGTTCATGCCAAGAGCATCGGCCAGCAGGGCAATGTTCTCCTCGGATGCCAGCCAGGGGGTGAAGTCGTTGGCCTCGTTTTGCCAACAGGAGCGTAGATCAACCTTCGTAATCTTCGATAGTTTTATTGATGTAGCCATAATTCGATTGATAGTTTTAAGTCAACTTGCACCGACTATCAATCACGCCACGGCACATAAAAAAGAGCGCGGTGCTCTTAATGCGCATAGCAAGAGGTGAAAGCCTAGGAATACTTTTCTGGAACCCCTGTCAACCACAAGATACACCACACTCTAAGAGTGCGTGCATCACTATCGGGTTGAACAGCGAGAACCATATTGCCTACGGCTCACCTGTCACTTATTATTTCCGTGCTTGTTATACCAATCAGAGTTTCCTAGGCTTTTCTTGGCTATGCGCGAAATAATAGCGAATGCTTCTTTTAGTCCGGATTTCTCCCCGAACCGAGGGCAAAGATAATGATAATTTCTGAAATGACAAAGAGAATCCTAAAAATTGTACAAAAAAGGCACAGGATTTCTCCCATGCCTCACAAAGCACTCATGCCATTGCTACATGACTTTGCGGTCTATCGCTGTCATTCACTGCCACTCCAGAGCTTATCCAGTTTCTCCTGCACATCCTCTGGCAGCAGTTCGCCGGAATGACCTTTCTCCCAGTTGTATTCGGGGATGGCTTTCTTCAGTTTCTCCATCGAGATGAAAGGCACCTTTTCCGGTTCGACGGCATTCTGACACACCATATCTACATAGCACCTCCGTTTAGCAGAGCCTGCCCAGTCATCGCCTGTATAGGGGTCTGACAGGAAGTAGCCGTTGAAGACTATGCCAGCCTTGTCATCCCCCGTACGGAGCATATAGAACATATCACCCATTCGGGCCTCTTCCCACTCGTAGATGCTCCAGTTCATGCGGAATTTGCCTTTCTCCATAGTCTCCAAACATTCCGCATAGTCCTGCTTCCGGAACGAACTGACCGCAGGGTTCCACCGCATCAGGTATTTCTTCGGCTTGTCGGGTACGAGAAGTATCTCGAAATGGATATCCCAAACACAACTATCGCCCTTTGGGTCTTTTGTGCTTGGTTTGTCTGGCCCTTGGAAGCGGAATCGGGTGCCTACAACAGCCTTTTTGCTGATAATATGCGTGAGACAGGTATTCTTGCCGTCAGTAAGAACAAGGAAGTCCAACGTATCTTTCAGGATGTACGGGAACTCGCCGCCATTATAGTAATAACAGCTATGCCAGGTTGTAGGCGTTTCGCCTGTACATACGATAAGATGTCCACCTATCGTTTCAAGAACCAACCCCTGGTTATCCTCATTGAGGTCCAGTATGATAGTACCTATTTCTCCTTTCCTGACACCTTCTATCACACCACTATCCACTTCCACAGAGATAGCCATCTCGTTAATGTCTAACTTCTTGCCTGCCTTCATGTCACTATTTTTTTCGGATTTAACCGAGGGCAAATATACGAAGAATATCCGAAACTGCAAAGTGATTTCTGATATTTTTGCAGGCAGTGGAGGACCCATACAGCACATCGGGCCCGCATCCCTGCGAGCCCGATGTACTTACTAACCTAACTTAACCTAAAACAAATGCAATATGAAAAAGAAAACTAACTCTAACTAACTTATGTATGAATCTTAAATCTGATGCAAGTGAAGTGCAAGGCGAAGGCAGAGCCGAACTTGTTCGAGCTTTGCTGAGCCGCAGCCTTCACTCGCCGTTGCAACCTGTTTGCGACGGCAAAGTTACGGCGAAATCCGCTCCATTCCAAATATTCCGCCACATTCTTCCCCGACTTGTTGCGACAGCCGCCCCGTCTGGCGACAAACAGCCGTCAGCAGCCCGAATTCTGTCGCAAGATGCAAATAAAAAAAATATTCACCTTTACTTCTATTTCCTTTTTTATTCAGGAACTTATTATTATCTTTGTAGCCTCAAACAAAACAAAGCAAAATCTACATTATGAAACAGCCATTACCAATCATCATTAGACAAGATGATAGCTTACGACAGATATTATTGTCTCAAGAAGGTGGCATCATGAAGTTCTTTGCCGAACATCTTGATGCCAACGGTACAGCCGCACTATTCACAGACTATCAGAACCATTGCGTGGACATGTTCTTTGAGAAAAACAAGTGGGACATGCGAAAAGTATGGTCGGGTGATGAAATGAGACGGGCAGCACTTGGTGAAATGGAGCATCTATGGAAAGAGGTACGCTATCAAAGAGTCCTAATACCTCAGTTGGACGAGATTAATACAGAAGTTACAGAGATGGTTGAGCAGTTTTTGGACCTGTATTTGAATTATGCCTATAAGCAAAACCGACTCCGTTGCTATCCAAATGGCATGAGCGATAGAGACATCTACCGGGAAGTCATAGAGATGTTCAATCCTACAGGCCTGGCTTACCGATGCATGCAACTCGTCCTTAGAGAGCATCATGCCATTGGCGAGACTGAGAAATCAGAAAGTGATCTGTGGACAGAATTCCTGATTCGCCAGTGGTGCGATCAGCTTACCCTTGCAGTGTTTGGACATATGCGTCAGGCCGTTGCCGATATGCTCGTAGAAAAGACCAACGAGCAATGCCGACAAATGGCCATTGACACGATGAAGCGTGTGAGGGGCTTTTCGCAGATGATATATACGGACAAAGTGGTAGAAGACTTGCGAGACCTTGCGAACACGATGGACAGTCAGCTTGTACGCAACCAACATATGATGATGGCAGAGCAACGTGAGTGCGACGGAAAGTGGCTGCGTAATGTCGCTGAATGGACGGTGCTTGACGAATACTCAAAACATGTAAAAATGCACTCCATGCGCTTCTATTTCTCCGAGTTCGTTAACATCCTAAAAGACATCGGACGCATTTGGGCTGCCCAACTAAAAGTTCGTGGTATTGACATGCACGAACTAGAGGAAGAAGTATGCTGTATTCTGAATCCTGCGGATAATCCTCATTATTATTATGTGGACAAATATTATACCGATGACCTGCCAGGTGGTTATTGTATCTCCAATATAGAAAAGGAAGAAAATGTGGAGCAATACGACGAGGATGAAGACGAAGAAGAGGTTGAAGACTCTTCCGATGACAGCAAAATAGACGCCAACATCCAAGACTGGGAACTGTTTAAGGATTGGATTCTCAAAGACAAAGTTATTGAAGCCCTCAAGGCTATTCCTGTGGAAAATGTTATCGGTGACGTCAAGAGACATTTCGTTATTCACAAGGTTCTCTTGGAAATTGGCTGGTTGCGACATTCGCAGAGCACCCGATATGTTGGCCTGATGAAATACTGGAAAGTGGTAGATTTCAAAGCCAAGAGTTTTCAAGACGACGACCTTAAGCCATTCAAAAAGACCCCAACAGCGCAATGGGGCAATCAACTGACACCAGGCAGCGAATTGGGCGAGAACTACCGCAAATTTGCGGAAAAGGTACGTAACACCTTTACTACAATCATCGACGGAAAACTCGATGACATCAGAGACTTTTATGTGCCGGGTAAGATTAAGTATAATCAAGCGGTAGCAGATAATAGTTAGTATTATTTGCAGACCTCCCACATTTACGTCTCCCACATCTCCCACATTTTTTCGCTGACTTTTCCCGTCACCACCCACAACTCCTACATAACTGAAAATTAGACAGTTAACTTACTTTCTAAAACTTTTGTAATTCCAAAACAAGTGCCTAATTTTGCAGCGGAATTCTATCGAGGAGTTCGCTGCTTCTTCATTATTATAATGGACAGCGCGAGATAACCTGGCACGGCACTCCCCGACTACGGCATGATTTACAAAAATCGCCCACTCACCCTAAGTGACCGTAGCGTGCAAGAGAGCGGGACACTAATACTCAATAACGCCATGTTAGAAGGTATTAACAAACCCGAGACGCAGGCAGAGAGCCTGCAGAACGTTCAGCCACAGACGGCTGGACAAGTGAACGACCAAGCCCAAGAGACGGTGCAAAGCATCGTAGGTGAGGCTGTCAACCAACCCACTGCCGAGGAGCAGGAGAAGATGCAACTTCGACTGATTCTTAAGCAGACGCGCATCCGCAGCGATACGGAGGTGGCCGAGGAGAAGTACACGCTGTCGGTCACTGACACGGACGGCAAGGAGACACCGTTCTTCGTGCGTGGCGACATCCACGCCGTCAAGGCGAAAGCCAAGGCGGGCAAGACCACGGCACTGAAGGTGATGCTGGCGGCACTGCTGAAGGGCGAACAGTTTCTGCTGAAGTCGCTCGTCGAAGATGCCCGCATCGTCTATTTCGACACTGAGCAGAGCCGTGCTGACACGAAGCGCATACTCAGCGATGTGGCAAAGATGACCGGACTGGGTTCTGACGTCATCGACAGCCGCGTGTTGCTCCACTCGCTGCGCAGCATCGACCAGGAGCAACTGCTGCCCCTGCTCCGCCAGGCCATTGAGGACCACAAGCCCGATGTGGTGTTCATCGACGGCATCGTAGAGTTCGTGGCAAGTTTCAACGACGAGGTAGAGTCGAAGACGCTGATTAAGAACCTGTTGCCTCTGGCTCAGGACAACGACTGCGCCATCGTCTGCGTGCTGCATACCAACAAGTCGGACGACGACCACAACATGCGCGGCCACCTGGGGTCGTTCCTTACCCAGAAGGCTGCCACGGTGCTGGAGTGTAAGAAGGAGAAGGGCAGCAGCGTCATCACCGTTTCGTGTTCGGAGGCTCGTCACAAAGAGCCGGCAGAGTGGAGCATCATGTTCGGCCCCAACGACACCATCGTCTCTGCCGACGAGAAGCGTCTGCAACTAAGAAAAGAGCAGGAGGCAGAGAAGAAGCAGAAGCAGGCTGCCGCCAAGGAAGCGAAAAAGGAGCGCGAACTTCAGGAACACCTGAACGCAGCACTTCCCTTCATCAACGGCGCCGGTGGCAGCATCAACCGCAATGAACTGATCGAGCTGATAGAGCAGCAGTCCAACCAGCACCGTACCACCGTCAGCCGCCACATCACGGCTCTCGTCGAGGCTGGCAAACTGGTTGAGAACGACGACAAGGTTATCTCTGTTGCAGCAGTGCAAACCACCTAAAAACTCTCTATGTGCATGTGCGTTCGTGCATCCTTATATCTATGATTAAGGATGCACGAACGCACAGCAGATAACACACCAAAATGTTTCACCCAATCAATTGCATAACATCATGAACAAAGACTATCGGTATCAATTAGAGTCCAAGCGAATCACAGGCCACCAACCCCGTAAACTCAGCTGCCCACACTGTGGGAAGAAGAAGTGTTTCGTACGATACGTTGACACCCGAAACGGCTTCAGCTATGTGGCCGACACGGTAGGCAAATGCGACCATCAACACGCTTGCGGCTATCATTACAAACCGTCAGATTACTACCGCGACAACCAATGGGCTACCAAACCCAAGGAGAGTACGGACGACTATTGCCAACCCCAACCATTGTCTCCTTTTCAACCGCTGCCAATGGAGTACGTGCTGCGTAGTCATTCACCTCGCAGTATCTTCTGGCAGTGGATGACAACTGACGTTGCCAAACGAATCGGAATTGCAGAAGAACAACTTCAGAAGGTCTTTCGAGACTATCAAATCGGTGCCACACGCCGCGGCAACGTCATCTTCTGGCAGATTGACCATCAGGACCAGGTGCATGGCGGCCACATTATGCAGTACCGCATGGACGGTCATCGCGACGGATTCCAAGGGTGGACACACATACCGCTCATCCGTGCAGGACTGTTGCCGCCCTCGTGGCAGCTCTACCAATGTCTCTTTGGTGAGCACCTGCTCTCTAGTCGTCCCGACGCACACGTATGCCTCGTAGAGAGTGAGAAGACCGCCATCGTCATGGCAGCCCTGTACCCCCAGCACCTGTGGCTGGCTACAGCTGGCAGCGGTGGGCTGTCGCCTGAGAAGGTGGCATGCCTCTGTGGTCGTCGCGTCACTCTCTTTCCTGACAGCGGGTGCTACCAGAAGTGGAGCGAGCAGATGCGGCACGTCCAAAACATCGAATACAACATCTCTGCCAGCCTTGAGACCTACCCTCCCAATACAGACCTTTGCGACATCCTTCTTAAAGGGTGATTTTCTCCAGCGCACTCAAAAAGTTTTTCCTCTTCGGTCGAAAAATATTTCCTCCGAAGGGGAAAAATCATTGCTATGAAGAAAATAATCTTCACTAAATTTGTGAATTTGCAGAAAAAGAATTAACTTTGCACCAAAATAGTGAGAACACTATGGTTATTGAATACGAAAAAGACTATCTTGAGGAGCTATATAACGACGGGAAATGTACAAACAAAAAGTACCGTTTCCAGAAGTCTGTCGTTATGAAATACCAAAAACGCATAGATACGTTAATGGCTGCAAATCGCTTAGAAGACCTGTTTGTGTTCAATTCTCTTAACTTTGAGGCACTGGACAATGGTTTTTACTCTATCCGCATAGACTATCACTACCGTCTGGAGTTCAGAATAAAGCAAGAAAGATCGGAAGCCATAGTAACAATATGCACAGTAACTGATATAACAAACCACTATCAATAAGAAAGAAAATGAACAGAATAACAACACATCCAGGAGACGTTCTGAAAGAGGAACTAGAGGCAAGGGGCATATCACAGAAGAAATTCTCCGAAGTACTGGCGATGCCCTACACACAGTTGAATGAGATATTAAACGGGAAACGACCGGTAACGACGGACTTCGCCTTGATGGTAGAGGCCGCACTCGGTATTAACCCGGAATTGCTCATCAACATGCAAACACGCTATAATATGTCTGTGGCCAAACAGAAGCAAGCCCTTCTTGCAAGACTGCTCGACATCAAGAAAGCATGTGCAGCACTATTTTAGACCACCATTTAGAGGCAAGAATCCATTTGCGCTTCTAAGGTATTCTTACCACAAAGATCTGACGGCCGAGGAGGCCGTTTTTTGTATCTTTACGCTTATGCAAATTTTAACACAACATACTGAAAATAAAACAGTTAAACATTTGGTAATGTCGGAAAAATTTTGTAATTTTGTAGAGTAATCAGAGAGCTGATCTACAGCGGGACGCGGCCACCCGGTGCAGTTGGTCGCAGGATAACGTACAAGGTAAAAAGATTGTTTTCAGTATGGCATTAAAAGTTAAAGCCAAGGAGCGCGAATTCAAGATCGGCAAGTACGAAGGCACCTATCGCTACACGATGCTGCCCGAGATCTATTCGACGCTCGACCAATCGAAGGTGATCAAGGAGGCAGCCATCCGCAGCGGCGTCAGCGAAGGTGTGATGCAGGCTTGCTGGAAGGGTGCCGGTGAAGTGATCAAGGCTTGGGCTACGGAAGGCCACTCCGTAGCACTTCCGGGACTCGGAACGATGCGTTTCGGGCTCTCGGCCAAGAGTGTGGCTGACGTGAACGACGTGAAGGCGAGTCTGATCACCACGCGCCGCATCATCTTCACCCCGACAACGGCGCTGAAGGATGAACTAAAGAACACGGCTGTGCTCATCACATGCTACGACCGCAACGGCGACATCGTGAAGCGCGTGACATCGGCTGACCCCGGCACGGTGGAGGATCCTGAGGACAGCAACACCCAGAATCCGGATGAGGAAGGCACTGGCACTGGCGGCTCCAGCGACAGCCAGGGCGGCGGCACGGGCGGCAACCCATCGACCACGCCGGGCGAAGGGGACTAACCGTAAAACGGCAGTTTACTTGAAAAGAGGCACGTCGGGATGGCGTGCCTCTTTATATTGCGACTATTCGAGCGCGTCGATGGGGAGGTCGGCGGCTTTGTCTTATTCCTTATACCATTTGCTGTCGCTATTGCCACCAGAGGAAACCCAGTTGATATAGCCACCAAACAACTGGTCGATAGCTTTGCTCTCGTTGCTGCGCTCCAGTATACGTGCGATATCACTCACAGTAGCATTGTTCAGATAAAATGCAAAAGGATAGTTTCCCTCACGCACAAAGTACTTGCCTTGGGCAGGGTTCGAGAGATCGTCCTCTGTACCGAAGTAACTGGTATCCATCTTGCTGGTTGGAGCCTCGCCTACTATATGCACCTCCCAGCGTTTGCCGTCGGCCTGGTCGCGATAGATGAAGGGCTTTGCGCTAGCCGTCTGCTGGTCGGTGATACCAGTCTCGTAGTTGAGCTCAAGCACATACTCCGTGCCAAGTTCACCACTGATGTTATCAGTCAGCAGATAGACATCACCGTCTTTGGTGAAATTAGCCTCGCTTACTACGCCAGCTTTCACTTTCTTCATTACAACAGACGTCGGAGCCATCGTGGTGTTCAATGTCACGGCCAGACCACTCTTCAGCGTCACATAATTCTGATAGGTTGTCAAAGAAAAAGTCTCCTTCACCACCTTGAACTCTTTCTCGTCAAACTTCTTCTCAAACTTTTTGGCATGCTTAAAGCCAACCACACAGTCGTTCAGGTCATAGTCACCCTTTGCAGGCCAAAGGTCCTCGAAGCAATACACACCCTTTGTCTCCACCACTTTATCCTCAGGGTCAGGCAATTTCTGGAAGGCGTCCATCGGCTTGAGTGAGAAGATCACGTCGGAGTAGTTTTTATCGTTACATGCATCCTCGAAGGAAACAATAGCATAACTATGGTTGTTCGGTGCAGTACACTGGAACTTAGCAGTACGACTCTCGCCGTCGGGATTGAGATACTTCCAGTCATTGCCGGTTCTTCCATTGGGATTGCAGTATGAGAGACCATCGGTTGAAGCGCCCCATACATTATACATTCTATGGCCATAGCCTACACCTGGTCCTTCCACATAGTACTTCTTGCTTCCAACAGTGGGCTGCATGCCCCAACCATTGGCTTTCAGGATAAAACCAAGCTTCGTGCCTGCGGGGAAGATGTCGGAAACCGTCTCGAGATCGCCCTGAGCGATATTAGGATAGTACCTCAGCTGAACCACGTCACCACGTTGTACGCCAACGTTTCCATTATAATTGTTGTTAGCACCAGCACCATTGGTCCAGTGACCATCCTGCGTGTTGGGGAAGAGCATGATGATATGCAAGTTCTCGCGCGTTGGCACCTCACCAGTATAGTAATAATAACCCAGCGTGCTGTGCCAGCAGGTGTTGCCACCCAACATGGTTATACCCACCTCAGAATCCTTCACCAACTGCAAGTCTGCCTGTGTAATAAGGGCATCGTCGCATTGTCTGTTCACATTGAGAGCCTTGGTTGCAGCTGCATAGACTGCCTGAAACTCTTCTTCCGTGAACTTCAGCTTGTCGTTTGTCACCTGATTGACATAGCTCGGTCGTCCACTGTTCTTATCCCAGGTTCCCAGCGAGGTAATCCAGTCATTATAGATGCGGACATCCGTCTTATTGCCATTGTTCTTATCAACCTCATGGGTAAGGTTCCATAACGTTGACATATCTGTCGTCTGGTCATCAGCACGCGTACCAACAGTTCTTGTTGCAGCCTTGTTAGAGCCCGATATGAGCTTGGCAGAGCCGCCTTGAACATCAGTCTCCATCAACACCTGCGACACAGTGAAGTCGCCTGTCAGCACATAGATGTGTTTGACGTAGCTTGGTAGCTCAATGGTCCTGTTGAACACACCGTTGCTGTTGGTATAGTTCTCGTAAATAGGAGTTAGCTCTTCTTTCAGCGTCTTGGTCTCATAGCCATCCTCCGATACCTCTACATTCAGCGGATTCTCGTCATAGATGCTGAAAAATACAGCTGTAGGCACCTTGTCGGCAGAATAGTCGATAGTAAGGGCCACGGTCTGAGTCGTAGAGAAATTGAAAGCGTTGGCCACTTTCGGTGCCTCTACCTCCGGTTGTTTACCTTGTTCAGGAGAAGCCGACGGGTCATACACGTCGGCTTTTGTACAGGCTACTGCGAGTGCACCCAAGGCTACACCCACAATAGATTTCTTAAAGATTTTAATGGTTACCATACGAAATAAATTAATAAGGGTTATATAAATACATTGACTTTGGTCGCAAATTTAAGAAAAATATCCGAAACTTCCAAGAAAACAACAAAAAAATATTCAAAAATTTGCCAGATTAGAATCTTTTATGTAACTTTGCACCCGCATTCTGTAAGGAATACAATTTTTTTGATGCTCCAGATTCTGCCAAACTTCCACATAGCCAGATAAATGAGCAACAAAATATATCTCTTGAAGCAAGCGCTAGAGCGCAAGTTTCACATAGAGATATATGGGCTGTGGAAGGCCTGGCAGAAATATGATAGAGCTTGCGCTTTTTTGCATAGATTGTCGCATTTACTCAACCAAAAATTTAACGAACTTAATAGATAAATATGCAACCGAATAAAAACGAATGGAGTTTAGGCGAAATTGCCAAATTACCAAGAGAAATAAAGACGCTAAAGCAGAGCGGTTTAACTGTTTATGAACAATTTGTCGCATCACGCTATCTCTGTATCCGCGAGGCTACCAACAGACAGCGCGGTATTCTGCTGAAAGTGCTTGGCAAGACATATTCTGACGAAATTAAGATAATTTGCGGCCAACCTTTTAGCCGCGATGATCATGAGCAGCTATTTGACGGTCACCGCTTTTACAGCTATCCCTTCCCAAAAGTAAATCAGGTAAGAGAAGTCCTGGAAATCCTGAAGGATTCTCCTGACCTACAGAAAAAAATGGAAGATGCGAAGATGCACCTTAATCCAAATAGTGGTTTTTGGGTAAACGAAACTACCAGAAACGCCTTTTTCCTTAAGATTCCACAGATTTACGATACCCAGTCCAACCAGCTCCTCGTTGCCTCTGATGATACGTCCTACTATCGCATCACGATGGTTTATTTCTTCAAGGGCGAACTCATTTGGTGAAGTAATCACAAGAAGTTTTGCAATTTTCCCCTCTATTCGAGCGCGTCGATGGGGAGGTCGGCGGCTTTGCGATAGGCCAGGCCGGTGACGACACAGCAGAGGTCGCCCTGCTGGTTGGTGATGCGCACATCGACATAGGGCAGCTTGTGGTGGTTGAAGACCTCGGTAGCCTCGGCTATCAGTGTATCACCCACGCGGGCACTCTTCAGGAACACGATATTGTTCTCGATGCCGAAGGTGAGTGCCCCGCGGCTGTTCATCACGGCAGCCAGTGCGATGTCGGCCAGCGTGAAGTAAGCCCCGCCCTGACACACGCCTCCTGCGTTCAGATGGTGCTCGGTCACCGTCATCTCTGCCCGGGCATATCCCGCGCGAACTTCTTTTAATATACATCCGTTGTCGGTGGCGAAATGGTCGCCCTGAGTTAAAAAGTCTTTTAAAGTCATCGTTATTGTGATAAATCGTCGGCAAAATTACGCTTTTTCTTTCATTTTATCAAAAAAGTCGGCAAAAAATTTGCAGGAAACGGGAAATATATATACCTTTGTAGCCAGAAACAAAACAGACAACAATGAATAATAGGATGAATAACATTTGGTGGTGGTGGTGCTCGAGATATAAAACGTCGCGAGGCTGATTGCCGTATCTGTTATCATCAAGATATACCGGAGGCTCGTCGCGACAGCGGCGAGTCTCTTTTCTTAGTGTATAATCACACAAAAACAACAATATAAAAATGAAAGAAAATTATTTTGTAGATGAAAGAGGATTTTACGGGGAGTTCGGCGGTGCCTACGTGCCGGAGATACTCTACAAGTGCGTGCACGACCTTCAGGACGCCTACCTGCCGATCATCGAGTCCTCGGAGTTCAAGCAGGCCTATCACGCCCTGCTGAAAGACTACGTGGGGCGCCCCTCCCCACTCTACTACGCCCGGCGCATGAGCGAGAAGTACGGCTGCCGGCTCTACCTGAAGCGTGAGGACCTGAACCACACGGGTGCCCACAAGATCAACAACACCATCGGCCAGATCCTGTTGGCCAAGAAGATGGGCAAGACGCGCATCATCGCCGAGACCGGTGCCGGTCAGCACGGCGTGGCGACGGCGACGGTCTGTGCGCTGATGGGGATGAAGTGCGAGGTGTTCATGGGTGCCACCGACGTGGAGCGCCAGCACACCAATGTGGAGCGCATGAAGATGCTGGGCGCCGAGGTACACCCCGTAAGGACAGGCAACATGACACTCTCTGATGCCTGCTCGGAGGCCATCCGCGACTGGTGCTGCCATCCGCAGGACACCTTCTACATCGTAGGCTCGACGATGGGTCCCCATCCCTACCCCGACCTCGTGGCCCGCATGCAGAGCGTCATCTCGGAGGAGATCAAGTGGCAGCTGGAGGAACAGGTGGGCCGCGACTATCCCGACTACCTCATCGCCTGCATCGGCGGCGGCTCGAACGCAGCCGGAACCATCTACCACTACGTCAACGACGAGCGCGTCAGGATCGTGCTGGCAGAGGCTGGCGGTCACGGCTGGCAGACCGACCACACGGCAGCCACCATCCACAAGGGCACGACGGGCATCCTGCACGGGGCGAAGATGCTCGTGATGCAGGACGAGGACGGCCAGATCCAGGAGGCCTTCACCATCTCGGCCGGGCTGGACTACCCCGGCGTGGGCCCCATGCACTGCAACATGGCCCGGAAAGGGCGCACCCAGGTGCTCTCCATCAACGACGACGAGGCCATCTACGGAGGCTACGAGCTGACCCGCATGGAGGGCATCATACCCGCCATCGAGAGTGCCCACGCCATCGCAGCCCTGAAGAAACTCACGTTCAAGCCCGACGACGTGGTCGTGCTGACGGTCTCGGGACGTGGCGACAAGGACGTGGAAACTTATCTCAACAACAAACAAATGGCAAAAGAGTATGGAAACTTTTAACTATCAGACTTACACTAAGACGATACTGGCAGACCTCTACACCCCCGTCGGCGTCTATATGCGGCTGAGGGACCTCTACCCGCAGAGCGCACTGATGGAGAGTTCGGACTATCACGACTCCAACAACTCGCGCTCGTTCATCGGCATCAACCCCATCGCCAGCGTCGCCATCGGCCACGGACAGGCCACGGTCACACTGCCCGACGGAACGACAGAGAGCCGCGAGGTAGGCAAGGACTACCAGACCGACAAGGCCATCCACGCACTCCTTGACCGTATCAAGGTCGAAGGCGAGCACAGCGACGTATGCGGACTCTACGGCTACACCTCGTTCAACGCCGTGCGCTACTTCGAGGACATCGCCGTGAAGGACGAGACACAGGCGAAGAACGATGCCCCCGACATGCTGTATATACTCTATAAGACGGTGATCGTGTTCGACCACTTCAACAACCAGCTGACGGTGGTGACGCTGGGTGACGAGGGCGAGCTGGACAACATCTTCCGGGCGATGAACAAAGCCAATGTGCAGGCCTACGACTTCCACCCCGTGGGAGAGGTGTCGAGCACGCTGACCGACGAGGAGCACAAGGCCAACATCCGGCGGGGCATACAGCACTGTCTGCGGGGCGACGTCTTCCAGATCGTGCTCTCGCGCCGATTCATCCAGCGATACGAGGGCGACGACTTCAAGCTCTACCGAGCACTGCGCAGCATCAACCCCAGTCCCTACCTCTTCTATTTCGACTTCGGCGGTTTCCGCATCTTCGGTTCCTCGCCCGAGACCCATTGCAGGATAGAAAAGAGGAGAGAGAATACCTACCACGCATACATCGACCCGATTGCGGGGACGACGAAGAGAACCGGCGACGCCGAGGCCGACAGGCAGGGAGCAGAGTATCTGCGCAACGACCCGAAGGAGAACGCAGAGCACGTGATGCTCGTGGACCTGGCCCGCAACGACCTGTCGCGCAACTGCCACAACGTGAAAGTCGATTTCTACAAGGATTTGCAGTATTACTCCCATGTCATCCACCTGGTCAGCCGTGTATCGGGCGAGCTCGACGGGCCAAGTGAAAGCGTTGGCCCCGATGGCAAACCATCGGGAGCCGACCCCATCAAGGCGTTTATCGACACCTTCCCCGCAGGCACGCTCTCCGGTGCCCCCAAGGTAAGGGCGATGCAGCTGATCTCAGAGTACGAGCCTCACAACCGCGGTGCCTACGGCGGCTGTATCGGCTATATCGGTCTCGACGGCTCGCTGAACCAGGCCATCACCATCCGAACGTTCGTCAGCCGCAACGGTGAACTGTGGTTCCAGGCTGGCGGCGGCATCGTGGCCAAGAGCAACGAGGACTACGAGCTGCAGGAGGTGAACAACAAGCTGGGCGCCCTGCGCCGGGCCATCCTGATGGCAGAGGAAATGTAACAAATGGCACCATTTAACACGATTTTTACGATGAAAATAGCAATAATTGACAACTACGACTCGTTTACCTATAATCTGAGTCATTTGGTAAAAGAGCTGGGTGCCGAAGTGACGGTCTATCGCAACGACCAGTTCGAGCTCCCACAGTTAGAGGCGTTCAGCAAGATCATCCTCTCGCCAGGCCCGGGCATCCCCTCAGAGGCAGGGCTGCTGCTCGACGTCATCCGCGCCTATGCCGGCAAGAAGCCCATCCTCGGCGTCTGTCTCGGTCATCAGGCCATCGGCGAGGTGTTCGGCGCCAAGCTGGAGAACCTCAGCGAAGTGTTCCACGGCGTGGCCACCGAAGGCACGCAGTTCGGCAACGACGAGATTTTCTCCGGTCTGCCTAGGCGCATCACGATGGGGCGCTACCACTCGTGGGTGGTCTCAAGGGAAGGGTTTCCCGACTGTCTGGAGATTACGGCGGAGAGCGACGAAAGACAAATCATGGCCCTCTGTCACAAGACATTGAACATCCGCGGCATACAGTTCCACCCCGAGAGCGTGCTGACCCCCGACGGCAGGAAGATGCTCCAGAACTGGATGTTTCTTTAGTTTATGGTTTACAGTTTACGGTTTACAGTTTATAGTTTACGGTTTACAGTTTATAGTTTAAGGTTTATAGTTTATAGTTTAAGGTTTATAGTTTATAGTTTAAGGTTTATAGTTTATAGATATGGCTAAACAGACAATGAAAGACATCCTGAACAGGATGCTGAACCACGAGGAGCTGTCTCGTGAGGAAATGAAGAATATCCTGCTGGGAATCACGAAGAGTGAGTATCCCACAGAACAGATAACCGCCCTGCTGACCGCACTGCAGATGAGGGGCGTGACCGTCGATGAGCTGCTCGGCTTCCGCGACGGTATCCTGGAGACGGGCGTGCCCGCCATCCTGAATGCAGACCGCTATATCGACGTGGTGGGAACCGGCGGCGACCGCAAGAACACGTTCAACATCTCGACGACGAGCTGTTTCGTCATCGCCGGCGCCGGCTACAAGGTGGCCAAGCACGGCAACTATGCCGCAACGTCGGTATCGGGTGCCTCGAACGTCATCCAGCATCACGGCATCAAGTTCACCGACGACATCGACAAGCTGAACCGCAGCCTCGACGAGGCTGGCATCGTGTATCTCCACGCCCAGCTGTTTGCCAAGGCCATGAAGTTCGTCGGTCCCATCCGCAAGGCCCTGCAGTTCCCCACCATCTTCAATCTTCTAGGGCCACTAGTTAACCCTAGTCAGCCTAATTGCCAGCTGCTCGGCGTGGCCAACCTCGACCAGATGCGGCTCTACAACCAGGTGTATCAGAAGATCGGCATCGACTACGGCATCGTGAACAGCATCGACGGCTACGACGAGATCTCGCTGACCGGTGACTTCAAGGTGACCACCAACCACTACGAGCGCATCTTCAAGCCGCAGGACCTGGGCTTCGACATTGCCAAGCCCGAGGAGCTCGTAGGCGGGGCGACAGAGGAAGAGGCCGCCCAGATCTTCGACAGCGTGCTCGAGAACCGTGCCCTGCCGGCTCAGAAGAACATCGTGCTGGCCAATGCCGCCTTCGGCATACAGGTGCTGGAGAAGGGCCAGAAGAGCATCGAGGAGTGTATCGACATCGCCCGTGAGAGCATCGACAGCGGCAGCGCCCTCCGTACCTTTAGGAAATTCGTAGAACTAAATAGTTAATAAAAACATGGCAGACATTTTAGATGAAATCGTAGCTTACAAGAAAACCGAAATCGAGAGCTTCAAGAAGGAGCTCTCCCAAGTGTTCCTCGAGAGTCGTGCCGAGATTCTCAGGAACGTCCGCACGACATCCATGAAAGAAGCCCTGAAGCAGTCGGGCAGCGGCATCATCGCCGAGTTCAAGCGCAAGTCGCCTTCCAAGGGATGGATCAACGAAGAGGCCAGTGCAGAAGTGGTGCCCATCAGTTACCAGCGGAACGGTGCCACCGCCATCAGCATACTGACCGACTCGCATTTCTTCGGAGGCAGCAATGCCTATGTAAGAACGGCCATCGCCAAGCGGGTCAACATTCCGGTATTGTACAAGAATTTCATCATCGACGAGTACCAGATCTACCAGGCCAAGGTATGCGGAGCCTCAGCCATCCTGCTGATCGCTGCCTGTCTGACGAAGGACCAGTGCCGGCAGTTCATTGACAAGGCCCACGACCTGGAGATGGAGGTGCTGCTGGAGATGCACAATGAGGAAGAGACGGAATACGCCGAGCTGGAGCCCGACATGTACGGCATCAACAACCGCAACCTCGGCACGTTTGAGACCGACGTGAACAACTCCTTCCAGCTTGCCGAGAGACTGCCCGCCGACGGTGTGAAAGTCAGTGAGAGCGGCATCTCCGACCCAGAGGCCATCCGGCAGCTAAGAGCCTACGGCTATCAGGGATTCCTCATCGGCGAGACCTTCATGAAGGAAGCCGACCCAGGACTGGCCCTGCAGAACTTCATTGCCCAGCTATGACAGTGAAGGTCTGCGGCATGCGCGACGCCGGGAACATCCGTGCCCTGGAGCAGCTCGGCATCGACTGGATGGGCCTGATCTTCTGGCCCAGGAGCAAGCGCTATGTGTCGGCCCCGCCGAGTTATCTGCCCAAAGAGATTCGGAAGGTAGGCGTCTTCGTGGATGCAAGTGAGGAGGATATCCGCCAGCACGTGGCCGACTATCAGCTCGACATGATACAACTGCACGGCCAGGAACCACCCGGTTTCCTCAAGGCACTCAAGCCGCTGACCATCATCAAGGCCTTCAACATCGCCACGACAGAGGACCTGGAGAAGACGACTGACTACGAGGGACTGGCCGACTACTTCCTGTTCGACACAAAGGGAAAGACCGTCGGCGGCAACGGCGAGAAATTCGACTGGTCGGTGCTCGACGACTATCGCGGCTCCACCCCCTTCCTGCTCAGCGGCGGCATCGGTCCGGAGGACGCGGAACGCGTAAAGACATTTCGCCACCCGAGATGCATCGGCATAGACCTCAACTCCCGCTTTGAGACCGAGCCGGGACACAAAGACATCACAAAAATCAAACAATTCTTAGAAGAAATCCATCAAGTATGAACAAGATCAACCAACTTTTCGCGAATAATAAGGAACGCAAGCTCCTGTCGCTCTACTTCTGTGCAGGCTGTCCCACGCTGGAAAGCACGGGCGAAGTGATCAAGACCATGCAGCGCAGGGGAATCGACATGATCGAGGTAGGCATCCCCTTCAGCGATCCGCTCGCCGACGGCCCCGTCATCCAAAGTGCCGCCACGCAGGCCCTGAAAAACGGGATGAGCCTGAAGAAACTCTTCAGTCAGCTGCAGGAGATAAAGGACGAGATACACATCCCGCTGGTGCTCATGGGCTATCTGAACCCCATCCTACACTATGGCATCGAGGCCTTTTGTCAGAGCTGTGTGGAGAGCGGCGTCAGCGGCGCCATCATCCCCGACCTGCCCTTCAAGGACTATCAGGATATCGTGAAGCCCGTAGCCGACAAGTACGACCTGCGCATCATCATGCTCATCACGCCAGAGACCAGCGAGGAGCGCATCCGCTTCATCGACGACAACACCGACGGTTTCATCTACATGGTGTCGTCGGCAGCCATTACGGGTGCCCAGCAGTCCTTCGACGACGCCAAGCAGGCCTATTTCCGCCGTATCAACAGCCTGCATCTGCGCAATCCACGCATGATCGGCTTCGGTATCAGCAACAAACAGACCCTCGAGGCAGCCCAGCAGAATGCCGCCGGTGCCATCATCGGCAGCAAGTTCGTCACCCTGCTCAATGAAAGCAAAGACGCCGACGAGGCACTCGACAAACTCTTCGATGCCCTCGAAAGATAACGTTTGCGTTGTTTTTTCCATTCTTTTAGTGCGTAGTCTCACTTTTTTTGCGTAACTTTGTCGGCAAAACGTGGGCTACGCACTAAAACATTTCAACAAACAACAAATATGAAAAGACTATTTCAATTGCTGACACTCTGCCTGCTGCTCCCTTTAGCAGCAGCTGCACAACAGTGGGATGAAGCCCTGTACAAGCAGATAGAGCAGAGTATCCGAGTACCCCAGTTCGCCGACAAGGCGTATGTAATAACCAAGTATGGGGCCAAGGCGACCAATACGGCATCCCAGAACCAGAAAGCCATCCAGAAGGCCATCGACCAATGCTCGAAGAAAGGTGGCGGACGCGTGGTGGTGCCTGCTGGCGGGAAGTTCCTGACCGGTGCCATCACCCTGAAGAACGGTGTGAACCTCCACGTAGAGGAAGGTGCCATACTTGAGTTTGCTTTCCAGCCTGAGCTCTACCCCATCGTAGAGACCTCATGGGAAGGACTGGAGTGCTTCAACCTCTCACCCTGTATCTATGCCTTCGGCGCCAAGGACATTGCCATCACCGGCAAGGGCACCATCGACGGCGGCGGTTCCAACGACACCTGGTGGCCCTGGAACGGCAATGCCCGTTTCGGATGGAAGGAAGGCATGATCAGCCAGCGCGGCGGTTCGCGCGCCCGTCTGCTGAAGAACGGCGAGGACGGCATCCCCATGTATAATGAGAAAGGTGAGCGCACGCCCGAGCGCGTGTTCGGTCCGGAAGACGGTCTGCGCCCGCAGCTCGTCAGCTTCAACAAGTGCGAGGGCATCCTGTTGGAAGACGTCACCTTGCTGAGGTCGCCCTTCTGGGTGATCCATCCGCTCCACTCCACCGACATCACCGTGCGCCGCGTAAAGATGATCAACGACGGACCCAACGGTGACGGTTGCGACCCTGAGTGCTGCGACCGCGTGCTGATCGAGGACTGCTATTTCAACACCGGCGACGACTGTATCGCCATCAAGAGCGGACGTAACCGTGACGGTCGTGAGCGCAACATGCCGTCGAAGAACATCATCATCCGCAACTGCGAGATGAAGAACGG
>Ga0310691_10002788_pt1 | contig 22240 bp, 22 predicted proteins | sample 176DNAGHGlowgp2_FD_203887 | JGI IMG/M metagenome (GOLD analysis project Ga0310691, IMG submission 203887) | Sheep rumen microbial communities from Palmerston North, Manawatu-Wanganui, New Zealand - 1766 DNA GHGlow gp2 (v2) (version 2) | ecosystem: Host-associated > Mammals > Digestive system >...
TCATCAATCAGACGAAGAGACCAATCCTGATCTTTAAAGATGAATGAATAGATGTTCGTTTTCGGATTATAACTTATTTCAGGCGTTTTCCAAAATGCTGTGTAAATTGATTTCTCAGTTTTATCGACATCAGGAAATTCAATCTCAAGCCACGAAATGTAAGAATCCGGATAGTTAGTTCTGCAATGAATGACAAGATTACCTGAAATAACACTCTCAGCATCATCAACCATTTTCGTTTCACAATGAGTGTTCTTAAGAGCATCAATCATAGGCTTAGTTGTTGAAATCATGGCACCATAGTCTAAGAAATTTACGATACGACTATTTTCAGTTTTCTCAGCCATATCGACTTTTCTTCCATTATACCAAGCTTCAGTAAAGTGAGGTACATAGAAACCTTTGGTATCGTGATCATATCCCCAACCAATGATCTTGATACTATCAAGAATACAATCATGTTCAAAGACTGACTGATCCTCAGGGAACCAGAGACCCCAATCAATCAAACGAACCGTCATGTAGTTTGTCTCAGGGTTAAAATTTACAGTAGCATTTTTAAACCCAATATGACATGTGATCGGTTTATCGTAACCAAACCTGTTATACTCTAAATAAATTTCCCTTAAAGTACAAACATTATTAGCAGAATAGCCACCAATAATTAAATTACCGGGATATTGAACAGATAATTCCTTGGCTTCTTTCTGCCAATCATATCTTGAATCGTCTATGGGTTTACATACAGGATTACCAAGACGTTCGTAGCACAGAGGCTCATCACAAACGTAAAGGTTCTTCTGTCTAAAGAGAACACCTTTCTTATCAATGAGACATCTGAAATCTTCAGTAGACCTATAAGTCATTCCAAGAATATCAGCCTTAGCAAGAAAAGCAAAGAAGTCTGGATCTGCAACAGGCATATCCGTTTCTGCATCAACAAGATAGCAATCTTTCAAATGCAGTAATCCTCTATACTCGAAAGTAGCTTTATCTCTCGGATCAAGAGGATTCACAAACTCGTAAGGATTCTCAAGTTTACACGGCTTGCTATCGCCATTCCACCAATCCATCTTACAATAAAGTTTATAATTGCGATTCAGAATGTGAACAAGAAGATATTCAAATTCAAAATCTTCAACTTTATTCGTAGTTGTGTATAACGTCAAATACACATCAAACTGATCATTCAGGTCGTCAGTTTTATCATCAGTTGTTTTCACTTCAACACCTTCTTCCATTTTGATAAGTTTAAGTGATTCTTCCTTAACTTTAGGATTCACATAAACAGTTGATCCTGTACAAGCAGTTACATGATGAGTATGTGTTCTTGGACAAATTGAAATAGAGCCACCTTTAGCAATATAGATATTCTTAAGATGCGCTCTATCCTCAGCAAACAAATGTCCACCATCTGACACAACAACAGAATCAATGATGCTATGTGCTTTTGCCAGAACATAACCATTTTTACCAATATGTGAATCTTTTAAGACACCATATTCGTAGACTGTTCCTTCATTAAGAATTTCACAATCTTTGAAAGTTGTTACATGATGGATGGTAAAAGGAGTAGTAACAATACTACCCTGCAGAACACTAGTCATGAAATGAATAGTGGAAATATCGTCGTAAGAAACCCAACCACCAAGTTCTCTAATATTAGAAACTGTAGCATTATGACTGATATTCAATCTTCCGTTTCTCACATCAATACTACCGATATTTCCACCATAACAAATCACTCCACCATCGCCTAACATATTAATATGTTCGACCGAACCACTAACTTTCATAGACCAAGTATAATGATCATCTTTGTAGTTCTTAAGATCAGATGAATTAACAAGTGTAAAAGATTCATGTTTAATATCATCTGGCTCAATAGTGATATAGAGTTCGTCTCGTTTCATTACAAATCTCCTTATAAAATTGAAAAGAAGAAGGGAAAATCCCTTCTTCTTAATTTATTTGTTATTTGCCGGATTTACCATCCCAAATAATAGTTTCTGTGAAAATTCCGTTATCGGAACCTTCGTCAATTTCGTTGATGATTTTTGTTCCCGTTTTGATGTCAATCCCTTCAAGAGACGGTAATTTACTTCCATTATAAGCTTTACGATAAATCGTAACCTTATTGGAAACTATTACATTCTTAAATGCAATAGTATCACCATCATAAATGATAAGTTTACCGCATTTGATTAAAGTGTTTTCGACAACGCCTTTGTAAACCCTGACTTCACCAAGTACTTCACAATTTTCAATGGAGCCACCATGCAGTGTAACAATACTACCATCTAATACATTCGATTTCTCTAACGTGCCTCCATAGATAAAGCAATTAGAACCCTTGAGAATATTCGTATTATGGATGCAAGTTCCCTCATGGAGTGTGCTCTTACCATCCAGAATAGCAACATATCCATCAAAACAGAATTCGAGTTTTGGTTCACAATCAGCATCCATAGGAAACACAGAACCTCCTGATTCGCGAATACCTTTAACAGAGGCATTCTTGACGAACAACTCGCCATTTTGCCAGATATCAATGTTCTCGATTTCTCCCTCAAAGGCGTGTACTTTTCCGCCCTGTTTGACTTTTATACCAGAAACTTTTCCACCATTAATGACCAAGTCTGTGCAAACAAAATGAGGAATACCCTGATCATTCACAAGGCATCCACACTGTTTTTCACTAAACCCATGATCATTCATGACAGTGACATCTGAGATAAAATCACCAGGACCAACTTCGATAGCGCAAACCGTACTCTTTTTAATTCGCATGACATTTCTCCTTAATAGAATCTTAATTGTCCATAACAACTAACTGACTCATAAGAGCAGTTAGTTTAGGACTCAAAATGTTATCAATAAATTCATGGGGATCTTTGTACCCATGATATTCATATCTCTTATCGTCAACATAGAGAACAGCCTCATTCTCAAAATTGAGAACAATATTGTTCGTATGACGTAAGAATTCAGGAGTAACATGAAGACACCCACGAGACTGAATATTGATTGCATGGATATGAGGATGCTGTGCTTTAATATAGACACTCGCGAGTGATTCTATATGAATTGTATTAACAGTAACATCATCACCATTAATTGTAGCCTTCGAATCAAGAGAACCATAAAGAACCAAAGTGTCTACAGTTGCTTTATTGTACAGAACGCATTCTGTACAAGACAACACAAGTTTTCCTTGATTATCATTATTGATAAGATCAACAGCAGAATGATTGTAGCTGTTACTGCCACTATGATTCGTAACCAAAACTTTATCCACTTTATCCTCTTTATCAAGGATAAGACGACGGACAACAAATTCAGAAAGTCTCATTAATCATATCTCCTGAGTAAGTTTTATTTTTCTATAACAGATTTTCTCTTCAACAGCATTTTGCGTATGAACAATGAATCTTTTTTCTGAAACAACACCACTTAGTGTTGCTAAAGCATAATCCAATTCAATTTGAAATTGCTCTCGCGTTAAATACGGATGACAATTTTCTATCTCGTCGTCTTTTTTAGTCATACAATCATCGTGGTATAGCTCTATATATCTTTGATATATGTTATCAAGATAAGTTAAATCAAGATTATTACCTGTGAGAATAAGATTTGTACGTACGAATTTTTCAATCTCTTTAGAAAATTTTGACATTTTGTTTCTCCTTATCTAGGTGTGTATGGACAATTGTTGTTTATTTCAAAAATTGTGTTACCACAATCACAAACAGGAAATCCCTTCTTGTCTGCTTTAAAATTAGCACAACTCATGCAATGCTTAACAGAAGGAATACTCTTAATAACTTTTTCATGATAATCGTTTACAGCCCATAGGTCATGAACTTCTCTGCTTAAATGCTGGATTTTATCCATCAACATTGATCTATCAGCTATAAGTTCGTTTACTTCTTCTCGAAGTGCTTTAATCTTTTTATAATCAAATAAACCCATATAACTCTCCTTGTTAGGTGGTTGTATTTGAGTAATATATATCTTAATGTTTTATCAAAAAAAAATAAAAAGAATAACTCAGAGGCCTTTCGCGAAAGGCCTCTGAGTTACTCATTCGGAGATCAGCTCTACTCTCCTGTTTGCTCCAATACCTTCATACAAGCACTTATCGAAGACAAGTGTACTTGTTGAAGACTACGGCATCTAGAACCGAAGGTTGGGATTGCCAGCCATCGAGCAACATACACGTGCCAGTTTCTTAATCCCGTGTAGGACGTTAGAGTTAACGGTGATTGAGGTTCGTCTCCAATCACTTTAGCTCTCTACTACCCATGATGAAATTGAGCTGCATTATCTAGTGTTCATCTGGCCTATCCGATGTCAACTCTGGAAAAGACTTAAGGCACTCGGACATGTACCTCCATGGTAAATCAAAGAAGTGGCTGGATTCACACCAACACCCCCAGCCCTGGCTGACGCACAACCACGGGGCCAGTGTACTAAATCTTATACGACACTTCACTATAGTCATATATACTTGAAATTATTTGAAATACAAAGAAATATCAATCATATTTTCTTTGGATAAAATTTTAAAGCATTGATAAATTGTTTCATCCATATTCATATATTTATAAGTTGATAATCTACCAATCAAAATAGCAGTAGGATGAAGTTTCATAAACTCGTCTCTTTTCTTCAAATAGAGTATATTGTTTTCTGTTGTATTAATTGGAACACATAATGTTCCAGCATTATTACTTAAAGGATACTCGTAAACACAAAGAGCTGCAGCTGAAGATTGTTCTAAATCAATCGGATGCATAGTAGAACAATTTGTTCTACGAATACAGAATTTGTCTTGAGGTAAACTAAGAACACTGCAACTTTCATCATAAGCATCTCGCTTCATGACAAACTCTGTACTACGATAAGGTAATCCTTCATATCCTCCTGTATAGATAATACGAGAATATTTGTCATCTTCATACTTATCATCCGGATCATATTCTTGCATCGGTTTAAAACCAATATTGGGATGATCTATCAATCTTTGCATAAAAGCACCATAGCCTTCTGTTGGTACTCCTTGATATTGATTCTGAAACAAATCATTATCTCTATTATATCTAATACCGACTCTTTTATAAATACTAGCAGGAAGTTTATGACATTCACATTGCCATTGTTTTTCTGTATATGGTTTGAAAAACATCTCATATAGTCTTGTACCAATATCATTAATTGCAAACTCTTCAAAGTTTTTAGGATTGTCATAAACTTTATCATGAATCAAAAGATCAACATCTTCTTTTGTACTTACATCGGTTTGATATACTTCTTCAACGGTATTCATATTAATCGGAAAATGATAATAGCAACCATCGATTAAAGATTTTTGCTGTAAATGATTTCCACTCCAGTCTGAAAAACGATTTACAAAATCCCAAATATCTTTATTAAATGTATGAAAGAAATGAGGACCGAATCGATGATAATAACAATTGCCTGTGTAATATTTAATATCACGGCACAATCCACCTATATCTGTATTCTTATCAATTAATACAACTTGTACATTATTTTCTGCTAGCAATCTAGCACAAGTACATCCTGCTAATCCTGCACCAACAATTAATACTTTTTGTTTCATTTTTCATATCCTTCAGGACGGAAATAAAAATAACTAGCTTTATGCAACTTAAACATACCAGATTTTTCTAAGCAATAGAAAAAGAATCCTACCATAACTTCGATAACATATGACATGTTTCTATAGTATTTTGGATAAGGATGTCCGTAATATACGTGTTGAGATAGATATGGGAACATGCCAACAAGATATCTCATGAGAGCATCAAAAATACCCCAAGGGCATACAAACATTTCACGATTATACTGATAATCCCATTGCATAAATTCAGTAAAACATTTTTTCACAAATTCATTATTCATATCTAAATTAGTATGTACAAGTTTTATCATGTTATCAATAATATTCGCCCCGAAGAAGTAATTAAGAACAGAAGCTTCTTCAAAATATTCTTTTTCCATATTAACTACAATTTTTCCTTTAAATACTTCAATAACATCTTTAGGTTCAAAGAATCTACGATAATGATGAGTTCCTATGAATCTAGGATTACCGATTTTATCAAAATGTCTCCATGCCCAATACATACCTGTAATTTCATTAAAGTATGGATTCATCCAAGAAATATTATCGTTTCCTTCATTATCACAATGCATACCTTTTATAAAAGGTTCAATGTCTTTTGTCACATCACTCTTGCCAGCAAGAATAGGAACATACACATCAGGCTTCTGTAGCATAATAGGGCAAGAAGGATATCTTTTATGAAAAACAACTATAATTTTTAAATAATCTGCTATATTAAACATAAGTATCTCCAATTTTAAAAGTACTATACACGGAGTTACTCCGTGTATAGTATTAAATGCTAAAAAGTAATTTATGTAATTATGCAAGAATTCTTAGGCCTGCACCAGTTTGAATGCATTTCTTACCGCGTACATTAAATGCGTGATCAAAATAGAACCCATTTACAAACTCAAGAATATAAGCAGCAGCTCTCTGCTGATATGCACCAGTTTTACTTCCTTCAATTACAGGATTTAAGAGTTCAAGTTCACGTGTAACAAATTCCATAAAACGGTTAAATTCTTCAATATCAACTATAAACACATTGAGATCAGGACTCATGTGTCTATATTTCCAATCCGATAAGAATTTTTGATCTTCGGTATTTGGGAATAAAGTATTAATAATCTCAAAAGCTTCATTTTGAAGAGGAGGTATATAAGGAGGTATATTGCCTCTCATTCGATAGAAATTGATACTAGGATACTGTCCCATATGTACCATGATTTCATCTTGACCTAATCCACTATAGTACCATGCATAAGGAATAATAAGGCGTCTGTAATGGCATAATCCAATGTGATCTGGATTTCCTAATTCTTCAAGATGTTTCCATGCCCAATATATGTGAGACATTTCACAAATATAAGGATTTAATATCGAAATATTTTCGCCTGTATCATCACCTTGCATATCTGCAAGAGCAGAAGGAACTTCTCCTAAAGCATGTCCACCCATAACAGGAACATAAACTTCATGCTCTGGGTCATACTGCGCTAAAAGATCTCTAAAATCATCTGATGATTTATCATAAGCTACGATAATTTTTAAACCAGCCATAAATAAAGCCTTTCGATGTTATGTATTATAATTTGACCATTGGTCTGTTATTAAATGCTGACCTATTAACTTGATAGCACCAATTTCGTAATTATGCAAAAAGAAATAACCTGTTAATCTCTCTAGCATAAACGAAAAATATCTACAATCTCTAGAATACTTCTGACTTGAAAAATTGATATGAACACAAAATTCTTGTAAAAAAATATTTAAGAATTCCATGAGTTTAAAAAACACATCACGATGTGCTACAAATAAAGTACAAGAAGGGAGAAAATGATCATTTAAAAAATTATCAAAAGAATCGCTTTCTCCTAACCGTTTTATAATAGAATACATTATATCAAATTTGTCAAGATTACCTTCTGAAATTGAATAATGATCATAATTCGATAGTATTGTATTATTTATAAATACGTGTACTTTATTAGGATCTAAATCTTTTAAAATATTATCAATATCCAAGAATCTGTGATATTGTGCAAAACCGAAATATTCTGGGTTTCCTATCATATCATAATTCTTCCATGCCCAATATAGGCATGTATATTCTGAATAATATGGATTTAACCAAGATATATTATCAAAATAATCATCCCTTATCATACCTGGCCAGAATGGTTCTACATTAGATTCTGCAGCACCACAAAGAATCGGAATAAAAATACCAGGATGATTTTTGATTATATCAGGATAGTAATATGGTTTATGACAACCTACTATTATTTTAAGATCATTCATTTGTATCTTTTAATCTACTAGCTATCGCTTGTAATTCTTCTTTTACTGCATCCATTGTTGCATTACTTACAACAAGATCAATCATAGCCTGTTTACCATCTGATGTTTTAAAAGAAACAGTAGCTGTATGCTGAATTAGATCATTGTTGATTGTAAATGTATGAATGTGAGCAGATATTACTTCAATTTGACTTGTATTATTCATAGCAAAATCCTTGTAAATAAAGTTTATTCCTAACATAAGATTTTCTTATATAAAAAGAAAAATAACCACACTAGGGATTTCCCTAGTGTGGTTAGTAACTTACATCGTGGTAACAAGTCTTTCAAATGTTAAGCATTCATTGCTAACATTCTTTTTACCATCCCACAAATCCTGTGAAATTTCTTCCAACTCCTGTGCTGATAAAAGAGATTTCAGACATTTGTTATTAAGATCACCTATAGCAATAGCAAGAACTGCCTCTTCATAAGGATTCAGCTTACAACCCATTTTCTTTTCAATGTATTGTTTACTGAATTTCATGATGTTGTATTTTTTATGATACACACCATTTTCATCACGAACTGATCCAGCATAAAAGCCATGTTCAGGATCAAGATACGAATAAATACTTTCAGCTGCTTTGTATAGCTTATCAAACAACTTCTGATCTTTTATCATACGTCACTCGGTTTTGTAGAAATTTGTACTTTTTCATTATTAATTTTTGAGAATTCGACAATAACTTTATCCGGTCTAAAACCAAGAACAAGTTGGGTTAATTCGAGAAATTTCTTCCATGATAATTTGTCACCTCTCTTTAGCATCTTCAGAATATTCGTTCTGTTATTTGCTGCAGACTGAGGTGTTTTTCCAAGTACCATAATTGCATACTGTTTATATTTCTCATTAAAGTATGGCAATGTTACATGTTCTTGAACACAGAGTTTACGAAACACACCAACGAGTAAATCACTTGTTGCGGAAGCTTCTTTCTCTGTAAACAATAACTCACCAGTTTCCTTTAAGCTATCCGATTCCAGTACAGAGCTAATATAGTTATCATCAACTGCTTCTGCAAACTGCTGAAGTATTGACGATTCTTCAGTTGAAGATGTTGTATTAACATCTTGCAGCATGCTCATAGGTTTAAACTCTCCTTAGATTTGTGTTTAAAATATTCGTGTGCAAGTAACTGATATTCAATATGATGAGTAGCAACTATCTCTTTCGCTATTATACCAAAAGATTCTGCTGTAGCAGAACGCTGCATAAGACATGCTAAATACACGATTGCATATTCTGTTATAACATTTTTATAATAATTATAACGAGCTTCATCTGTATAAAGTCTATGATCTCTTTGACACATCTGCATCAAAGGTTCAAGTGTGGGAATACAGCGAAGTGAATCAGCATAAATATCACGAACATGTTCTCCTCTATTTATAAGGATTCCATGTTTGTCAATAATACCAAGCAAATATCTTACAAGATAATTTGTCTTTACAAAATCATACTGCCTTGAGTAAGCAAAGATTGGCATTAAGCATGCATACCAACCAGAATTCTCATAGTTGTGTGGAAATCTTGTAATGCAAAAGACGAATCGATCAAGTAAGCGAATATAGCTTTTGCTGATTCTTTTATCATAAGAAAGATAACCTGCTAATGCATACGCATCATCGTCATCTAACCAATGTAATTTTTCATTCGCTATACGAAACATAGTAACAAGAAGTTCAATTGTGCATGCATGAACACGATACAAATCCTTCTCATCCTTGTGACTACGAAGTAACGCAGTCATAGCAGCAACATCAAATCCCTCAACAGGATAAATTTTATCATTGAGTTCAGGTGTTGCTGCAATGTAATCACTGATCTTTTCTTCTGGATCAGGATTAGACGCTAGATACTGCGTCATGTAAGTATCTAGCGCCTTTTTATAATCATTGATTTCGGTTTGCTTCACAGGTCACCTCTAGTCCATTCAGATCCTATATCGGATAAGACTAATTTCTTTCTTTCGGTTGTATCTTCACCGAGCATATCATACAGTATCTTAGAATCACCGATACCATAGATCGTCATAACTGTTCTTGTGTTAGGATCAAGACATGTGTGCTTCAATTCATCAGCTGTACATTCACCTAACCCTTTAAGACGTCTTACAGAGAATGCACCGTCAAGCTTATCAAACACTTGTTTGATTTGCCAGAACATCATTGCTTTCTGCTTATAATAATCTGTATCTCTTGTGGTAAGATACAAATCAAAATTACGCCAATTATAAGCCTCTAATACAGGAAGAAGATGATATCCGATTTCGTTAATCAAACGATCAACAGGAATCGATACTTCCATAGATCCATGAATCAGAGTAAGAACGTTATTGCTCTTAGTAAAGATACAATCACTAAGTCCTAAACGCTGTTTGATACCTTCTATGTTTACTTTGAGATTTCCAGCAGAAGTATACTGAATAAAATCAACGCAATGACACATCTGTTCAACAATGAATGGATCAATAGCAAGTTTACGACTTGTATCTTCAATCAAAGAGCAGACATGTTTAATCAGATATACAACATCACGATAAGCACTTCCTGTTATTTCAATAGGAGGTTGAGCATTAGTGGATACACTTAATTTCAATTTCTCCTGATACAAAACTACTTTAAAGTCATCGAGTGCTTTCTGATCACGAAGATATTTTGTCTTGTTACCAGCAGATACAACATAGAGAGGAGGCATTGCAACCTTCACTCTACCTTGATCAAGAATTAACGGATTGATCTTGTAGAACATTCCAATCAAAAGGTCAATGATCGAAAGTCCGTCAGGGTCAGCATCAGCCATGATCACAATCTCTTTGAAGTTCATGTTATCAAGATTCGTATCTCTAGGATGAACACCAATCAGACGAACAAGATCACAGAACACATCATCTTTTCTCCAGCTATCAGGAGTAGAGACAAATGTATTAATGCACTTACCACGAAGTTCATATACTGCTTGATAAGAAGCATCTCTCAACTGAACAACCCAGTTACCAGATGACAATCCTTCAACAATGTTCAATGTTGCTACAGACTTATCCCTTGTTTCACAAGCATAATAACTCTTGAAGCGAGATAATTCAAATCCAACATTCTTCAGAGATTTACCAGTGTTCAGAACACGACTCATACTCTGACTGAACTTCTTTGCAAGATCTTCTTGAATCAGATCAAATAATCTCTCAAACACATCATCGTCAATCTTATTGAGCTCATGCTCTAATGATGCACTATAGATACGAGAGAAGTCCAATGATACAAACGATGATTTAACCTGACCAATAAACTTCGCATTCTTATAATGTGCATTTACATACCCATGAAATGGAATATTGTACTGCTGTTCAAAATAAGATTTAAGATCTGTATTATCTTCATCAAGGTATCTGACAAGTTTCGACTTAATTACATTCTGCATAACCTGAATATGGGATGAAGTAGGAACTGAAATGATATTACCATTCATAATACCAAGAAGTCCTGATTCACGTTCAGGATGTGCAGTCAATCCAAGTTCAATGTCATAACCAATGAGGTCGTTGTCATCTGTAATATTAATATCTTTGTGTAATCTATACTGCCAAACAGTATGATCAGTAACGCCACACTCTTTACGAGCATATTCAAAGATACTAACATTATCAGGACTCTGATAAATAACAGGACCAACAAAACCATTGATAAATTTCCATTGATCCACAAATGTCATATTGAACCAGTCTTCAGATAAAAGTTCATTTACCTGATAAACTGTAAACTTGATATTCGGTCTAAAGACAGACATGAACTCAAGCTTCTTAAGAGTTTCAGCTAATCCTCTAGGATCAGTCATATACAACTCTGTTTCTTTTACAATTGTAGGATCCGGTTCATAAATAACGGTTGTTCCGTTTGTAAGATCATTCTTATCTAACGGATTCTTTCTTTTCTTATAATCCTGAGTTACACCTTTAGCGAATTTAACTCCACCAAATCCATCAGGACGTTTTGAAATAGAAATAAAGTGATTTGAAAGAGCTGTTGTCAGTTTTGAACCTACACCCCAACAACCAGAACTTAATCCGTAATAGGCAGAAGCATCATACTTTCCGGAAGTATGGGATTTAGTATAAACAGCTTCAAGACTTTCAATCGGAATACCTCTTCCGTGGTCCTGAATAGCTACCTGATATTTCTTTCCATTTGTGAAGAATATGACTTTGATATGATAGATCTTATTTCTATCAATTGCTTCGTCAGTTGCGTTAAGACAGATTTCCAAGAACAACTGAACGTCAGTGTCAATTCCGCCAGAACCAACATACTGACTACTATTAAGACGGAAGTCTTCAAGATCGGTTAAAGACTTAATACTTGAACTATCATATTTCGGAATAGTTCCCATTGTATCTCCTTTATGTTAAGTGTGAATGGATCTCCGATATATGTTAGTAATATATAGATTAATTGACGTTGATTTACCTACATATCACCTGCAATATATTACCAATTTTACAACTTTTTTATAAAGTACAACATCCTATTTCATAACCATGATATGATAATACCACATCAAAAATGGTTCATGAATAGTATTTAAAATTACATATATTGAGGTGTCTTATGGAAGATACATCTGCACTAAAATCTCCTGATGAGATTGCATTTGATGAAATGAATGCAGCTCTTGATCAGCTTAAAGATAAACGAGCTACATTGATTGAACAATTAGCTGATACAACTCGTACAACTAAAATAGATTTTGAAAATGATGCTCCAAGAAAAACTGAAATGAAGTTATCATTATTCAAAACATTAGATGATTTAATTAAATCACAAGAATCTCTCTACATGGGTAAAACGAAACTTAGTCTTCAGAAAAAATCTGAAGCTACAAATGATAGCGTGAAACAAATGGCTGTTGAGATTCTTAAACAGATCAATATGAAAGAACATCAAAATGCTCCTGTTGCAACAACATCAGCAGATGATGATGCTTTAAAGAAAGCTTATGCTGATCTAGATGAAGATCCTGAGCATGCAATTAAAGAATCTGAATTAGAAATACCACAAACATAAAAACAGAACGTACGGGTTTTATCCCGTACGTTCTTTCGCGTCTTTTCTCGAATAACAACAAGAAATAAAATATGAGAAACAAATTATTTAGTCGTCTTAGTAAAGAACCAACGTGCAAGAGTATCACTGATAGCCATCCCTTGCATAGCCTTTACAGTAAATCTGAAATGTGAATTTCTAGAAGATAAAACACGAACAAGTTCTTCAAAACACTGATGTGTTGATCCGACTCTTACTTTCGTATTTGCATTCTGAATTGTGTGTACACCAGCAAGAGCAACATCTGCACTTGTATAATCTTTCAGGTGTTTAGCAAACCAAACATAGAATACTTGAAACACTTTAGGATCATTTGTTCTATTGAGATAATTACAAAGATTAATCCAAGACGTAATTGTCTCACTCTTTTCTTTTAATGCCGACTCATATTTCTGAATAAGAGTCTGAAGCTTATCAACATTTGACGGATTTGATGTAACAGGTGCTTGCTTCATAGTAGTAACTGTTGCTCTCATAGAAGCTGGTACAACAGACTTCTTCGGAATAGCAGTTTTACTTGAAATAGAAGCAGACGGAGTAACTGTAGTACTCGAAGTATTTTCAGGAATACTTGATGTTACATTGACTGAGCTTGAACTAGTATTTTCGTTAGACATAGAAAATCCTTTACTGCTAAATGTATATTTATCTTTTTTACTCATATCACGTATTGATCCAATGTATTAGGTTGAAGTTCATGTAATGCTAATTTCGAACCATGCATGTTTTTCATAGATGCTAACATGAAGGTTGTTGAAATATCAACAATTACTAAAGACACTTGTTTAATATCGAGTTCAGCAAATAACTTACCAACACATTTATAACAGAAACCATTCTTACACTGACAATACATAGGACTTCTCATCAGATAAGGATGATCTTTTGGTAAAGTCTTGATAAGACTATTTGTTATTTCAACCCATTTATTTTGCAATAAAATATATCTACCTATAAATTTTTCTATAGGTACAATATTAAAATCGATTAATACACCTTTCTTTGTTCCACAATCATCAAGTACAATTGTACTATCATGGAAAGCACGAATCACAAGTTTCGTAAGATAACCACCCTTTTGTGTTTCATGTCCACGTTGATAGGAACCCTTACGGGATTCATTACCATACACAGGTAAGTCTTCAATACGTAAACCATCTTCAAGACTATTACGTAAGAACTTATACTCAGATGTATCTTTACTGAATGCTTCAATACCACCAACTGTAATATAAAGTTTCTTACGGAAAAGATCAAATGCTTTGCCACCTTGAGGAGTATAGAAACGAAGTGAAGTATCACCTTTCATATATTCTTTATCAATAGCAATTAGTTCATCTTCAATCTTAGAAATAGTTTGAGGATCATCTAACGTATCTTTATATTTTTCATAAAGTTCTTTTTTCTTTACACTGATTAAATCAGAAGTTGTAATTGATTTTTCAGTAAAACCAGGTGTACATAATTCTGTAAAATGACCAAGATAGAAAATGTTATTCAAGCATATCTTGTAACTCTCAACAGTAATTTTCTTATCAAGTAAAGCTTGATTAACAATCGATGTAATATCACCTTTACCAAGATTAACTGGTTTATTCCAGAAAGGAAATATTTTTCCAAATGGTTCAACAAAAACCATTTGATTAAACAATACTCTACCAACAGTAGTCGTAATAGGTTCAGTTACATTCGGTATATCTTCTGGTGTTACATCTAAAGTATCTACTTCTGTCATAAGTCTTGATTCAACATTATCACTTAAGATAGATAATTGAATTGATTTTGTTTTAACAAGATCTTCAACTGTAGCAAATACTTCAGCAATATAGCATTTACCTGTACTATCATTAAGTTGAACAATTTCATAATACTCTTGATCTTTAAAATATTTCGTAAGAGTATTTTCAAAATATTCAACATTAGTACAATTTCTATATCTCTTAGAAATAAGATCTGCTGAAGCTTGCGCTTCATCAGGGAAAGAAGTAAAATTCTGATATTGTAATATCAAACGATGAAGATCTTGATTCTCTGTAATCAATGGGATATTGTTTTCATAAATCCATTGTGAAATAATATCAAGTTGTTTACTATCTTCAAGTGTATATTGATTTTTTAAATCAGGATATACAGGTCTATCTAAACTTCCAGTTAAATCAATTTTTGTTTTTGTAACATTTTCAAGTAATGAACTTTTTAGTTCTATACCTGGTTTTATTGATTTTGTAAGTACATGAATAAGAAACTTTCTATACTTATATCTAGAAGCATTTCTTAAAAGAAAATCTTTTAGAGTAGAATTTAATTGACTCATAATTATTATCTCTTTTATAAAAAGTTGAATGTATATAGTTATCTACATACATTGGATTTTCATAGGATACAGATAAAACATTAAAGAATATACAGAAGAGAAATTTCTTTTTCTTTCTCTTTTTCTTTTAAGTATATTTTCTTTTTATTTATATATTAATATATAACATTATTTTTCTTTTTCTTTATATATTTATATATAAATATATAACATTAATAATTCTTTTCTTTGTTACTTTCTTTTCTTAAAAATAAAATAAAAATCACAGGAGGAATTTCCTCCTGTGATATAACTCATACACCTAAATCACTATGATTATCATCATCTTCTTTTTTCTTATGTGGTTTTATTTCACCGATAGTAGCTCGATTAAGAAAACCCATAAGTGCTCTAGCATTTCTCATAATGATACCATCTCTAGCATCTTCTTTAGCACGTTTCATGACATCATCATCAAAACTAGTACCATTGATACTTAAATCGTATCCGTCATAACTGAATTTTATTACATTCCATTCAACATCTGTTGATCTAGCATGTTGATACTTCCAAAGAGATACAACATATCGAATAATAGGGCCAACACCCTGAACAAGTTTGATCCACTTGTTTGTTTTTCTTTCAACTCCAAGAACTTGGTATTTTGAAAAATAAAGATATTTTCCTCGAACACATACATAAAGTTTTATAGTAAATTCATCAATACCTTTTTTGTAATATTCCGATATGATTTCTTCACTCTTTTTTTCTAGATCTTCCATATCTATAGTTTTACCAGCAATATTCAAGAAACCATGCAATTTGTTAGTTAGACTTTTCATCTTTTTTATCCTTTGGTTCTACAATAATTGCATTCTTTTCATCAAAAGCTTTCACTCTATCTCTCTCAGATGATTTTCTTTTAGAGAGTAAAAGTTTCATATGAAAAAAGTTTATTAAGTTCATATATACCTCACTGATGTAACATAGCTTTATAATCTAATCTACAAAGTTCTTGTGTAAAGATATAAAGATCTTTTGCTACAATATCGTTTAATGGTTTAATTTGATTTAACATCTGCCTTGAAGTTAAATCATCTAGCACAAGGGATACTACTAACATGACAGCAATCTCTCTTGTATACACAGGCATAGCTATTTTATATTCTTTAAATTTCTGCCAATGATCAACCCAGTATTCGATATGGTGATTGACTGTTAAATGATGTTCCTTTAAGAAGACTGGTTCTTCTTTCGGTTTGATATCATTGTAAGCAGCAAATAAAGGCAATTGATCATTGTTTAGTTTTTGAATATCATAATTTTTGATATACTTCTTAAGAAGTTCAGAATTTAAATCAGGATATTTTTTGCAGATCTCTTTAATGTAGATCGTAATTGTATCATTACGCATTTTCATCTTATTTAAAAATCTAGTGATAGAATCAATATTTGTATCATTTACAACAGCTTTGTTTCTGTCTGTTTTTTCAACTAATTGATTCATGATATCACTCAAATGAGTTGCAAATGCTGAAGTTGAGTACCAATGAAGAGGAGCTCTTTCGATTAAGAACCATGCTGGATCGTTTGGTGCTAAGCTAGCCAGCCATGGAGCAAGTTCTAAGAATAGATCTTCAGGTAAACTCACTGATTCATATGCATTTTTAAATTCAGCAAAAGATTGTTCTGATAGATTTTTAAGCATTTCATAAAGACTTGCTTTATCAAATTTTTCTCTGAGAGCAAATAACGTATCAAGCTCATTCCCATCTTCAATGAAATCATCAACATTGTAATCAGCATCGATTCCAATATCTTGAACTTCTTCGAATACTTTTTCGATGGCAACATTAAGAAGATATCTATCAGTAATTTCTTCTTGTTGGCATTCATCTTCTGTAAAATTTTTATATTCTTGATTTACAAAATACTCATTAATGTTTTCTGATAAAGAGCAAGCTTTTGCAATAATTTCTTGTTCAAAAGTTTCCATGAGATTTCCTTTTTAAATAGTAGTAAACATTTCATATCATGCTAAAATTACAATTCATTATATGCATGCTGTAATACTTTTTAAAACTTAATAATCTACAACTTACAAAGGTGCAATATGAGTTTAAATTTAAATCTTAATTCTGTGGTTAAAACTCAAAAAGTTCAAAAATTAAGCAAAGAAGAACTTGATAATCTCTATGATGAAATCATGTTTGATGATGCGGTAGAAGAATCACAAGAAAATTACTATGATGAAGCAACATTCATCAAAGTGTGTGAATTTGCAAGAGGTATTAAAAGTAGCAAGGACCCAGAAGCTGTTATTGCGTTCTTAAAGAGAGATCCTAATTTTAATTCTGCTTTTGGTGAGGGTGATGTTTATCAAAACCTTATTAATTATCTTAATGAATCCAACGAACATCTTGGACAAGATTACCTTCGTTGGGGTATCGATGGAATGATTGCTGGAGCTATTCTTGCAAGAGTTAAGAGAATCTATACTTATTTAAGTAATGTAACCACCGGAACTATTGATAGTGAAAAGATGGATAAATGGTATGCAAGATCTCTTTATCTTCCAAACTATGATAAATTCGTTAGGATTTTACAAGCTTTAAATGTGCTCGGTAATGCTATTAAGAAATTTGCATCTGATCCAAAAGCAGAAATCGCTCCTGTTATTTCTGCTTTAAAAAGCTTAGGCATCGATTGTAAATACAATGGTGATGTTGGTAAGATTGTTACTGTAGACTGGGGTGCTGTTGGTGGAAGTCTTTTAGGTGCATTAGTTGGTGCCCTTGGTGCTTCATTAGGTATACCTTTCTTAACTATTCCTGGTAATATTGTGGGTGCTCATACGCTGTCTGACCAAGGTGGAAAACTTGCTGATCGTGGTTGGACACCGGAGAAACTGGTTAAAGCTGCATCTGATATGACCAAATTAATTAATCAGTTAGAACAGCTGAAAGCATCTGATAAATCTGTTCCTTATGAAGCTAGTGATCGTCAGGCAAAGAAACGTTTTATCAATAGAGCTGTTTATGTTTACACACACACGATTAAGAATGTTGGTCGTGGATTAGTGGCTGCTATCAAGCATGTTTCCTGATTTCATTTATCATCATCTCGGAGCTTTAAGCTCCGAGATGATGTGTTCATTTTATAAATAGGATGAAAAATAAAATAAGGATCTCAATATGTCAACATTACTTCAAGACTATGAGCAAATGGAAGATTTGTTTGACTTATCTGATCAGTTTGCTGAATATGGTCAAGGACTTCTTGACACTTATGATACGATTAATACTTTATATCATTGTTTGAAAAAAGAAACAAGCAATGAAGGTATTAGTTTTATTAGTAGTTTATTTGGTATGGAAGCTGATACAGCAACTGGTGCATCTGGAATTGATCCTACTGGTAAAAAACCAAATACTGGTAGTAAAGCTAAAACAGTTAATACAGCAGTTTTAAATGCTGGTTCTGTTATGGATAAAATGAAAGAATTCATGAGACGTGTAGGACAATGGATCTTAGAATTCTTTGGTAAATCTACAGCATATGCGCAGAAGTTAGCTGCTAGCCTTGCACAAAAAGTTACAGAGATTAATCATAATAAAACGAATCTTAATTTCAAAATGAATAATATTTGTTATGATATTAACGATATTGTACTTGATAATTGGATTAGTAGAATTGATGGAAATAAATCTAGAGAAGAATTAGGTCAGATTTTTCAGGAACTAAAAGATACTCTAGAATCTAAAGTTGTAAAAGAAGCTAGGGAAGTTCCTAAAACAGAAGTAGTTACTTTACTTCAATCTTACTCTGCAGCATGCAATAGAGTTATAGGATCGAAAGATGTTGCTTTAAATAATCTAAGAAACATTATTGCTAAAGCAAAGGAATCAAAAGATCCAAAAGAGATTAAGATGATTCAAGGTAAAGCCACAGCAATTGTGAACTTTGCTAATTACTTCGTTAGGTTCATTTTTAGGAATACTATGAAGGTGTTATCACTGACTACCAAGAATGCATTCTCAGGTAAGCAAATAGATAACAATACTTCTGAAACCAATTCAAGTAGTGCTAACAACACGAAAGATAATACAACTGGTAAATCTGTTGACGAAATGATTGGGTTATAATTCGGACGTTTGGGTTCATGTTATTCCTTACGCGGTTTTCTAAAGGACTGTGGGTAACTCCCACAGTCCTGTTTTTATTTTGTTGCGTGACATATGCTATACTCGTCTATTAATATTAATGAATCTAATATTAATTAATACATATATCCGACTAGAGGTATAAATGACACCAAAAATAACAATTTATACTGATGGCAGTTATCGAGGTAAGTTAAGAACAGGTGGATATGCTGCTTTTATTACAGACGAATATGGCCACTACATGTTAGTTGGTGATGGATTAAGAGATACTACAATTTCTCGTATGGAATTATCAGCCATGCTTGCTGGATTACTTTATCTTCAAGATGGCTGCGATGTAACAATCATTTCAGATAGTCAGTATGCTTGCAACATTGTAAACAATTGGTTATCTGTTTGGGTAAAAAATAACTACATTAAGAAAGATGGATCTTCCGTCTCCAATCAAGATATTCTTTCTATGTTAGAATTTCATATTTCTCGTATGAATAAAGTACAAGCTATATGGGTAAAAAGTCATACAGGTTATACTGATGTTCAAAGCTTAGGTAACGACCTTTGCGATTATGCTGCAGTTCGTTATGCAATGCAAGCTTCACAGATTTCTAAATAATATGTGATATTATATGTTAGAGTTTTGTGGATGGGCAGAATGGAGTTAATTTGATGCGCAGCATTTTGACAAACATATGTTAGTGTTTAGTGTGGCCAACGTGAACATATCGGTGAGTGAAGCTGTAACTGCACGGACCCGGTATGCAAATGTAGTTGTACGAAACACTTTCTGAAGCAAAACTAAAACATCTCTATGTCCCTCTCCTGTTGGCCGCAGGAGAGGGACATAGTCTTTATTTTTTTTAATTTTCTTCATACAAATCAGAGAATAGCATATTAGCCGTACTACTTCCACAATTGATATTCAATTGATTAAGAATAGAATAAGCAGGCTTAACATTCAATTCAATGAGATGTTTTACATCAATGAGTCCGATGATTTCTTCTGGAACTTTTTCTAGAGATGGATTAATAATGAGTTTTGTTGGGAATTTGGGATGCTCACCAATCCATACTTTTAGTTTACCAGCAAATCTCGGATATTTATCTTCGAGAGTCTTAAGGAATTCTGCAGACGGATAGATACATGGAAATGCTACAACCTTAGCAGGTCTCATAATGCTTCCGTATTTCTTAGCCATGAGATCTTCCCAGAATCTAAATCCTGCAAGAATAGGTTGATCCGGATTCTTATAATCTTTATCCATTTTAATGGATTCTGTATTTAGATAAGTAATTTCTCCTGACAATAATGATTTCTTCATGGAGTTCTCAAATCTAACTACAGCTGCAATTAATTCATATGCAGATATCTGACCTTTGGATGCAGGTTTCAGAATTTTATCAACCAGCAAATCTTCAATAAATTTGTTAACATCTGTGGATTTTGCGGATCCTCTTAAAGATTGACCTTTGATATCAACCTTTGGTGGATTAAGAATAGATCCTTCTTGTACCTTAACAATAGATGCATAAGTTTTCTTTGCATTGGTTAATAAGAATACAGGATACAAAAACTCATTCTTGAACATGAGAGTTTTCATATATGGATCAGTTACACCTAATTTAATCGAGAATCTATGCATGACATAACTGACAATATTACTCAGCCAATACACACATAGAGCATTGACTCCAAGAGATTCATTATCTACATAGAACTTTTCAGATCCATGGAACCAATCAGCCCATGGCTTAGTTGTAAACATGGATGAATCTGTATCTTGAAGAACTACAGTGTTTCTCTTAGAGAACTGACCACGATTAATGATATTCGGAATATCACATTCAGTATTACAGAATGTGTTGAAGATATCTTCCATATCATCAAGGCGTTCTTTGATACCTTTACAAATACCAAGAAGAATAGGAATATATTCTTTATGTTCTTTCACAATATCATCAATAGAGAATCCACCAAGAGTTGTGGTAAATGCTACAGCAACTAAGATCTTGATATCTCCAGGAATATTCTTAACATCATCTTCAGTTCCTTCAATTGATTGATACGATGTAGGATCAAGAAGATGCTGAATATGCGGTTTGAAGAATTCTGCGTTATGCCAAATGATGTTTCTAAAATTACAATAATAAAATAAGAAGTTACGCTGCATCGGTCTAACTTTATTGACTAGATCTTTTACACGCAGATAATCTTCCTTCTTTGTATATTTCTTGAAATGATACTTATAATACTCATAAAGTTCATTTTCAGAAATATGCTTCATGTGATATTTATTCATCACAGTTTCAATTGTTTTATCATCTGGAGCATGTCTAAGATTTACAATGATATAATTTAAAAGTTCATGTTCAGACCACCATGCAAATTCTCCTCCTAAGAATTGCTCTGTGGTTGTTGAAGATCTTCTTACCATTGTTCTTCCAGTTGAAGTGATTGTATTATACGCACACTTATCATAAAAGATACTATATTCAGATGCATATGCACCAGGAAGACTATTCATCAGAATTTTAATAGAAGCTTGAACATACCAGAATCGTAATGCTTCTACATATTCTCCAGCAGCTAATGCTTTTAACTGCTTCTTTTTTACTGTTCCTCTTTCCTTCTTTTTGAAGTTCAGGAATTCAGATACAGGAGACGGGAGATTTGTTGTCGAATAATACACACCACCATTTGGTGCT
>Ga0310691_10002789_pt1 | contig 22233 bp, 15 predicted proteins | sample 176DNAGHGlowgp2_FD_203887 | JGI IMG/M metagenome (GOLD analysis project Ga0310691, IMG submission 203887) | Sheep rumen microbial communities from Palmerston North, Manawatu-Wanganui, New Zealand - 1766 DNA GHGlow gp2 (v2) (version 2) | ecosystem: Host-associated > Mammals > Digestive system >...
TTTTTGTTTATGCCTGCATGAAGTCACAGAAACAGAAAGGGAAAGTGTATGGAAACAGTAGCGACAGAAGTTAGTATTGAAGAGAGTTACAAAAAACTGTCAGATCACAATCCGCTCATGGTTCAAAGATTTGGCGCAGATCCGTATGCTCTTGTTTATGAGGACAGGGTATATATGTACATGACGGGGGATGATTTTAGTTATGATGAAAAAGGAGAGGTTACAGAAAATACTTACGGTAACATAAATACAATAAACGTAATATCTTCCGACGACCTCGTTAACTGGACAGATCACGGAACAGTATATGCAGCAGGAAAAGACGGAGCTGCAAGTTGGGGAAACAATTCATGGGCCCCTGCGGCTGCTTACAAAAATATAGACGGACAGGATAAGTTCTTCTTGTATTTTGCAAATAACGGGAACGGAATAGCAGTTCTTGAAGCTGATACACCTTACGGGCCTTTTACAGATCCAATCAAGAAGCCGCTGATCTCAAGGGATACACCTACATGCGCAGAGGTTACATGGCTTTTTGATCCTGCAGTACTTATGGATGATGATGGATCAGCTTATATTTATTTTGGAGGTGGTGTGCCTTCACCTGATAAGGCAGCGGACCCCGGAACAGCAAGAGTTGCAAAGCTCTCTGACGATATGATCCACATCGAGGGCGACCCCAAACCAATAGAGAATGTTGATTACCTGTTCGAAGATTCTGGAATCAACAAGATAGATGGGACATATTATTACTCTTATTGCTCAAACTTCAGTATGACAAAAGCAGCAGAAAAAGAGCTCGGCTTTGATCAGGGCGAGATCGTCACCATGAAGTCAAAAAATCCGATGGGACCTTTCGAGAGATGTAATCCGGTACTTAAAAATCCGGAGCATTTCTTTGGTCTTGGCGGAAATAACCACCACTGCATATTTGAGTTTAAGAAAAAATACTATATAGCATATCACTCAAGAATTCTTGAAGAGAAGATGGGAATCCTTAAGGGCTACAGAAGCACCAATATTGATGTTCTTTCCTTTAATGAAAAGGGAGAGCCCTCTGCAAGCAGAGGAACGAGAAAGGGAGTAAAGCAGCTTAAACCGATCGATGCTTTTAAAGAGAACATGGCTGTTACGATGTCCAACTCAGCCGGAATAAAAACTACCCAGTATGGCGAAGATGCTGTTAAGTACGGATCCGGAGACATGATCGTTACGGATATAAGTGACGGAAGCTGGATAAGTGTAAGCGGAGTGGATTTCGGAATAGACGGAACTGATTCTCTTACAGTATGTATAAGAGGAAAAAACGGCGGAAAAATACATGTGCGAGTAGAAAAACCTGACGGAGAAGAAGCGGGGGTTATTGATTTAAAAGGCATTACAAGTAAGTTTAAGGAAAAAACAGTAAAACTTGATAATAAGATAGTCGGAAAACATGACCTCTTCTTTGTATTCGAGGGAGAAGACTTTGAGATGCTTTCATGGAAGTTTAACTAAATAATAGATGATATCAGTAAACTTTGCCTGCCATTTTTAAAAGAGGAGTCGGATGCTTTTTAAGCGTCCGGCCCCTCTGATACATCGCCCATATCCTGATTGGATATTCCACCTGAAAACAGGGCCCTGTACTCGCCCGGAGTGCATCCCTTTTTCATCTTAAATGTTCTGTTAAAAGTAGGAATACTTGAAAATCCCGCCTGAAGAGCAATATCTGTAATTGAAAGATCGTCCCTTGTAAGAAGAACTTCTGTTGCCTTGATCCTTCTGTTTATCAGATAGTCATAGAAAGTGCAGTGCATGTATTCCTTAAATAGTCTTGAGAAGTGGAACTTGGAAAAACCGCTGAAAGAAGCCACATCCTCAAGGGTCAATTTGCTGGTATAGTTCTCATCAATGTAGTCGATAGCATTGTTTAATCTGTCAAAATACTCACGTCTCTTAACAGGTGAAGTCTCATTAAAGAGCTGCAACTTGTTTAAGTGATATCTTGAAAGAACGGTAAGTATCTGGAAAAGGTGCGAGTATATCGAGAATTCATAGAATTCTGTTTTCTGGAAATACTCAGTCCAAATTTGTGAAAACAAATCGTAAATCTCATTATATATAGGAGCATATTCATCAGGAGTAATGTGGATTGCATCCTTTAGCATGGAAATAAGTCCCGAATAGCCTCTCATAGATGAAAAGAAATCGATGTCAAAAAGGCAGATATATCTCTCTCCGGAGCTGGGTGCATGGAGATAGTGAGATTTTCTGGGCGGGATAAAAAGAATATCACCGGGCAGAACATGATGCCTCTCCGTATCAACATCCACATCATAGTAATTATTTATAGGTAGTATTATCTCAAGGGCGTTATGCCAATGTGTTGTGAAATCAATTGTTTCGATATTGTGCCAGATTCTGATAGAACTATCCTTGGGGAAAATATACTTTTCATTATTACCTTCAACGACACGTTCTCTGTAATCTGTATTTTGCTGATAATAATTTAATTTGAGATTGTCATTTAATTTAATCATGATTCCTCCGACACAATGCAAGCAAAATGCATTAAAATGCGTCTTTATCTAAGTAAAATGCATAACGAAAAATGTTTCGTGCAGTGCCATAATAACACAAATGAAAACAAAAAACTATCAGATTTTGCTATTTGAATAAATTGTGAACAGAAAAATTGTTAATGAAAATCGCGATTTTTAAAGAGTTTTGTAAAAAGTGCACAAAAAAGTGAGGTGCAATTTTTATACCAAATCGCAATATCTGAAAGGCTAATTGCAACAAATGGTAGGCGACGCAGCAATAAAGCCATTATACTAACCATTGTCAAAATCAATATGGATTAGCAAAATTTGGGAATTAAAAATTTGGGAGGATACACAATTTGTATCGAAGGGGAAAAACAGTTGGCTCTATTTTGGCGCTGGTAGCAGCATCAGTTCTTGCTTTGGAAGGCTGTGGAGCGCCTGTTCAGAACAATATTTCAGATAATAAAAAAGGTACAGAATCTTCCGCTAATGAGACTCCAAAAAATAGCGACACTGATGAAAACTCTGAAGAAAGTGATGCCGCGGAGGCGGGATCAGCAGAGTCTTTAGAAAAAGATGGAGAAGAGATGGGAGATAATAATGAGGTTCAGGAAATTCCCGCACTTCGTGACTGCGTAGAACAAAAAATGGGATGCAGGATCGGATGTGCGATAACCGGACAGGAACCATGGGATATACCTCTGTGGAACCTTGTGACCACACATTTTAATGCAGTGACACTTGGGAATGAGTTAAAACCGGATTCGCTTTTTGGATATAGCGTTGAGAAGTGTCCGGGAACCGACGAAGCAGAGCTTAACGGAGAAACGATCACGGTACCTGTGCTTGATTTCTCCAATCCGGAGAAGATACTTAATAAGCTTCTTAAATGGAATGAAGCAAATCCGGACAGGAAGATCGAAGTCAGAGGACATGTGCTTTTGTGGCATTCGCAGACACCTGAGTGGTTCTTCCATGAGGAATACGACAAGACAAAGCCTTATGTAACAAAAGAAGAAATGGATAAAAGGCTTGAGTGGTACATAAGAGAAGTTCTCACACACTTCACCGGCGATGAGAGCGAATACAAAGATCTGTTTTACGGATGGGATGTCGTAAACGAAGCGATTTCAGATGCGACAGGGTCTTTCAGAACGGATACGGAAAATCCAGATGAAGATCTTCTTTCAGACAGACATGGCAATAATTCAAGCTGGTGGCATGTATACCAGAGCGAAGAATTCATAATAAATGCTTTTAAATATGCAAACAAATATGCACCGGAAAATCTGGAGCTTTACTATAACGACTACAACGAATGCGTTCCTAAAAAGAGAGAAGGAATCATAAAGCTATTAAAGGAAATTAAAGATGCACAGGGTGCTCCCGGAGAGGGAACAAGGATAGATGCGATGGGAATGCAGGGACATTACAATGTGGCATCTCCTTCGGGGACAGAGGTTCAGGCATCTGCAGAAGCCTACGGCGAGGTAGTCGGAAATGTCCAGATAACAGAGTGGGATCTGAGTGCATCTGACGGATATGACGGAAGCGAAGAAGCCAAAGAAGAAGAGTACGAGAAACAAAGAAAGCAATACAATCTCATGTACTACGGATTGCAATCAGCTCAGAAATCAGGAAAAGTGAAGATCACGGGAATGACATTCTGGGGAACGGTTGATAAATATTCATGGCTTAACTTTAGAAGTAATGTCGGCGGCGGAAGCAAAAAAGATCAGAAACAATGCCCGCTTTTGTTTGATGATAAATATGAGCCAAAGCCCTGTTTCTGGGTGTTCGCAGATACTAATTAAAGATAAAGGAAAAGAGTAAGCATAACATGAGCAAAAAAATAAAAACCACATTAGTAGTTATAGCAGCCTTAGCAGTTGTCTCATGCATATTGGTATTTCTTTCAAGAACAGAAAAGAAAGACTTCCATGAAAAATATGAAGGCGTGGATCTTACTGCAGATGTTGCGGGAATGGAACGAGAGGGTAGTTATTCAGGATACCTCGCCGACCACAAAGATGCAAAGATGCAGACAAGTGATGTAGATGTAGATCTTTTCACTTACGAATCTGAGGGAACTGTAAGAGTTGAAAAGGGAGAAGCAAAAGACGGAAGCGATGCTCTTTTTACAGACACAGGATCCAAGGTAAGCTGGAACGTAAATGTTCCCGAGGAAGGAATGTACAGATTGTACATAGAATATAAGCTTCCCGAATCACGAGGAGTTCCTGCCGAAAGAACAGTTTACATCAACGATGAGCTTCCTTTTGAAGATGCAAGAAATATTTCATTCACAAGAATGTGGATGGATGATGGAGAACCTAAGGTAGATAACCAGGGTAATGAAATAAGACCAAGACAGGTTGAATATTTCGACTGGCAGAGTGCTTACTTTAGAGATGATATGGGATATATCGCCGAACCCTATATCTTCTATATGAATAAGGGCGATAACAAATTGACATTCGAAGCTGACAACGAACCGATGCTTCTGCAGAAGGTAGTTGTAAAGGGAATTGAGGAAAGACCTACATACGAACAGTATTTTGCAGAGTGCAATTCAAAGAATGATTCAGATGAAGCAAAAAGCTTCAAGGAAATTGTTCAGGGTGAGGATTCAACACTTAGATCAGAATCATCTCTTTATGCAAAGTATGACAGATCATCACCGACCACAATGCCGAACAGCGTAACAACAACCGTACTTAACTATGTTGGCGGTGAGAGCTGGAGAAGCTCAGGTCAGTGGATAGAATGGAACTTCGAAGTTCCTGCAGATGGTTTTTACAATATCTGCGTAAAAGGACGTCAGAACTACGCAAGAGGTTCGGTATCAAACAGAAGCGTATATATCGATGGCGAGATACCTTTTAAAGAACTTGAGGAAATATCATTTGACTACAACAATGACTGGGATAGCCTGACACTGGGAGATGATGAAAACAATCCCTACAACTTCTACCTCACAAAGGGTACTCATACATTAAGGCTTGAGGCAACACTTGGAGGCATGGGTGCAATCCTTGAAGAAATGGAGGATTCAACCTACAGACTTAACCAGATTTACAGAAGAATACTTGTTTACACAGGAGCAAGTCCTGATGTTTACCGTGATTATCATATAGATACAACATATCCTGAGATCATGGAAGCTATGGATCTCGAGGCAAAGCGTCTGTACAAGATAGTTGATGACATGGTTGCATACTCCGGACAGATGGCGGATAACATCGCAACAGCACAGACGATCGCTCAGCAGCTTGAGAGATTCTGTGAGAAGCCTCAGAAGATAACAACAGAGTTTACAACATTTAAGGACAACATTACCTCAATGGGTACTGCTTCCCTGAAAATGAGTGAGACAAAGCTCGATATTGATTATCTGGTTGTTTCAGGAACGCAGGCAAACTTTAAGAAAGATAAAGCAAACTTCTTCACCAAGGCAGCGCACGAAATCAAGTCATTCGTTGCATCATTCGTAGTTGACTATAACTCAGTAGGTGATGTCTATGAGGAAGGTAAGGATAGTGACGTAGTAAAGGTTTGGGTTTTAACAGGTCGTGATCAGGGAACAATACTTAAATCCATGGTCGATGATGACTTTACACCAAACTCAGGAGTAAAGGTCAACGTAGAAATTGTTGATCCGGGAGCACTTCTTAATGCGGTACTTGCAGGAAGAGGACCGAATGTAGTTCTTTCAGTCGGCGCAGATCAGCCTGTAAACTACGCACTGCGCGGTGCAGCAGAAGATATCACACAGTTTGAGGGATGGGAAGAAGTTATGTCCCACTACTCAGAAAGCTCATATGAGCAGTACAGACTAGATGATCACATCTACGGTATTCCTGAGACACAGACATTCAACGTAATGTTCTACAGAAAAGATGTCCTTGATGAGATGGAACTTGAGATACCGCAGACCTGGCAAGAACTTATAGAAATGCTTCCTACGATCCAGGGAAACAACTTATCGATCGGTATCCCTACCGCAGCAGGAAGTAGCGGTGCTACAGCAGCTTCAACTTCCATAATGTCAAATGTACCTGATCTTTCAATGTATTTCTCACTCCTGTATCAGTATGGCGGAGATATGTACAACGAAAACGGAACAAAGACAACAGTCAATACGGAAGCCGGTGTAAGAGCATTTGATGACTATGTAAGATACTTTAACGATTACAATATACCTACTATTTACGACTTTGTAAGCAGATTCCGTTCAGGAGAGATGCCAATAGGTGTAGCACCATATTCAACATATAACACACTTATGGTATCAGCGCCTGAAATAAGAGGTCTTTGGGACTTCACTCTAATACCTGGAACAGAGGTAACAAGAGACGGTAAGACATATATAGACAGATCTGATTTCATCACTGGTAATGCAACGATGATGATAAGCACAGAAGATGAGAGTCTGAAACAGGCTTCATGGGAATTCATGAAGTGGTGGGCTACTGCAGATACACAGATAAGATTCGGTAGAGAAATAGAAGCTCTTCTTGGATCTTCAGCAAGATATGCAACAGCCAACAGAGACGCATTTAAAAATCTTTCATGGAGTGCAGAAGACATAGAAGTACTTGATGACCAGTGGGATCAGACCGTAGGAATCAGAGAGGTTCCCGGCGGATACTTCACCGGAAGACACATTTCAAATGCAATACGTAAGGTACTCAATCAGAAGGTTGACTCACGTGAAACAATCATCGACTACTCGATCCTTATAGATGAAGAGATAGAGAAGAAGAGAAAAGAATTTGGAATGCCGGTGGAATAAGAAAAAAGACCGATTTTGGGAGAATAAACATGAAGGAATATCTGCATAAATATTTTGTACTGCGTAAGCACAATATAAATGTAGCCATGAAGAAGGCAAAAAACCGCAAGATGTGTTACCTCTTCCTGGCACCGTACGCAATCTTATTTACGATGTTTTATGTGTTTCCTGTAGTTGCTTCAATCTACTACAGCTTCACATATTACAACATACTCGAACCTCCTCGGTTCATAGGACTTCAGAATTATGTCAGTCTTGTACTTCAGGATGACATCTTTCTGATAGGTGTCAAGAATACACTTATGATAGCTCTCATAACAGGACCACTAGGATACATATTGTCATTCGTTTTTGCATGGCTCATCAGTGAACTTCCTAGATGGATCAGAAGTATTGCGGTAGTTGTTTTCTACGCACCATCAATCGCTGGTAACTGTTATGTTATCTTCTCAGTATTCTTCAGAGGAGATGCTTACGGATACGTAAATGCATTTTTGATGAATTTGGGAATCATCGATGCTCCTAAGCTTTGGTTCATCGATCCAAAATATATGCTTCCCATCTGTATGCTGGTTATCTTATGGATGAGTTTGGGAACAGGATTCCTTTCATTCGTAGCAGGTCTTCAGGGTGTAGATAAAGCACAGTTTGAAGCAGGATACATGGATGGAATCAAGAACAGATGGCAGGAGCTTTGGTACATAACTCTTCCGAACATGAAACCTATGCTTATGTTCGGTGCCGTAATGTCAATCACACAGTCCTTTGGTGTTGCGGATGTTACCATGGCACTTTGCGGATACCCAAGTACGGATTACGCAGCAAGAACAATAGTTACCCACTTGTTTGACTACGGTTTTTCAAGATTTGAAATGGGATATGCCTGCGCAATAGCAACAATATTGTTCTTAATGATGATTCTTTGTAATAAAGCAATTCAAAGTCTGTTAAGGAGAGTTGGAACCTGAGATGAAAGGGAAGATATTAAAGAAAAGAAAGCCAAACAGATCAATTGCAGGAGATATAGCACTTTATCTGTTCCTGCTTCTCGTAGCATTTGTTATGGCATTTCCAATTATATATGCTGTCAGCAGTGCATTAAAACCGCTTGATGAATTATTTAAGTTTCCGCCCAGAATATTTGCACAGCATCCCACACTGGACAACTTCTCTGATCTGTTTGTCACTATGGGAAAATCGTGGGTTACCTTTTCAAGATACCTGTTTAACACTGTGTTCATTACATTCTTCGGAACATTTGGACATCTGATCATTGCTTCCATGGGTGCATTCGTACTTGCCAAGTATGACTTCCCCGGAAACCAGACGTTCTTCAAAGTTGTTACGGTAGCCATGATGTTCACCGGTTGGGTAACACAGATTCCCAACTACCTGATCCTCAATAAACTTGGATGGATCGATACATACTGGTCAATCATCATTCCTGCATTTGCTTCACCTATGGGCCTTTTCCTTATGAAGCAGTTCATGGAAGGGCTTCCGACATCACTTATAGAAGCAGCCAAAATTGATGGTGCTAATGAATGGCTTGTATTTTCAAAGATCGTTATGCCCAATGTTAAGCCTGCTTGGATGACACTTATCATCTTCTCTGTACAGGCTCTGTGGAACAACAAGGCATCAACATATATCTACTCAGAAGAGAGAAAAACACTTGTATATGCCCTGCAGCAGATTCAGTCAGGTGGTATCGCAAGAACCGGTCAGGGTGCAGCAGTACTTGTTGTAGTAATGATCGTACCGATTATCATATTTGTATTATCTGAGAGCCAGATACTTGAAACAATGGCTAGTTCAGGTCTTAAAGACTGATGCGGAAAGGATGAATGGATGATGAGTAGAAAACTTGGAAAACTGATAAAATCCTCTGCCGCAATAGTGACCGCGCTTTTCACACTGGTATCGCCGATCACGGCTTATGCCACAAGCGATGGCGGATACACATACAATTACGATTACTGGGGAGATTATCAAAACAGCGCGGATTGTTACAACGTTTGCAAGGTGTTTACATCCTCTGAGCTGGGACTTGATGTAAAGCTTAAAAATCCTCAGGGTATGTTCTCCTTGGGAGATAGCATTTATATCTGCGACAGCGGAAACAACAGGATCATAGAACTTCACATTGCTTCTGAGGAATCACTTGAAGTTGTGAGAATCATAGACAGCTTCAACGGAGGAAGCGGAAACAATACCTTTAACAATCCAACAGATATTGCAATATCGGATGAGGGAAACATCTTCATTGCAGATCAGGGAAATGCGAGAATTCTTAAGCTCGACAAAGACCTTAACTACATTATGGAATTTGTAAAGCCCGATGATAATACTCTTGATCCCAAGCTTGTATTCCAGCCAAGTAAGCTAGCTGTTGATACGGCTGAGAGAGTTTACTGCATAGCAACCGGTATTAACAAAGGTCTTGTCAAATATGAAAATGACGGAGTATTTTCCGGATTCGTAGGAGCTACACCTGTTTCATTTGACTGGACAGATTATATATGGAAGAAACTGGCATCTCAGGAACAGAGAGCTAAGATGGAATCCTTTGTACCTACAGAGTATGAAAATATTTTCATGGACTACGAAGGTTTCATATATGCAACCAAAGCTCGTACCGTAGATCAGGCAAGAGCGGATGAGAACGCAGTAAGAAAGCTTAACCTTATGGGTAACGACATCCTGGTTTCAAACGGTGACTGGTCCGTAGGTGGTGATCTTTATCTTGGATCCGGTGGTGGTTATGAAGGTCCTTCAATTTTTACAGATATAACAGTTATGGAAAATGACATCTATGTATGCCTTGACCGTAACAGAGGAAGGCTTTTCGGATATGACGATCAGGGTCACATGGTATTCGCATTCGGCGGAAACGGTAACATGGATGGTTATTTCAGACAGCCTTCCGCAATAGAGCGTCACGGACATGAGTTATATGTTTTAGACAGTCTTGATTGTTCAATAACAGCTTTTGTTCCTACAGCATTCGGCGATCTGGTTTACCAGGCTATCGAAGAATTCGACAAAGGTAACTATGAGGCATCCGAAGCAGCATGGCAGGAAGTCATGAACCAGAACGGTAACTATGATCTTGCTTACATAGGAATAGGAAGAGCACTTCTTCGCCAGAAGAGATATAAAGAGGCGATGAACTACTTTGAACTTAAGTACGACACAGAGAACTATTCAAAAGCCTATAAACAGTACCGTAAAGAGTGGGTTGAGGATCACATCGTAATAATCGTAATCGTTATTCTACTGCTGTTCCTTGTACCGCTTTCAATCGGCAAGGTTAAGAAAATACGCCATGAGATTGATACTGCAGATATCTTCGTAGCTGGCAGAAATGGGTGACTAAATGATAGTAAGTACAACAAAAGAAAAATTCGACTGGGCAAAATATAAAGATTCGCTGAAATTTTCGCTATATTGCATCACTCATCCACTGGATGGATTTTGGGATCTGACACATGAGAAAAGAGGCACGATAGCTGCAGCGAACACAATACTGGCGCTTACGTTACTGATAAGAATAATGAAGCTTAGATATACAAGTTTCATATTTATGCAGGTTTACTGGGAAGACTTAAATATCTTCCTGTACCTTGCAAGTATTCTGTTTCCGCTAGCCTTATGGGTAGTAGGAAACTGGGGACTTACAACACTTTTCGATGGAAAAGGAAGACTTGATCAGGTGTACATGGCAACATGTTATGCACTTACACCTTATCCGCTTATACAGTTCCCGCTTATGGTGTTTAGTAATTTTGTAACCGTTGACGAGGCGGAATTCTACAGCGTAGTGAGTGCATTATCACTGTTCTGGGCAGCAATGCTTGTAATCGCTGCTATGGGGCAGATACATGAATACTCAGCAAAAAAGAACATTTTGTTTACGGTGGCTACACTGTTTGCAATGCTTGTAATGATATTCATTTTGATGATTTTCTTTAGCATGATTTCCCAGGGCGTCGCATACTTCATATCCCTGGCAAAAGAATTGATGTTCCGAATATAACAAGAGGTGACGAACTTGAAAACGAATGATAGAGCAAAAAAAATAGGGAAGGCACTACTTAGTCAGCTTCCTAAAATAATATTGGCACTTGTCATCCTTGCGGGTGTTCTACTGGTAATCAATTATAAAAATCCGGAAGAGAAAAAGGAAGCTATCGCACCATATGCTTATTCGGGTTCCGAGGAACAGACAGTCATAGAAAATGATGAGCTTAAGCTTGTGATGGATAACGCAACAACCGAGTTTTCTATAGAGGTTAAGGATTCCGGAAAAATCTGGTATTCAAACCCCCAGGATGCAAACGAAGATCCGGTTGCACTACAGGATGAAAAAGCTCTTCTCCAGTCTCCACTCGTAATGAGCTATGCAGTTACAACAGGTCTTGAAACAACCTACAACTCATTTGGATACAGTGCACAGAACGGAATATATGAGATTATTCCGGGAGAAAATGAAGTAAGAGTTAACTACTCCATGGGTACGGTAGCAAAGGAATTCACAATTCCTCCGGTACTTACCGAAGAAAACATGGATAAGTGGCTTGGAAACATGGATTCAAAGGATGCTGATCTTGTAAAGCAGTACTACAAGAAATACGACATCAACAAGTTAAAGCCCAAGGATAACAAGGACGAGCTTGTTGCAAACTATCCGGTTATAGAGGAAAGCGTAATCTACGTTTTAAGACAAAAGACTAAGGATAATACAAAGAAGCAGATTGAAGATCTCTTTGCGGCAGCAGGTTATACATATGATGATTACACAGCTGACAAGGCACTTGATATGTCAAGCAGCTCATCAGATAACCCGATCTTCAATGCAAGCGTTATCTACAGACTTGAAGGAAAAGATCTGGTAGTTGAGATTCCTTATGATTCGCTTTCATATGACAAGGAAACTCCTATTTATACAATTACACCTCTTCCGTATTTCGGAGCAGGCGGACCAAACGATCAGGGATTTATGTTTGTTCCTGAGGGCGGCGGAGCAACGATCAACTTCAATAACGGTAAGACAGCACAGAGCAGTTACTACGCAAATGTATACGGATGGGATATGTGCCTTTCAAGAGATGCGATAGTACATGATACAAGAGCTTACTATGGAGTGTACGGTATCTCAGAAGGTGAAGATTCATTTATCTGTATCCTTGAAAACGGCAGATCCTATGCAGCTGTACAGGCCGACATAGCAGGAAAAAACAACAGCTACAACTTTGTAAATGCTATTTACTCTGTAACACAGAGAGAAAAATATGATGTAGGTGATATCGCAAACAGTGATATTTACCAGTACCTTCCCAAGCTTCCCGATGAATCATTATCACAGAGGTATTCATTTATCGGTTCAGGAAGTTATGTAGATATGGCAAAGGATTATGGTTCATATCTGCAAAAAGAGTATGAGGGTTACATGGAACCCTTGACTGATGAGAGCACACCTGTTGCTGTCGAAATCGTAGGAGCAATTGATAAGGTTGAACAGATCCTTGGTGTGCCGGTTTCAAAACCTCTTAAGCTTACAAGCTACAATGAAGCAAGCGACATCATTAAAGAAATGAGCGCAGGCGGCATGAAAAATATGGACGTTAAGCTTACAGGTTGGTGCAACGGCGGTGTAAAGCAGAAGATTTTAAAGAAAGCTAAGACAATAGGAGCTCTCGGAAGTAAGAAAGATCTTCAGAATCTCGTAAATACCGGAAAAGAGTGTGATGCTCAGGTTTACTTAAACGGAATTACACAGTATGCATTTGAAAGCAATATTCTGGACGGTTTCTTCTCTTACAGAGATGCAGCCAAGTTTATCAGTAAGGAAAGAGCCGAGCTTTATGAATATAGCCATGTAACATATGCACAGAGAGAAAATGCTGATCACAACTACTTCTTATTACATACTGATCTTGCTTCAAAGATGGCAGGAAATCTTGTAAAGAGTGCAGACAAATACGGTGCAGGCGTTTCATTCCAGGATTTGGGAAAAGACCTATCTTCTGATTTTTATGAGAAGAAGACATATTCAAGACAGGCAGTTCTTAATAAACAGACTCAGCAGCTTAAGGAAATCGCAGATGCAGGTACACCTATCATGGTAAACATGGGTAATGATTATGCCGTACCTTTTGCGAACATGATCACAGGAATGGATCTTCGCGGAAGTGAATACACAATCCTTGATGAATGCGTACCTTTCTTCCAGCTTGCAGTACATGGAAGAACAAACTACACAGGAGCACCGATAAATATCTGCGGCAATCCTGAAAACGAGATTTTATACAGTGCTGAATATGGCGCTGGACTGAACTTTACGTTCATGGACGAGACATCATTTGCAACACAGAAGACATTGTATACAGATTACTACGGTGCAAACTTCGATGCTTGGAAAGACAAGATGCTTGCTATTTATACAAAATATAATGATGAACTCGGTCATACATTCAACCAGGAAATGGTTTGGCATGAGAACTTAACCGGTGATGTTTCCAGAACCGATTATGCAGACGGAACAAAGGTATATGTAAATTACGGATACAGCGATTATGTTGCAGACGGTAACATAACAGTTCCGGCAAGAGATTACGTGGTAAGTAGATGAGAAAGGGCTTTAGATTATGAGTAAACAAAAAAACAAACTTGCCGGACTTCAAAAGAGGAAGGCAATATCAGGATATTTGTTTATATCCCCGTTCATCTTTGGTTTTCTGGTATTCCTCGTAAAGCCTATGTTCGAATCTCTGTATATGAGTTTTTGTAACGTTGACCTTGCAGCAGGAACGGTAACCAAGACATTAAACGGTATTCAGAACTTCATATTTGCATTCAGAGTTGATCCTGAATACAACAGACTCTTGTTTGAGGAACTGTCACGAATGATGGTATACTCACTGGCCATCATAGTATTTTCATTCTTTGTGGCACTGATACTTAACCAGAAGTTTCACGGAAGAGCACTTGTAAGAGCGATTTTCTTCCTCCCTGTTATTCTTTCATCCGGTGTTATCATCGGACTTGAATCTAACAACCAGCTTATGGCTCAGCTTGCTCAGACTATTGAGCAGACAACTGAGGGAGTCAGTGTTACCGCAGCACTTGAGGAAGTTTTAAGAACAGCCGGTGTTGGTGTAAGAGCTTACGAGAAGGTCTTCGAAGTTATAGATAATATCTATGATGTAGCACTTGCTTCAGGTATTCAGATCATTATCTTCCTTTCAGGTCTGCAGACAATCTCATCAAGTATGTATGAGGCAGCAGATATTGAGGGATGTACAAAGTGGGAGAGCCTTTGGAAAATTACTTTTCCCATGATCAGTTCTTTGTTCCTGGTTAACTGGATTTATACAGTAGTTGACTTCTGTATGAGATCTGATAACGCAGTAATTGAGAAAATTCAGAAAGTAATGATTGAGCAGCAGCAGTACGGTAATGCATCGGCAATGTCATGGATCTATTTCATATTAGTACTTGCATTTGTCGGTATCACATCATTCTTTATCTCTAAGAGGGTTTACTACTATGACTAATACAGATACACAGACATATAAAAAACTGGGATTTTGGGAAAGAAATAGACTTTCCGGAGGATACCTTTTAAAGAAGGTTGTGGGTGAAAAGGCAGTAAGCATCATAAGATTTATTCTTCTTTTCGGAATGTGCTTTATGATCATTCAGCCCATATTAAATAAGATTTCTGTCAGCTTCATGACAGAGCAGGATTTGTATAACCCGATAGTTATTTCAATTCCGGAGCATTTTACAACAGCTAACTACAGACTTGCAGCGGAACTTATCAGCTTAAAGGAAGCAGTATTTAACTCACTTATCATATCTCTTACAATTGCAGCTCTTCAGATTGCAATGTGTACACTAGTAGGATATGGCTTTGCAAGATTTGAATTTCCTTTTAAGAAATTCTGGTTTGCATGTGTGCTCCTTGTTATCCTGATCCCGCCGCAAACAATTGCAAGTTCACTTCATCTGCACTTTAGATATTTCGATATACTTGGAATTTTCAAGTTAATAACCGGCGAGACGATAAACCTCCGTGGTTCCAAGCTTCCCTATTACCTTATGAGTGCAGGCTGTATGGGACTTAAAAACGGATTATACATTTACATGATCCGTCAGTACTTCAGAAATATTCCGGGAGATCTTGAAGAAGCTGCTTATGTTGATGGATGCGGAACACTTAAGACATTCATTACTATCATGCTTCCTCAGGCAAGACCTATCATCACTTCATGTTTCCTCTTTGCATTTGTATGGCAGTGGACAGACGGATTCTATTCCAGAATGTTCCTTGGAAACACTAAGCTTGTAAGTACAGGTCTTTCAAGAATCGTTGATAGCCTCGGTGCATATATCCAGCGTATAAACGGAGTAAAGACAACAATTTCCGTAGCTTATTCAAACTGTATTCTTGCTACAGGTACACTCATAATAATCGTACCTCTTATCATAATTTACCTGTTTGCACAGCGTGAATTCGTAGAGAGTATCAGTAGTACAGGTATCAAGATGTAATATTATTTTTGATCAACTACCGTAATCTTGCGCCTGCAATTACAAGCAGGCGAAGAATATAAAGGTTCCTATGAGTAGGAGTAAAAAAGGAGGATTAGAGTATGAAAAGATCTCTAACAACAAAGACAACAGCCGTTATCACAACGGCAGCTATGCTCATGAGCATGGCAGCTTGCAGTGGCTCATCATCTGACGCACCTGCAGAAGCAGATTCTACTGAGGCAGCTTCAACAGAAGAGACTGCTGAAGAGACAACAGAAGAAGCAGCTGAAGAGACAGACGATGCTGAAGCTGCAGAGGAGACAGAGGAAGCTGAAGATACAGCAGAATCTGATTACGATCCTTATCAGGTTATCACAGATGAAAACGGTGATCCCATCGACCTTGGTGGCATGGACATCATCATTCGTGACTGGTGGTCAGGCGATCCGGCAGAACCTCAGAACGATTATGAGGAAGCTCTTCAGGAGTACAGAGATTGGATCCAGGAGACATACAACTTCACAATCAAGCAGCAGGCTATTTCTGATTGGGGTTCAACACCTACAGATTTCGTAGACTATGCTACAACAGGTGGCGATGAGAACTACCTCTTCACACTTCGTGATGATCCGGCTATCACATCTGCTATGGCTAACGGCCTTATGTATGACCTTTCAACACTTGACTGCCTTGATTTCTCACAGGATAAGTTCCAGAGAAACAAGCTTCATGAGCAGTACTCTGATGGCGACAAGATTTACGCTATGTTCGCTGGCTATTCAGAAGCTCGTACAGGTGTATACTTCAACAAGAGACTTCTTACAGATGCAGGTATCGATCCTGAATCAATCTATGATATGCAGGCAGACGGAACATGGACATGGGATGCTTTCGAAGAGCTCCTTTCCAAGGTTCAGAGAGATACAGATAACGATGGTGTTATCGATGTTTACGGTCTTACACTTAATGAAGGTGTTATGACAACAGAAGCTGTATTTGCTAACAACGGTTCATTCATTGACAAGGATGATAACGGATTTGTATACAACCTTGAGTCTCCTGAGACACTTGAAGCACTTGAGTGGTGCGTAAAGATCTATGACAACTATGATATGCCCGATCCTGAAGGCGCTGAGTGGGATTACTACAAAGAAGCATTCATCAACGGACAGGCTGCATTCCTTGTAGAAGATGAGTATGCAGGATGCCCCGGCAACTTCCTTGAAGATATGCCTGATGAACTCGGCTTCGTAATGTTCCCTAAGGGACCTAAGGCTACTGACTATATCAACGTATGGACAAACAACCCGGTTTCAATCCCTGCTTGCTATGATGCAGATAAGGCTTGGAAGCTTGCATTTGCTTGGAACCTTTACACAAATGCTCCTTCAGCTGAGTATCTTGACTACAACGGATATCTTTCAACAGCAAGAAACGGTATCTTTGATAGCAGAGCTGTAGATGAAACAATCACAATGATGACTGAAAAGGGAACAATCGCATACCATGGTATGGTTCCTAACCTTAACCTTGGTTCTGATTTTGTATGGAATATTGCTCCCGGCGCAGTTGTATCTGAGCAGGTTGAAGCTATCCGTGATACATGGAAGGCTTATGTAGATGACGCTAATAATAAATAATTAGAGTTACTTTTAGCACCTTCTCTTATTAGTAAGGGAAGGTGCTTTTTAGTATCAATAGGAGAAAAAACCTGTTATAGGTGGAGAAACAGCATGAAAACTATGGAGAGAAAGGGGCCGAAAGCTCCAAAGGATCCCGAAAAGAAGCGCCCTTATTTTTTTGTGATGCAGTCAAAGGGCATATATGGATCGCCTCAGCCTGATGGGAGAGGTATCCAGTTTATTTATGCAAATGATGGAAGAGTGATAGATGCCGCAAGACTTGCGGGTAATCTGTCAAATGAGGAAATGCTTGATAATCTTAGATCCACAGAAGGATTTAGGAAAATGGTACACAGTATAGGTGTAAGTGTGTCTTCTAAAAACAGTGAAGATGTACGTTTTGTTATGCAAATGTATCCCGGAAACCCCGGAGAAGAGTCAACGGAAATCTCAGAGACATTTGCAGCTGATGGTATGGAACGGATAATAGTTCTCTCAGAGGTGGACTGGAAAAAAACTGACAAGGAGATAGGTCAGTTCCGCTTTGAATTTGCAAAAAGCGGAGTACAGGGAACTGCCGATGTGAGATTTTATTTAAATGATGGATTCGAAGCACCGGAGCAAGCTGCCGAATTTGCGGTGGATTTTGAATCAGATAAATATAAAAAAATGATAGGAAGAAGCCTTATGCAGGCAGGAAACACCAAAAGGCTTGAGAAACTTCTTGAAAAAGCAGCACTTGGTGAAGATGTAACCCTTGGATTTATAGGAGGCTCAATCACTCAGGGTGCAGGTGCGGTTCCTATTCATGAAAAATGTTATCCGAGAATTTTTGCCGATGCTTTTAAGAAAAAGTTTGCCAAGGATGGAAATGTGGATCTGGTGAAGGCCGGAGTTGGCGGAACACCTTCAGAGCTTGGAATGATCAGATTTGACAGAGATGTCCTTAGAGACGGTCAAAAGAAGCCTGATCTTATAGTCATAGAATTCGCAGTTAATGATGAAGGTGATGAAACTAAAGGAGTTTGCTATGAAAGTCTTGTAAGAAAGGCTTTGGCGCTTCCATGGAAGCCGGCAGTTGTACTTTTGTTTGCGGTATTTTCACATGATTGGAATCTGCAGGATAGATTATCACCGGTGGGAAGGAGATATGATCTTCCTATGGTCAGCATTTTAGATGCGGTTTCACCTCAGTTTTCACTTCTTCCGGAAGATGGAAGGGTTATGTCTAAAAACCAGTTCTTCTATGATCAGTATCACCCAAGTAATCTGGGACATCAGGTTATGTGCGATGGACTGATAAATCTTCTTGATGAAGTAAATGAAGGAAAATACAAGGGGAACGATGAATATGAATTATCATCGATAGAACCGGTAATAGGAGCAGACTTTGAAAACGTTAAGCTCATTGACAGGAAGGAACTTCCCTTGCTGAAAGCAACCTTCGGAATTACGGAAGTAAATCCGGGTTCCTTTGGAGAGGTGGATAAAGATCTTCAGAAGGTTGAAATGGATTCGGAAATAGAGCCTGTTCCGGAGTTTCCTTATAACTGGTGTCATGTAAATGGCGCAGGCAACGAACCCTTCAGGATGCATATAACCTGTAAAAAGCTCCTTGTTGTATTCAAGGATTCAGGTCTTCCGGATCACGGAACAGCAGTTGTTAGTGTTGACGGAATAAAAGTGATGGAGCTGGATCCGCTAAAGGTTGGCTGGACCCATTGTGATCCGATAATCATATTTAATAATGAAGAATCGGCAGGGCATGATATAGAAATAAAAATGATTGAAGGTCACGAAGACAAGAAATTTACTATTCTTGGATTTGGAGTAGTTAAATAAAAACCAAAAGACGGCGCATGGGCAACCTGCGTCGTTTTTTGTAAATATGTACATATACAACTTTGCAAAGTTGTATAAAATGACAAGACAATTTGGATTGACTGAAAAGAACTCCAAGGATATGATAATAAGGCGAGGTCAGAGAATTTAATTAGCATATTCGATATAAATACAACTTCACAAAATAAGTACAAGTTGAGAAAGAGGAGACAACTTTTTGTCAAAATATCAGGAAATCATTGATTGGATTCAGGAGCAGGTTGGAAGCGGTAAGCTTGGACCCGGTGACAAGATTCCTTCAGAGAATGAGTTATGTGAACAATTTAATATGAGCAGACAGACTGTCAGACATGCCATAGGTATTTTGACAACCGAAGGAATCCTTACGGCTGAGCGCGGAAGCGGAACCTATGTCACCGATGAGAGAGCCGGAACCCATGAGAGAAACAGGATTGCTGTTGTGACAACTTATGTGGACAGTTATATTTTTCCCAAGATGATTCAGGGCATAGAGTCAAAACTGCGAGAGCTTGGATATTCCATGCAGATATTTTTTACTAACAACTCTCCTGTAAGGGAGAGGGAAATTTTACAGGATATTATAGATAAGGATGAGGTAGCGGGGATTCTTTTAGAGCCTACAAGAAGTGCGCTTCCGACTCCCAATGCGGATTTGTTTGTGAAAATATCCGAGATGAAAATACCAGTACTTTTCATAAACAGTTATTATCCGGGACTGCCTCAGTATGTGGGAGGGACAGAACCGATTCCCCACGTATCCATGAATGATGAGAAGTGTGCCTACAAAGCAGTTAAGTTTCTTATTCAGAACGGACACACGAATATAGGCTGTATTTTGAAGCTGGATGACAGACAGGGACTTGACAGATTCAGCGGTTTTCAGAAGGCAATGATTAACAGCCGTCTTACAGTCAGGGAAGAAAATACGGTATGGATTGATACAAGAGATCTTACTGATACGGAGCTTATCAGGGAAAAGATTATTAAGAGATTTTCGGAATGTACAGCAGTTTTTTGTTATAACGATCAGGTTGCATCTATGGTCATTAATATGCTTCAGGATGAAAACATAAGTGTTCCGAAAGATGTGTCAATAATTAGTATGGATGATTCAGATCTTGCACAGATGGGTAAGATTCAAATAGATTCTATTCCGCATCCCAAGGAAAGACTTGGAGAGAGGGCAGCAGAGAATTTAATAAGACTTATACACCATCCTAATTTTCATGCAAGTTATGAATTTGAGGAACATATCAATGTAAAGGGATCTGTCAGAAATCTGGCTGAAAAAAAGGAGGAAAAATGAAAGGAACAAGAAATTACAAGTTTTGGTTTGCAACAGGATCACAGGATTTATATGGAGATGACTGCTTAAGGAAAGTTGCCGAGCACTCACAGAAAATAGTTGAAGCTTTGAACGGTACAGGAAAGCTTCCTTTTGAAATCGTGCTTAAGCCGACTCTTATCGACCAGGCTTCTATAAGAAAGACATTTAATGATGCAAATAATGATCCGGAATGTGCCGGTGTAATTACATGGATGCATACTTTTTCACCTGCAAAGATGTGGATAATCGGACTTCAGGAGTACAAAAAGCCGCTTTGCCATCTGCATACACAGTTTAATGAAGAGATTCCCTATGACACAATAGATATGGATTTCATGAATGAAAACCAGTCAGCTCATGGTGACAGAGAGTATGGACATATCGTAAGCCGTATGGGTATTGAGAGAAAAATAATAGTTGGACACTGGTCTGACCCTAAGGTAGTAGATGACATTGCAGGCTGGATGAGAACAGCAATAGGCCTTATGGAGTCATCCCATATAAGGGTGTGCAGAATCGGCGATAATATGAACAATGTAGCCGTTACAGAAGGCGACAAGGTTGAGGCTCAGATTAAATTCGGTTGGGAAATCGATCACTATAATGTAAATGATGTTGTAGAAGTTGTTAATGCTGTATCAGAAGGGGATGTAAATGCTCTTACAGATGAGTATTACAACAAATATGAGATTCTCCTTGAGGGAAGGGACCCTGAAGAATTCAGAAGACATGTCGCTGAGCAGGCAAGAATTGAGATTGGTCTGGAAAAATTCCTTGTAGATGGCGACTATCATGCAATTGTAGATCACTTTGGTATGCTCGGCGGACTTAAGCAGCTACCGGGTCTTGCTATTCAGAGACTTATGGAGAAAGGCTACGGCTTTGGTGCTGAGGGTGACTGGAAGACAGCAGCTCTTGTAAGGCTTATGAAAATTATGACAACCGGAATCAAGGATGCAAAGGGTACATCTTTCCTTGAAGACTACACCTACAATCTTGTTCCCGGGAAGGAAGGAATTCTGGAAGCTCATATGTTAGAGGTCTGCCCTACAATAGCAGAGGGACCTGTCTCAATTAAGGTTCAGCCTCTTTCAATGGGAAACAGGGAAGATCCCGCACGTCTTGTATTTACAAGTAAGACAGGTACAGGTGTTGCCTGCTCACTTGTTGATTTGGGAAATAGATTCAGACTTATTATAAATGTTGTAGACTGCAAGAAGGTGGAAAAACCTATGCCAAAACTTCCTGTTGCGACAGCATTCTGGACACCTCAGCCTGATCTTAAAACCGGGGCAGCGGCATGGATACTTGCAGGTGGCGCACATCATACAGCATTTTCCTATGACCTTACTGCAGAGCAGATGGTTGATTGGGCTGATGCGATGGGAATTGAAAGCATAGTAATCGATAACGATACTACACTTAGAGGACTTAAAAATGAACTTCGCTGGAATAGCGTTGTATACAGATAATACGGAAAGGATTTATTATGGCAGATATTAAACAGGCAATAATTGATGGAAAAACATTACTTGGAATCGAATTTGGTTCAACAAG
>Ga0310691_10002790_pt1 | contig 22225 bp, 19 predicted proteins | sample 176DNAGHGlowgp2_FD_203887 | JGI IMG/M metagenome (GOLD analysis project Ga0310691, IMG submission 203887) | Sheep rumen microbial communities from Palmerston North, Manawatu-Wanganui, New Zealand - 1766 DNA GHGlow gp2 (v2) (version 2) | ecosystem: Host-associated > Mammals > Digestive system >...
AACCGTACCTGGAAGCCCAATGTGAAGCGCGTCAAGGCCATCGTCGACGGCTCTCCCAAGCACGTCTACGTCTGCACCCGCTGCCTGCGCAGCGGCAAGGTCGCCCGCGCTGTGTAATTGAAACAAATTACCCGAAATGAGCCTGTCCCAAAAGGGACGGGCTCTTTTCGGTTTTACGGGTAAAGAGGTTTTATACGCAAAAAGACTCACGGGAAACGCCCGTGAGTCTTTTTGTGTTACGCTGCACTGTCGTTGAATTCGCAGACATAGCCGATGATGCCCTCAAACATATTCGGGTAGTCGGCATAGGGGTCGTCCCGGTTGTCGTTGTAGACCCACTCGCCGTTATTTTTCCAGAGCATGATAAAGTCCTCGGACACCTGGTCGTTACGGTCAATGTAGGTGGGTTCGCCGCGGGCCCACTTGACATAGCCCTCGGTGAGGTCCCGTCCGTCCTCCCACTTTTCCACGCCGCCGACACGGTGTGCGCCGACCCAGACATAGATCAGTCCCTGCTCATCGGCAAGGCGCGTGACCTCGTCGAACTCCTCCTCGTCGTTGATGATCACAAGGTGTCCGCCGAGTCTTTCGCAGGCGGCCTGGGCCTTTGTCCAGCTCACGTTGTCCTTGATGACCTGATAGCCGTGCTCGGGCGTGACGATTTCAGGCTCCGGCAGGATGCCGATATCCATGGTCACGCTGGGGCCGGGCGTTGTGGTATTGAAATCCTCCAGGCGGATCTGCTCCGGCGTGGGCATGGGTGTTGCCGCAAAGGGATCATTCGCCGCTGTCGCGGGTGCCATAGTCTGGAGCATCGGGTCTGGCCGTCTGCTCTCCCGCTCATAATCCCTGAGCATGGCGTTCATGATGATCGCCACCATAACCAAAACCGCACACAGCACCAGAATCACGGCCAGCGGTCTTCTTCTGCGCTTTTTCACCTCTTCTGCAATCTTCCTTTCTCTGTCTGTTTTGAGCTTATACTGTACCGCAGGCGAGGTACGGGCCGCGTTCTGGGAGATGGTCACCGGCCGCAGCACTTCATCGCTGCTGCCGAGCTTCGGTACAGCGGGGCTGGAGGTATCCTTCATCTTTTTTGCCAGCATGTCCGCCTGCTTGTTGGAAATGACTTCCTTCTGGCTGGATTTCGGCGTGGGCTTATAGACCTTGACACCGTCCTCCGGCTCCTCGGTCGGAAAATCGTCCGCCTTTTCGATGGCCGCGTCCTCGTCCTTTTCGATGATGCCGACCATCATGCGCTCGACATCGTTGAGGTCGTTGTCACTCTTTTTGAAGATTGCCTCCGAGCTGGGCACGCCGCCAAGATAGAGCTTTTTCAGGCAGCTGTCCACCACCACGCGCAGCTCCTCGAGCGTCTGATAGCGCTCGGCGGGCTTAAAGCGCAGGGATTTTTCGATAATGGCGCCGAGACGCCTTCCGGCGTTCTTCGGGGCCTGGGGGTTGCCGCCGCCCATGCGGCGAAGCTGGGGATCCTTGCACTCCCCCTCCAGCGGGAGCTTGCCGCCGCTCACGGCGTAGAACATCAGAAGGCCCACGGAATACACGTCCGACGCGGCGGAGAGCTGTCCGTTCCAATACTGCTCCGGCGCGATAAAGTCCAGCTCCTGCCCCTCCCAGGGTCCTTTCCCCGCGGGGCCGATGGCGATTTCGCCCTGCTCGCCGAGACAGATATTCTGGGGATAGATGCCGCCCCTGCGCCCCCTGGATCCGACCTCCGCCACCACGGTGCGGCAAAGATCCGAGATGAAGGCGCAAAGCTCCTGCTTATCCATCTCCGTGAGCTTTTTTCCCAATGCTTTTTCCGGTTCAAATGAAGGGCCTGCCATGCTGTTCCTCCTGTTGCATACCGTGCTTGCTGTGAATTACGTTACCGATATCGTAGCACAGGAAAAGAATTATGTCAACGTAAAAACCGCGTGAACCCTCATTTTTCCATGGAATCCGACAGTTTCTCGATCTCTTTGGCAAAGCGTACCAGATCCTTGTTGGGGTGTCCCTCCATGTGCCTGCACACGCGCAGAAGGCGCTCCGCCGCGGCGAGCAGATCCATAAAGAGGCGGGCTGCCTTGGTGCTCGGCTCGCGCTTGACCTCGATGGGTCTGGCCTCGGCAACGTACTCAAACTCGCCGCGCAGAAGGTCAAAGCGCGTCCCGCTGTATGGGGCGAAGGCGTGGTAGCCCAGCTCCTTGTTGAGGCAGGCGGTGAAGCTCTCGGCAGCGTCGGGGTCGCCGTGGTTGACGAAAATCAGTTCCGGCTTTTTCTCAAAGCCCTTGAGCCAGGTGATCAGGCCCATCTTGTCCGCATGGCCGCTCACGCCGGGCAGCACGTCGATCTGTGCGTTGACGCTGATTTCCTCGTTAAAGAGCTTGACCTTTTTGATCCCGTCCACCAGAATGCGGCCAAGAGTCCCTTCCGCCTGATAGCCCACGAAGAGGATGCGGCACTCGGGCCGCCAGAGATTATGCTTGAGATGATGGCGGATGCGGCCAGCGTCGCACATGCCGCTGGTGGAGAGGATGACCTTGGGCGTGCGGTCCTCGTTGATGGCCACGGACTCAGCCTGTGAGACCGCCACCTCCAGCCCCGGGAAGAAGATGGGGTTTACACCGGAGCGGATCATGGCCTGCATCTCGTCATCCAGAAACTGCGTATCGCACTGGAGGAAGATGCTGGTGGCCTCCACCGCGAGGGGGCTGTCCACATAGACGGGGAAATTTCCGTGCCCGGTGACAAGGCCGCGCTCCTTGACCTCGCGCAGGAAGTAGAGCATTTCCTGGGTGCGGCCCACGGCAAAGCACGGGATGACCACGTTGCCGCCCCGGTCAAAGGTCTCCTGGATGCGCGCGGCGAGCGCCGCCACATAATCCGTCCGCTCATGCGCGTGAAGCCTGTCGCCGTAGGTGGATTCGATGACCAGATACTGTGCGTCCCGCACAAACTGGGGATCGCGCAGGATGGGCTGGTCGCTGTTGCCCACGTCACCGGAGAAGCAGATCTTGCGCTGCTCCCCGTTTTCCCTCAGCCAAACCTCGATGGCGGCGGAGCCCAGCAGGTGCCCCACGTCGGTCAGGCGGATGGAGACGCAGTCGTTGACCTGAATGACCGTATCATAGGCGCAAGGGATCATTCTGGTCATGATTCCCTCCACATCGTCCAGATCGTACAGGGGCGTGACCACCTCCGCGCCGGCGCGCTGGGCCTTGCGGGTTTTCCACGCGGCCTCCTGCATCTGGATGTTTGCCGAGTCGCGCAGCATGATGCCGCAAAGCTGCACGGTGGCGGCGCTGGTATAGACTGAGCCTCGAAAGCCCTGCTTCCACAGCAGGGGCAGCAGGCCCGCGTGGTCGATGTGGGCATGGGTCAGCAAGACGAAATCCAGCTCCCCGGGGCTTACGGGCAGCGGCTCGTTCACGAACAGATCCTTCCCCTGCTCCATGCCGTAGTCTACAAGCCCGCGCTTGTCGCCCACTTCGATATAGGTGCAGCTGCCGGTAACCTCATGCGCTGCGCCGAGAAAGGTGATTTTCATACAGGGCACCTCCGTTGCGTTCCTTTATTTACAGCCACTCCACCGCGCCGCTGCGGATATCGTAGACCGCGCCGCGGATGTCGAGATCGGCAGAGGGGATTTCCAGGTGATCGACAAAGGCCTTATGGATCGTGTCCACCGCATGGCGTACATTCAGGCGGCAGGCGTTGTCGGGGTCGCGCTCCTCTCCCGCGGCGAGCAGGATCTCATCCGTGATGTACTGGATGTAGCCCTCTCCCCCGCCGGAGAGCGCCGCGCTCACCGCGCCGCAGCCGGTGTGTCCCAGCACCAGGATCAGCGGGCAGTGCAGGTGTGCCGCGGCATATTCGATACTCCCAAGCTGGTGCCGGTCCAGGACGTTGCCCGCGACACGGATGACGAACAGATCCCCGATGCCCGCAGAGAAGATCGCCTCCGGGATCACGCGCGAATCCGAGCAGGCAATGACAATGGCCTTGGGGTGCTGGCCGTGCTCCGCCGTTTCCTCCCTGGCGGCGGCGGAAACGTCGCCCGTAAACTCGCCGTTCAGATAGCTGCGGTTGCCCGCGCGAAGGCGTTCGATCAGGTGGATGTGTTCCATGCTGTTTTCTCCTTGCTTGTGAAAAATCGCAGAATACTCTTGCGTTTATTATAGCAGTTTTGGTGAAAAAGGAAAGAGCTTTTCTTCCCGACTGTTTTTTAAATTTCCAGTACCAAAACGTCGGTTCTTGTGTTAAAATATAGATTGTAGTTTTTTACGCACTTAGTGCGCAACGGGAGGGGTTTGGTCGGAATGAAGCAGAACAGGATTCGTATTCTCGCCTGGCTGATGTGCCTGGCGCTCATCCTTGGTGTAGCTGCGCCGGCTTTTGCAGAGGAAATACAGATCAGGGCGGTATCGCCGGACGAATCGGCTTCCCTCGGAACCGCAGCCCCAGCCGGGGAAACGTCCGCGGCATCGGCGGGTGTACCGCGCGACAGTATTCTTGACAGCGCCGTCCTCAATGAAATGGTTCAGGATTATCTCAACAAAAAGAATATCCCTGCCGACCGTGTGGGCATTGGCTACTGCTATACGGCCACGGGGGATGAGTGGTTCCACAATCCCGACACCTGGTTTTATCCCGGCAGTATGTACAAGGTGCCGCTGATGATGATTCTGGCCGAGCATATCCATGACGGGCAGGTTGACAAAGGCACGCAGATCGGCGGACAGAATCTGGACACGGTGTTCCAATATATTCTTGTCAACTCGAACAACGACTACGCACACATGGTGCGTAAATTCCTGGCGGACGGCCAGGGCGGCGACGAGATCTGGCGCGAGGAGGCCAAGCAGTACGCGCGCCTTGACAGCTATGACGAGCGCTATATGCTTTACTGCTATTTCTCTCCCCGCTATATCACCCAGGTGATGGAGACGCTGTACAAGACGCCCGAGAAGTTTCCCGGCGTGATCGAAAATCTTCTCAAGGCGGAGCAGTCCCATTATTTCCGTCTGCCCGACGAAATGCGGCAATATGATGTGGCGCAGAAATACGGCAGCTATATTGATAATGAGAACAGCAACTGGAACCACACCACGGGCATCATCTATACCGACAATCCCTTCATTCTGACGGTCATGACCAAAAATGTCGGCGGTTACGAGTCTGTGATCGGGGATCTCGCGGTTCTGTTCAGGGATTACACCCTGGGCGTGGATCAGCAGCTTGCCGTTTACAAACAGGAGCAGGACGCGCGGGAGGCCGAGCGCCGCGAAGCCGCGCAGGCAGCGCAGGCTGCCGAAGCGCAAGCCGTACAGCCGCAGCAGTCTGCGGCATCTGCCGTGCCGACACCAAGGCCCGTGACCCAGGCCCCGCAAAGAGAGGCCGAACGTCGTGCCCATGCCCTGGAGCTGTCCGACCGCGCGCGGCGCACGGGTATCATCGTGCTGGAGATCCTCCTGGTAGCATCGATTGTCGGCGGGATCGCGGCGGTCATCATCGTCAAAGAAAAGGAGCGCAAGCGTTATGAGTCCTACCGCCGCCGCTTTGAGGCGGAAATGCGGCAGGAGGCACTGGAGCGCGAGCGCGCCATGCGTGCGCAGCAGCAGCCGCGTGAACGCGCACCGCGCCCCGCCACGGCACCTGTACAGCCTGCGCGCCGCAGCACCCCCGCGCCCGTGCAGCAGGCAACGCGCGCGCCGGTAAAGCCGCGCCAGCCGGAGCAGGCGCCCAATTTTGATGAAACACTCTGGGAAGAGGACGACGAAGACGAATGAAACGCCTGATTTGTTTTCTCCTGGCCCTGTGCATGATCTTCACTCTCTGCGCCTGCGGGAACCGTTACCGCTATGGCATCAACATTGTGCAGGTGCTGGTTCCGCAGGATTACGCCCTTGCCTTCCGCAACAATGATCCCCTCTACTTTTACGTGACGGCGGCGCTGAGCGTGCTTGCCGCCGAAGGGCGGGTGGATCAGCTGTCGACCAAATGGCTGGGCAAGCCTGCGCTCAACTATGCCAAGCAGGCGGACGCGTTGGAGCTGCTTGTCCCGCCCGAGCCGCAGGATCTGATCATCGGGCTGGACGTGAATGCTTTCCCCTTTTCCTATCTCTCCAACGGAGAGTACTGGGGACTCGACGTGGAGCTGGCCATGGCTGTGTGCGAAAAGCTGGGCTGGACACTGAAAATGCAGCCCATCGAGAAGGAGAACGTGTATGTGGAGCTCTCCTCCGGCAATATTGACGTGGCCTGGGGCGGCATCGCCCTGGACACGAAGGAGGCGGCCTCCGGCAAATACACCCAGTATGGGCCATATATCCACAATGATATTGTGATCGCCACGCGAAACGGCTCCGCCGTGTGGAACAAGATGCGCCTGAGTGGGCGGAAAATGTGCATGCCCTCCACGCCGGAGGCGCGCGCAGCCCTCGATGTAGATGCGCGGCTCATCAAACGCCTGGGTCAGATCACAAGGCTCGCCGGCGGCACGACGGAATGCTTTGAGTATCTTTACGCAGGCAAGTGCGACGTGGTGATCACCGACAGCACCGCCGTGGATTATTTCAATTGTCATTGATATTAAGAAAAGCTAAGTTGCGATCGTGCGAAAAAGGTGTATAATAGTTTTACTATTATATGGAGGTTTCATCAATGTCTGATCAGAAGATTCCCCTTTCGGACGCAGAAGTCAGAAATGTTTCCGGCGGCTCCGCCATGTGGGAGCGAAGCGCCAGGGGCAGCTTTACTATGGCCGGGGACCATGTCGTCTACACCGCCGCCGAGGGTGACGAGCTTTCGGCTGTGGCAGCCCGCTACGGTGTCACGGTCGGCCAGATCCAATCCTGGAACAGCACCGCCGCCGATGAATTAAGCTCCGGTGAGCGCCTTGTGATTTACCCCAACACGATCCGTTGAAAAAGTACGCGGCAACTTCGCAGAATCTGCGAGGTTGCCGCGTACTTTTCTTGAATGGAGCGCTGATCAAGAAGGTCCCTGCCAAACAACGCGGCAGGGGCCTTCATGCTAAAGGCAACTACATTCAGTTCTGTGAAGAGAAAAAACACAGACTCCGCTTTCGCGGAGCCTGTGCCTTGAAACTCAATTGTCAGGATTGAGTTTTTAGTTCAGTTGCGTATGATTAGGGAACCAGGATAGCAGCGGGCAGAGCCATCTTGTTGGGATAGTTGTCCAGATCCATCAGAGCGTAGGGGCTAAACACGTCGCACTGATCGGCGTAGCCGTTCGGGAGCAGATCGTGGAAGTGGTACTGGCTCAGGATAGCAGAGCCGTCTTCCCAATCAGCCATCTCATCCCACAGATCGTCGAACTTGTCCTCGAGATCGTCATAAACCTTTGCGGAGTAGAGCTGGTAAACCATGCTCTGGATGAGGGAAGCGCCGTCCTTGCTGTTGAAGGCGTCATTCACAGCAGCGGCAAAGGTGTTGGCGTAAGCGATGGGATCATACTTGTACTCGCGAGTCAGCGTGACAGTACCCTTGTCGAGCTTCTGCCACTTCACGCGGGTGAGGTCGTCCAAATCAGCGTCGGTGACATTGGGGGTATCAGTGGTGGAGGCGGTGGCGCGGGTGCCAGCGGAGCTGACAGCTTTATACCAGGTGCCGCTGTGGCCAAGAGCGTAGATGGTGCCCTCTTTGTCAACATAGATGGGATCGCCATACTTGTTGGTGAACTTGCCGGTGTAGGTCAGAGAACCGATGGTGCCGTCGCTCAGAGTGGTCTTCCAGCTCTGGGAAGCGGTCTCGAACTTGTCGCTGTGATCCTCAAGGTAGCTGACGATGGAGCTGCCGATGTAGTCTCTGAGAACGGTCTTGGTGTTGTCCTTGAGCTTGCCGCCAGGGATGCCTCTGAATTCGTCAACGCCAGAGAAGAGGTCAGAAGCGATGCTGCCGATCACGGAATCCATGGACTTGATGGTGCCGAAAACAGCATTGTCAGCGGCCAGAGCGCCGTACATGTACTCAATGTTTTCCTTGGCGTTCTTGATCGCCTTGTTGTTGGCGGCGGTGCGGGGGGTGTCGGTGAGCAAGCCGGTGTCGAAGTCGGGGTGAGCGCTGACGGTAGCCTTGTCTGCGAAAGCGTTCGTGGACAGAACGGACACGAACATCATCACGCAAAGAACCAGTGCAAGCAGTTTCTTCATTGGGATATGTCCTCCTTAAAATATGTCACCAGGGGTTTTCCCTGTGTGCAGGCACAGTATAACGCTTCATTACGTATTTGTCAAGCAAATGTTTCGTATTTTTTAAATCGTTCATAGTTTTTTAAAAATTGCAATTTGGTGACACATTATCCCACCGATTGCAGTATTGTATTATTTCTGCTGAATTGTTGTGAATAGCGCGGAAAGTGCGGAAAACAGCGTCAAAACCTCAAAAATAATACTTGCTTCTTTGCGCGTGCCGAGGCTTGACCGTGCTTCGTTCACAAAATTTCTTTCTCGCGCGCCTGATGCGGCTTTCGCAATTGTTAAAATCTGCAGGTAATTTTAAAGCAAATGTTTCATAATTGTTAAATGAGGAGGCTCGAGACACAGCTTTTAAAATAACAAAGCAGAGCGCCTGACCACTCTGCAAAGTTAAGAAGGATTCAGTTGAAGTTCTTTGCTGCTTGCAGATATAATATACCGCAGAAATTTTTCAGGGATAAGCAAAGAAATATTTCTTATTTGTAAAATCATTTTTTTAGTGGCGCGCTGTGCTTTTTTATGGTATGATAGGGAAAATTATATTATAGAAAGAAATGAGAGCATGATGAATAAGAAGATACTTTTTATCCTTACGCTTTCCCTGGCCCTGCTGCTGTGCGGATGCAGCACGAAGGAGAGCACCCCTCCCCCGGCTACGATTGCGCCGATCCCGACAGCAGCTTCCTCCGCGGCCACACCCGCCCCGACACCTGTACAGACACCGGCAGCAACGCCTGCGCCCTCGCCCGCGGGCAAAACCGTATCGCCCGAGGTTCAGGCCCTCACCGCTGAGAACAGGAAGGTCTGGGATGAGATCCACCAGCGCCAGTATATGGAGGGCCGTCTGATGATCCCCTCCGTCGGCATCAACGTCGCGCTGTTCAACTGGGGTACGAATCCAAACGGCACATCCGATCCGGACAAAGACGTGGAAGCTGTCCGCCAGGCTGTTGTGGACAACACCGACAGTGCCCTGCTGTATTACGACGCACCTGTCGGAAACATTATCGCCGACCATTCCACCCAGGATTTCTCCGCCCTTCCGAACGTGAAGGAGGGTGACGCCGCCTATATTCTGTCCGGTGACCGCATCGTTTCTTTGCGCTGCGACCTGGTGACCGACGGCGTCAACACCGGCTATGGTATCACGGACAAGGACGGCGGCTGGCATCACGACGAGGACTACACCTGCTACACCTGTCTGGAGGACTGGACGCACGTCAAGCTTGTCGGCTTTACCATGACGGATGAAGACTTCTTTGACATGAATACCACTGACCAGGGCGGCTCCGCGGGCAGCACCGCTTCCGGCAGCACCACCGCTTCTTCCAGCTCCGGGTCCGGCGCGGGTGCCGTAGCGACTACGGTCTCCCTCCCCGCGCCTGCCGCAACCGAGGCGCCCGCTCCGAGCGAGACGCCTGCACCGTCCGCGACGCCCGCGCCCACAGCCACACCCCAGCCCGCTGCCCAGCAGAATACGCCCAACCAGCCGCAGCCCGGCGGCCAGCAGATTGTCAATTACAACATTGACCCCTCCTATGACATCTACGCCGACAACAACTATGTCGGCAACGGGAACGGCAACGGCAACTACAACACCAGCGGCGACGGGTATCTGTCTTGACCTTTTCTCTTTACGGCTCTATAATAAACATACAAAAGGCGCTGCCTAAAGCGGCTCCGCCCAGTTATCGTTTCAGTTTAATAAAGCAACCGAAACCGTCACTTGGCCGAGTGGCGGTTTCTGCTTGTTACACGGATCGCAACAATGAAAACGCCGCCCCGGACAGGGCGGCACTTTTCATGTACTTGATTTTTTTATTCCCAGCGGTATTCCTTATAGACCTCTCCGCGCTCCAGGTCGATCCAGCGGAAAACGCCGTCCTCATAGCACATGCAGCTATGGGGGCTGTTTTCTTTCGGGATGGAGACAGAGCCGGGGTTCAGGATCAGGATGCCGCCGCGCTCCTCACAGACGGGGACATGGATGTGCCCGAAGAGAAAGGCGTCGCCCGCGCAGAGTTCCGGATGGTTCTCCGGCGTGTAGAGGTGCCCGTGGGTGACAAAAATTTTGTGCCGCCCGGCAATCAGCAGGCTGTAATCGGCCATGATGGGAAAGCCCAGCACGGTCTGGTCAATCTCGGCATCGCAGTTCCCGCGCACACCGAAGACGGGGATCTCAAGCTCCGTCAGCATGGCGGTGACCTCCTTGGGCGCATAGTCCCGGGGCAGATCGTTGCGCGGGCCGTGATAGAGCGTGTCGCCCAGAAGCAGCAGCGTGTCGGCGCCCTCCGCGCGCACAAAGTCCGACAGCCGACGGCAATAATACGCCGAACCGTGGATATCGGAGGCAATGACGGTTTTCATGGCCTTACTGCGCGAGCAGCGTCTCAAGCGCGGCGATGCGCTGGCAGAGGCAGAAGACTTCCATGCTGCCGTGCAGATCGCTGATGGAGGGGAAGGACGGGGCGATGCGGATGTTGTTGTCCTGCGGGTCCTTGCCATAGGGGAAGGTCGCGCCCGCGCCGGTGAACTTGACGCCCGCGTCGGCGCACAGGGCGACGCAGCGCTTTGCCGTGCCGGGCAGACCGTCAAAGCTGATGAAGTAACCGCCGTTGGGCTTGGTCCAGGAGCCGATGCCGTACTCGCTCAGGCCCTTATCCAGCGCGGTGAGCACGTAGTCGAACTTGGGGCGCAGATAGTCCGCCTGCTTTTTCATGTGGGCCTTGATGCCGTCCACACTCTTGAGATAGTGGACATGGCGGATCTGGTTGATCTTGTCATAGCCGATGGTCTGCACGCCCATCTGACGGAGCAGGTGCTTGACGTTGTTCGTGCTCGCGGCGAGGACGGCAACGCCCGCGCCGGAGAAGGTGATCTTGCTGGTGGACATGTACTCGTAAACCATATCCTCGCTGCCGTACTCGCGGCAGGCGTCGAAGATGTTCAGCAGCTCGTCGTCCTGCTCACGGAAGCCGTGGACCAGGTAGGCGTTGTCCCAGAAGATGCGGAAGTCGTCCGCCGCGGGCTTGAGGGCCGCGAAGGCGCGGACGGTCTCGGCGGAGTATGTGTAGCCCTGGGGGTTGGAATACTTGGGCACACACCAAATGCCCTTGACCGAGGGATCGGATTCCACATACTGGCGCACCATCTCCATGTCCGGGCCCTCCGGGGTCATGGGGATCGTGATCATCTCGATGCCGAACTCCTCACAGATGCGGAAGTGGCGGTCATAGCCGGGGGCGGGGCAGAGGAAGCGAAGCTGACCCTGCTGTCCCCAGGGCTTGCTGCTGCCGTAGACACCGAGGACGAGCGCCTTGATCACGCAGTCATACATCAGCGCAAGGCTCGACTGGCCGCCCATGATGATGTTCTCCATCGGCAGGCCCAGCACGTTGCCGAAAAGCTCCTTGGCTTCGTCCACACCGGCAAGCTCCCCGTAGTTGCGCACGTCCGTGCCCTTGCGGCTGTAAATCAGCTCATAGGGGTTCTGGCTCAGCATATCCATGCTGAGGTTGAGCTGGGTGGGATCGGGCTTGCCGCGGGACATGTCAAGCTTGAGCCCACGGCCCTTGACGGCCTCGTACTGCGCCATGAGTTCATTGAGTTCGGCGCGCATTTCGTCCTTGGACATTGACAGATACTTGTTCATTCTTTATTCCTCATTCCCAATAGAATTGTTGATAACATATATTGTTTCTTACATATTATTATATGAAGGGCACAGGCACGAAGTCCCGCCCGTCAAACTGCCAGACCTCTCCGAAGCCGCAGTCCCGGGCCAGCGCCTCACACAGGTCAAAGCCGCAGGCGATGGCGGCAGCGGAGTGGGCGTCGGAGCTGATGCAGACGCGCCCGCCGATACTTTTCAAATGGCGCAGCAGCTCCGCGTCCGGGTACGGCGTGGTGCGCCAGCCGCGGCTGATTGCGCCGGAGTTGATCTCAAAGATTTTCCCGGCAGCATTGAGCTTTTCCATGGCGGCGAAAGCCGCCTCCCGGTAAGCCGGGGCGGCGGTGTCATAGAGCGGCACGCGCTCATTATACTTGGTGGGCAGGTCGAAGTGGCCCACGATGGCGATCTCCGGATAGTCCGCCATGGCGCTCAGACGCTCATAGTAGAGCGCGGCAGCGCGTTCGGCCCCACCGTGAAAGGCGATCAGGTGTGCCGCGGTTTCCGGGTCGTTGTCAATGCTGAGCCCGGAGAGCATATGGCAGGAGCCGATGATGTAATCATAGGGCGGCACGCTGCGGCGCGCGGCGTCCATATCGTATTCCAGCCCGCACCAGACCTGAATGTGTCCGGTGTAGATATGTTGCAGACGACGCATCTCCTCAATAAAATGCGCTTCCTCCCCGGCAGGGCAGCTCCAGCCCTCTTCGCCTTCGATCGGGCAGTGCAGGCTGATGCCGATGCTGTCAAGGCCCGCCTTGATTGCCGCGCTGATCATCTCTTCCGGGCTGTTGTTTCCGTCGTCAAAGGTGGTATGACAGTGCAGGTTCTGACGCTTCATGCTGCATTCCTCCCCTTTCATGCCTGCTGCTGACTAACAAAGGAGCAATCGTTCTCCTGAAATCCGGTATGATACGCTATTTTAGCCATATGAAAAGCCCATGTCAAGGTTTTCTTGACATGGGCGTAGATTTCAAGGGTTCCGATCAGCCTGCCAGAACGCGGTCAAAGGCGGATCTGATGTTGTTTTTGATGTCGGCGTAGCTGTGGGTGAAGTGGGCCTCGTAGAGTTTTTCACCGTTCCAGAAGATCGTGGGTACGCTGAAATAATCGCGTGCGTCTGCGATCTCGGGCTGCTCGCTCTCCTCGATCCAGTTGATGTGTATATCGGCGTAGGCGGGAGTTTCCTCCGTCAGTTCCCCGATGGCTTTTTTCGCGTTGCGGCAGTAGGGGCAGGATTTGAGGTAGAAAAGCTCGATCTCCTTCATGGCGCGCCCTCAGTAATTCTCGGCGTTGACCTCGAAGTAAGCCTGCGGATGATTGCAGACGGGGCAAACCTCGGGCGCGGCCTCGCCGACGACGATGTGCCCGCAGTTGCGGCACTCCCACACCTTCACGCTGCTCTTCTTGAAGACCTCCTGGATCTCCACGTTTTTCAGCAGCGCGCGGTAGCGCTCCTCATGGTGCTTCTCGATGGCGGCGACACCGCGGAACTTGGCGGCGAGCTCGGGGAAGCCTTCCTCCTCGGCGGTTTTGGCGAAGCCCTCATACATGTCCGTCCACTCATAATTCTCCCCGTCAGCCGCAGCGGCGAGGTTCTCGGCGGTACTGCCGATCCCGTTCAATTCCTTGAACCAGAGCTTGGCGTGCTCCTTCTCGTTGTCGGCGGTCTTGAGGAAGAGGGCCGCGATCTGCTCAAAGCCCTCCTTCTTGGCCTTGGATGCGAAATAGGTATACTTGTTTCTGGCCTGGGACTCACCGGCGAAGGCGGCCTCCAGGTTCTTCTCAGTCTGCGTACCGGCGTACTTGTTTGCCATTAATAAAACCTCCTGAATGCAATATTTACCTTCTATATTATTTCTAAATACTATCTATATTTGCCGTAGCTCTGCCACGGCAAATATACCCTAAGGTGAGCTGAGCGAACCCTCGCGCCGACCAACCGAAGCGTCTCCCGCAAGCGGAGGGCGATAAGCGCGAGCATCTCGATTGCGAACCTTTGTTCGCAATCGAATCAGAATAACAGCGCGTTTGCGATGCCGAAGTAGACCAGCAGGGACAGGGCATCGACGATGGTGGTGATGAAGGGGCTGGCCATAACGGCAGGGTCGAAGCCCAGGCGCTTCGCCACCAGCGGCAGCGTACAGCCCACGACCTTGGCCACCAGCACGGTGACAGCCATGGTGAGGCAAACGACAAAGGCCGTCATCACGGTGATGTCGGCGTTGCCGAGAACCAGGCGGTCAAACAGCATAATTTTGAGAAAGCACACTCCGGCGAGGGCAAAACCGCAAAGGGCCGCGGTCTGAACCTCCTTCCAGATGACACGGGGCAGATCGCTCAGCTCCAGCTCACCCAGCGAGAGGGCGCGGATCACGGTGACGGAGGCCTGGGAGCCGGAGTTGCCGCCGGTATCCATCAACATGGGGATAAAGGCCGTCAGCACCACCTGGGCGGCGAGGGCGCTTTCAAAGCCGGTGATGATCATGCCGGTAAAGGTGGCCGACACCATCAGCAGCAGGAGCCAAGGAATGCGGTGCCTGAACAGATCCCAGGGCGTCGAGCGCAGGTAGGTCTTCTCCGAGGGGAGCATACCGGCCATCTTCTCGATATCCTCCGTGGTCTCTTCCACGAGAACGTCGATGGCGTCGTCGAAGGTGACGATACCGACCATGCGGTTGTCGTTGTCCACCACGGGCAGGGCCAGGAAGTTGTACTTCGACAGCATCTGCGCGACCTCTTCCTGGTCGGTCATGGTGTTGACGGAGATCACATTCTCGTCCATGATCTTGGAGACGGGCGTGTTCTCGTCCTTGGCAAGAAGCATGTCCTTCACGGACACGGTGCCGATCAGGCGGCGCTCTTCGGTGACATAGCAGGTGTAGATGGTCTCCTTGTCCACACCCGTGCGGCGGATGCGCTGCAGGGCCTCGGCGATGGTCATGTTCGGGCGGAGGGAGACATACTCCGTGGTCATGATGGACCCGGCGGAGTTTTCGGGATAACGCAGGATCTCGTTGATCTCGCGGCGCATTTCGGGGTCGGCCTGCGCCAGGATGCGCTTGACGACGCTGGCGGGCATTTCCTCCACAAGGTCGGCGGCGTCGTCAACGTACAGCTCGCTTACGACCTCGCGCAGCTCCTTGTCGGAAAAGCCGCGGATCAGATGCTCCTGCAGCTCGGGGCTGAGCTCGGCAAAGGTTTCTGCCGCCAGCTCCTTCGGCAGCAGGCGGAAGAGCAGCGGGGTACGCTCCTCATCCAGGTCCTCAAAAACGGCGGCGATATCCGCCCCGTTCATGGTAGTGAGAATGTCCTTGAGCGTCTGGTACTTCTTGTCATCCAGCAGCTTTTTCAGGGACTTTGCCAGGGATACAGTGTGTTCTGCCATCGGGGATTCCTCCTTTCAGGTACCGTCCAGGGTAGGAAGCCGACACGCAGACCAAAGCACAGCATAGTATGTATTATGGTGTGGAAACGTCATGCGTATTCCACAGCCTACTTCGGCCTGCCGATGTGCCGGTACTGCCTCCAGCGTCCATGACGTTTCCTCCTTTAAATAATAGAATAATCGGGTGTTGCCCCTAACGAAATTTTAACCCGCCGGGCAAGGGTTTGTCAACAGAAACCGGCGCCGCGGCAAAGCAAACGAGCCTTCCGTCGGGAAGGCTCGTTTAACACCTATTGCTTACCGGTACAGCGTTGATCAGGCTGCGGGAGGAGTCGCGGCGGCTTCGCTTGTGATCGCGTTCTTGAAACCGTCAAGCTGTTCCTGAACCTCGGGCGGCAGATCCTCCATTACCACGATGGGTTCAACATCTGTGGGAGCCGTGCCTATGCCGTTTACCAGGTCAAAGATAATCTCGCCGTTTTCAACGACTGCGGCGACTTCCTTGGAGAACTCGTCGGTCATCAGGTATACGATGACTTTGAGATCTGGCTGGGACTCACGTAGGGCGTTCTCAAGAGAATTTTCCAACGCGGGCAGGGAGTCAAGCAGCCTGTTGTAGGCGTTGAGGTTCTCCGCGTCGCCACTCTCCGCCATCATGATGACATACTGGAAGATGTGCATGGCAAACTTGTATATGATCGTATTCTCTTCTTTGCCAACCTCAAAAACGCCCATAGAGGGGTCATCCTCGGTGCGCTGCGCAATCTCTTCCTCATTCAGGGAATCCACCAGTGGCTGCAAGCTGGACACATCCGGGGTGGCTTCCGGGGCGGGGGCAGCAGACGCAACCTCAGCTGCGGGGGCAGCAGGCGTGGCTTCCGGGGCGGGGACAGCGGAAGAAGCGGGGGCAGCTTCAGCGGAAGGCGCAGGGGCAGCAGCGGTTGCAGGCGTTGCTGCGGATGCCTTGTTGGAAGCTCCGCATGCGGCAAGACCGAGGCTGAGGCAGAGAACCAAAAGAATGCTGACATATTTTTTCATTTCTTTAATGTCTCCTATTCTTAGACCAGAATATGAATTCACTTTATCACAAGCCTTAGCCCGCGTCAAGTGTCGGGCTTGAAAACAAATCATAAATAATGTTAAGATTTTGTTATCGACTTATCCGGAAAGCCATGTGTCCCGAAAATGTATACGGCGGCCCCGCACGATCCGCCTTCGGCGAATCCCGGAAAAATTGCGCTCTGCTTTTGTCCTTTTTTTGATACGTACAATATCAGATAACACCCCCGCTGTTAAGCAGCAGGGGCGTTGTCTTTCACATCATGGCAAGCACAACCAGCACGATGGCCGCCGCGCCGGTGACCGGATTCACCGCAATGCGCCGCGCGTAGGAACGGGAGGTACAGCCCTCTTCGTTGCGCTCGCGCACGGGGATCCAGTTTTCGGATTTCATGGCCTTCTCCGCCATGCGGGCCAGCACCGGGGATTTGAGATAGATCTCCCCTTCCCGGTTCTCGATCTCCGCGTCGTCCACGATCTGGCGCAGATACTCCCCATAGGAGCGATTGCAGCGCAGAAGACGCAGCGTATCCCCGTCCTTTTCCAGCACCGCCATGGGCACTGCGTCCGGGGCGTTATGCATCTCAAGGCCGCCGTTTCGGATCATGGCGGGATCACCGAGGTTCGTGGTGCCGACGGTGGTGTAGTATTCGGCCTGAGCCGGATCCTCCTGCCGGATGCCGCGCCCGCGCTCGTAGCAGTCCAGCAGTTCCTCAAGCGGGATGGGCTTGCTGTACAGATAGCCCTGGGCCTTGTCGCAGCCGATGCGGTTGAGAAAGTCCACCTGCTCCTGCGTCTCCACGCCCTCGACCAGGGTGTCCATCCCGATGGACAGCGACATCTTCATCAGCTCCACCAGGATTGTCCGGGTCTTCTTCGAATCGGCAAAGCGGCGCATGAAATGCAGGTCAAACTTGATGAGGTCAAAGTCGAAGTTCTGCAGCACGTCCAGCGAGGAATAGCCGCTGCCGAAATCGTCCATCCAGACATGGAAGCCCAGATGGTGGAAGCGCTCGATCTGGCGCTTCATGTAGGCCGGCTCACGGCCGATCGTGCTCTCGGTGATCTCAATTTTGATCATGCTGCGGCTGATCCCGGCATCGTCCACCCGGCGGCGTATCTCCTCCACCATGTCACAGGCCTCAAAGTCCGCGCGGGAGAGGTTGATGGACACGGGCACCACATGCAGCCCCGCGGCCTGCTTCTTCCGCATATTGACAAGCACCTGCTCCAGAACATAGAGATCCAGCTTGTAGATCAGCAGGCTCTTTTCCAGGACGGGGATGAAGACATCGGGCATGAGCATCCCGCGCTCCGGGTCCACCCAGCGGGCCAGGGCCTCTTCATTGCAGACCCGCCCCGTGGACGCGCGCACCACCGGCTGGTAGTAGACGCGGATCCAGCCCTCTTCCATGGCGCGGTCCAGGTTCTCGGCCACATACTGGGCATCGGCAAGCTCGGCGATCATCTTTTCATTGAAATAGCTGAAGGAAGCCAGCATCGTGCCGCGGATCAGATGACAGGCCAGCTTTGCCCTGTCGCTGGCCGTGCCGGAATCCACGAGCGGCGCCCGTTCCTCCATATAGATGCCCACGCGCAGCGTGCGGGAGCGCCCGCCGTTGAGACGTCCGCACTCCGCAAAAACGGTTTTGAGGCGCTCTTCCAGCCCCTCCGCCTCCGTGAAGGCCAGGAAGCCGTCCTGCCCCACATGGCCGCAGTTGTCACAGCCGAAGTGCCGGGACAGGAGCTTTGCGATCTCACGCAGCAGATTGTCACCCTCCGCGTAGCCGTACAGGCGATTATAGCGGCCCATGCCGTTGACATCGAAAAAGAGCGTGGCAGCACTGCCGCCCGCCTCCAGGATCTTTCGGCGCCCGGTCTCGGACAGCTCGAAGAAATAGCCCATGTTGGGCAGGCCCGTCAGATAGTTGTAGGACGCGCCGCGAATGGCGCTCTGCTCATGCAGGAGCTTGCTGAACAGGGAGCCCAAGCTCTGCTCGATACTGCCGCCCTTGTCGGTGTAGCGTCCCTCGTCCGTGTACCAGATGTAGGCAAGGCGCACGCCGTCCTCCGGCCAGATATGCTTTCCCTGGGAATGAATGATGCGATAATAGTCCTTCCCCGGCAGGTGTGTCCGGTAGACCACATCGTAATCCGCCTCCTCCCGCGCAAAGCGTATCCCCGCCTCGGCCACGCGGGCCAGGTCATCCGGGTGCGTGTCGCGGTAGGTGTCATACTCCATGATCCTGTATGCCTCCGCCCGGTCTTCAAAGCCGAACATGTCGCAGAATCCGGCGGAGAGCACAACCGGTATGATCCGGTTGTGCAGAAACTGATAGACAGCAAAGGGCACGCAGGACGCTTCCATCTCCTTCTTTATCTGCTTGTCGAACTGGTACTTATCCATCAAGGATCTTCCTTTCTGTGCCGCCGGCAGGCGTGTCCCGGTTGCCGTTTTCCGATGCCTGTTTTTTGTTTTACAGACTATTTTAACATGAAAATATTCTGATAACAAGCAACTGTTTGTTAAATTTTCATCATTTTTGCGCTTGTTGTTTACAGCTTCTCCGTCCTGCGCTATTATAGCCGCAGCGGCATGCGCCGCATAACGGAAAAAAGGCGGGCTTTCCCATGAATCAACTGACAAAGCGCATCCTGATGTGTGTCCTCGGCGTCACGATCTGCGGGGTGAGCGTCGGCATGTTCAAGCATGCCGCCCTGGGCGTCGATCCCTTTCAATCGCTCATGAGCGGCCTTGACGCGCTGATCCCGCTGCGCTTCGGGCGGCTGTACGTGATCGCCAATCTCCTGCTGCTGGGCTTCGCGCTGCTGTTCGACCGGCGCAAGATCGGCCTCGGCACGTTTATCAATCTCTTCCTGCTGGGCTACATCGCCGAGTTTTCCCAGAACGTGTGTGCGCGCCTGCTGCCGGGGCCCGGCCTTGCGGGGCGCTTTCTGCTGCTGTTCGCGGCCCTTGTGATCCTGAGCCTCTCCTCCGCGCTGTACTTCACGGCGGATCTCGGGGTGTCCACCTATGACGCCATTGCCCTGGTCTGGTCGGAGCGGCAGAAGCGCCTGCCCTTCCAGACCTGCCGCGTGATCACGGACTGCGTGTGTGTGGCGCTCGGCGTGTCGCTGTGCCTGCTGGCAGGCATGGGCTGGCATCAGGTGCTCGGCGTGGTGAACATCGGCACCATTGTCACGGCCTTCTTTATGGGGCCGCTCATCGCGTTTTTTAACCGGCGCGTCGCCCGGCCCCTGCTCAGCCTCCCCCGTTGAGGGAGGGGGACCGCGAAGCGGTGGAGGGCGTTACCCTCTCTGAGGGCGGTTCTGTCACCCCTCGGTCTTGTTCAGGGAGTCGTAGTAGCGCCGCCCGGCCTCACGGGAATTTTTCGCGCGGGCCGCGTCCACCTCGTCAAAGTGGGCGATCAGCGTTTCCACAATCTCCCCGTCGATGGCCTCCCGCTCCACATTCTCGCGCAGCACGGCGATCACCTTCTCGCGCGGCATCCCCTTGCGGTAGGGGCGATCCTCCGTGATGGCGGAGAAAATGTCCGTCACCGCCATGATGCGCGCGCCGAGGTCAAGCTCCGTGCGGTCGGCGTGGAAGGGGTAGCCCTTGCCGTTGAGCTTTTCGTGGTGGAGGGATGCCCAGTCGCGGATCTGCTCAAAGCCGTCGATATCCATGAGGACAAGACGGGTGTAATAGGTATGCTCACGGATGATGCTGAACTCCAGATCGTCAAGCTTCCCTGGCTTTTCCAGGATCTCACGCGGCACAACGAGCTTGCCCACGTCGTGGAGGTTCCCGGCGATCTCCATTTTCACGCAGTCCTCCGCCGACATGCCGCACAGCCTTGCCAGCTCCCGTGCCGAGGCGGCGACGCCCGCCGAGTGCATGGCGGTGAAGGCGCTGCGATAGTCGATGATGCGGGACATGAGGCGGGTGAGCTCCGCCGTCTGCTCCAGCGTGATGCTGTGGAATTCCCCCGTGAAATACAGAAGGAAGTTCGGATTGTTCGCCGCGTCCAGCCAGATCACCTCGTAATCCCGGAGCGAGACGAGCGCGTCCACCGCCGCGGGCATGAACTCCGTGCCGCTGCCCGCGCGGACGATACTCAGAATCCGGTCCACCTGACTGAGTATCCGGCGGTTGGAGTCGAGGCAGGTTGCCGCAACATCGCCGAGATGAATCACAGCGGCAAGCTGCACACAGCGCTCGCACCCCGTTCCCGCGGCGTCGGCCTGCAGGGTCGCCCAGTCGGTCTGGCAATGCTCGATCACCCCGGCGATCGTTTCAAAGCCCGGCAGATCGCGGATCATGTCCGCCCCGGTATGGGCATATTCCATGGCGCGGCTCTCGATCTCCTCAATGGAGGCCGGGCGCTCAAGGATGATGGAGCCGATGTCATGCAGCAGCGCCGCGTAGACAACGGTGTGCAGCTCCTCCTCAAGGAAGCCGAGTTCGCGGGCGATGAAGAAGGAGAAATAGGCCGTCTGCTCATGGTGGTGCTCCACCTCGGGATTGATGAGGTTCAGGGCCTTGGCCAGCGCCCCCAGCAGGGAGCGGATATTGGTAAAGGGCTTTTCGTTCATTGCGATCACCGTTTTACAGTTATTTACTATTATAATATGTATGCGCCTGCATCTTAACATACCAACCCACAAAACACAACAGAAAAAACACGCCCGGAATAATTTGAACTGCCCCAGATTGCGCGGACAGCACAAAAGAGGCCCCTATGTAAGTATTCTCCTACATAGGGGGGCGTTTTGCCTATTGTCCATTTTTACTGGTTCAATTCCTTATCCAAGCGTGTTTTGTGTTTATCCGGGGCTTAGTCCTCTTCCACGTCGATGGCAAGTCCCAGCTCGCGCGGACGGAAGCGGGGGCAGACATTCTCCGACACCTTGATGACGGAGGCCGCCAGGCGTGTGCCGATCTCCACGGCATCCCGCATGCTCTTGTGATAGGTCAGGCCGATGGAAACGCCGGCGCAGAACGCATCCCCCGCGCCGGTGGTATCGCGCACCTTGACGTGCTCCGCCGGGAAGTAGCCCACTTCTCCGTTCAGATTGGCATAGGCTGCGCCGCGGCTGCCCATGGTGACGACGATGGCCGGGATGTTGGCGCTTTTCAGTCGGTGCGGCAGATCGGCGCACAGCTCCTCCGGCGTGAGCTTGGAATAATCCGTCACGAAGAGGATGCCCGCCTCCGCCTGGTTGCAGACGAAGCAGTCCATGCGCTGCAGAAAGTCCCGCCGCTCGGTGGCGATGCCCATGTTGGCCACTACGCCGAAGACGGGCTTGCCGTACTTCTCCGCGAGATCCAGCGTGCGCTTGACAATGTCCTTGCCGACATCCGCCTCGATGACCACGCTGTCGGCATTGCGGAAGATTTCGTCGCCCTTTTCGTCCAGGACGTCGCTGATCCGGCTGAGGTCAGGCCGCTGGGAGATGGAGCCCGCGAGGTCCCCCGCCGCGTCAAACACCGCCAGCCACATGCCCATGCCGTTCGAGACCTTGCGGATGTAGTCGGTGTTTACCTTGTGCTTTCTCAGCTTGCGCAGGACTTCTTCGCCCTGGGCGCTATCATCCACCACGCTGACAAAGGTGGGGCGCAGCTCTACATTGGCGATGTCCTCCGCCACATTGCGGCCCACGCCGCCGTGGACGAACTCGATCGACCCGGCATTGCGCCCGGTCGGCAGATACAGATCCTCCGGAAAGCCCTTCACATCCACGAATACCGCGCCCACAACCACGATTGCCATATCTTGTCCTCCTATATCTGTTTTATCTTCTTAACTATAAAAAGAATGTGAACATTTGTCAATGGGGATCGAAAATCATTTCCTTTTTTCCCGCTTTGTGCTACAATCTTCCA
>Ga0310691_10002791_pt1 | contig 22221 bp, 18 predicted proteins | sample 176DNAGHGlowgp2_FD_203887 | JGI IMG/M metagenome (GOLD analysis project Ga0310691, IMG submission 203887) | Sheep rumen microbial communities from Palmerston North, Manawatu-Wanganui, New Zealand - 1766 DNA GHGlow gp2 (v2) (version 2) | ecosystem: Host-associated > Mammals > Digestive system >...
AGCGGAGCGAACGGAACCTTCCTGAGGCGAGCTGCCGCTGACGCGGAGCCGCAACCGCACGACATAATGAAAGAAGGCGACCAATAATCACTTATTAGTCGCCTTCTTCGTTTCTGCCGGGGATGGGGTTATCTCCTGGGCGCCTCGGCAGGTTTGCGGTAGGGCTTCAGCAGGGCGTACTGCTTGTCCAGCAGGGCCTTGAGCGCTGCCAGGTCGTGGCTTTCGCGGATGCGGTTCACCTGCGCGTTCGGGGCGTCGTGCATCGGGGCGAGCTGGGCGGACTCGAGCATGTTGGCGCCCACTTCGGCGATGTGGATGCCGGTCTCCCAGTCTTTCGCACCATCCTTCTTCCAGGCTTCGGTGCGGCTGAGTACGCTGCCGATCTTGTCTTCCCGGTCGGGCACCTCGGGGAAGGGATTCTCCCGGTTGCGGAAATAACCGAGGATGGCGGCGGGGATGGACGGGTCACGGACCGTGCCGTCCTTGTAGAAGACACCGTGCACGGTGCCCCAGCCTTTCTCCACAATCATCAGCTCCCAGATGCACCAGCCCATGCCGGCCTTCATGTGCTCTTCGAGCGTGACGTCATAGGGGTTGGCGCGGGCCACGCAGCCCATCTCACCATTGAACACCTGCTTGCCCACCTGCGCGGCGAAGGCCTGTGCCTTGGCGATGGTGTCGCGCACCATGTCGCGTGTTTCGGAGTAATTGTGGAACTGGAGGATATCGGCGTATTCCGCCATCTCGATCATGCAGGAGACCTTTTCCATGCCGATGGTGAGCGGCGTGTCGGGATCGAGTTCCTTGAACAGGCTGTACATCAGCTTGCAGTTCTCGAAGTTGGTTTCTTTCATGCGCCGGTTCAGGTCGGGCTCGTTCATCAGGTCCCACATCATCAGGTTCGGTTCGTCCTTCAGGGCGGCGACGAGGTATTCGGCCCACTCCCGGGCCTTCGTGACGCGGGTCGTGTCTTCCAGGTTCCACATCCAGCGGCCGCCGCCGACTACAGGCACCATGCCGATGCCGCGCTCGTCGCATTTCCGGGCGAAGTCCTGCAGGCGCGGGGCCAGCTCGTCTCCCAGTTCGTCATAGCACTGCCAGGGGACGAAGACGCGGACCATGTTCAGTTTCAGGCCTTTTGCCAGGTCAAGGTTGAATGCGGTGACATCGGGGTCGTACTGTACCCAGGTGTCGATGTGGTGCCTGGGCTCGGCCGTGGTGGCCGGGGTGTAGTTGAAGCCGCGGATCTGCGTGCAGTCGATGGCATATTTGTCCGCTTTCTGCACCGGGGTGGAGCAGGCGGCCAGCAGTGCCGCTCCGAAAAATGACAGGAGAAGGATTTTGACAGTTTTCATCGGATACTGGGATTTTAGTGTTAATTTCTTCAAATATAGCAATTATTGCCTTATTGTTTGCAGGTCCGCGAAAAAAACGTAACTTGCAGAGATTTTATATAACCACTGAAAAAATAACCAATAAGTATATCCTTTCCTGCCTCTATGGATGAAGTGAAAGTGATTGAAATCAAGAAGAGCGTTTTCGCCGAGAATGAGAAGGATGCCGCCGACCTCCGCAGGGAACTGAAGGGGAAGGGGATCTATCTGCTGAACCTGATGTCTTCGCCCGGCAGCGGGAAGACCACGACACTGATCCGCCTGATCAACCTGTTGAAAGACCGGCTCCGCATCGCAGTGATGGAGGCGGACATCGACAGCGACGTCGATGCCGTCAAAATCCGTCAGAAGACGGGCGTAGAATCCATCCAGCTCCATACCGGCGGCATGTGCCACCTGGACGCGGAAATGACCCGCCAGGGCCTGGACAACCTGCCCCTGGAAGGCGTGGACCTCGTCGTGCTGGAGAACGTGGGCAACCTCGTCTGCCCGGCCGAGTTCGATACCGGCGCCGTCCGCAATGCGATGATCCTTTCCGTTCCGGAAGGGGACGACAAGCCGCTCAAGTACCCGCTGATGTTCTCCGTCTGCGACCTCGTGGTCATCAACAAGACGGACGTACTCCCGTATTTCGACTTTGACTTGGACAAGTGCCGGGAAAATGTACGGATGCGCAATCCCCGTGCGAAAGTGATTCCCATCTGCGCCCGTACCGGCGAGGGGGTGGAAGACCTTGCCGATTGGCTGCTCGCTGAAGTCCGGGACTGGAAACAGAAATAAAACCACAGAATCATATGCCTGAAATGTCCACCAAATTTGTCCCCAGGCACAAGGGAGACAAGAATCCGAACCCGAAACTGATCAAGTTCGTCCGCCACGTCACGGACCGTGTTCCCGGCAAGATCAAGATGACCACGGACGCCCCGGAATACTGGGGCCTCGCCTGCATCTTCGAAGACGAGATGGATGCCGCAACGCGGGAAACCGCCCTGGACCTGCTGCTGGACATGCTTCCGAAGAAGCTGCTCAAGGTGCGCGAGCACCGTCCGTATGCGCTTCTGCATCAATGGAATGCGGAGAAGCACTATACCCCGGACGACACTTCCTTCGACGCCCTGCTGGACAAGCTGGCCTATTACGGGATGCTGGAATACGACTACGGCGACAAATACACCAAGGACGGCCCCGTGCCCGGTACCACCTACAACCGGGAGGACCGCATCTACTGGGTGCCGATGTTCGTGCCCGGCTCTGCCGAGTACACCAACATGAACACGGACCTGATGGACAAGTACCCCGAGCTGGCGATGTTCTTCGAGCGTATGACCTTCCTCCCGCTGGAGAAGGTCACGCCGATGGTGCCCATGGGCGGTGCCGGCATCGGCATGCACGTGATTCCCGTAGAGAAGGCCATCTCGATGGAGAACCAGTCCGTCGACATCGAGCATATCTCCTACTGGCTCAAGAAATACGAGGGCCACATCGGCGTGGGCATCTGCTCCTGCCGCTACGGGCGCAAGAAACTGGACGAGGGCTGTGCCGACGATTACCGCGACTGGTGCATCGGCGTAGGCGACATGGCGGACTACCTGCGGGAAACCGGCCGCGGCCACGACATTACCTACGACGAGGCCATGGCCATCCTGAAGAAGGCCGAGGACCACGGCTTCGTCCACCAGGTCACCAACATCGACGGAGAGGGCAAGATCTTCGCTATCTGCAACTGCAACGTCAAAATCTGCAACGCCTTGCGTACCTCCCAGCTGTTCAATACCCCGAACCTTTCCCGCAGCGCGTACGTGGCCGAGGTAAAGAAGGAGAACTGCGTGGCCTGCGGCCGCTGCGTGGAATACTGCCCGGCCGGCGCCGTGCGCCTGGGCCAGAAGCTGTGCACCTCGCACGGCGAGATCGAATATCCCCGCCAGGAACTTCCGGATGCGGCCAAATGGGGTCCGGAGAAGTGGACGGAGGACTACCGCGACCGCAACCGCATCAACTGCTATCCCACCGGCACTTCGCCCTGCAAGACCGCCTGTCCGGCGCACATCGCCGTCCAGGGCTATCTCAAGAAGGCGGCCGAGGGAAAATACCGCGAAGCGCTGGAACTCATCAAGCGGGAGAATCCGTTCCCGGCCGTGTGCGGGCGCGTGTGCAACCGCCGCTGCGAGGATGCCTGCACCCGCGGCACCATCGACCAGCCCGTCGCCATCGACGCCGTCAAGAAATTCATCGCGGAGCAGGACCTGAACGCCGAAACCCGTTTCGTGCCGGAAGTGAACACCTGTTCCAACGTGCAGGACCGCTGGGAAGAGAAGATCGCCGTCATCGGCGGTGGCCCCGCCGGCCTGAGCTGCGCCTACTACCTGGCCACGATGGGTTACAAGCCCACGGTGTTCGAGAAGGATGAAGAGCCGGGCGGCATGCTGCGTTACGGCATCCCTTCCTACAAGCTGGAGAAGGATGTCGTTGCGGCCGAGATCGACGTGATGAAGGAGATCGGCGTGGAGATCCGCACCGGCGTGGAAGTGGGGGAGGACGTCACCATCGCCCAGCTCCGCGAACAGGGATACAAGGGCTTCTACGTGGCCATCGGCTGCCAGGGCGGCCGCCTGCCGGGCATCCCCGGCGAGACGCTTCCCGGCACCGTGACGGCCATCGATTTCCTGCACGAGGCCAACACAGGCAAGGTCCCCGTGAGCGGCAAGGTGGTCGTGGTAGGCGGCGGCAACGTAGCCATCGATGCGGCCCGCGTGGCGAAGCGCAGCGGCGCATCCTCCGTGACGATGCTCTCGCTGGAGACGGAAGACATCATGCCGGCCTCGCTCGAGGAGCGCACTGAGGCACGGTCGGACGGCGTCGTGATCAACCCCGGCTGGGGGCCGAAGGAGGTCCTGGGCGAAGGGAAGGTGAGCGGCATCGTCTTCAAGAAATGCACCTCCGTGTATGACGCGGACAAGCGTTTCGCCCCGCAATACGATGAGAGCGAGCTGATTACCCTCGAAGCGGACCTGGTCATCTTCGCCATCGGCCAGACGGTGGTCCTGAAGAACCTGCTGAAAGATACGAAGGTGGAGTTCTTCCGCGGCGTGTATCCGGTCGCTGACAAGCTGACCTACCAGACGGCGGAGCCGGACATCTTCGTGGGCGGCGACGTGTTTACCGGCCCCAAGTTCGCCATCGACGCGATTGCGGCCGGCAAGGAAGCCGCCGAGTCGCTGCACCGGTTCGTGCAGCACGGCCATATGACCATCGGACGCAACCGGCGCGATTTCATCGAGCTGGACAAAGGCGACATCCGGGTGCCGTCCTACGACAATTCCTCCCGCCAGGATCCGGGCGAAAAGCCCGCGGAGAATGCCTTCCGCGAGTATCACGGCACCCTGACCGAGGAGCAGGTCCGCCGGGAAACTGCCCGCTGCCTGGGCTGCGGCGCGTCCGTGGTGGATCCGAACAAGTGTATCGGCTGCGGCATCTGTACGACCAAGTGCGGGTTCGACGCCATCCACCTGAAGCGCGAGCATCCCGAGGCCAGCCACGTCATCACCTCCGAAGACAAGTTCAGCGCCATCCTCCCGTATATGCTCAAGCGTACCGGCCGGATCCTGTTCAAGAAATAATGCACGAACTCGGAATCGTATTCTACATCATCCGGGACGTCAAGGAGGCGGCCCGGAAGCATGATGTGGAACACGTCTCCGCCGTGGTGATGAACATCGGTGAAGTATCCACGGTGGTGCCGGAATACCTCACGGACTGCTGGCGCTGGGCCGCGGACAAAGAGGATCTGCTGAAGGACTGCGAACTGCGGGTCAATACCATTCCGGCGGTCAGTTTCTGTGACGGCTGCCAGCAGGAATTCGAGACGGTCCGATACGGGAAGACCTGCCCGCACTGCGGCAGCCCGGATACCTGGCTGCTTCGCGGCAACGAGGTGGAAATCAAAGAAATAATCGTTTAAACAGAAAGAATAACCATGTCTTGTTTTGTTGTTCCCCTGGTGCAGGCGATCGCTACGACGGCGTACCGCCGGCACAGTGCCGGGTACCGGAAGAACCCGGATTCCTCCGTATTTAAGCGTCATCTTCCCGCTTTGGAGAAGATGCTCTGGGGCGGCACCCTGATGCTGGTCGTGGACCACGTGATCAACGGCGAACTCAGTTGGCGTTTCCCGTTCTTCACCGCGCTGGGCGTGGAAGGCGGCTTCGGCGTGATGCTCCGCGAAATGCTCACGGTGGGCGTTCCCATGTCGCTGGTGCTGACCGCCGCCTGGGCGCTCTATGCCGTTCTCAAGGAGCGGCGGACCCTTCGATTGTCAACCAAATAGTATATACCAACTAAAAACCTGATCTATGTTTTTCCAAGTCTATGGAGAGCACGCCCTCGCTCAATGGGGCATGCTGATCGTGGTCCTGCTGGGCCTGATCCTGCTCAATGAATTCGCCCGCCGCACCAAGCTGGGCGGCATCATCACTTTCTTCGCCATCCCCGTGGCGCTCACCGCCTACTTCATCGCCATCTGGCTGGGTGTCCGTTCCGGCGCGCAGTGGGCCCTGGAAAACCAGACCCATATCTATATGCAGGGCTGGTTCCACTATGCCAAACTATATGCGGCCACGGCCGGGTGCATCGGTTTTATGATGATCAAGTACGAATGGGGCATCGGCGCCAAGCACTGGTTCAAGCCGTTCCCCTTCATTATCGTCGGCATCAACATCCTCATCGCCTGCGTGTCCGACTTCGAATCCGCCGTGATGGGCTGGAACAAGTGGTGGCTCACTTCCGAAGGCGTATGGCAGTACGGCGGCTGGCACAACGTGATGAACGGCGTGGCCGGCCTGATCAACATCATGTGTATGACCGCTTGGTGGAACGTCTATCCCTCCAAGGACAGGAAGGATATGATCTGGGCGGACATGACCTGGGTCTATATCGTCATCTACGACATCTGGAATTTCGCCTATACCTACAACTGCCTGCCTACGCACAGCTGGTACTGCGGCATCGCGCTGCTGCTCGCCCCGACCGTGGCGGCCCTCTGCTGGAACCGTGGCGGCTGGATCCAGAACCGCGCCAACACCCTGGCCATTTGGTGCATGTTCGCCCAGGTGTTCCCGCTCTTCCAGGAAACCTTCAAGGATGGCCGCCAGTGGTTCTCCTGGGCCACGCTGCCCGTCCTGTATCCCGAGGGCGTGGATACTATCAGCAAGCTTTATGAGGCGGCCGGCGGAGAAGCCGCTGCCGTGGGTACGACCGTCGATCCTTCCGTGGTGGCGGCCAATCCCACGATGATGACCGTCATCAGCGCCCTGGCGCTCGTCACCAACGTCATCGCCATCTGCTACATCATTTCCGTGTCCCGGAAGCGCCACATCAACCCGTACAAGGAGGATGTGTTCGTGAACCAGAAATACTACAAGGACGCGATGGCCCGCGCCGACGTCTAAGCGGACCTCCGGCCCGAAAGGGGAGCAGGCGACAGAAAGCCTGCTCCCTTTTTTCTGTTGATAGCGGAAAAATGCTATCTTTACCCTTTGAAATGACGCGGGAAAAGGAAATATACAAGGTGACCCTCGTGGGAAGCGTGGCCAACCTGCTGCTGGTGGGATTCAAGTTCGTCGCCGGCACCGTGGGCCGCTCCGGCGCCATGCTCGCCGACGCCGTCCATTCCCTGTCCGATTTCATCACGGACCTGGTGGTGCTGGCTTTCGTCGGCGTCAGCGCGCGCCCGCAGGACCGATCCCACGATTTCGGCCACGGCAAGTTCGAGACCGTCGCCACGATGTTCATCGGCCTGGCGCTGGCTGCCGCCGCCGTGGGCATCGTCGTCTCCGGCGCCGGAAAACTCGCCGCCTGGCTGCAGGGAGAGGCACTTCCTTCGCCCGGAAAGATCGCCCTCTGGGGCGCCCTGGTCTCCATCGCCGTCAAGGAAATCCTGTATCAATATACGTCCCGCCGGGGAAAGAAACTCCAGTCGCCGGCCGTCGTCGCCAACGCCTGGCATCACCGTTCCGACGCCCTTTCGTCCATCGGTGCGGCCATCGGTATCGCCGGGGCCATCTTCCTGGGCGAGCGCTGGACGGTGCTGGATCCCGTTGCCTCCATCGTCGTGGGCGCGATGCTGGTAAAGGTGGCCTGGGACCTGCTGGGACCCAGCATCGGGGAACTGACCGAGCAGTCGCTGCCTGAAGATACCGAAAAGGAAATCCTGGACATCGTCGGGTCCGTCGGCGGCGTTTCGGAGCCCCACAACCTCCGCACGCGGCGCATCGGCAGCCACATCGCCGCCGAGGTTCACATCCGCCTGGACGGCCGGATGCCGCTGAGCGAGGCGCATGAAAAAGCCTCTTCGATCGAGCGGCTTTTCGAAGAGCGTTTCGGGAAGGGCTCCCATATCATCATCCACATGGAGCCGCAAAAACAGGATATGGAATGATACGCGTCGCATGCATAGGGGACAGTATCACCTGGGGTTTCACGCTGCTGAATCCCTGGCGGCAGAGTTATCCGGCGCTTCTCCAGGAGAAACTTGGGCCTGGATATGAGGTGCGGAATTTCGGCTACAACGACGCCGCGGCCCGGTTCGATGCCGATACGCCCTATGTCAGCAAACGGGCTTACCGGGAGAGCCTGGCGTGGAATCCGGACATCGTCCTGCTGATGCTCGGGACCAACGATACCAAATCCCGCAACTGGGACCCAGAAATCTTCCGCAGGGACTACCGCCGCATCGTCGAATCCTATCGGGCGCTCCCGTCCGCGCCGCGCGTCATCCTGATCGCCCCCATCCGCGTTTTCCCCGTCGGGGGGATTCCCATCCTGGGCGTCCTTCCGGAGAATATGGAAAACGGCGTGCGTCCGGCCATCCGCGCACTGGCGGCGGAAATGGAATTGGAACTGGTGGACCTGCAGGACCTGTTCACCGACAGACGGTATTGCCGGGACGGGGTCCATCCGCAACGGGCCGGTACGCAGATGCTTGCGGACGCCATCTGGTCCGGAATTGATTGGAAATAATGTAAAAGATTTGATATGAAGAAGTTGCTAATCTGGCTCGCCGGCATCCTGATTGCCCTGCTCGCCGCTGTCCTTTGCATCTGGGGCGGAGAGATCCGCACCCTTTCCACCGTCAAATCCGTCGGCGGCAACGAGTATCTGTACTGCATGGAGTACAAGGCCGCATACGACCTGGACGACGTGATCGCCCACGACATCGACCAGAACTCCGAACTGCTCGACTATATCACGGGCCGGATCGGCAAAGGGCTTCCCATCAAGATGAAAAGCGCCCAGGTGGCCGACGAGAACGGGGAACTCGGCACCTTCAACTGCACCTCCTTCCAGGCGGCCAAGGCCGACGGGAGCGGCTTCTGGTACGGCCGCAACTATGACTATTTCAAGAATCCCACGATGGTCACGGTTTCCCGTCCCAGGAAGGGATACGCGTCCGTCGCCTGCAGCGATATGTCCCATTTCGGCTATTCCCTGGAGAAACTGCCCACGTCCTTCGTCAAGAAGCTCAGCTGCCTGGCTGCCATCTATGCTCCCGTGGACGGCATCAATGAAAAGGGACTCTGCACCTCCATCATGGCCTTGCCGAAGCAGGCTTCGCAGCAGGATACGCCCAAACACGACGTGGGGACCACCGTCATCATGCGCCTGTGGCTGGACCGCTGCGCTACCGTGGACGAAGCGCTGGCGCTGCTGTCGACCGTGGACGTACTCCACGACGCGACCGTCGGTTCCGGATATCATTATATGGTTGCGGATGCATCCGGCGACTGCGCCGTGGTGGAGTTCGACAAGGAAGACGGCTGGAAGACGATGGTCGTCCGCAAGGAAGCCGGTGCGAACAGCATGCTGGTGACCAATCACCTCCTGTCTCCGAAATACCGCACCGACGAGCCGGACGAGGCGGTGGGGAATCCCCACAGCAGGAGCTGGTGGCGTTACGATACCGCCAAGGCCTATCTGGCCGCGCACGACGGCGTCCTGACTCTGGAACAGGCGCAGGAATGTCTGTCACAGGTCCACTGGAAGGATTTCGTCTGGGATACCGGTACGGTGGAAGATACCCAGTTCAGCAATGTGTACGACCAGAAGGCCCTGACCCTGGACCTGCGCAACTGGAACGACTACGGAACGACCGTCCATTTCGCCTTGTAGTCATATGGACCGGAGTTCCCAGATCATACGGACGAGCGTCGTCGGAATCGTCGCCAATGTGCTGCTGGCGGCTTTCAAGGCCGTCGTGGGCGCCATCGCCCACAGCGTGGCGATCGTGATGGATGCCGTCAACAACCTCAGCGACGCGCTCTCCAGCGTGATTACCATCGTCGGCACGAAACTTTCCCAGCGGCCGGCCGACCGCAAACATCCCTTCGGTTTCGGGCGCATCGAGTATTTCAGTGCCATCATCATCTCCGTGATCGTGCTGTCGGCGGGCATCACGTCGCTCATCGAATCGGTAAAGAAGATCTTCCATCCCACGGAGCCGAGCTATACGACGGCGACGCTCATCGTCATCATCGTGGCCATTGCCGTCAAACTGGCGCTGGGATTCTACGTAAGGGGGAAGGGACGGCAGCTCAAGAGCGACGCCCTGACGGCTTCCGGTTCGGACGCCCTGTTCGACGCCGTCATCACCACGGCCACGCTGGTGTCGGCGGTCGTTATGATGGTCTGGCATTTCTCGCTGGACGGCATCCTCGGCGCCCTGATTTCCGTGATCATCATCAAGGCCGGCATTGAGATGCTCGCTTCTCCCGTCAACGAACTGCTGGGGGCCCGTGTCTCGCCGGAACTGGTCCGGGAAATCCGGCAGGAGGTCATGGGGCAGGAGGGCGTCCAGGGCGTGTTCGACATCATCCTGCACAACTACGGACCCGACGTGATGATCGGCTCGCTGCACGTCAGCGTGCCCGATACGTTTTCGGCGCACGACATCCACGGCCTGACCCGCAGGATCGTCACGCAAATGTTCGAACGCCACGGAATCATCCTGACCGTCGGTATCTATTCCGTCGCGACGGGAGATCACCCCGGCGCCGACCTGCAGGACAAGGTGGTGCGGGCCATGGCCGCGCATCCGGAGATCGTCCAGGTGCACGGATTCTATTTTTCGGAGAAAGACCGTATGGTTTCCGTCGATGTCGTTCCCGACATTACGGTCCGCGACGATGCAACCCTGGTCCGTCAGCTTACGGAAGAAATCCAGGCCCTGGCCCCGGGTCTGCAGGTGGTGGTCGTCATCGACCACAATTACAGCGAGTAGGCGCTACAGCAGCGCTTCAATCTCGGATTCCAGCTGCTTCGGGGTCACGACGGGCTCGAAGCGTGCCACCACGCGCCCTTTCCGGTCGATGAGGAACTTGGTGAAGTTCCATTTGATGTTGGCGTTCTCGCCGTTCACGTCGGACTTGGCCATCAGCGGGAAAGTAACACCGTAATTGAGGCGGCAGAAGGCCTCGATCTCCTCGTCGGAACCAGGCTCCTGATGACCGAACTGGTCGCAGGGAAAGCCGACGACGACCAGGCCTTCGGGGCCGTATTTCTTATAGAGCGCTTCCAGGCCGTCGTACTGCGGGGTGAAACCGCACTTGGACGCGGTGTTGACAATCAGGAGAACCTTGCCCTTGTACTGGGCAAAACTGATTTCCCCGCCTTCGTTGGTCTCCGCGGTGAAATCGTAAAATGCCAAATCGGGCATGATTCTGTCAAAGAATAATTGTAACTTTGCATTATATCCGATACGTATGCGTGAATATCTGCTGTCTTTGTTGAATGTCGTCTGCGAGATGAGTCCCTACCTGCTGCTGGGATTCCTCATCGCCGGTATCCTGCACGTTTTCGTCCCGCGCACTTTTTATCAGCGGTATCTGTCGCGGGACAACCGCTGGGCGGTATTCTGGGCGGCGCTGCTGGGCGTTCCGCTGCCGCTGTGTTCCTGCGGCGTGATCCCCACCGCCATCGGTCTGCGGAACGAAAAGGCGTCCAAGGGGGCCGTGGCGTCCTTCCTTATCGCGACGCCCCAGACGGGCATCGACTCCATCCTGGCGACCTACTCGCTGCTGGGGCTCGGTTTTGCCGTCATCCGCCCCGTGGCGGCGCTGGTTACCGGAGTCTGCGGCGGCCTGCTGGTCAGCCGGCTGGTCCCGGAAGGGGAGGAGACCGGCGGACCCGCTTCGGAATACTGCCGCGTCGAGAGCGGCAACCGCATCTGGCGGGTGTTGAAATACGCCTATTATGAAATGATGCAGAACATCGGCGGACGCCTGCTTATCGGCCTGCTGGTGGCCGCGCTCATCCAGGTGGCCGTGCCGGACGAGTTCTTCCTGCATTTCGGCAAACAGCCCCTGCTTCAGATGCTGGTAATCCTCCTGATCGCCGTTCCGATGTATATCTGTTCGACCGGCAGTATCCCCGTGGCGGCGGCCTTGATGATGAAGGGCCTGTCGCCGGGTGCCGCATTGGTGATGCTGATGGCCGGACCGGCCGTGAACCTGGCCTCCATCCTGGTGGTCCGAAAGAGCCTGGGCCGCCGTTTCACCTGGATCTACCTGCTGACCGTGGTCGGCTTTTCCCTCCTTTTCGGCCTGCTGGTCAATGCCATCGGTATCAGCGTTCCCGTGCGGGCCGGCGGCGATGCCTGCTGCGCGGCCGAAACCGCCCCGCCGGCAACGTTCAAACTCATTTGTGCCATTATCCTTACGCTCCTGCTCCTGTTCGCCCTTGCGATGAAATTGTCCGCCCGTTTTACCCGTAAGGTCACAGAAGCGGGTACGGCCGTCTATGCCGTGGAAGGGATGCACTGCAGCCATTGCGAGGCGGCTGTCCGACGTGCCGTGGAGTCCGTTCCCGGCGTCGAATCCGCGGAGGCCAGTGCGCCGGGCAAGACGCTTTCCGTCCGCGGAACGGCGGCGGAAGGTGAGATCAAAGCCGCGGTAGAGAAGGCCGGTTACACCTTCAAAGGTAAGATTTCTTGAAATATCGCTTGCGATATAATATATTTGTGTTAAATTTGTATCGTGAACGATATAAACACAAGCGATATGGAAAAGATTTATGATTTCAAAGTCCTGAACAACAAAGGATTGGAGTTTGATTTTGCACAGTGCGAAGGCAAGGTGCTTCTGATTGTCAACACCGCGTCCAAGTGCGGTTTCACCCCACAGTACGACGGTTTGGAGGCCCTTTATCAGCGATATAAGGACCAGGGCCTGGTCATCGTGGGCTTCCCTTGCGACCAGTTCGCCCACCAGGAACCGGGCAGCGACGAGGAGATTGCCGAGTTCTGCCGCCTCAACCACGGCGTTACCTTCCCCCTGATGAAGAAGATCGACGTGAACGGCCCCGATGAGAATCCGGTTTTCACGTACCTGAAGGCAGCCGCCCCGTCGGAAGAATACAAGGGACTCAAGGCGAAGGCTACGCAGAAGCTGCTGAAAGGAATCAGCAAGAGCGTTCAGAAAGACAGCGACATCCTTTGGAATTTCACCAAGTTCCTGATCAACCGCGACGGTACGGTGGTCAAGCGTTTCGCTCCCGTCGCCGAGCCGGCTTCTTTCGAGCAGGACATTGAGGCAATGCTGTAATGGACGAAAGGTTCAGGCTGGACAACCAGCTCTGTTTCAGGCTCTACACCGCTTCCCGTCTGCTCACGCAGGCGTATCACCCGCTGCTGTCGGAATATGGGCTGACCTATCCGCAGTATCTGGTCTTGCTGGTCCTGTGGGAGAAAGACGGGCAGCCGGTGAACGACATTGCCAAGCGCCTGCTGCTCGAGACGAACACGGTGACCCCGCTCCTGAAAAGGATGGAGGCGGAGGGCATCGTGACGCGCAGCAAGGGCCGTGAAGACGCCCGCCAGATAATCGTGAAACTCACGCGCAAGGGGCGCGGGCTGCAGGAAAAACTGCTGAACGTTCCGGAAACCGTCGCGCGCGGCATCCTCTGCGATCGCGTGACCCCGGAAACCATCCCCGGCCTCTACGGCATGCTGGACGACATCATCGGAAAACTGAAAGGGGATTAGCGCAGGCGGGTTTTCAGCGTAATGCCGGCCATGAACCAGAGGCCGGGTTGCGGGATGTCGCCGAAGTCGTAGTATTCCCGGTTCAGCAGGTTGTTGACCCGGATGTAAGCTTCGAATGCGGGCCTGCCGTAGGAAATCTTTGCATCCAGCAGCGAATAGGGCTTGATGAGCTCCGAGCCGGTGGCCCTGTCCACATAGCGGTAGGAGAGGTTCGCGCTGAAGCCGCGTCCGAGGCGCAGGTCGGCCTGGGCCGTGACACGGTGCCGGATGTATTCCATTGAATAGAGGCTGCGGAAACCTTCCTTCGTATCTTTGTCCTGTGAAATGTGGCTGTACCCGAGAATCACGGAACGCAGCGGGAACCGGCTGCGCCCGAGCAGTTCCGGGAAAGACAGCTGCAGGGTCGCTTCCTGCCCGAAGCTGTTCACTTCGGTATGGTTGACGGACATCCACGGCGCGTCTTCTCCCGCCCGGATGTCCTGGATCCAGTCTATGATGTCACGGCCGTTGTTGTAATAGACCGTCACGACGGCCCGGACGCCGGCGGCGAGATACTTCAGGCCGCCTTCGAATGCGTGTAGTTTCTCGGATTTCAGCTCCGGATCCGCCAAGTGTCCGCCCACGGAGTAATATAGTTCGGTAAAGGTGGGCATCCGGTAGGAAGCGTTGTAGGAACCGTAGATGCGCAGGGCTTCGGTCAGCCGGAGGTTCATTTCCACGCCCGGGTAGAAGCGGACGCCCTCCGGATTGCCCGTGTTGTAGGCGGCGGTGATTCCGGCCGAGGCGGTAAGGCGTTCCAGCACGACGCTGTGCTCGGCGAATGCCGTGAAGGCCGTCCTGCGCAGTCCGCGGACGTACACGCCGTCGGGATGGGGGAGTGCCTCGCCGAGGTTGGTGCTCCGGATGGCCTCGTGACGGGCTCCTGCTCCGAAGGCGCTGCGGCCCAGGCGGCTATCGATGCTGAAATGGAAGTCTCCTCCTATCGTATTGGTCCTGTGGTAGTTGAAAGGATACAGATCCGGCTTGGATCGGAAGAGTTCGAAACGGTCTTCTCCGTGGTTCCAATAGAGTGAAGGCGTAAAGTGCAAGGTGCCTTTCCCTTCGGCCTTGACCGCGGCGAAGGTCTTGAACGTGTGCTCGAACTGGTCGTCGAAGCGGGCGCTGTAGAAGGTGCTCGAGCCGAAGTCCTTCAGACTGCCGCCCGCCTGCCATTGCAGGGTGGTGGCCGGAAGGTCGGCACTGCCGTGATAGAAGGCCTTGAAGGCGCGGAAATCGTTGTTCAGCCCCCCTGCGGCATTCCGGTTGAAGCCGTCGGAGCGCTGGTAACCGGCGGAAAGCCGCTGGGAGACGCTTCCGCTTTTCAGGGACGCGGACGCATTGGCGTTGGCGTAACCGAAGGAGCCGCCCTCGAGATTGAGGGAAGCCGCGTTTGCCTCGCGGTCCTTCGTGACGATGTTGATGGCACCGATCATCGATGTCGCCCCGTGACCCCGGGCCGAAGGGCCTTCCAGGACCTCGATATGGTCTATGTCGCTGAGACTGACCGGGAAATCGGCCGAGTTGTGCCCGGTCTGGGGATCGGAGATGTCGATGCCGTTCAGCAGCACCGCGATCTGGTTGTACGTGCCGCCGCGCATGCTGATGTCGGTCTGCATACCCATGGCCCCGCGCTGACGTACGTCCACGCCCAGGGCGTATTTGAGCAGGTCGTTGACGTTCTCGGCCGGGGCGGAGGCGATGGAAAGGCTGTCGATCAGCGTGACCGTGCGCGTGTTCTTATGAAGGGGAACGGGCAGTTTCGATGCAGTGACTGAAACGCTGTCCAGCATGTAATAAGTCTGTGCTGAAGCGGCCGGCGCCGCAAAGAATGAAGCGGAAATGGCCAGCGCCAGGACGACGGAAGTTTTCATGATACGGATAATCTCAGTTTGCGGGTGCAAATGTAGGTTTATTTTTCGTACTGATAACAGGTTTTATCGCAAAATGACCCTGTCCTTGACCGGTTAGCCGATTACACGGAGGACGGTGCCGTCCGTATCACGGGAGTTAGGGCCGATCATGATCTCGAAATCGCCGGGCTCGCAGACCCAATGCAATCCGTGGTTATAGTAGGACAGTTCCTCCTTGGTGAGGGTAAAGTCCACCCGGACCGATGCGCCGGGGTCCAGATGCACTTTCCGGAACCCCTTGAGTTCCTTTACCGGGCGGGTGGAGGTAGCAAAGACGTCGTGGATATACAGCTGGACGATTTCGTCGCCGGCACGTGAGCCGGTGTTGGTTACCGTTACGGATGCCGTCACGGAACCGTCCACCGGCATTTCCGGGGCGCTCAGCGTAACGGGGGAGTATGCGAAGGTGGTATAGCTCAGTCCATACCCGAACGGATACAGCGGTGCATTGATCTCGTCGATATAACAACTGACGAATTTCCGGTAGGGCTCATCGTCCGGATGCGGCCGGCCGGTGTTCTTGTGATTGTAGTAGAGCGGCAGCTGGCCCACGTTGCGGGGGAAGGAAGTCGTCAGTTTTGCCGACGGGTTCACGTCGCCGAAGAGGACGTCGGCGATGGCATGCCCGCCTTCGGATCCGGGACTCCAGACATTCAGGATAGCATCCATTTCGGCGTCCTCCCAGCCGAGCGTCAACGGGCGGCCGGTGACAAGGACCATCACGACGGGCTTCCCGGTGGCTTTCAGGGCCTTCAGAAGCTCCTCCTGGGCATCGGGAACGGAGATATCGGTGCGAGAAGCGCCTTCCCCATTCAGGTTGGCGATTTCGCCCACGCAGGCGACGACCACATCGGCCTGCCTGGCTTTGGCGACGGCTTCGGCAATCAGCCGTTCCTGCGGCACGGTATGGATAGCGGGTGCCGTGTATCCCGGCCGGAAGATCTTGAACAGGCCGAACCGGACGGATTCCTCCAGTTCCTTGTCCTTGAACAGCCAACTGCCCTCGGCATAAGATGCCTTGGCGACTTCGGCGATGCCCTCATACGGGGTGACGCTCTCGTCGTTGTGGTCGCTCATGGACCAGGTCCCGGCCATGGCGCTGCCGTCCTTGGCCAGCGGGCCTACGACAGCGATGCGGGCATCTTTGCGTAATGGCAGCACGCCGTTGTTCTTGAGGAGTACCATGGACTCCTGCGCCGCCTTCCGGGCGAAAGCGAGGTGCTCTGGGGTATAGATTTCTTTTACTGAGCGAGTTGCATCCAAGTACTTGAACGGGTTCTCAAACAAGCCCAGCTTGTATTTCGCCTCCAGGATGCGGCGACAGGCCCTGTCGATATCGGCCTCGGTCACGCGGCCTTCGGCTAAAGACTTCTGGAGCGTGCCAACAAAGCCGTCGGAGTTCATGTCCATGTCCAGCCCGGCCTGGAGGGAACGGGCCGACACTTCCTGCAGGTCGCCGATCCCGTGGTTCACTTCCTCGGCAATGGCCGTGGCGTCCGAAACGATGAAACCGCCGAACCCCCACGCTTTCCGCAGCAGGTCGTCCATCAGGTATTTGTTCATCGAAGCGGGAATCCCTTCGAACTCATTGAACGAGGACATATAACTGGCGGCTCCTGCACAGGCGGCCTGCTGATACGGCCGCATATACCCGTTCAACGCCTCCTGGCGGCTCAGGAACACGGAATTATAGTCCCGGCCGGCCTCGGCGCCGCCATAAAGCGCATAATGCTTGACGCACACCATTACGTCGTGGTCGTCATAGATGCCGTCGGTGCCCTGGTAACCGCGGACATAGGCCTTGGCAAGTTCGCCGCCCAGGTACGGGTCCTCGCCGCCGCCTTCCACAATCCGGCCCCAGCGGGCGTCACGGCAGATATCCACCATCGGGCTGAACACCCAGTTGATGCCGCTGGCGGAAGCTTCCGTGGCCGCAATCCGGGCCGTCTGCTCGACGAGTTCCGTGTTCCACGACGTGGACAGGGCGAGCGGAACCGGGAATACCGTCTGATAGCCGTGGATGACGTCCATGCCCGTGATCAACGGAATTCCCGCCCCGGACTCCAGGGCGATCTCCTGCATCTGGCGGATGTATTCCAGGTTGCCGGTCCCGTACAGGCCGCCGAGCCGGCCGGCCCGCAGGAGTTTCACGTTCTCGTCTTCTTCTGTCACCCGGGCTGCGGAGACGAAGCCCGGTGCGGAGTGCAGGTTCAACTGTCCGATCTTCTGTTCCAGCGTCATCCGGGACATCAGGTCGTCGATATAGCGGTCCATGTCGGACCTGGGGGCGCAGGCGGCCAGCAGAAGCGTGGCCGCAAGGGCGATGGCAGTGGTTTTGACGTTCATAATACAAAGATAATTCAATTAAAGAATCGATGAAATGACGATTATTCGTATCTTTAGGAGAAATAACCGTTCATCGATGAAAAGATTCATGATTGCCGCCGGTCTCCTGTCCGGGCTGCTGCAGTGTCCGGGAACAGCATCCGGACAGCCTTATTCCGAGGAATTCCGCAATCCGCCCGCCGAAGCCCGGGTCCGGGTCTGGTGGCACTGGATGGACGGAAACATTACCCGGGAAGGCATCAAGGCCGACCTTGACTGGATGCACGCCGCCGGTATAGCCGGTGTGCAGCAGTTCGACGCGGGCGGAAGCATGATGATGGGCATGCAGCCCATCGTGGAACGGAAACCCTATATGCAGGACGGTTGGAAGGACGCCTTCCGGTATGCCGTCCGATATGCCGATTCCCTCGGGATGGAGATCGCCATTGCTTCGGCGCCGGGCTGGAGTTCCACCGGCGGGCCCTGGGTGAAGCCGGAGAACGCGATGAAAAAGCTTACCTGGCGGACGGTGGAAGTTGCCGGGAACCCCAGGGCGAAAAAACCGCAATCCATCATCCTTCCCGATCTTTTCAGGACGGTCGGCAAGTTCCAGAACGCCCCTTCCGGTGAGACCGGGGCGGACATCGCTCCCTGGTGCCGGGATGTGGCCGTCGTGGCCGTCCGTCTTCCGGATGCGGAGAGGTCCTTGACGGATCTGGGGGCAGCGGTCAGTTCCAGCGGAGGAGTGTTCACAGTGGAAATGCTTTCCGACGGCGACCTGGCGAGCGGTGCTGCCCTTCCGAAGAATCCTTCCGGAACGCATTCCTGGATCCAATACACTTTCCCGGAAACTGTGACTGTCCGTGCGATGACCCTGGCGGGCGGTGACGTCCGGGGCCAGTGGGCGGCCCTGCCTCCGACCTATCATAACTGGCTCGAGTGCAGTGACGACGGGATTGTCTGGCGGGAAGTCTGCCGGATTCCTTCAGGTGCCGTGGTTCAGCAGACGATCGACATCCCCGAGACGACCGCCCGTTTCTTCCGCCTGCAGGTTGCCAATCCACTGGGAAATCAGCAATACGCAGCCCTGGGTTTCGGGGGCGCCGTACCCGAGAGCACCCCGGTCCTCGAATGGGTGCTTCACACCGTAATCAAGGTGAACCACGCCGAAGAGAAGGCGGGCTTTGCCGCTCCGCATGACCTGGCGGATTATCCTACGCCGGTGACCGACGCTCCGGTACCCGAGACCATTGACCTCTCCTCCCGGGTCCTGGACGGCATCCTGACCTGGCAGGTCCCGGCCGGGCGCTGGCGCATCTACCGGTTCGGTGCCTCCTTGACAGGCAAACAGAACCATCCGGCCCCGCCGGAAGCCACGGGCCTGGAGGTCGATAAACTGGACCGGGCTGCCTGGATGGATTATTTCCTCCGATATCTGGACATGTACAAGGATGCGGCCGGGGGACTTGTGGGGCAGCGTGGCATCCAGTATCTCCTTACGGACAGCTACGAGGCGGAGCAGATGACCTGGACACCCACCCTGGCGGAGGAGTTCAAGGCCCGTCGCGGCTACGATTTGATTCCCTGGCTCCCTGTCCTGACAGGCGAGATTGTCCGGAGCAGCGAGGACAGCGAGAAATTCCTTTTCGACTGGCGCGAGACCCTCGGCGAGCTCTTCGCGGAGAATTATGACAGGATCAACGACATTGTCCGGGAATACGGGATGAAGGGCCGGTATACGGAATCTCACGAGAACGGCCGTGTGTACGTGGGGGATGGAATGGATCTCAAGATGACGGCGGACGTGCCCATGAGCGCCTTCTGGATTCCCGGAACCGGCGGCGGTTCCGCCCTGGAAATGGCGCTTGCCGATATCCGGGAGTCGGCATCCGTCGCCCATGTGTACGGGCAGAACCTGGCCGCGGCGGAATCCTTTACGGCCGCCGGACTGGCCGGCAATGCCTGGAGCTATTACCCCGGATCGTTGAAGTATATGGCTGACATGGCCCTCTACAGCGGCATCACCCGCTTTGTGATCCACGAAAGCGCCCATCAGCCTTCCGACGCGCACAAGCCGGGGCTCGGGCTGATGATATATGGCCAGTGGTTCAACCGCCACGACACCTGGGCCCCTTATGCCCGCTACTGGACGGATTACCTGGCACGCAGCTGCTATCTGCTCCAGCAGGGTCGGTATGTTGCCGACGTGCTCTGGTACTATGGCGAAGACACGAACATCACCGGCATCTACGGGCACGAACTGCCCGGCATCCCGGAGGGCTATTCCTTTGATTTCATCAATCCGTATGGCTTGAAGAATCTGCTCTCGGTCAAGGACGGTTCCATTGTTACGCCGTCCGGTATGGCATACAGGGTACTCGTACTCGGGGAGCATTGTAAAGTGATGTCCCTGGAAGTCCTTGCAAAGCTGGATTCCCTGGCCCGTGCCGGTGCCGTCATCTGCGGCAACGCTCCGGAAAGGCCTGCCGGACGCTCCGACGACCCGGCCGAGTTCGACCGGCTGGTTGCCGACATCTGGCGCGCAGGGCGTCCGAATGTCTTTACCGGGCAGCTTGCCAATGTCCTGAAGGCAGTGGGCGTGGAACCGGATTTCCGCTATGTGGCACCGGCAGAACTGAAATTCGCCCACCGTCACGACGGGGACCGGGAAATCTATTGGATCCGCAATTTCAGCGACTCGGCCGTGTCGGCGCAACTGACGCTCCGCGATGCCGAAGGGGCTATGCGGGTGTATGATCCGGAGACCGGTGAGATTCTCCGTGGAGTATTGAAGGGCAACACGTTGGACCTGGAGGCCAATCAGGCCCTCTTCGTCGTGTCTGACCGGAAGGGAATGCCCGAAGCGGGCGAGGATCTTCCGGTCCGTACCGGAACGCTATCGACGGACGGTCCGTGGACGGTCACGTTCGACGGGCTGGCCGCACCCGAGGGGCCCCGTGTCTTTTCGGAACTTGTATCTTTTACGGAGTCCGATGATCCGGCCGTGAAGTACTTCTCAGGTATCGCTACCTATACGAATACCTTTACCATCGGGAAAAAGGAGCAGGCGGACGGCCTCGTCATCGATCTCGGCGCCGTAGGCCAGATGGCGGACGTCTTTGTGAACGGAGAGCATGTCCGCTTCCTGTGGAAGGCTCCTTACAGGGTCACGTGGACGGGCCCGCTGCTACCCGGCAGGAACACCATTACGGTAAAGGTGGTGAACACCTGGCCCAACCGTCTCATCGGGGATGCCGGGTCCGAAACGGAGAAAGTGACGTTTACCAACATGCCGTTCTACCAGGCCGGGATGCCGCTGACTCCCGCCGGGCTGATGGGCCCGGTGGTTCTGGAAAAGATTTCGCGATGAAGTAAAGGCGTTGCTTTAAGGATTCCCCAGAAAGTCCAGGACAGCCCGGTTGAACGCATCCGGGCATTTGTTTGCGACGAAGTGGTCGCCCTCCAGGAATACCAGGCGTGCGTCCGGAATGCGCGCTGCGATGAGCCGGGTATGCGCTTCTTTGATCATGTCCCGGGTGCCGGCGATGACCAGCGTCTTCGCCAGGATCTTCGCCAGTTCCTCCGGCGCTACAGCCGGGTCATTCACCATCAGCCCGAGCAGTTCGGCATGCCGTTTCGCTTCCTCGCTCCTGCCGGCAAACAGGCGCGCGAAGCGGTAGCCGATCTCGATTGGGATCTGGACGGAGCGTTTCACGCCTTTCGCATCCAGGTTGGCGCCGTCCAGGATGAGGCGGTCCACCCGTTCGGGGTACTTCATCGCGAAGACCATGGCGATGTTCCCGCCGTCGGAGAACCCGAGCAGGTTCGCGCGGCCGATGTTTTGTGCATCCATGAAGGTCAGCAGGTCATCGGCAAACTGGCGGATGGTGAAAGGGGCCTTTCCCCGGGGCGTTTTGCCGTGCCCCCGCGTGTCCGGGGCGTACACGTGAAAGTGCCGGGCGAATGCGTCGGTCTGCCCTGCGAAATACCCGCAGTCCTCGCCGTTGCCGTGCAGGAGGATCAGCGGATCCCCCTGGCCTTTTTCCACGAAATAATGCTCAATGTCCGTTATCATGACACAAATCTAATCTTTTTTTTACTACATTTGGAACATGTTAGTCAAGTGTATTCTCCTTATCCTGTTCTTTGCCGTAATGATCGGGGTCGGCATCTATTGCCGCCGGACCGCATCTGACGTTCAGGGATTCGTCCTGGGAGGCCGCAATGTCGGCTCCTGGCTCACGGCTTTCGCTTTCGGCACCTCTTATTTCTCGGCGGTCATCTTTGTCGGATACGCCGGCCAGTTCGGCTGGAAGTACGGACTTGCCGCCACCTGGATCGGTATCGGCAACGCCCTCATCGGCTCGTTGCTGGCCTGGCGGATCCTGGGCCGTCGGACGCGCCTCATGACGCATCATCTCCAGAGCGCCACGATGCCCGACTTTTTCGGGAAACGCTTCTTCAGCGGTGCGCTCAAGGTGGCCGCTTCCGTCATCGTATTCATTTTCCTCATCCCTTATAC
>Ga0310691_10002794_pt1 | contig 22215 bp, 19 predicted proteins | sample 176DNAGHGlowgp2_FD_203887 | JGI IMG/M metagenome (GOLD analysis project Ga0310691, IMG submission 203887) | Sheep rumen microbial communities from Palmerston North, Manawatu-Wanganui, New Zealand - 1766 DNA GHGlow gp2 (v2) (version 2) | ecosystem: Host-associated > Mammals > Digestive system >...
CCTCGCTTCAAACAGTTCTCTGTGAGCCGCAGCTACTTCTCATGGCTCTGTGGCAAGAAGGACTATGCGCTGGATGCCCGCATCAAGGGTGGTGAGCGACATATGATTATGAGCGGCGAGTACGACAAGGTGCTGCCCATGGATATCTATGGAGAATACCTTATCAAGGCCATCATTGCTGGAGATATCGACCGTCAGGAGGCGTTGGGTATCTACGAGGTGAGCCCCGAGGACTTTGCGCTGGCAGAGTTCGTTGACTCTTCGAAGCTGGAACTGCAGCGTATTGTTCGTGAAGGACTGAATATATTACGTAAAGAAAACGCATAACGACAATGAAAGCATTAAGAAATTATCTCAATAAGGTTAAGCCGAACTTCGAGGAGGGTGGCAAGCTGCATGCTTTCCGTTCGGTTTTCGATGGCTTTGAGACCTTCCTTTTTGTGCCTAACGACACAGCAAAGGCTGGTGGCGTGAACATTCACGACGCTATCGACTCAAAGCGTATTATGAGTATGGTGGTTATCGCACTGATGCCTGCCATGCTGTTTGGTATGTATAACATCGGCTATCAGAACTATCTGGCAGCCGGCACACTGGCCAGCGCATCTTTTTGCGAAATCTTCGCATACGGCTTCTTGGCTGTGCTGCCCAAAATTCTGGTGAGCTACATCGTAGGTCTGGGCATCGAGTTTGCCTGGGCACAATGGAAGGGTGAGGAAATCCAGGAGGGTTACCTCGTTTCAGGTATCATCATTCCGCTGATTATTCCTATCGGCTGTCCGCTGTGGATGCTGGCACTGGCCTGTGCATTCTCGGTTATCTTCTGTAAGGAGATCTTCGGCGGTACGGGTATGAACATCTTCAACCCCGCCATTGCAGCCCGTATGTTCCTGTTCTTCGCCTATCCTTCTAAGATGACGGGCGACACCGTCTGGGTGGCTCAGAACAGTATCTTCGGTCTGGGTAACGACCTGCCCGATGGATTCACCGCTGCTACACCACTCGGTCAGATAGGGCAGGGCATCGCTCCCGATGCTTCTATCATGGATATGGTATTAGGATTTATCCCCGGCTCTATCGGTGAGACATCGCTCATCGCTATCGCCATTGGTGCTGCCATACTGCTGTGGATGGGCATCGCCTCATGGCGCACCATGCTGAGCGTATTCGTTGGTGGAACGCTACTGGCTGTTATCTTTGAACAGACTGGTCAGGGCATGGTTTGGTGGCACCACTTCGTAATGGGTGGCTTCGCATTCGGTGCTGTGTTTATGGCTACCGACCCTGTTACATCGTGTCGCACCACTACTGGCCAGTATATCTACGGATTCCTGATTGGTGCCATGGCTATCATCATCCGTGTATTGAATGCCGGCTATCCTGAGGGTATGATGCTCGCCATCTTCTTTGGTAATATGTTTGCTCCTACCATTGATCACTTCGTCGTGGAGCGCAATATCTCGAAACGTTTAAAAAGAGGAGGTACCAAATGAAAATGAATACAAATTCTAACGCGTACATTATTATTTATAGCGCGGTAATGGTCGTTATCGTTGCCTTCTTGCTGGCATTCGTCTATCAGGCTCTGAAGCCTATGCAGGATGCCAACGTAGCGCTCGACGTGAAGAAGCAGATTCTCTACTCGCTCAATATCCGCAACTTAGACGGTGCCGAAGCCGAGGCCAAGTATGCCGAGGTGGTGAAGAATGAGAACGAGCAGGACGGCCAAAAGGTGTACGATTGCCAGATTGACGGTAAGAACATCGTTGTAGTGTCTCTCAAGGGCATGGGTCTTTGGGGCGGCATCAGCGGTTATCTGGCTGTAGACGAAGAGGGTAAGGTTTTTGGTGCCTACTTCAACCACGAAGGTGAGACCGCTGGTCTGGGTGCCGAAATCAAGGATTCTCAGGAGTGGCAAGAGAAGTTCATCGGCAAGCAGATCTGGGACGAGCAGGGCAACGTGGTGCTCTCAGTTGTTAAGAAGGTGGACAATCCTGAGTCACAGGTTGACTGCGTGACAGGTGCTACGCTGACTTCAAACGGCGTTGACGCCATGCTGAAGGACGGCCTGAAGAACCTGCAGAATAAATAGTAAATTGTAAATTGTCAAATTGTAAATTACTATGGCACTATTCAGTAAACAAAATAAAGAGGTTTTTACTAACCCGTTGAACCTCGACCACCCAATCCTCGGACAGGTACTGGGTATCTGTTCGGCATTGGCAGTAACTTCGCAGTTGAAGCCCGCCATCGTGATGGGTCTGGCTGTAACTGTTATCACCGCATTCTCAAATACGATTATCTCTATCATCCGCAATACCATCCCTAACCGCATCCGTATCGTGGTGCAGCTGGTAGTTGTCGCTGCACTGGTAACTATCGTTAGCCAGATTCTGAAGGCTTTCGCATACGACGTCAGCGTTCAGCTCTCTGTGTATGTAGGTCTGATCATCACCAACTGTATTCTGATGGGTCGCCTCGAGGCATTTGCTATGCAGAACAAGCCCTGGCCTTCATTCCTTGACGGTGTGGGCAATGGTCTTGGCTACGCCATGATTTTGGTGATTGTCGGTGCTGTTCGTGAGTTGCTTGGACGTGGTACGTTGCTAGGCTTCCAGATTATCCCCGATGCTTGCTACGACTTTGGTTATGTGAACAATGGTATGATGACCATGCCAGCTATGGCACTGATTCTCGTGGGATGCGTTATTTGGGTTCATCGTGCATATTTTTATAAGGAGAAATAAGATATGGAACACGCAATAAGTTTATTATTCCGTTCGATTTTTGTCGATAACATGATCTTCGCCTTTTTCCTTGGCATGTGTTCTTACCTTGCCGTGTCGAAGACTGTGAAGACCTCGCTGGGCCTCGGACTTGCTGTGACCTTCGTGCTCACCGTGACCGTGCCCGTCAACTATTTGTTGCAGACCAAGGTGCTGGGTCCTGACTGCCTAGTAGAGGGTGTTGACCTCAGCTACCTCAGCTTCATTCTCTTCATCGCTGTCATCGCCGGTATGGTGCAGTTGGTAGAGATGACGGTAGAAAAATATTCTCCTTCGCTCTATGCTGCGCTGGGTATCTTCCTGCCACTGATTGCTGTGAACTGCGCCATTATGGGTGCTTCGCTGTTCATGCAGCAGCGCATCCTGATGGATCCTTCTAACTCTCAGGCCATCACTTCCATTTGGGATGCCATTATCTATGGCTTCGGCTCAGGTATCGGTTGGACACTTGCTATCGTAGCACTGGGCGCCATCCGCGAGAAGATGCAATATAGCGATGTTCCCAAACCCCTGCAAGGTCTTGGCATTGTATTTATCACCGTGGGCTTGATGGCTATGGCGATGATGTGTTTCTCTGGCTTAAACATTTAATAAGGTATGGCACAGTTTATAGCATATAGTATAGGAGTTTTCCTCCTGGTTATCATCTTGCTGGTGATTATCCTGTTGGTGGCTAAGAAATATCTGAGCCCCAGCGGCAATGTGAATATTACAGTGAATGGCGATAAGGTGCTGAACGTACCTCAAGGCAACAACCTGATGGCTACTCTCAATGAGAATGGCATCTTCCTGCCTTCTGCCTGCGGCGGTAAGGCCAGTTGCGGTCAGTGCAAGGTACAGGTGCTGGAAGGTGGTGGCGAGATTCTTGACTCTGAAAAACCTCACTTCACCCGCAAGCAGATTAAGGACCACTGGCGCTTAGGATGCCAGTGTAAGGTGAAAGGCGACCTGAAGATACATGTAGACGAGAGCATCCTTGGTGTTAAGGAGTATGAGTGTACCGTTATCTCTAACAAGAACGTAGCTACCTTCATCAAGGAGTTCAAGGTACAGCTGCCTGCAGGCGAGCACATGGACTTCCTGCCTGGTTCGTATGCTCAGATTAAGATTCCTAAGTTCGACTGCATCGACTACGACAAAGACTTCGACAAGAGTCTCATTGGCGACGAGTATCTGTCTGCTTGGGAGAAGTTCGGACTGTTCCCGCTGAAGTGTAAGAATCCTGAGGATACCATCCGTGCCTACTCAATGGCCAACTATCCTGCCGAGGGTGACGTGTTCATGCTGACCGTCCGTATCGCCACACCTCCGTTCAAGCCCGACCGCAGCGGCTTTATGGATGTCAATCCTGGTATTGCTTCATCATACATCTTCTCGCTGAAACCTGGCGACAAGGTTATCATGAGCGGTCCTTTTGGCGACTTCCACCCACACTTCGACTCAAAGAAGGAAATGATATGGGTTGGTGGTGGTGCCGGTATGGCTCCGCTGCGCGCTCAGATTATGCACATGACGAAGACACTGCATACCAAGGACCGCGAGATGCACTACTTCTATGGTGCTCGTGCATTGAACGAGGTGTTCTATCTGGAGGACTTCCTAGGGCTGGAGAAGGAGTATCCCAACTTCCATTTCCACCTTGCTCTGGACCGTCCAGACCCCGCAGCCGATGCCGCTGGCGTGAAGTATACTCCAGGCTTTGTTCACAACGTGATGTACGAGACCTATCTGAAGGACCACGAGGCTCCCGAGGACATCGAGTACTACATGTGTGGTCCTGGCCCGATGTCAAAGGCTGTTGTGGGCATGCTCGACTCATTGGGCGTAGATCCCGAGTCGATTATGTACGATAACTTTGGTGGTTGATGCGTTACGTCATCCCTTGTATACTCATCCCTCTTGTACTGACCCTCCTTTCGTGTGGTCAGCGCAAGAGGGATGTCGTTTACTACGAACAGATGGTCGACAGCATCCGTAAGGCTGAGCAGTTGCAGGAGATGAAGCGTAAGGCGGGTGTCTACGATGACCCCGTTGAGGCTTTCTTCGATACCCTCCAGATGTGTCCGTTGCCCATCCACTCTGAGCGTGCTGCGTTCTTTAAGTTAGGACGCTTTGGCAAAGTGCCCCCTCATGTCACGTCCTTGTTGGGCTATCCTGTCTCTTCAAGGTTGAAAGCACTTTTGTTGCCCAAGGTTCATGGACTTCGTGCCATGTTGCTTTCTGAGCAGCTTGACTCCATTACCTCTACGCTCTACCTTTATACCCTTGAAACCGATGGTACACCCATCGACCATCTCTGTCTTTATGAAGAGCGTAGCGAGGACCGTGCAGACGACTTTGGCAAACTGTACGTAGACTACTATGTTACTAGCGAGTACGAAGTCACACTGCTCTATTACTACACCTCTCTGACCACCCACAAGTCTGAAAACGAGCAAAGCCGCCGTTTCCGAATTACTGCTGACGGTCACTTCTTAGAAGAGGTGATAGAGATAGAAAACTAATTTTTTGTGCTGTAGGATTAGCAAAAAATACTGGGAAAGCCCTTAATTAGGCTTTCCCAGTATTTCTTTGCGGAAGGTGAGGGATTCAAACCCCCGATACCCGAAAAGGGTATACCGGATTTCGAGTCCAGCGCGATCGATCACTCTGCCAACCTTCCGATTAAGCGTGGACAAAAGAGAGCGTGCTCTCATTTGTTCTAGCAAGAGGAAGGTCAATTGAAAAAATGAACCTTCTCTGTTTTTTGCGGATGCAAAGTTACTATATAATTCTGAAATGACCAAATTTATTTGCAAATAAATGAATATATTTGGCTATGTCGAAGAAAATGAGTAACTTTGCAATCGATTTGAAAGTACATCGTTTTATTTATAATAAAGAATAGACATGAAAGCATTTGTATTCCCCGGTCAGGGGGCACAGTTTGTGGGTATGGGTAAAGACCTGTATGACAACAACGAGACTGCAAAAGAATTGTTTGAAAAAGCTAACGAAATTCTGGGCTATCGCATCACAGACATTATGTTTGAAGGTACTGATGAGGACCTGAAGCAGACGAAGGTGACGCAGCCCGCCGTTTTCCTGCACAGCGTTATTTCAGCAATCTGCCTGGGTGAGGCTTTCGATCCCCAAATGGTGGCTGGACACTCGCTGGGCGAGTTTTCTGCTCTGACAGCTGCTGGCGCACTGAGCTTTGAGGACGGTCTTAAACTGGTATATGCACGTGCTATGGCTATGCAGAAGGCTTGCGAAGCTGCTCCTTCAACAATGGCTGCCATCATTGGTCTGCCCGATGCTCAGGTCGAAGAGGTCTGTGCTGCGGTCAGTAAGATGGGTAAGGGCGTTTGCGTAGCTGCTAATTACAATAACCCAGGTCAGCTGGTTATCTCTGGCGACATTGATGCTATCAACGAGGCTTGCGAGCAGTTGAAGGCCGCTGGCGCCAAGCGTGCACTGCCCCTGAAGGTAGGTGGTGCTTTCCACTCTCCCCTGATGCAGCCCGCCAAGGACGAGCTTCAGGCCGCTATTGAGGCTACGGAAATCAAGGCTCCTAAGTGTCCAGTCTACCAGAATGTGGACGGCAAGCCTCATACGGATCCTTCTGAGATTAAAGCTAACCTGATTGCTCAGCTGACAAGTTCTGTACGTTGGACTCAGAGTGTACAGAACATGATTGCTGATGGTGCTGACGACTTCACTGAGTGCGGACCAGGCAAGGCCCTGCAGGGAATGATTGGTAAGATCAATAAGGAAGTTGCTGCTCATGGCATCGCATAAGGTAGTAATCTATCAGGTCTTTACGCGCCTGTACGGCAATCGTAGCACTACACGCAAGGTTGACGGTACGATTGAGGAGAACGGTTGCGGAAAACTGAACGACTTCACGCCCACTACCCTGAAGAAAATCAGGGAAATGGGCGTGAGCCATATATGGTATACGGGTGTGATACGTCACGCTACGCAGACGGACTATACGAAGTATGGTATTCCTCGCCAGCATGCGGCAGTTGTGAAAGGTAAGGCCGGATCGCCTTATGCCATCACTGACTACTATGATATAGACCCTGATTTGGCGGTGGATGTGGACAAGCGCATGGAGGAGTTTGAGGCATTGGTGACACGTAGCCATAAGGCTGGACTGAAAGTCATCATCGACTTTGTACCAAACCACGTTGCTCGCCAATATCACTCTATATGTAAACCCAGTGGCGTGAAAGATCTGGGCGAGGACGACAACCCACAGCACGGCTTCGATCCGCAGAATAATTTTTACTATTGTCCCGGGCAGCGCTTTGCTCCTTGGTTCGACCTGCAGCAGGGCGAGAGTGAGCCTTACTACGAGGAGCCTGCAAAGGCTACTGGTAACGATTGTTTTAACAATGCTCCAGGCGGTAACGACTGGTACGAGACGGTGAAGCTGAACTATGGTCTGGACTATTATGCTGGCAGAGTGGGGCATTTTGACCCTATTCCTGATACCTGGAGCAAGATGACGGAGATTTTGCTGTTTTGGGCATCGAAGGGCGTTGACGGATTCCGTTGCGACATGGCAGAGATGGTGCCTGCTGCCTTCTGGAACTGGGCTACCGACAAGGTGAAATATCGTTATCCTGAGCTGATATTCATAGGCGAGGTGTATAACCCTGCTGAATATCGCAACTACTTGGCGGCGGGCTTTGATTTCCTCTACGATAAGGTGGGCATGTACGACACGCTGAAGGAGGTAATGTGTGGCAGGCAGTCTGTACACGCTATCACGGGAGCATGGCAACAGACGGACGATATCCGCCAGCACATGCTTTACTTCTTGGAGAACCACGATGAGCAGCGCATAGCCAGCGACTTCTTTGCCGGTGATGCCCGCAAAGGTGTTCCTGCACTGGTGGTATCTGCCCTGTTCGGACAAAACCCTCTGATGATATACTTTGGACAGGAGTATGGCGAGCGTGGCATGGACAAGGAGGGATTCAGTGGACTGGATGGACGCACGACCATCTTTGATTATTGGAGCGTGGACACTATCGTAAGGGCTGCCTGCAGGAAGAGCACTAAAGACGAGAAGGTGCTTTGTGAGACCTATAAGAAGGTGTTAGCCATTGCTCAGGGTGAGAAAGCTGTGACGCAAGGCGTGTCTTTTGATCTGATGTATGTTAATGGTGCCACTCAGCGACAGTATGCCTTTCTGCGCAAGACTGGGAAAGAGGTGCTGCTGGTGGTAGTGAACTTTGACGATGCGCCAGCTTTCATGAATGTAAGGATCCCAGCTCATGCCTTCGACTATCTGACGATCAAGGAGAAAAGTGTAACAGCTAAAGAACTGCTTACAGGAGAGAACCAGGAACTAAACTTGAAGCGTGATGGCACGATAGCCATAAAACTTGAGACGCTTGGAGCTAAAGTGTTGAAGTTCATAGTGTAACAGAATAAATTTGAAACGTTATGGAGGACTATCAGTTTAATGAGCACAACAAGGAGGAGTTTCCTCCTGCACACACCGCTGAACACCTGCTGAATCAGGTGATGATTAGGCTATTTGGATGTGAACGCTCTTACAATGCACATATTGAACGCAAGAAGAGCAAAATGAGTTTCCATCTGGATCACAAACCTACACGTCAGGAGGAGAAGGAGATAGAGCGCGAGATGCTGCGACTGATAGCCGAAGACCTACCCGTGACCTACGAGGTGGTAGGACGTAACAATCTGCCTGAAGGTATTGATGTTAACAGACTACCCTCAGACGTTAGTGACAGTATTCGTTTGGTGCGAATAGGTAACTATGATGTATGCCCATGTATCGGCAAACACGTACGCTCTACGGAACAGATTGGACGTTTTGAGATGCTGGGAACCAATTGGGATGAGCAGGAACGCTCATTCCGTGTACGCTTTAAAATAGTCTGAGCCTAATAGTCAATAAACTATTAGGCTCTTAATCTCTTAACTCTTAACTCTTAACTCCCCCTCTTACAACGAGAGTTTCATAAAGATTGGGAAGTGGTCGGAGTAGGTTAATTCCGTTTTGTAGTAGGAGATACCCTTCAACTGCTCATCGTGGAAGATGTAGTCAATGCGTACAGGCTGCTTCTTCATTCCGCGGTAGGTATACATCCAGCCAGCGCCACACTCTTTGAAACCGTCAACAAGGTCACCCTTCACCGTATTGTAGACAAAAGAATAGGGGACGTCGTTGAAGTCGCCGCAGAGAATAATAGGCTTGTCAGACGCGCGCTTCTCGTTGGCAATCGTTATGGCTTGGCCTGAACGGAACATCATCCCCATCATATAGTTGCCAACGAGTGCATTGATAAGGCGGTTACTGTCAATATCGTGGTGCTGCATCATCATTTTGCCAGCGCTATGTAGTGTGCGGTTGATGCCTGTCGTTTCTAAATGAACGTTGAAGATGCGAAGCGCTTTGCCCTTGAAATTGATGTCGACCCACATAGCACTATTATTAGTTTCTTCAAAGAGGATGGTCTTGTTGCCCGTGATGGGGTAACGACTGAAGATAACCATGTCGCTGCGACCTACCTGCATATAGGGGAAATATTCTTTGTAGCTCTCTGAGTTCTTTTTGTCGCCGCTTATCTCATTGTACTCCTGTATGCAGAGCACATCGACCTTCTGGCGTCGCATCTCGGCAAGAATGTCTTGTGCCATGAATCCAGAGGTCTCACGTCCGAACATGGCTACGTTGTAGGACGCTATCTTTAGTCCTGGTCGCGTGTCGTCCTTAGGGCCGTCAAAACGTAACTGGTAAAGAGTTCCGATATAGGGAATACAGCAAGCTACAGACACGACAGGAATAAGTGCCAGCAGCCACTTGCGGCGGATGAGCCAGTAGATAAGTAGTAGCAAGTTGGCAGCAATGAGTACGGGCAGGATGTAGACAGACATAGCCCGTGCAGTATTTCCCACTGGTGTGACATTACCACCAAAGAGACCAACAAGTGTTAAAATACTCACCACAATCTGAATGGACAGAAACATGGCGGCAGCGTACTTGTAGACAGCAAGTTTTCCCATAGGAGTGTGGTTATTCCTTTACGTATTTCTGTACGACATCCAATAAGTCTTCCACACGGAAAGGCTTAGCCATGAATTCGTCGCAGCCTGCTGCCTTTGCCTCGCGGATATTCTCATCGAAAGCATAGGCACTGAGGGCAACAATGGGAATGTCGTGATTGACCTCCTTGATGATGCGGGTGGCGTCAAGACCATTCATGTCTGGCATACGGATATCCATCAGAATCATGTCGGGACGGTCGTCTTCACAGAAGGTGACAGCCTCGATGCCATTGACGGCACGAACCAAACGATAGCGTTTGGAGAGTACTATCTTTACCAGTTCGTAGTTGCTGTCCTCGTCTTCAGCGACTAGGATGAGTGGTGCATTCTTGACGTCTGTCTTGGTGTTGACACGGATGGTACGCGAATTGGTGGTGGTGCGGCTATTCTTGCGCATGCCACCGATGGTTCCCTCAAAGGGCAGAATGAACGTGAATGTTGAGCCTTGGCCAAGTTTAGAGGAGACATGGATGCTTCCACCCATCTTCTCGACAATAATCTTACAAAGTGCCAGTCCTAGTCCGTAGCCGTTCTGTTGCTCGGCATCACGTGACATGTAAGTGTTGAAAATGTGCTTGATGTCTTGCTCGGCAATGCCCGTTCCTGTATCGGAAACGAAGAACTCAACCTCCTGGCCGTCGTTGATGAGACGATAACCATAGGTTATACTGCCTTCTGTGGTGTGCTTCAGTGCATTGCTAATCAGGTTGGAGAATATCTGTGTAAGACGGTTGGGGTCCGTGTTGAGGGTTACATTCATGGTGGGGTTTGACCATGACAGATGAACGCCCTCTGAACAGCGGAACTTAAAAATCAACTGGATGTTTTTGCAGAGCTCGCTGAGGTCGGTCATACTCTTGTTGATGCTGATTTCTCCAGCTTCAACGCGTGAGAGATCGAGAATCTCGTTAATGAGTGCCAGCACACGACCGTTGTTGCTCTCCACAATCTCCATGTATTTCATGCGATCTTCCGCAGAGTCAGTCTCTGCCATGACGCGTGAAAAACCTTCAATGGCATTGAGGGGAGTGCGGATTTCGTGGCTCATGTTAGCCAGGAAGAGTGACTTCATGCGGCTTGCATCTTCCGCCTTCTTCGCCTTCTCTTCGTATTCGTTAAGTCTTTGCTTTGCAGCATCTAACTCATTCTGGATAGCCTGCATTTTAGCGTTTGCTTCTGCTAATTTCCGCAGGAGCATCTCTTTTTCATCCTGGTTCATCTTCTAGAATTCGTGTATAGTGTTTGCAAAGGTACGATAAAAAATTTAAATTGCCATCAGTTTTTATGTTTTTTTTATCCTCTTTTTGCTTTCTCCCATGTGCCCCCGCCACGATGGTTCCTCAGATATCGTATTCCAAGGAATACGTTGATGTTCATGAAGAGGAAGTAGTAGGGTATGTAGAGCAGTTTGTTCTTGCGCCCTTGCTGCTCAAGCAGATAGCCGCCCAAAGCAGCCAGATAGAAAAGTATCTGTAGTATCCAGACAATATTGTAGGGCGTTCCTGCTTTCATGAATACCAGTATGACGTTGAGTGGGATGAGGGCCATCATAGCAAAGGGTGTGATGGTCCAGCGCAGTACACGATGGGAGAAAAACTGGAAAGCTACGGTGAAGTTGTTGAAAGGGTTCAGCATATTGCGCAGCCACCAAGAACTTTGCAGTCCTCCGGCAGCTATGCGGCGCTTGCGTTTAGACTCTTCTTCCATGTTTGCTGAGCCATACTCCATAGCGTAAGCCTTTGAAGTATAAGCGATTTTATAACCTTTCTCAACTAATTTCATAGACATAACAAAATCGTCGAGTAAGGCATTCTCTGGCATGTTTTCGTAGAGGTGAGTACGGATGGCATTGAGTTCACCTGCAGCACCCATAGCAGAATAAAGCTCACTATCGAGGCGCTTCAATAAACTTTCGTATTTCCAATACAAGCCTTCGCCTTCGGCTGCGGCTTTGCTGACTTTTTCTTTTTGGGCGCCTTCGGCTGCCATTTCCTCCTCGTTACGTGATATGACACGCTTCTCGCCAGCAACGCAAGCCACCTTGGGATCTTGCATGCAGCGCACGATTTCGCGTATGGCTTCGCGATTGACCATCGTATTGGCGTCCGTCATCACGGTAATTTCGCTCTTCACCATTGACAGACCGTGATTGAGGGCTGCTGTCTTGCCACGACGCTCAGGAGAGTAGATTACCTCTACGTCGGGATAGACTTGCAGACGATTGTTGGTTTGGTCGGTAGACCCGTCTGTAACCCAGACGATGTGCAACTTCTCTTTGGGGTAGTCCAGCTGGTGGATGTTCTGCATTTTCATCTCTACCACATCCTCCTCGTTATAGGCACACACCATGAAGGTTACATCAGGCAGAAGTTCGTCTGTTGGTAGCTGTAGCTGTTGGGGTGCTCCCTTGATGATACGTTTTAGCAGTACCAGCAGGTAGAGCAGCATACCATAGCCTACGTAGGTGTATACGCAGATGCAGAGACATATCCAGAAAAGAATTTTAAGGTTTATCATGCCTGTAGAGTCTTTGTAACTTCTGCAAAGGTAATAAGAAATCTCCGAACCAACAAGTGATTCGGAGATTTTTTACGCGGTTGGGTAGGGAAGAAGTCCCTACGAATTGGTCTCAATGTCTTCTTGCATATCAATAAACTGGCGCTCAGTATCGTAGAACTCGTACTGAAGAAAAGCAAGCTTCTGCGAGGGTACAATACGTATCCCCAACCCATACTTCAGCTGCCACTGACGCTTAAGCGACCAGAGCCCCTGATTGATATAGGCGGCAACGTAGGGATGTACGTGCAGACTGAATTTCCGAATGCCAATTTTGTTGACCAGGCGGTCAATTTTGCTCTCTAACTGATCCGTAAACAGGATTGATGACTTGATTTTACCTTTGCCAAAGCAAGTAGGGCATGTTTCTTCGACATTGACATCCATTGCCGGACGCACGCGCTGTCGAGTAATTTGCATGAGTCCGAACTTTGATAGTGGCAGGATGTTGTGGCGCGCTCTGTCTTTCTGCATGTTCTTGCACATGCGCTCATAGAGCAACTGACGGTCTTCTGCGAGATTCATGTCAATGAAGTCCACCACGATGATGCCGCCCATATCCCTAAGGCGTAGCTGGCGTGCCAGCTCGTCGGCAGCACCGAGGTTTACCTCCAGTGCGTTCTGTTCCTGACCGTTTTCTGCGCGAGTGCGATTGCCTGAGTTGACGTCAACAACGTGCATAGCCTCTGTAGACTGGATGATGAGATAGGCTCCTCGCTTGTAGTTCACCGTCTTGCCGAAGCTCGACTTAATCTGCTTGGTGACGTTGAAATTATCGAAGATAGGCACTGTACCAGTGTACAGCTTTACAATGTCCTTCTTTTCAGGAGCTATCAGTGAGACATAGTCCTTTACCTGATTCATGATGTCGGCATCATTGACGTAGATGCCGTCGTAGGTGGGGTCGAAGAGGTCGCGCAACATAGCTACGGCGCGTCCGGTCTCCTCGAAACACAGCTGGGGAGTCTTGGTGGCTTTTTGGGCCTTGGTAATCATGTCATCCCAGCGTTTTAGCAGGTTTTTCAACTCGTTGTCCAACTCTGCCACACGCTTGCCTTCGGCAGAAGTACGTACAATAACGCCAAAGTTCTTGGGGCGGATGCTTTGGACGAGTTGTTTCAGGCGGGCTCTCTCCTCGCTTTTCTTGATTTTTGAAGAAACAGACACTTTATCTCCAAAAGGAATCAGCACCATATAGCGTCCTGCAAAACTGATGTCGCATGAGAGACGCGGTCCTTTGGTGTTGATGGGTTCCTTGACAACCTGTACCAAAATCTCCTGACCTTGTTTCAGCATGGTGATGCTGCCTTCCTTAGGAAGGTCGGGCTGACGGGTCGCCTTTTGGATGGGATAAAGATTCTTCTTGTCACTTTGTACCTGTTTAAGGTATTTCTCGTAAGAGCTGAATTGAGTACCTAAGTCAAGATAGTGCAAGAAAGCATCACGCTCAGAGCCTACATCTACGAAGCAGGCATTGAGGCCAGGCATGAGCTTGCGCACCTTGCCTAGATAGATGTTGCCGACGGAATAGCTTGCCTCTTGTCGCTTCTCGTTCTGGTATTCCACCAGATTCTTGTCTTCGAGTAAGGCTATGGAAATCTCCTTCGGCTGTACATCGATAATTACTTCACTTGTCATTCTCTTGCTGTTTGGTAATCTTGTTTTAGAGAAAAGGAGTGCTCCGTCGAACGGCTGTTCTCTGGGTGCACTCCTTTCATTTCTTTTCTTTTAGCGTCAGAGCTTATTTGCTCTTATGACGATTCTTGCGCAGTCTCTTCTTACGCTTGTGGGTAGCCATCTTGTGGCCCTTCTTCTTTTTTCCGTTTGGCATAATACTAAATATTTAAATATTTGAATGTTAAATTATTGCATTTTTGCAACAAAGCTCTTGGCGGGCTTAAAAGCGGGAATGTCGTGAGCGTCAATAACCAAAGTGGTGTTCTTTGAAATATTACGAGCAGTCTTCTTGGCACGGTGCTTAACAGTAAACGTACCAAAACCACGCAGGTAGACATTCTCTTTACGCACGGCCATACAATCACGAATCTCTTCCATAAATGCCTCTACAGTAGCGGCTACATCCTTCTTGGGAAGGCCGGTATCTTCGGCAATCTTGTTGATGATATCTGCTTTTGTCATCTCTGTGTTTTTTTATGAGTTTTGTTTTTGGACTGCAAAGTTACTGTTTTTCAGTGTAATATGGAAATTTTCTACTAACTTTTTTTCAAAAAACTGAATTTTTCCTCAACTATGTCCTATATTTTTCGTACCTTTGCCCCCAAATTAAAGGTATTAGCAAATGAAACAGACAAAGATTGTTGCTTCGGTCAGTGACCGTCGCTGTGGTGTAGATTTTATACGCCAATTGTATAATGCTGGCGTTAATGTTGTCAGGATGAACACGGCTCACGCCACAGAGGAGGGTCTTAAAAATATAATAAGGAACGTGCGCGAGGTAAGCAGACACATCGGAATATTGATAGATACCAAGGGACCGGAGGTTCGTACTACGGGTTGCGAGGCGCCTATAGAGTATAAAACAGGTGATGTTGTCAAACTTTTCGGACGTCCAGACGTTGACTCTACTCATGATATTGTAAATCTCTCGTATGAGAATTTTGCTGCAGACATACAGGAAGGCGACCACGTGTTGTTCGATGATGGTGCACTAGACATGCTGGTCATTGGCATCAATGGACCAGCCGTTATAGCCCAGGTACAAAACGATGGTGTTCTGGGGGCTCATAAGAGTGTTAATGTGCCAGGCCGTCATATTGCCCTTCCTGCCCTAACCCCTAAGGACCGTAAGAATATTATGCTGGCCATAGATCAGGATATTGATTTTATAGCCCACTCATTTGTACGCTCTGCTGCTGATGTGCGTGCCGTGCAAGCTATTCTTGATGCGTATAATTCTGACATTAAGATTATTTCGAAGATAGAGAATCAGGAGGGTGTCGACAACATTGACGAGATTATTGATGTTTCTTATGGTATTATGATTGCCCGTGGCGACTTGGGTATTGAGGTGCCCATTGAGCACATTCCTGGTATTCAGCGTAAAATAATCCGCAAGTGTATAGAGAAGAAGAAACCTGTTATAGTGGCTACTCAGATGCTGCATACGATGATTAATAATCCACGTCCCACACGTGCAGAGGTTACTGATATTGCTAATGCAGTATACTCGAGTACAGACGCTTTAATGTTGTCTGGCGAGACGGCAAGTGGAAAATATCCTATTGAGGCTGTACAGACAATGGCGGCGATTGCTGAACAGGCAGAACTGGACCGAATGCAGAGTACGCTGGTAGCTCCTCTGGCTCCCAACTGCGATATTCGTGACTTTATGGCACATGCCGCTATTGAGGCTACGGAGAAGTTGGGTGTCAAAGGTATTATTACAGACTCTACGACGGGTATGACGGCAAGAGCATTGGCTGCCTTCCGTGGCCCTCACCCCGTATTGGCTATCTGCTATACTGACAAGCTGCAGCGTCTGCTGAACCTTTCGTATGGTGTCATTTCCGTATACCAGAAAGACCACATTGACCCGGAACGTCTGTTCCTTGCAGCTGTTCGCATGCTGCGCCAAAAGGGTTATGTGGACTTGAATGACAAAATAGCCTACCTGAGTGGCAATGTAGGTGCTGGTGGTGCTACTAAGTTCCTGGAAATTAATGCAGTACGCGATGTTTTTGATCAGACGTACCAGTTCCATCTGCCTAAAGTGTAAAAGAGCAGAAACAGCTAATTAATATTATTCTACAGCGATTCTCCAAATATTTTCCGAAAAAATTTGGAGAATTGTTTTTTTCTCTTTACCTTTGTCCTCGCCTAAAACAAGAACCTAATGGTTATGAATCTCTATAGAAATTGTTGTGTGATGTTGATGCTGCTGTTTAGTATCAACGCAACGGCTTTTGATGATAATCTGACTTTTTATTCTTACGACGGGTCCAATGGTTTGGCAGATAATAGTGTTCAGATAGTACGATGTACGAGAACGGGTAGGGTACTTATCTTCACTATTGGACATATCAATTTCTTTGACGGTAATAGTTTTACACATATAGACCCTTCTGAACGTGACGTTATAGACCTTGTTGAATATGAGGGAGGGTACCAGATGTTTTTCGACAAGAACCACCATCTGTGGGGCAAGAACCGTGGAAAACTGGCATGTATTGATTTGTTGACAGAGCGTTTTATTTCCGATGTGAAGCATGTCCTTCACGAGATGGGGGTGAAAGGAACCATTGACGATATCTATGGCGATGGTGAGAATAACGTGTGGTTTCGCTCGGGCAAGCGCCTCTATGATCCCCAGAAAGGAAAAGAGGTGACCATTCATTCGAAGGCTGTCCTTCAAAATGTCGACGTCTTTGCTGATAGTCTGCTGCTGCTGTTCTATGCAGATGGTTCGGTGGGTGTCTATGACTATAAGAATCCCCGTTATCTCTATAGCGACGACGCTTTCATTACTGCTGAGGAAAAGCAACGTTATGCCGAGTCGTCGATTATCTGTCTAGAGGGAAATCAGTATTATCAGATTCGCAATGCCAAGGAGTCTGCAGTTCTGATGCGCTATGACATCAGTACCCATCGCTGGAAGAAAGTGCTAGAGACCCCTTACCGCATGAATGACCTGTGTCCGAGGGGCGACAGACTCTATATTGCCTCTGAGCGTGGCTACCTGGTCTACCACTATGTATCAGGCGAGGTGAAGCACTATGAGACGATACGTTTGTCAAAGGGGCGCACCATGTCTCCGAATGTTAATTCGCTGATGTTTGACCGTCAGGGTGGCTTGTGGATGGGTACTGTTACACGCGGATTGCTGTATGCCAAGTCTTATCCCAGTCCGTTCACTACTTATTCAGTACAGGCACCAGAGGCAGCACCTTATGTGAAGTTGTTGGACCAACAGGAAACAGATCGAGAGAAACTACCCTATAAGGTAAACTGCGTTCTTAGCGATAGCCGTGGTTGGCAGTGGATGGGAACATATACAGGGCTCATACTGCATCGTCCAGGAAAGAGCAATCAGGTATTCTCCCGTAAGGATGGTCTCATCAATGAGGTCATTCGCTCTGTTATCGAAGATGACCAGCATCATATATGGGTTTCTACCAGTTATGGCGTATGCCGCCTCTATGTGGACAATGAGCGTGTATCCCATCTGGAGGTGTATCTGAATCAGGACAATATTCCCAATGATGCTTTCCTTAATGGGCGTGCTGCTAAACTTCCAGATGGTACCATTGTGATGCAGACCGTTGACCATGTTGTGACTTTCAATCCTGCAAAATTTCAAGGTGAGCGTTTTGGCGAGATGATTCTGTTCCCCAAACTCGTTAGAGTGATGGTCAATGGTGTATTCGTTGATCCTGGCGTCAAGATGGGTGGAAAGGTTATCTTGGAACGTAGTGCCTCGCGAACTCGCGATTTTCATGTCAACTATGACCAGAACTCGTTGTCGCTAACCTTCACAGGACTCAACTATCTGCGTCCTGTACAGACTTATTACCGGGTACGTGTGAAGGGCGTACAAGGCTTTGACAACTGGCGTATCCTTTCTTATGGAAAGTCGGGAGGAATGGTTGACAGAAACGGTTTCCTGCATCTTCCATTGGTTGGTATGTCTCCTGGCGATTATGTCATTGAACTGCAAGCGTCTATGTGGCCTGGCAAATGGCCCGTCAGACCCTATATATGGACTGTGCATGTTGACCAGCCCTGGTGGCGTACCACAGGATTGTATATTCTGCTGACGCTTATACTGATAGGTTTGGTAGCTGCCAATTTCTTCTTCTTCAATAGAAATACGAAGGTACGTATGCGCTGTCTGAACGATGAGGAGGATATGATGCGCAGGGTGCGTGGTTTTGCTGACCGTTGTCTGGAATTACACGATGAACAGTTGGCTCCTGTTGTCGATACAGATGATAGGGCTCTTCAGGATAATAATGACTTGGATAGCAAGACCTTTGACGAGGTTATGCTGAAGGTGGTGCCGTACATCAACAGAAATCGTGGAAATAGTATCAGTTTCCATATGCTTGCTGAACGGGTGGCAATGAGTAAGGGTGATTTGTATGTTCTATTGGCTAACCATATTGACAAGAATCCGCGTATGTTGATTGGCAAACTGCGGCTGCAAGAGGCTGCCAAACTGTTGTTGACAACGGATTTGCTGGTGGAGGATATTGCTGGTAATCTGAACTTTGTTACGCCCAACTACTTCGTGTCATCGTTCTATCATCAGTATCGCTTGACACCTAAAGACTATCGCAACTCTAACGATTTGTAACTTACTAATTGCCAAGTGCGACCTCCTATTTCTTTATAATATACTAAGACTTGATAGCGGTTCTCCGTTTGGAAGAAATTGCCTTCAGACGATGGTATCTGCCTCTCAGTTGTCAAGTAGCGGTAGTTGTAATACCCTTGTTTCTGTAACAGTGCCGTATAATACACTTTGCGCTCACCATCGTAGCGCATGCGGTAGTGCTCTTTGTCAACGTCTGTGGCCCATTGACCATCAATGTACAACTCGCCTTGATAGGACGCCTGCAATTCGTAGTTGACCCAGACGTAGTCACAAGTGTAGTCTGACTCTGAACGGTCGCTGTTACGAATGCAGAAGGCGCCGTCAGCATCGACATTGGTGAGGTAGTTGCGCTGAGGAAAAGCTGGGAAGGGATAGGCTTGATAGGAGGTGCCGTCCCACGTGATGCGGCCTATTCCCATGGTGGGGTGGCTAACGTCAAGAACTTCAAACTTGTGATATTCATTGCCACCATCAAAGATGAGCTGGCGGTTGTGCTGCCACAACAGTCCGCGAGGTGTGATATGGTTGGGTTGGATGTTTCGGCGGGCATCGTGCTCCACCCAGTTCTGCATGACGATGGTCTGCAGTTGTTCGTTGATATTGGTGACACGCAAATCGTTATAGTTCACACTGAACGATAACTGCTGGTGGCTGTCGTTATGGTCGATGTCTGTATTGGTGGTAATCTCCATGCCTACTGTCATCAGTGGCTCTACGACATAAAATTCGACCTCCAACAGTTTCTCATCTGCATTGTCTTCATCAATGATGGTCAGTCGGTAGTTGCCACTCATCTTCAGCTGACAGTACTCGTTGGGAATGGTCAGCTGGTAGTGGGTGTATAGGACGGTAGTGTTGATGGAATTCTGGTAGTCATCAATCTGCCAGTCGTTGAAACCTTGCAGCCAGTCGCTCTCAAAGATGTCGTCCGACACGCTCCAATCTGCCTCGCAGTGGTCGAGGTGACAGGTCAGACGGTGGTAATTGTGGGAGAACTCGTCGAAGCCGATGTGCAGCACGTCATCGCTGCCCAGCGACATCACGGGGCGGTTCTGCCAGTCAGTACCCACCATGCTGGTCAACGTCTTGACACGGGACGAGAAGATGCGGTTTTCGCCCCACGATGCCAATGTCGCCAACAGCAACAGCAGGATGAGCGACAACCTATGGTTAGTATTGGCGCAGGGCACTGAGCAACTCATTATTTTCTGTGCGGGTACCGATAGTAATGCGCAGACAGTTTTGGCACAGCTGAATGCGTGAGCGGTTGCGCACAATGATTCCCTTGTCGACTAGGTAGTCGTAGATGCGCTTGGCATCAGTGACACGCGTTAAGAAGAAGTTGGCATCAGTAGGATATATCTGTTCACAGATAGGAAGTTCTCTAAATGCCGCTATCAAACGGCTGCGCTCTTGCAAGAGCGTTTTCACGTATTTGTCTATCTCGAAGGGGTCTTTCAGCATCTCCATAGCTTGCTGCTGTGTGAGCTGATTGACATTATACGGATACTTTACCTTATTATATATAGCGATGATTTCCTTCGAGGCGAAAGCCATTCCCAGACGGATGGCTGCCGAGCCCCATGCTTTCGACATCGTCTGTAGAATAATGAGATTGGGATGTTTAGGCAGCTCCTGGCGTAAGGATAGTTGCTGGGCGAAGTCGATGTAGGCTTCGTCAACGATGACAATGCCATCAAAGCCCTCAACGACTTTCAGTATTTCGTCGCGGTCCAGCGAATTGCCTGTAGGGTTGTTGGGCGAGCACAGCCAGATAATCTTCGTATGTTCGTCACAAGCCTTGAGAACAGCGTCGGCATGCAATAGGAAATTGTCATCAAGTAAAACTTGGCGACACTCGATGTCGTTGATATCGGCACACACCTGATACATGCCGTAGGTGGGAGCAATACTTACCACATTGTCGCGGCCAGGCTCGCAGAAGATTCTATAAGGCAGGTCAATGGCCTCGTCGCTGCCATTGCCCAAGAAAATGTTCTCACTGGGCACACCTTTGACGCGCTCCAGCATCTTCTTAACGTCGCGCTGTAGTGGGTCGGGATAGCGGTTGTAAGGGGCGTTATACGGATTCTCGTTGGCATCGAGGAATACGTGAGCCTCTTTGCCGGAGTATTCGTCACGGGCACTGCTATAGGGAGCCAAACTCCATATATTCTTTCTTACTAACAGTTCTAATGGTTTCATCAATTCACAATTGTCAATTATCAATTTTCTGTAGGCGTACTGTCATCGCATTTTTGTGAGCATCCAACTGCTCAGCTTCTGCCATCAGCTCTACAGCACGACCGATGCGGCGGATGCCTTCTTCGGTAAGGTGCTGGAAGGTGATTTTGCGACAGTAACTGTCGAGGTTGACGCCATTGTATGCTGTTGCGTAGCCGTGGGTGGGTAGCGTGTGGTTCGTACCGCTGGCATAGTCGCCAGCACTCTCACAGGCATACTGCCCAAGGAAGACGCTGCCAGCATTCACTACGCGCTCTGCTAACTGTTCGTAGTCGGCAGTCTGTATGATAAGGTGCTCAGGGGCATAGACGTTCGACAGCGCCATCATCTCGTCAACAGTATGGACGAGCACAAGACGGCTGTTGTCCAGCGCCTTGCCGGCTATCTCCTGACGGGGCAGCAGTGCCAGTTGGCGCTCTACCTCGGCCTGCACTTCCTGCATCTTCTGCTCAGAGGTTGTAATGAAGAGCACCTGCGAGTCGATGCCGTGTTCGGCCTGCGACAAGAGGTCGGCAGCAACAAACTCAGCATTGGCTGTTGCGTCGGCCAACACACAGACCTCGCTGGGTCCTGCGGGCATGTCGATAGCTACCTCGTCGAGACTAACCTGTTGCTTGGCAGCCATCACATATTGGTTGCCAGGACCGAAAATCTTGAAGACCTTGGGTACGCTCTCCGTACCGTAGGCCATAGCACCAATAGCCTGTACACCACCAGCCTTGAAAATCTTGCTGACACCAGCTATACGTGCTGCCACGAGGATGGCAGGGTTCACCTTACCTTCGCGGTTGGGCGGCGTGCAGAGCACAATCTCCTGACAACCGGCAATTTTAGCGGGTGTGGCAAGCATCAGTACCGTAGAAAAGAGTGGGGCAGTGCCGCCAGGGATATAGAGACCCACACGTTCTATGGCGACACTCTTCTGCCAACAGTTGACGCCAGGCTGTGTCTCCACTTTCAGACCTTCAAACTTCTGGGCAGCATGAAACTGATGGATGTTCTGATGTGCCAATTCGATGGCTGCTTTCAGTTCACTACTCACCAGCTGCTCGGCTTCCTGCATCTCCTGATCGCTGACAGCCAAGGTCTCCAGAGTGGCCTTGTCAAACTTCAGCTCATAGTCTTTGACAGCTTCATCGCCGCGCTGGCGTACATCGCTCAGCACCTGAGCTACTGTCTCGTTCAGCTTGGTCAAGTCCAGACGAGGGCGAGAGGTAATCT
>Ga0310691_10002796_pt1 | contig 22200 bp, 19 predicted proteins | sample 176DNAGHGlowgp2_FD_203887 | JGI IMG/M metagenome (GOLD analysis project Ga0310691, IMG submission 203887) | Sheep rumen microbial communities from Palmerston North, Manawatu-Wanganui, New Zealand - 1766 DNA GHGlow gp2 (v2) (version 2) | ecosystem: Host-associated > Mammals > Digestive system >...
CACCGGTCTGATAGTACAGATCCTGCCAGTCGGTATTGGTATTGTCGTTCTCGTCGAGAGAGTTCTGATACTTACCGGCATACTGACGGAACTTCGAGAAGGTAGGACCGTCCATCATCGGATACTTGTGGAACACCTTCTTGAAGCTGACATAGCCGTTATAGGTCACCTTGGCAGGAGTGCCCTGGCTACCCTTGACGGTGGTGATGATGATCACACCGTTGGCACCACGGGAACCGTAGATAGCGGTGGCAGAGGCATCCTTCAGGATATCCATCGACTTGATGTCGGTGGGGTTGATATCAGAAAGCTGTCCCATGAAGGGGATTCCGTCGAGCACGATCAGCGGGTCGTTAGAAGCACTCAGTGAACGCTGACCACGAATACGGATCTGCATCTCGTCGCCAGGCTTTGAACCTGTCTGTGTCATGAGCACACCGGCCACACGACCCTGCAGGGCCTGGGCAGCATTGGTAGCTGCAATCTGGTTCAGCTTCTCACCGCCGATGTTGGCTACAGATCCGGTGACGGCCTCACGGCGCTGGGTACCGTAACCGATCACCACCACCTCGTTCACCACGTGTCCGTCTTCTTTAAGGTTCACACGCATACCGTCGGCAGCCTTCACCTCCTGAGAGAGATAGCCGACATAGGAAATGACGAGCGTCGTGCCCGGATTCACATTGAGGGAGAAATTACCGTTGTAGTCGGTAACCGTACCATTGTTGGTACCCTTCTCCATGACCGTGGCACCGATCAGCGGACCCTGAGAGTCTGTCACATGACCGGATACCTGCTTCGTTTGCTGAACGGAAGCCACTGACTCAGTAGCTGCCGAAGCCTGCTGTGCATTGACCATGCCAAGGAAGCATAAGCCAACGAACAGGGCTGTTTTCTTTGCTTTGAAACTCATACGTTTGGTTTTGTTAGTTAATTTAATTATTAAAAAAAGAAAATCTGCCGCAAAATTAGACAGATTTCCTTTTTCAGACTTCCACGTATGTTTCGTTAAGTTTCAAATTTGTGTCATCCTTTGTTTTTTCGTTCCATATACTCTGTCGGCGACACACCGAACTGTTTGCGGAAGACCGTGGAGAAATGGGCCAGATTGCTGAATCCAACGGTATAGGCCACCTGTGTAACATTGATCTTCTGCTCCTCCAGGAGACGCACGGCCTGTTCCAGACGGATATTCCGGATAAACTCGCTGACGGGCAGTCCGGTCATCTCCTTCATCTTTCGGTGCAGCTGTGCACGGCTGATGCCCACCTCGCTAGTCAGCGTCTCCACGTTGAAGTCACTATCCGATAAATGCTTGTTCACAACCTTCATGATACGCTCCATCAGCAGTTCGTCGTTGCCTTTCACCTTGGTCTCCTCCACCTTGTCCTTCTGCTGCTGGCTGCCGGAGTACTTGCCCTTCAACCGCAGGTTCTTGCTGATGAGATTGTTGATGACCACATGCAGCTCATCCATATCGAACGGCTTGGCCAGGAAGGCGTCGGCACCCTTCTCCAGACCTTCCAGACGGTTGGCGACATCGCTCTTCGAAGTCAGCATCACCACGGGGATATGGCTGAGGTTCATGTTCGTCTTGATCATCCGCAGGAACGTAAAGCCGTCCATCTCCGGCATCATCACGTCGCTCACCACCAGGTCATACTGTCTATCGGCCTCAGCACCTAGCAAGAGGCGCAGGGCCTCACGGGCACTGGTGACTGGCGTCACATGATAGAAGGCACCCAGTTCCTGAGAGATGTAAAGGCCGATCTCCGCGTCATCGTCAACGACCAACATCCGGTAATTTGACTGGGGCTTCACCTTCGTGGTCTTCTGCTCCTGCGACTCCGGCACAAGGATCTCTTCTTTCGTCAGATGGTTGTTGCCCAAGGGCAGTCGCACGGTGAAGATACTGCCTTGTGAGCCGTCACGGTTGGCGGCTTCGATGGTGCCGTGGTGCATCTCCACAATCATCTTACAGAGGTTCAGGCCGATACCCGTGCCCTCGATATGAAGAGAACGCGAGGCACTGCCCTGATAGAAACGGTCGAAGATCTTATGCAGGTCGCCACGGATGCCGACACCCGTGTCGGCCACCTGCAGCTGAGCCGTGCCATTGGGGCCCTCGTCGACACGCACATCGATGGTGCCGCCGTCGTAGGTGTATTTGAAGGCATTGGAGAGCAGATTGTCGACGATCTTGTCGAAGGCGCTGCGGTCGAGCCAGACGTTCAGATGGTCAATGGCCGGCAGGTAACGGAATTCCATACCTCTCTCACGAGCCATATATTCATACGACTTCAGGATATTACCCACATACTGCACCATATCCGTCTCCTGACACTGCAGTTTCATCTGCTGCTTGTCGATCTTCCGGATGTCAAGGATCTGGTTCACCAGGTTCTGCACCCGCTGGGCATTGTGCTCGATGGTTTTCAACTCCGACTTCACGTCACTGTCGAGATCACGCTTCAACAGCTTATTGAGCGGACTCATGATGAGCGTCAGCGGCGAACGAATGTCGTGGGTGGCGTTAATAAGGAATTTCATCTTCTCCTCGTCGAGCTCCTGCTGACGCTTATGAAGATAGAACCAAACCAGAAATCCCAATATCGCCAATATAACCAATATATATATAAGGTACGCCCACGAAGAACGATACCATGGTGCCCGAACGACGATATGGTACACCTGGGGCTCTGTGTAGACACCGCTGTCGAAAGCCCTGACTTCGAGCAGATATGAACCGGGCTGGAGATGGGTGAACGGAATACGGTTACGGCCTGCCATCGTACTCGCCCACTCCCCTGTCTTGTTGACACGGTATTCGTAAATCACGTTCTCCGTGTTCAGGTAATTCAGCAATGAGAATTCCATCGTGAAGGTGTTGTCGAGATAAGAGAACTCGAACGTGTCGCCTTGTGGCATCCTGACAGAATTGCTGCCGATATAGACACCCGTCAGGTGGATGGTGCCACCTGCCGGATGGCTGTCGCGAATGTCTTTCGGCGTAAACGACGTGATACCGTCACTGATACCAAACCAGATGCGGTCGTCGGGTGTATGCATGGCCACGCCGTTCACATATTCGCGGCTGCCAAGACCGTTGCCGTGGAGGTAGTTCACAAACAGGCCCTTTTCCCGCTGATATTGCCAGATACCCATCGCCGTACTGCACCAGAGGTCGCCCGACTGGTCTTCAACGATGCCACACACCACTTTGTTGGCCAGCACTTCAGCTCCCGGGAAGGGCACGACATCACCCTTGCGGTTGTCATAGAGATAGAGACCTGTGTTGGTGCCGATCAGGATCTTGTGCTCAGAGGTCTCATAAACGGTCTGAACGGAATTATAGTCGAGCACCACCTCCCAGCCGTATGGTCGGAAATGGTCTTCTACAGGATCATAGCAGTTGACACCCGACGCCGTACAGATCCACAACTTCCCCTTACTGTCGAAGAACAGATGTGAAATCCAGTCGTTATGCAGTCTGCCTCGTTGGGGGTCGTCTTGGTGCATATTAAACCGCCGCAACTCGCCTGTTTTCACATTATACGAACAGAAGCCCTCCGAGAAGACCGAGAAAAAGAGGGTTCCCCGCCCATCATCTGCCATGGCATTGATATGTCCGTTGCTGAACACTACCTTCTTCTGAGCCCTGCCCGTCAGCGGATCGTAAGCATAGACACCGCCGTTGGTGCCCACCCAATAGCCGCCTTGTTTGTCGCGGTAGAGCAGATAAGTGCCTTCGGGCGAAGCGGGGTGAGCCACCACCCTCCCTGAGGCATCCAGCCCGATGATGCCGTTATTCTGCACCGCACACCAAGTCATACCATTGTCCCCGAGACAGACAGAGGTCAACGAACCTCCGGTCGTGACGTGCAGATCGGCGAATTTCCAGGTTCTGAACAACGGTTGGTTCTGCGGCAGGAGCAGCAGTCCACGCTTCTGACAGCCCACCCAGAGATTATCCTGACTGTCTTCATAGAGCGCCCAAACGTTCGATGACCCCAGGTCAAAGGTAGCGCTGGCATACTCATATTTCCTGAGCGAACGCTCCCCCTTGGGAATCCAACAGAGACCGTTACCCATCGTCCCGACAAACAGGTTTCCATGACGATCACGGATGGCGGTGCGCAACAGCAGTTCACTGCCGCCAAAGGCCCCCTGGTCGAAGAAGTCGGCATGCATCACGCCGTCGCGATAGAACAGCATACCGTGTATACAGATCATCAGCACGCCCCCCTCATAGCCGATGAATCCCGTCACCGTACCGTATGGCGACTCGAACTCCTCCAACCTGCCCTTGGCATCGCGTCGGCTGATAGAGCTGCCATGGCCTGATTTCCAGAAGGCGCCCTCCTCATCGATGTAGATATAACTGAAATAGTTGGTGTCGCCCTTGGCATAGCCATCCAACATCTGACTGCTGTCATCGCGGATATCCAGTCGGAACAGTCCATAGCCGGCTGTTCCGATCAGCAGATGATGCTCGTCTTCCTGGATGATATAGTTGATGCGGGGCACACCCTTGGCGCCCGTCAGCCCTACGTGTATAAACTGGTCATTGGCCTCATCATAGCGGTCGAGTCCCTTCTGCGTGCCCACCCAGAGACTTCCCTGTGAGTCAAGGAAGAGGAAGGAGATGACATTACTGCTGATAGTGGCGGCCTGATCCGTCTCGTGGAAATAATTGGTAAAACGGTAACCGTCATACTTGTTCAGGCCGAACTCCGTACCCACCCAAATGTAGCCCGTCCGGTCTTGGCAGATGTTGGTGATCTGATTACTCGACAACTGGTCAGAAGTATAGAAATGCTGTGTCTGCGAGAATGCCACGATACTCAGCAGCAGGAAAATGGTCAGTAGTTGTATTCTTTTCATATCTGGTCGTAAATTGTTATTCAGAGGTAAAAAATGCTTTCGGGGCCCATGTTAAAGAGCAGGTCGAGGATGGAGAGGTTAGGCAGGAAGCCGTGCTTCTGCCGATATACCTGGTAGTAAGGCTTCGCCTCGAAATCCGGGTCCGCCCCAGGGTGTTTGGGACGAATCGCTTCACGAAGGTCGATGATCGAGGAGTGAGGAGTGTGGAGTGAGGAGTGAGAAATGTCACTCCACGAATCAGTCAAACTGACCTTCGGCTGAATATCGATCAATTCGCACATTTTCGCCCGAATGGCCTCGTTGAAATCGAGCAAAAAGTCCCAGCGTTGCTCGAAGAAGGGACGGATGTCGTCCTGATAGTAGTCGAAAAACGGCGACTCACCGTAGGCGCTCTGCAGGGCATTCCAGTGCAGATGCCGCCAATTACCGTGGTCGCTGACTCGAATATCCTTTATATAGTTTACAGTTGACGGTCTATCCACTGGGATGGTCAGCGCCTGGATGCCCTGTGTCGTGGCGATGAGACAACGGTTCCGATAAGTCTGCTTCTGAAAACTCTCCCACTGCTCCATCCAAACATGTTCGGCCCGATGCAGCTTCTGATACCACTGCACCGGGCCGAAATACGTTGTACTGAGGAGAACTTCTTTCACCTTTTACCTTTTCACCCTTATTTGATGTTATCCACGATTCGTCCGAGCCTACTCCAGCGGATGCCACCCAGACCATGACGGTCGGGATCGCTCGACCACCAGATGAAGATGGGCTTGCCGACGATATGATCCTCGGGCACGAAACCCCAGTAGCGCGAGTCGGCGGAGTTATGGCGGTTGTCACCCTGCATCCAGTAGTAGTCCATCTTAAAGGTGTACTCCTTGGCCTCCTGACCATTGATGAAGATCTTTCCGTCACGAATCTGCAGGTCATTGCCCTCATACACCTTGATAGGCCGCTCATAGATGGCGATGTTGTCGAGTGTCAGCTGAATCTTCTCACCCTTTTTCGGAATCCAAATGGGGCCGTAGTTGTCTCTCGTCCAGTGCTTGTTGCCATTCAGCGGATAGATCTCCAGGTCGTTGGCATCGGTATTGATGGTGACGCTCTCCACCATGTCCGTCCTGGCCTGCAACGAGGCGACGGCGTGCTTGGTCAGCGGCATATAACCCAAGGTGTTCAGACTCGTCAAGTCTTCCATCGAGATGCCCAGATCGTCCATCACCTCCTCTGGGATGGCCTGCTTCAGCTTCACACGATAGGAATACTGCACGTTCTCCGGCTCTTTGTTGGCCTTGCCGTCCAGGTACACGATACGATCCTTGATCTGGAGCGTCTGTCCCGGCAGTCCTACACAGCGCTTCACGTAGTTCTCCCGACGGTCAGCCGGACGGGTGATCACTTCACCGTATTCAGCCGGATTCTGGCGGATGGCCTGTCGCCCGGCTTCATAGATGGCCTCGAAATATTTGATTCTCGTCTCTGCCGTGAGCGAGTCGGGGTCAGGACGGTTCGGATAGAGCTGGTAGCCGATGCCGTAGCACATCTGGTAGTAGTCGTAAGCCTGATACTGGGGTGCCGAGCAGAGCGAGTCGCCTGCGGGGAAGTTGAACACCACGATATCGTTCAGCTGCACGGTGCCCAGGCCCTTCACACGACGGTAGTCCCAGTGGGGCCAGTCCAGATAGCTCTTACACTCCACCACGGGTAGCGTGTGCTGCGTCAGCGGCATCGTCAACGGCGTCTGCGGGATACGGGGACCGTAGCTCACCTTCGACACAAACAGGTAGTCGCCCGTCAGCAACGATTTCTCTAATGAGCTCGATGGAATCACGTAGTTCTGGAAGAAGAACTGGTTGATGAAGTACACGGCCACGAGGGCGAACACCAGGGCGTCGACCCACGACATGACGAACTTCACGGGCCGCTCGGCCTCCTTCCACCACTGCCACTTGATCTTCTTCGTGATATAGACATCAAAGATGAACGGCACCACGAGCAGTCCCCACCACGACTTCACCCAGTAGAGGAACAGCAGATAGAGCACCAGCACGACGATGAACTTCGCCCACTGCTTCACAGGATTGAATTCTTTCTTCTTTTCCATTCTCCTTAAAACTTAAACATATCCGAAATCGTCAGCAACCCCTGATGCTCCTTGGTATATTCCGCTGCCAGCACGGCACCCAGGGCAAAGCCCTTACGGCTGTGGGCATCGTGGGTGATGGTAATCAGGTCGGCATCGCTGTCGTAGCGGATGGTATGGATGCCGGGCACCTCCCCGCGGCGGATATGGTCCACGCGCAGATACTGCTTCTCCGTCGTGTCCTCTTTCCAGGCCTCCTTGCGGTCGATGGCCTCCACAATCTCCTCGGCCAGCGTGATAGCCGTACCCGAGGGATGGTCGAGCTTGTGCACGTGGTGCGTCTCTTCCATCTCCACGTCATACTGCGGGAACTGGTTCATGATCTTCGCCAGATAACGGTTCACAGCCGAGAAGATGGCCACGCCGATCGAGAAGTTCGAGGCCCAGAAGAGCGTCTTACCCTCTGCACAGGCCTGGCGCACCTCGTCGCCATGGTCCTTCATCCAACCCGTCGAGCCGCTCACCACCTTCACACCCTTTGCCCAGGCCTTCAGATAGTTGCCATAGGCAGCCTGCGGTGCAGTGAACTCGATGGCCACGTCGGCCGATGCAAAGGCTTCGCTATCGAAGTCCTGCTGGTTGTCGATGTCTATGATACTCACAATCTCATGGCCGCGGTCAAGGGCGATCTGCTCAATCATCTTACCCATCTTGCCGTAGCCGATTAAAGCTATTTTCATAATGCGTCCTTATTAAAACGCTGCAAAATTACTCATTATTATTTATATAATGTGCATGATGCATGATTAATTTTGCATTATTACGATTATTTCACAGCAACAGATGGTACATGCCGCCAGCCAAAGGCTTCACCACACCCTTCATCTCCAACTGGAAGAGCAGGGCCGTGAGCCGTCCGATGGGGATGCCTGTCTTCACTGTGATGATGTTAAGCTGCAGGTCGTTGGTCTGTTGCAGCAGACTGACCACCTGTCGTTCTTCTGGGGTGAGGTTGGGAATCTGAGTGCCGACGGCCGATGCTGACGACTGCGAGAAAAGGGGCATGTCCTGTACCGTAGGCCATCCCATCGCCTTGATGAAGTCGGCGGCATTGGAAATCAGGCCTGCCCCGTTGTCACGAATCAGATTGTTACAGCCTTCGGAATACATCTGCCCCACGTTACCAGGGAAGGCAAAGACGGCACGGGCATAGCTCTGGGCAATCTCTGCGGTGATGAGCCCGCCACCCTTGGCGGCACTTTCTACGAGGATCACACTATCCGCCATCCCCGCCACGATACGGTTCCGCCGCACGAAATTGGGTTTGTCGGCATTGGTCTGGGTCATGAACTCCGTCAGCAGTCCACCTTGGTTCACCATCTGTGCCGCTGTCTCCCGATGGCGGTAGGGATAGATCTGGTCCAGTCCGTGGGCCAGCACTCCTACCGTGGGATAGCCATGGGCCAGCGCCTCCCGGTGGGCACAGATATCGACACCGTATGCCAGTCCGCTGACAATGAGCACCTCAGGACATTGCTGGCGCAGATCGGCGATGAAACGGCGGATGAGATCCTGTCCGTAAGTCGTCATCCTACGGGTGCCGACAAGGCTGACGATCCTTTCCTGGTTCAGGTCTGCCTGACCTTTATAATAGAGGATGATGGGTGCATCGGGACACTCTGTGAGCCGCTGGGGGTAGTCATCGTCATTCAGTGTGAGGGCCCGTATGCGGTGCTCTTCCATGAATCTCATCTCACATTCTGCCCTCCGCATCGGCTCGTTCCAGTCCTTTAGGGCCTCCATCAGTTTGGGCGAAGCATCCTTGATGATGTCGCCGATCTCGTTTCTGTGTTCATACAGCAACTGTGCACTCCCCACGGCACGATACAATTCCAGTGCCTGCTGGTAATTGAAGTTCGTCAGGCGCGTCAGCGCCATGGTGTAGAATAGTTCTTGTTCCATATTTTTTGTTTACAGTTTACGGTTTACAGTTTACAGATGATTACCTTGTATGCGTGATTTTAGCGTTGATTGCATCGATGATAACATCTTATATATCATCACTATTTTCTCTTCTGATTGTTGAAATTGATTCTGATTGATATAGTTTAAATCAAAAGATATTTCCAATTGACACATTATTTCCATCAGAGAACCATAGGCAATTTCGAGAAAATGGAACTGCTCTTTTGGTGATACTTTAGAAGTACCTTCTGCAATATTGGAAGGAACAGATATTACAGCCCGCCGCATCTGGTCTCCTAATGCATAAGTTTCTGCCTTAGGAAACAATTCAACCATTCTATAAACATCTGTCACCAGTTGCTTGGATAACTGATACACATTCAACTTGCGATATGAAAAATCAAACTCTATCATAACGATTCTATTTTTATTTTGAAATTGTTTATGTCATCGATTTACTGCCTCTGATGTAATCATCTGTAAACTGTAAACAAAACTCATTTCCTCTTCAAATACTCGTATCCAAAGCGGCAGCGCAAACACTCCCTTTTGTCGCAATACTCCTTCTTCAGCTGGATGAGGGCTTGAGAGTCGCCGGCGGTCTGGACGGGAAGCCCCACCTGCTGCCACATGCGGATGATATGATTGTTCTCCGCCTTCAGCTGCTCGAGGAAGTCGAAGGCACGATCGCAGAGCACCTCCTTCGAACGATGACGGCCATAGGCAAACAGCATCGGGATGGCCGTATTGATCAGCAACAGGTTCAGCGAACCATAGCCGAGGTGCTTCTCCGTCTTCGAACTGGTGGAGCCAAAGGTGTAGTGAGTCTCCCAATAGGGTGTGACGTGCGATGATAGCAAGGTCTTCAGCTGGTCGACGGTCTCGCACTCCACCAACCGGCTCAGTCCTGCCTTCTGCTGATAGTAGAGGTTCGCCAGCTGTGAGATACGGATATGGGGGAAGTTCTGGGGCCGTAGCCTTAGGAACCGCCAGAGGTGGAAATCTATCGGTTTCATCGAGAATTTGTGGGCCAGATACAGGTATTCGTTACGCAGTTTGGCGAAGTAGCCCTCGTTGAGCGCATCCTTCTGATAATACTCCGGCACGGCCTCGAGTTCCAACAGTCCCGCCTGTCCCATGAAGATCGCCTCAATCTGGAAGAGGTCGTCGCGATGGTGGGCCACAGCACTCAAAGGGATGTTCTGCGCCCACGTCTCAAACACGTCGCCGTTGATACCGAAGCCGTAGTTCCGGGCGAGAGTGACGAAGTAGGCATCCTCCCACGAGCCGCCACACAACTCTGCCCGCCGTCGGATGGCCTCGGTCTTCTGCTCCAGCCGTTCCGTCTGCAGGGCCGCCATCCATGCGTGCACCATCAGCCGCGTCAGGTCGGGGATCACCTTGTAACAGGGCGGATAGCTGTCGGTCTTCAGCAACTCGTCGTAGTGTTCCCTGACATTGTCGGGCACGTCGAGCTGCATCTGTTTGATAAACTCGCCGTGGGTGTTCATCACCTCCGCGTCGAGCACACCCGCCACATGCAGGATCACGTTGTCGTAGTGCTGGTCTTTGTCGTGACCGTGCAGATACCAGTCACTCGACTTGTCGTGGATCTCCACATTCCCCACCCACAACGTTCTGCCGATCCTCACCTTCGCATTAAAGAAGTCCGGCCCCGCATTCCTGTTATGCAGCCCGGGGTCAATCACCTCGACGGTCTGTCCGTCGCTCGTCAACAATTCCTTTAATGGAAACAGTTTGTGTTTCCAAACGTAATGAAGAAGTTGTTCCATAGATATTTGCATTTAAGATGTTTATTTTTCCTAAAAAATTTGGATGTTTCGATAATAATTGCTATCTTTGCACCAGAACAATGGACGTGTTCCATTATTTGGGAATGGGGTGTCCCCGTTCGGAAGAGTTGTCAGGTTCGTGGCAACTCTTTTTTCATGGGAACACTTTCAAACCTAGAATCTTGCCTTCCTGCTGAAAAATATTAGGTTCAATAACGTCAAATGCAAGATTTACTTGATTGGGGTTGAGAACATGTCTTGTCAAAGGATATGCTATTAAGTCTGCAATCTGCAATCCGATGACATCATCTGACTTCCATTTAAACTCAAAGGATTCCATTCTGTCTTTCATCCTTAAAGCATCAACCCAGTATGTTCCTTTTTCTAATAATTGCAGGTAATAACCAAGTAGGGCCTTGTCTTCTCGCTTACCACGACGTTCCACTATTGAGTGAATACGCCCTTCTCCTTCGGGGACCTTGTTTTCAACGCAAAAGATAGCCCTTTCTATAACAAACGATAAGGACTGGCCATATACATCATTCAACTTTCCAAATTGGCGAATATACGGCTCTTTCATGATAGAACAGCTAACAATCACATACACATTATTTTGAGCGAGGATGTGATTAATTGCTTCATAAAATTGTTGTTTTATATTGAGATCAAAAAGTATTTCAAAACCTTTCTGACATTTGCGGATATCTCTTGAATGAAGGATAATGATTTTGTCTCCCCAAAACTGCTTTTTAAGATCTTTCACTTGTTGGTTAAGTTGTTCAACTTTGTCGTCTGCAACAAGGATACCACATAAAGTGAAGATGGGAAACGTCGGGCTGAAACTTTCCAGATTTTGGTCTCCACACTCATCAATGTAAAGATAATAATGTTTTGTCATAATTAAAGCATTTAAGTTTAACTGGTTGCAAAGGTAAGCATAATTTTGCAAATAACGTTCTATTTGAGCATTATTTTTTTCAGAAGCAGTACTTTTTTCATAACGCACAAAAGAATTTCACTTTTGCTGCCGTCAAAATGGTGTTATGGCACTAATATTTCTTTTAGAAATATGCTCACACGACTCCTGTCCCTCCGTGCGTTATACACCAGCCAAGATGACATGGATTCATGGCTAAATACTCCGATGGAATGGGCAAAAATAAAACCGAGATTCCATAAGGAATCTCGGCGGATATAATTTAATGAGGGGAAAAGATTAGCCTTTCTTCACGGTCTCCGTGAAGTCCGACCATTCTTCTACGCGGTAGCCGCGAATGTCGCGAACCGACAATCTGAACCAGTCGATAGCCTTCAGCGCATTGATAGCGTTGAAGAGATTGATGAGGTTTTCGGCGTTGGTCATATAAGTGCTGCCCTGAATCCAGTAGAAGCCTTCTTTGACGAGCACGCGTTTAATCTCATAGTAGGCGCCTTGGTAAGGAGAGCCATAGTGTTTCTCCAGCTCGGCGTTGTTCATGTCGAAGCTCAATGCATACATAGGCTACACAGCGGGTTTGAATTGGTACTCCTTGTCGAAGTAGATTTCTCCACTAGGTGTTTCAGCAGAAATCACCGTACCGACGAATGGGTTGGCCTCCACGTCAATCACCGTGCCCGGAGTCCAGTCGCTCTTGTGCGTCACCTCGGGCGAAATCAGTACGTTGTCACCTGTCTTCATATCGTTTCCTTTCTGTTTAATTGTCATTTGGGTGCAAATATACGATATTATTTTGATTTTATGCACAATTATCGAAAAAAAAGTTACTCGCCCGACTCGCGCATCCTGAATGTGTTCGTTACAACGTTACAACGTTACAGCAACTATTTTACAAACTATCCAATTGCCGTATTTGGTATATAGAGAGTTTTTATATATTATAATATATAAAAACTCTTTTAACTAATGTCTGAATTTTATCCGTTGCAAACACCCTCTGTAACGTTGTAACGCTGTAACGTTGTAACGTTTTCCTGTCTACGCTTCAAATGAGGTAAGATTTGGTGGGTAACTTTGCAGTGGAATTAGGGAGTTCCCGTTAGTCTGGTAAAGTATCACGGCAGCAAAGTGGGAGAAACCACGGCAGTAGCACTTAGAAAATAAGGTACGTACACGTAGGAACCACGCTGGTTACACCAAGAAACTAGGGTACAAACCTAACGGAATGTCGAACAAGAAGAAAGGTTAAGAATTATGGAACAGAATGTCTTTCAAATGTTTCTTTTTATGTACGTAGGCAAACTTTTCTGTTTTTTTATTCGATAATTCCAAAATAATTCGTATCTTTGTGGCGTGGTTTAATAACTAACTCAGAACAAACATGAAAAAGAATTATCTCATTTACGTCATGTCTGCCTTGCTGGCTTGCGCTTGTTCGTCTAACCTGCCAGAAGAAACGGTTATTTCTAAGAGTGCTGTGGATTTTGCCGGCAATGCCTTCTCCTCTTTTAGTCTGGGGGCTGACATGAAGCTTTACACTGTCCAGAATCCTGACAATACTTCGCAGTGGACGATCCAGGCCGTTGTTCCTGTTCGCAAGGTGGTCAATACCCCCATTCACAATCTGTCCATCGACCTCTTCCTGTTGGATGAGCGTGGTGCCCGTGTACGGGATGGTCTTGTGCTTCAGGGTGAAGACCTGCCGAATCTGCTGCCCGTCTTCAATGCCAGTGAGAATGAAGAGCGAGCCGTCGTGTTCTCTATTCAGAACGAAGAAAAAAAATACCTGTCGGCAGACGAGGTATCGCAGTTACTGAAGAAAACGAAGGGGGCGCGTATGATATATAATGACTTAACATCGACGGCATCTTCTCCTGTTGCGGATCAGGGAGTACCATCTGCCAAGACACCCGACGCTTCAGCCAAGACGCCTCAAACCGCCGCCCAGGAAGAATTCCCGATGACGCTTGACGGCCTGTGCCGTAAATATGGTATCTATGGAAAGCTTTCACTTTACGAACAAGCCCTCAGTAAGGGGCGTCGTTCTGAGGCCAAACGGATTGAAGACCAGCTGTGGGCCATTGAGCGGCGTGTCAGGGGCGACCGTTCCATCCCTGAACGGCTGCGGGACAGTTTCGTGAATTATATCGAGAATAAGGAAGATGCCATAGAAGACCGCTATTAAAGAAATCGTCTGTCACTTTCTTTCCTTCTTGAACATTTGACTCATGCTGTTCAGGAAGTCCACTGGTGTGATGCCAAACGCAAACTTGAAGGCGCTGTTGTAGGAAGAAATAGTCTTGAAGCCACACTTGCTGGCAATGTCGTCTGTCGAGTAGTCTGAATGCTCCATGAGTATCTTCGCAGCGTATTCTGCCCGTAGGGAGTTGATATCATCAAGCGTTCTGCTGGGATCGGCATAGCGGGGCACCAGTTTACAGAATGTCTCTTCACTGACTCCCATAAACTTAACAAGTGCATCATGGTCGAAGTCGGGATCCGTGAAGGGCTTCTCCTTATTGACACGGGCATCCATCTTCACGAAGAAGCTCAGATCCTCGTCCTTCTGGACCTTCTTGACTTTCTTCTGCTTCGGCAGCTTGTTCTTTAAAATCTCTTCCTGCTCGTCGAGGAACAGGACTTCGTCGCCCACGATGGCCCGATAATCGTCCAGTGCCGTAAGAATGCGTCGAAGTTGTTCGTTTCGCTGACTGATGATCTTATTATAATGTAGGCTGTAGCAGCCCATCACGACAAGCACAATCACTATGAAGACCAGTATGACGATGATGGTATTGGCTTGAACCAACGTGTATCCGCGGGCAAAACAGAATGGGGACGCGCATAAAAACATGAAGGCGGTGGAAACAATTCTCTTTTTCATCATGATTAATATTTAGTTTTTAAAAAATCTATTCGTATATGAGGGTAGTTTAATTTGTGTGAAAAGTTAAGCATAATTCTCCAAATTTGCAAGTCAAAAATGCCCATTACGAAAGATTTTGCATATTTTGAAACAAAAATTGCATATTTTGAAACTCAACTTCGGATTTTTGACTATCTTTGTAGCCGTCATGAAGATTGGAACGATTGATTTCGGAGAAAGACCGGTGTTCCTGGCTCCGATGGAGGACGTGACGGACATAGGTTTCCGGATGCTGTGCAAGCGGTTCGGAGCGGCAATGGTGTATACAGAGTTCGTGAGTGCTGAGGCTCTGATCCGCGACGTGAAATCGACCCTCTCGAAGCTGACCATCAGCGATATGGAGCGACCTGTGGGTATTCAGATCTATGGTCGTGACGTGGAGGCGATGGTGGAGGCGGCAAAGATTGTGGAGCAGGCAGAACCTGACTTGATCGACCTGAACTTTGGCTGTCCTGTGAAAAAGGTGGCAGGCAAAGGGGCAGGGGCCGGAATGCTACAGAACATCCCCAAGATGCTGGAGATCACGCAGAAAGTAGTGGATGCCGTGAAGTTGCCCGTGACCGTAAAGACGCGCCTGGGCTGGAACCACGAGCAACTCATCATTACCACATTAGCCGAACAATTGCAGGACTGTGGCATCCAAGGTCTGACCATTCATGGCCGCACCCGCTCGCAAATGTACACAGGCAATGCCGACTGGACGCTTATCGGCGAGGTGAAGCGCAACCCTCGCATACATATTCCTATTATAGGCAATGGTGACATCCATTCGCTCGACGAGGCGGACATCGCCTTCGACACCTACGGCGTCGATGCCGTCATGATAGGCCGGGCCACCTTCGGCTGTCCTTGGATATTCAGTCGCGAAACCCTCGATTTCAACGATAAACTCGACATCCTTGAAGAACTCTTGCGCATCAACGTGGAACGCATCGACGAGAAGCGCGGCATCCTCCACACCCGTCGCCACCTCGCCGCCACACCCATCTTCAAGGGTATCCCCAATTTCCGACAGACCCGCATCGCCATGCTCCGTGCCGAAACGATGCCCGACCTCCTCGCCATCCTCGAAGATGTTAGGAAAGAATTTTCCATTCACTAAACAAATACGATTATGAAAGAACTAAAAGGAACCAAGACAGAGAAGAACCTGCAGGAAGCCTTTGCCGGCGAGTCGCAGGCCAGAAACAAGTACTCCTACTGGGCATCGAAGGCCAAGAAGGACGGTTATGTACAGATTGCAGCCATCTTTGAGGAGACGGCTAACAACGAGAAGGAGCACGCCAAGATGTGGTTTAAGCTTTTAGAGGGCGGCGCCATCAAGTCTACCCCTGAGAATCTGGAGGCCGCAGCCAACGGTGAGAACTTCGAGTGGACTGATATGTATGCCCGTATGGCCCAGGAGGCCCGCGAGGAGGGCTTCGACGAGATTGCGGAGAAGTTTGAGGGCGTGGCCAAGATTGAGAAGGAGCACGAAGAGCGCTATCGCAAGCTGCTCGACAATATTAATAAGGAACGCGTATTCTCGAAGGACAACGACGTGATCTGGCAGTGTTCGAATTGCGGACATATCGTCGTAGGTAAGAAGGCTCCAGAGGAGTGTCCCGTCTGCAACCATCCGCAGGCATACTTCCAAGTGAAAGCCGAGAACTATTGATTATTTCTATTCCAGAATAATCACCTCTTACCCAGGCGCAGACCGAAGAACGTTCGGATGCGCCATTTATTGTTTTGTACGGTGAGGTTATCCTTATCGCCGATGTTGGTGAAGTTGAACACCATCGATAAGCCGAGGAACTTGTTGCCCCATTGGCGGACGACGGCTCCGCGACCTGTGATGATGACCTCAGGGAAGTGATAGTGAAGAGGTATGCGGTCGTCGCCGAAAACCATTGACGTGTTGCTGTAGACGATGAACGTGGGCAGGGCGGATATATGCAGCAGCCAACCTTGACCTGGCACGTAATTGTAGCCATAGCCTGCACCGAGTCCGATGTTCGTCATCTTCAACTGCATCTCCTGGTCCCAGTCGAGGGTGGCACGTTGCCCCATCCCCGATGCTGCCAGGAGGAAACTGCCTGCAGAGCGGCGCTGGATGTAACTCTGCGAGAAGGCGGCGGGATAGGAGAATCGGCGGCTGTTGAAGACATAGAAGGCGTTCAAGTTGAGCGTCTTCACTTTCAGCATACCGTCAGGCAGTCCGATGCGTTCCAAGCCCTCATGGTCGTGCCAGCCAGTGAAGTTCTGGGCATCCTGATAGATGACGTCGAAACCGAAACGACGCCCATAACTGTTGAAGTTCAGTTCATAGTCGCTGTACCTGCCCATCAGTTTCGCTGGATTGAGTGATACACTGAGCGAGAATCCCAGATAACTCACACCCATACTGAGCGTCGCTTTCCTGTTGGCTTTCATCTCCGACTTGAAATGCTGGCCGTTCTCGAAGCCCTCGGCCTCAATCTTTGCCCCTGACACGTTCATCCTCGCCGTGATGGTCCACTTTGTCTGTGGCCTCGTGATATATGCGGTGTCGATGTTACCCAGGCGATAGTATCTGGCTGCCAGGATGCTGTCTGCACGGTGGAAGAGGCTCTGCGCTGACGATGGCAGAACCAGACTGCTCATTACCGCAAGCAGTAACATGAATATCAACCGTTTCATTTATCTTTTTTATAATAATGCGTATCCGAAAACGTTATCTGCTTTCGGGCATATATCTAACTGATTTATGCTTTGATATACTTCTGCAATGGCGAATTAGGCTTGTCAGGGATGGTACGCTTCAACAAGCCTGCATCTACTAACTCATTAATGAACTTATCCCTATTTTTTGTGTGGAAGATTACGTTGATATGCTCTAGAATCTCTCTACTTGTCCGTTCCACCATACAATACATCAATACCTCTTGTTGTTTAGCAGAAAGTATCAGATTATCAGAGTTACTATCAGAGCTAGTGTCTAAGCCAGTGTCTAAGCTAGTGTCTAAGCTAGTGTCAGAGCTACTATCAGAGTTGGTGTCTAAGCTCGGGCGCTTGAAGGTTATCCAGACGAATAGACCATCTGTACCATATTCTGGCTCAGGCAATCCTGCATCCTTACAAGCATCCATCATCCTCTGTACACCAGTTCCCAGCTTTCCAAGAAGTGATATAGGCGTCATTTGTTTGTGCGTATATATCCATATAATTTTTGAAATATCTTTAATTATGGTGCAAATATACGCATAACTTTTGAAATATCCAAAATTATATTAACCTTTTTATCGTAGTGCTCCACTTTTCTTTGATTGAATCCACATTTTCTATTAACATGATGTAGAACTCGCTCATCCCTCACATTTTTGAGCAAGAATCCTTTGTTTAAAGGGGTTTCGAGAGATTCATCCCTCACATCATCCCTCACATGATCCTTCACTTACCCCTCACGTCAACACTCCCATGATCCCTCACAGCAACAACAGAAAAAGTAGGCTTCAGCACCTTCGATGCCTGAATGATTGAGTGCCATATCCGACATGATCAAAATCCTGCTGCCCATTATTAGAAATACACTGTTCCGTATTGGATGGAATAAGCCTTGAAGATAAAGTTATCTCGTATTTCTTCAGGATCAAAGGCCCCGACTTCGCTGGCGACAGATCCGCAATTGCTCCAACTGCTTTGCTGTTTGACGCTGAGTAGTCTCACCTCCTCGCCAATGATTCCCACTCTGATAGGCGTATAATACCAATCGCTCCCTTTCTTATAATATCCCTTCAGCGTCATCTCCTGCATCTTGGGCTGGGCAGGCTGTTGCTGATACTGATCCTGATGAGAATAATAACTTCGGCGAGGCGCCACCTCAATAGGCTCGTAAATCGTAAATGGCACACCGTACCCCATGCTTGGAGTATAGGATCTCTGAGGCACTTCGGCACTTTGATACACCGTAAACTGTGCAGATGCTGCGACCGTACCAAGCAGCATACAACATGCAATCATCATCTTTTTCATACTTTACACTTTTTAGAGTTAAACATCTTTCGAGTGCAAAGTTACGACAGAATCCGCCACTATCAAAAATTATCCCGCCATCTTGTACGAAATGGCGGGATTGTTGTACGAATTGTGCTTATTATTTGTGCAGATACCGTCTGCATAATCTCATATTCGTTTGGTCATTTGGCTATTTTACGTTTGGTTATTTGGCCGAAGACCCTGATCAAAGCCTCCCAGTCCCAGAACTCTCTATTTTGTATTTCCCACCCTGCAAGGTGGTGTTTGGTTGTAGGTGCAGCATGCTAACCCGATTAAAACTTTAAAACAAACTTAATGGGTGACTATTTCCCATTCGCCATTCTTTCGACCGCCTTTTCGCCTAAGAATACCCAATTTCTTTATCTTTGCAAGATCATTTTGAATAGTCCTTTCTGTCACGGAATCCTTTTCCGACACCTTTTCCGAAATCTTTTCCGAAATGGCCTTTGCTGATATGGTAGAATCAGAAGCAATCATTTCTAATATAACCAACTGACGTTCAGTAAGTTCTTTCAGTATTTTCTGAGGAATTCCTTTTACGAAATCTTTTACGAAACCTTTTACGAAATCTTTTACGACATCCTTCGTCTCAATCGACAACACCAGCTTCACCTGCATCAGTTCACGCTGCTCTATCAGTTCCGGCTTCAGCCAATGCTTTTCGTTCCAGGCACTAAGAATGAGAGGAAATCCAGAACCAAGGTTCTCGCCAAATCCAATCATACGGAACATGTTCTGTATGCGTTGGTTTCGTGCCCTTGTTTCCTCGCCGGCATAGATTTGTTCCACAGGCAAACGTAGCAAGCCAGGATTCGTGAACACAAACTTGTTGTCGTACTTTTCCACCTTCAGCACGCTGTTCAACATCAGGTCTGCATGAATAATACAGTTCGTCATTGCCTCGCGCACCGCCTTGTGTTGTGGTGTATCGTCATCGCGCTCCATACCAACCATCTTGAAGGGACGTGGCAGTTCCTTGGTCAGTTTAGGAAGTACCGTCGTAACGAAGTTGAACAAGTTGTTCTCCCATGTGCCGTCGTATGTCAGGCGGTCGCTATACCGTTGGTCGCCTATTAACCCTGACTTGTCGATATAATCCAGACGCAGATTATCGAAACGGTCACGAATCGGCAGTCCCTTACCAAACATCAGCAAGCCAGCCATGTTCAGGCATTCCATACCGCTTTCACGATCCAACGTAAAACCACCCATCTGGCGCAGGAATTCCGTATGGTCGAGATTGTTGAACGGATGGTCTGGGTATCTGTTATGGAACCGCTGACGATAGTGCTCCAACGTAGGAATGTCGATGTCATCCATCGTATAGTGCTTCAAGAACAGGCGGTCATTGCCGTCGTGGTTAGCATCACGCATCATCATCGTAATCATTTCCTCAGGGCAATGATAGTCGCCCTCATGATTACGCACGTACGTGCCACGCAACGGATTGTTGTTGATATAGACGGGACGGGTATTGTAGTCAGCCATAGGCACCCTGATAGCCACGATATTCTTCCCCTCCAGTTCCACCGTTTCCACATCTTCATCCTTCAGCAGGTTTACGTTCACCTTCTCCTGATTGTTCACGATGTTCCAGAAGTCTTTGCGAATCTTGGCGGCATCATACACGCCAGTGATAGTGAATCGCTTGGTGATGTCCTTCTCCTTCAAGTCCTCATAGACACCCAGCAGAATCAATCCGCCGTAGGTGTTGGCAAATGCAGAATACGTCTTCCAAGCGTCAACAGGCACATTCGATTGTGCCTTCTTGCATTCCAGCGTCACTCGTTCGCCTTTCAGCAATGTCTCTTTTATCGTTTTCTCGTCCAAAATCATATTCGTTTGCAAATTTACAAATTTTATTTTGAATTACCAAAGCCTCCTTGCCCCAGCACACGCTCTATTGAATAACCTGCTTCCGCTCGGACATCTAAGAACAAGTTCTTATGTCTCTCGCTTATTCGCAGCTTTCTGTATTTTCTACCTTGTAAGGTGGTGTTTGGTTGTAAGTGTTGCATAATATTCAAATAATAGGTTTCCTTTACTAATCTTTCAGACAGCCAATAGGCACGACCATCACACCATCTTTTCTCATATACGCATATTGCCCGACAGCTGTTAATACCATCTTAAAAGATGGATTCTTCATCTTTGTGGTATCTATCTTCTTCTCCAACGCATTAAGATTTGCTGCACCTTCTTCAATACGTGTATCACCACCGAGTTTTATCTCTATCAATCCATAATTACCATTCCTCAGATGAACAACGGCATCACACTCCAATCCATTCTTATCCCTGTAATGGAATACTTCACCATCGTTGGCCTCAGCATACACACGCAAGTCACGTACACAGAGTGTCTCAAAGAACAGCCCCATTGTTTCCAAATCATTAAGCAGATCATTAGGGCCGAGACCCAGTGCGGCTATAGCCAAGGATGAATCTACAAAGTATCTTGTATCACTCGTCCTAATAGCCGTCTTCGAACGTAAATTCGGATTCCATGCTTTCATGTCCTCAATGACAAAGATCTTTTTTAAAGCCTTTATATAGGATATTACCGTTTCATCGCTCATACTTTCAGGCTCATTCGTCTTCATATCCTCAACGATGGTTGGAATACCTGCCATAGCCCCTTGCAACCTTGCATAAGAACGCAAAATCCTTTTTGCCCTATATTCGTCTCTCTCCACGCCGTCAACCCTCGAAATATCAGAACGTGTTATGGCTTCAAAATACTCCGTCACTTGTCTCAATGCAGCCTTTTTAGTCTTTTTGTTCAATGATTTGGGCCATCCCCCACGACAGATTGCGAATGCGACATCCTCCATCGTCAATGAACTTTCTCCGTCAACCATATCTGGATGAGAGAAAAGTTCGCCAAGGCTAACATCTCCAGATGATTCCTCAGATTCCCAAAGGGTCATTGGGCGCATTGTGAGAAATGCAAATCGACCAGCACCGCTATGATTTATCTTAGAGTCATCAGCAGGTACTGCAGAACCTGTCAACATAAATAGTCCGTCATCCTTCCTGTGGTCTGTCTCAAAGCGGACAGCATCCCAAATTTGTGGGGCAATCTGCCATTCGTCAATAAGCCGAGGATTATCACCTTGCAACAAGCGCTTAATATTTGTTTCTGCCAATTGCAAGTTCTGCCGCATGTTGTCCGGATCATCCATATAGAGGATGCTATTAGCTTGTTGCTCTGCAGTAGTGGTCTTACCACAAGCTTTTGGTCCCTCAATCAAAACGGCTCCCATAGCATCCAACTTATCTGCTAATAGGACATCCGCTATTCTTTTCTTATAATTTGTATTGTCTGGCATATAAACAATTATTCAATTTCTGCTGCAAAGATATGAAAAACCCTTTGAAAAGCAAAATATTTTCAGCCAAATTTGGTTATTTGGCCAAAAACCGATTGGTTATTTGGCGAATTTTCGTTTGGTTGTTCGGCTGACGTCTCTTGGAAAAGCCGAGCGTGTTTGACCCCCGAGGGCAAAGCGATGTTGACCCCCGAAAACTTTTTTATTTTGACCCCTCTAAAGTCCTGACTGGTGGGGTCATTTTTATTTTACCCTGTTTACTTCTTG
>Ga0310691_10002797_pt1 | contig 22194 bp, 20 predicted proteins | sample 176DNAGHGlowgp2_FD_203887 | JGI IMG/M metagenome (GOLD analysis project Ga0310691, IMG submission 203887) | Sheep rumen microbial communities from Palmerston North, Manawatu-Wanganui, New Zealand - 1766 DNA GHGlow gp2 (v2) (version 2) | ecosystem: Host-associated > Mammals > Digestive system >...
ACAGGAGCCACCAGGCTCTGCGTGCCCACGGCCGCAAAAAGATCCTCCGGCATGAGCTTGTATGCCGCCATTACATCCGGTTTCATCCAGATACGCAGGGCGAACGTATTGCCCAGGCTCTCCACCTTTCCAACGCCTGTCACACGGGTAAGGCGGGGCTTTACGGCTATGTCCAGGTAGTTGGCAATGAATTCGGGGTCATAGGAGCCGTCCGGACTTTCCAGCTGGAACACCTGCAGGATGTTGTTCTGCTGTTTGGCCACGCTCACGCCAAACTGCAGTACTTCCTGCGGGAGGAGCGGCTGCGCCATGGAAACCCTATTCTGCACGTTCACGGCTGCCATGTCCGGGTTGGTGCCCGGCTTGAAGAACACGAGGATGGAAATATTGCCGGTGGAGGTGGCGGTGGATTTCATGTAATACATGTCCTCCACGCCGTTGATGGCTTCTTCCAGGGGCTGGATTACGGACTTGATGGCGGTCTTGGCATCTGCGCCGTCATAGCTGGCTGACACAACCACGGTGGGAGGGGCGATGTCGGGATACTGGTCCATGGGGAGGGTGTTGAGCGAGATAAAGCCCACCAGAAGAATAAGAAGGCCGATGGACACGGCCATCACCCTCTGTTTGATGAACGGATTGCCTTTCATACGAGCCGGATGAACTTAGAAAATCACTTTTTGGCCGTCCAACACGTTGGTGGCACCGCTGGAAACAATTACGTCGCCCGGCTTCAGGCCTTCAAGGACGCAGAGAGAAGTGCCGATGTCAAAGGTTTGCACCTGGGTGGAGTGGGCCAGGGAATCCGCACCGACCTTCCACACGATGGTGCGGTCCAGCTGGCGCACAATGGCCGATGCGGGTATAACGATTTGGTCGGCATAGGTGAAAGGAACGATGACGGTCCCCATGTTGCCGGAAGCCAGAACGCCATCCGGGTTAGGGAACTCGGCTTCTGCCCGCATGGCGCCGGTGATGGGATCCACCACATTGGAAATACGCACGATACGGCCCTTCTCCTTGTAAACGGAACCGTTCTTGAGCTCCAGTGAGACATCGGGCAGACTGGAGAGAAACTGCTTCAGGGACTTGCCTTCCAGGCCTCCCTGCAGCTGCAGGTACTCACTTTCGGAGATGGAGAACTTGGCGACGATGCGGGAAGCTTCGCTCACCTGGGCTACAACGGTACCGGGAGACACGAGCTCTCCCCGGTTCAGGGGCGCTCTGCCTACTATGCCCGTGATGGGGGAAGTGATGGTACAAAAGCTCAGTTGCAGCTTTGCGGCCTTGAGTGAGGCTTCTGCCTGAGCCACTGCCGCCGTTGCCTGGTTGTAGGCGTTGGTGGCCGTTTCCAGCATATAAGAACTCACAATTCCTTTCTGGAAGAGATTCCGGTTGCTTTCCATTTCCAGCCTGGCCGTGTTCTGACTGGCCTGGGCGGCCAAAAGGTTGGCATGGGCATTATCCAACGAGGCCCTTGCCTGACGCTCATCTATCCGCGCCAGGACGTCTCCCTTGCGGACGTGGTCTCCGATGTTCACATTATACTCGGTAACGGCTCCACTGCAGATGGTGGTCACTACCACTTCATTGACACCCTCCAGCGTGGCATTGTAACGGGCAGGATACTCCACCTCTTGCGTTTTGACGGTAAGTGTGTCAAACGATGTGTGTTTTTCTTGGGGCACATTGAGACCGCATCCAGTCACAAGCAGGATTGCCAGCATGGCTTGTAAGGACTTCTGGAAATTCATGTTCATCTATGTATTTGTTTTCTATTATTTTGCATTTACAAATATACATAATAATTTTAGATTTGGCATGACGAAAAAAAAGATGCCCGGACGTGGCCGGGCATGACAGATTGCCGATCAGCTCGGCAATGACGGGGCAGGTCAGGCACCCAGGCGGGCTTCCAGGCGGCTGCGGATTTCCTGGAGGAACTGCAGGGAGGTGAGACCCTTCGGGGTGATTCCCTCGGAGAGGTTCACGAGGTCCTTCGTTTCCAGGCCTTCGTTCAGGGTGTCGAAGCAAGCCTGTTCCAGCTGGTTGGCGTAGTTCACCAGTTCCGGCAGGTTGTCCAGCTCTCCCCTCTTGCGGAAGGCTCCGCTCCAGGCGAAGATGGTGGCCATGGGGTTGGTGGAAGTCTCCTCGCCCTTCAGGTACTTGTAATAGTGACGGGTAACGGTGCCGTGGGCGGCCTCATACTCGTATTTGCCGTCGGGGCTCACCAGCACGGAGGTCATCATGGCCAGGGAGCCGAAGGCGGTGGACACCATGTCGGACATCACGTCGCCGTCGTAGTTCTTGCAGGCCCAGATGAAACCGCCCTCGGAACGCATGACACGGGCCACGGCGTCGTCGATGAGGGTGTAGAAGTACTCGATGCCGGCGGCCTCGAACTTCTCCTTATACTCCTTCTCATAGATTTCCTCGAAGATGGCTTTGAATCGGCCGTCATACTTCTTGGAGATGGTGTCCTTGGTGGCAAACCAGAGGTTCTCCTTCACGTCCAGGGCATACTTGAAACAGGAGTGGGCGAAACTGCTGATAGACTTGTCCGTATTGTGCATGCCCTCGATGACGCCGGGACCGGCAAACTCGTGAATCACTTCCTCGATGCGCTGGCCGGAAACTCCTTCGAACACCAGTTTGGCCACGCCGGGCTCGGTGGTCTGGATTTCCACGTCGCGATAGACGTCACCGTAGGCATGACGGGCAATGGTGATGGGCTTTTTCCAGAACTTCACGGCCGGATGGATGGAGGGGATGGTGATGGGTGTGCGGAACACGGTGCCGTCCAGCATGGCACGGATGGTGCCGTTGGGGCTCTTCCACATCTGGTGCAGGTTGTACTCGCTCATGCGCTGCACGTTGGGGGTGATGGTGGCGCACTTCACGGCCACGCCAAGACGCTTGGTGGCGTTGGCGGAGTCGATGGTCACCTGGTCGGAGGTCTTGTCACGGTACGGAAGGCCCAGGTCGTAGTATTCGGTCTTAAGGTCTACGAAGGGAAGGATGAGCTCATCCTTGATCATCTTCCACAGGATTCGTGTCATTTCATCGCCGTCCATTTCGACGAGCGGGGTGGTCATTTTGATTTTTTCCATGGTTTTTATTTACGGTTTTTGTAATAGTTCATAAGGCAGCCGTCGGCAAGAATCTCTCTCTCGTCTTCGGTGAGGTTCCGGAAGTAAAGGGTGATGGGCGCGGAGCGGCCGTCACGGGTAATGACGCGGGCCTCAATCTGTTCTGCGCCGCCCAGGATGGCCTCCCGGATGCCGGGCACAAACACATAGTCCCCTACCTCATATTCGAACGGCGTTCCATTTTCCAGGGTGAAAGGGACGATACCCCAGTTGATGCAGTTGGAACGATAGCGCTTGGTGGCATATTCGTAGCAGATGTTGGCGTCTCCGCCCAGCACCTTCTGGCAAGACGCGGCCTGCTCGCGGGCACTGCCGTCGCCGGGCTTGTTGGCAAAGACGCAGGAGCCGAAGGAGGTGCTTTCGGCCGATGTTCCGGCTACGGCCAGGGCCTTGCGAAGGTCTTCGGTGAGTTCTCCGGCACGGCGGGCCCGGTCATCGGCCTGAATGCGCTTGGCGCGGCCCACATACTCGGGTACGCGGCGGCTTAAGGCGAACTCGGAGAGCTTCAGCGGATTGGAACGATAGCTGGAGGTTTCTCCGGAAGGGATGAGCTCGTCGGTGGTGGTCACGGGGTCGTGAATCACGGCGGCCAGTTCCAGGAGCATGTTCTCCTGCATGGCGGGCATCACCGGCCAGTCCTTGATATTGGGGCCGTAGCGGAGCGGCTCTTCGGGCATGGCCTTGCCGAAGCCGTTATACACGCGTTTCTCGTAAATGTGTCCATCAAACTGATAAGGCTTGTGGGTATCTTCGTATTCAATATCCGTGGCAGCGGTGATGACACCGCCGTTTGCGGCCGTGGCGGCAATGGAGCGGGCGTCCATCAGGGCCACCATGGAAATCTGTCCTTGACCGGGCTTGGAGCCTTCCCGGTTGGGGAAATTACGGGTGGTGTGGCGGATGGAAAGGCCGTTGTTGGAGGGCACGTCACCGGCGCCGAAGCAAGGGCCGCAGAAGGCGGGCTTAATCACCACACCGGCTTCCAGCAGCTCTTCGGCAATGTGGTTGCGCGTGGTAGCCAGGTACACGGGCGTGCTCTGGGGATAGGCGCTCATGGTAAAGTAATCGTTGCCGATAGACTTGCCCTTCAGGATGGTGGCGGCTTCGGAAAGGTTGTCGTAAGTGCCGCCGGAGCAGCCTGCGATGATGCCCTGATCGGCATGCACCTTGCCGTCCCGGATTTTGCTCATCAGGTCCGGATGCACCTTGTCTCCGAAACGTTTGACGGTATCTTCCTCGATGGCTCTCAGAATCTTTTCGGGATTGGCCTGCAGTTCATGGATGCTCACGGCGTTGGACGGGTGGTAAGGCAGGGCAATCATGCTCTCCTGGCTGCTCAAGTCTACGGTAATCATGGAATCGTAGTATGCCACGGACCCCGGCTTCAGTTCTTTATATGCCTGAGGCCTTCCGTGCATCTCGAAGTAATTCTTCACCTCCTCATCCGTAATCCAGATAGAGCTGAGGCAAGTGGTTTCGGTGGTCATGACATCGATACCGTTGCGGAAGTCGATGGGCAGTTCCTTCACACCGGGGCCGGCGAATTCCAGCACCTTGTTCTTTACAAAACCGCTCTCGAAGGTAGCCTTTACCAGGGAAATGGCCACATCATGCGGGCCGATACCCCTCCGGGGCTTCCCTTCCAGCCAAACCAGCACCACCTCCGGTGCCTTGATGTCCCAGGTGTTCTCCAACAGCTGCTTCACCAGCTCTCCGCCGCCTTCGCCGACGCCCATGTTACCCAAGGAACCGTAACGGGTGTGGGAGTCGGAACCCAGAATCATGTTGCCGCAGGCCGTGAGAGCCTCACGGGCATACTGATGAATAACCGCCTGATTGGCAGGAACATAAATACCGCCGTACTTTTTAGCGGCAGAAAGGCCGAACACATGGTCATCCTCATTGATGGTTCCTCCCACGGCGCAAAGGGAGTTGTGGCAGTTGGTCATGGCATAGGGCAGCGGGAACTTCTGAAGGCCGCTGGCACGGGCCGTCTGGATAATGCCCACATAGGTAATGTCATGGGAAACCATGGCGTCAAAACGGATGCGGAACTGCTTTCCGCTTTCTGCATCCCCAGCTGCACCGACATCATGTGCACGGAGAATCTGGTAGGCAATGGTGTTTTCCCGGGCCTGGGTCTTGTCCAGACCGGCCTCGGAGGCGATGGTTTTGCCATCGAGGAGATAAACTCCATTCGGATGAAGTGTAATCATGATATGATTGAATCTATAAATATTGTCAAAGCCAGCATATCGGCCGCCCCTCCCGGAGAAACACCCTCCAGGGCATATCGGCCGCACATTTCTTTAAGTTTTTCTTTCCAGTCTTGCTTATTCTGAAGAATCTCCTCCGCTTCCCTTTTCACCTCCTGCGCCCGCTCATAGCCCGCACGGTGAATCACGCAGGTGTCGTCCAGCGAGGAAATGATTTGGAGCAGAGTCAGTTGCATCCTCTCCTCCTTGGGCCTTGAACTCAAGAATCTGTAAAGCGGAAGCCATTCAGACCATAGGGTCTGATAGCCGCCTGCGGCCATGGCACGGGCGCCCTTGACGCCATACCGCTGCACGGCTGCCTTTCCATGCGTGGAATGCAACTCGCTCTTATCCAGTGAATTACGCAAAACGACCTGGGCAATTTTACTTAGGTTGTTTTGCATAACTTCCTCATTAACAGACATTTCCATTCCACGGGCATACAGGGCCAGGCCCAGGGCGAAGATGGCCCCGCGGTGCGTATTCACCCCGCCGGTAGCCTCCAGCATGGCCTTTTCGGCCTCCACCCCCAACTCTCGGAGTTCCTGAGCGCTATGGGCCGATGCCATTCTGGGCCAGAAGGGCCGAAGGGCCTCGATACCCTTCAGCATCACACGGTAATCCATATCCTGATGGGCGCCATTGGAATCGGGGCCCACCAGACCAGGCTTCAAAGGTGTATCCAGTTCCAGCCTGAGAGCCCGATCGGCCAGAAATCCCAGCAGATAAGGCAGGCTGCTCTTCGGGCATAGGGCCGATGCTGCCGCAAAGGAGCCGGCTTGCAATGAAGCCCTCACGGCCGATGCAGAAACGGCATTCAGCCGGGGAATCTCCACCACCTTCGGCAGCACCTCTCTCATAATCTCATTATAACGGGCGGTCAGGGCATCGGCAGGTTCGGAACCAACAAATCGCACAGATATACCCAGCGCCGGGGCGATATGCCGGGAAAAGAGGTCCAGATCCAGTCGCATCTGGGTTTCGGCGGCATCGGAAAGGTCCTTCAGGAAATAGGTAGGGAATGTTGCGGCCGATATCTGGTAGTCGCTTCCTTCCAACACCGTCACTCCCGACGGAGCCCCGGCCTTGATCATGGCTAAACGCTCCGCATACGGGAAGCACTGCCCATCCTCCCGGACGGGAATGACAAGAAGGCGGTCCACCCGGGCGGCAGCCTGTTCCAGCAAATACCGGTGCCCCAGGGTGAAGGGATTGGCATTCATCACCACCACGCCGGTGGTCAGACGCGCGGTCGGGGCCGTGCATGGCATCAGTCTATCCCGGCATGAGCTGAGATATCGTTCCAGCCCCCGTCCGTTTTCCATCAGGATAGCCAGCGGAGCACGGGCAATCACATGGAAGCCCAGACTTTCAAAGATACCCTGGTTCTCCGGCTTGGTGAAGAGTTTCAGCTCCGTGATTCCGCGGGAGGCGGCCTGGGAAATGAGATGGGACACCAGCGGGGCCACCAAGCCCTCACTTCGGGCTTCGGAAGCAACGGCTATACATTTGATAAGGTCTCCGGACATGCCGGCACCGGCCAGAATCCGGCCCTCAGCGTCTTCTACAACGAAATACGAATCAAGTGCTTCCAGGCGGAGTCCGTTTTCTCCGAGGAAGCGCTCCACCACATTGTGGAAGTGAGGAACGCTCAAAGGCAGTTCCTGTATGGTGTGGTTTTCGTAGCGATACATCATCCAACAGGCTTTCCAATACTCCCGGTTCCGCCTGTAAGGGAATCACATTACAAATGTAACACTTTAATATATCTTTCCAAAGAAAACTTACAATTATTTCTATTTCTGGCAGAATTTGCTTACCATCTCGTTAATTTTGGCCAGCAGCTCATCCTGCGAATGGGTTTTGGCACGCATGCAGTATCGCACTTCTTTATCGCAAAGGAGGCAGCGGCGGGGAGGAAGGCCGATGGATGCCCGGTCCAGGAGATGCCCGGTCTCCAGCACGTCGATGTCCATCAATCGGCCCAGGGGATGGGTGTCCTCGATTTCGCAGCACAGGCGTTTGACCAGGGCGGCAGGCAGCGGGACCAGCAAATAGGCCTCGTAACCGCTTACCAGATCCTTCACCTGCGTAAAATGCGTCACACTGCCGAATTTGTCCAACAGGGCCGCCAAGCCGGCGCCACCCACCACCAGTGACTTTTCCGTGCGCTTCCGAGGCCCCGGGAACTGGACGGTAAGGCAGATGAGCGTATGCTCCGGCCAGGCCGACAACAAGTCCTGCTGGTGCTTCGCCCGTGCATCCCGGCTCTCCAGCAACTGTTCCAGACTAATATTCATTATTCCAGCATCTTCGCTACTATTCTTCCCTTCTCCAATTTGATTTCCAGACCGCGAAGGAAACGTTTTGCTCCCGGAGATATCCAGACATGGATTTCATCTCCGCTTTTGTTCTCCAAAAGTCCCCGGCCCTCCATCTTCAAAACGTAGTGGAAGCAGTTTTCTCCCTGCCAGAAGGTCGCATCCTCTCCCAGATAGCTCAAGTTTGCCAGCACATCCGTAGAGCCCAGAAGGAGTCGCACCCTCATGGGGGTTTCCGGAAGCGAAGCGGGATCTATGTTCCGGAAATAAAAAGCAAAGGAAGCCACATCCATTGTAACCAGGCCGTTCTTGGGATAAATCTTCCGGACGGGATCCGGAGTGTCCTCTATCTGCAGGACAGACTCCACCTCATTCTTGCCGTAGATGAATTCCAGATGGCGCATCTTTCCCTTCTTGACATGCGGGAAAGAATAGTAGTACGGCGACAAATCTTCCTTGGAGAGGATCAGGTTCACTTTGTACTGATTGCGAAGAAAGAGTTTGAACACGCTGGCCGCCTGCACACAGAAATCGGCCGCATAGGCGGGAGTTCCCTTCCAGTCGGTATCGGACAGGGTAAGGGTAGCCGTAGCCATCTTGGCACGGATACCGCCCCGGATATATTGCACCTTATAGTGCGCCTCCCCATCGGCCCATTCTGAGGGTTCCTCCCTCTGCGGCGCAAACGACAGCAAGGGCAGCAAGGCAAGAAAACACACCAACTTTCTCATCGGAAAAACTACTGCTTATTGCGGTAGATGGAGTCCATGGAGACATTGCCCCAGGACGGGAGGGTTTGGTCAACAACGAGGGCGTCAACGGTGCGCTCCTTGCCCAGGATGACGTCCTGTTCCAGGAAATTCATCTCTTCATCCCAAAGGAGATTCATGTAGGCGGCCACATCGTGCGTGCGGCCTTCATAGCGGTAAATCAGGTGATGATATCCCTTCCTGTCAAACTGCCTGTCAAAATAACTGCTACCCCAGATGCCCCGGCCAAAGAGTCCGTAAAAATCATAAGCCACCGCCTTGTCCTCCGTACCGTGGAAGAACACGATGGGGCACGGCTGTGCTTTGAATTTGGGCGTTCCCGTCACGGAAATCACGGCACCGGCAAACGACATCACCCCTTTGAAATTGAACCCTTCCGGCAACTCGGGGGCATCGCCATTCACAATATGGTACTCCGTAGCCAGCGAAATAATGGCTCCGGCCGATGACCCCGCCAGCACCAGATTATTCACATCCACTCCCACCTCATTCTCTGCCAGGAAATTCACCGCCGAGCATACATCTTCCACGCCCATCTCCTGCGAGAGGAGGAACTGTTCCGACGCCTTGTTGGCACCGGAGAGCCCCTTCCCTACCTTATATCCCTTCATGCCCAGCCGATAGTCGATGGCAACCACACCATACCCTGCCTCATTGAGGCGCTTAAACCATTCCACCTGGAGTTTTCCGTCCCGCGTACCGCCAATGAATCCACCGCCGAAGACGAACAGCACCGTGGGCTTGGGATGGCCCTCAAACGTGGTCTGAGAACCCTCAGCAGGCGCATATACGTCCAGGTACAAATCCAGCGTATCACGCGTTGCAAACTTGAAAGTCTGCTGCCCCCAGGCGGGAGCAGCAAACATAAGCGCCAACAGAATGGGGAGAATCTTGCGCATATTATTCAATGATGTAAATTTTATCCAGGACAGAACCGTCGCGGTTCATCACAACGCCAACCACCTTCTTGCCGAACGGCAGCGGGTCCGGGGTGCCGATAATGGAATTTGCTTTTGCGGCCAGTTCTTTGATATCCACCACCTTGAGGCCGGCCGCCTTCAGTTTTTCTGCGATTTCAGGCCTGAGCGGATTCACGGCAATGCCATATTCCGTCACCACCACGTCCACGGACTTGCCGGGCGTGATGAGCGTAGTCACCTTGGGCACCACGCAGGGAATGCGGCCGCGCAGCAGCGGGCATACGATGATGCTGAGGGCACTGTCTGCCGCCGTATCCTGGTGACCGCCGATAGCCCCGCGGATAATGCCGTCAGAGCCCACCAGCACATTCACGTTGAAGTTCGTATCTACCTCCAAGGCGCTCAAAATCACGATATCCAGGGCATGCGTGGCACTTCCCAGATGCTGCCCGGAAGCATATTCCACGGCGGAGACTTCCTGATGAAGCGGGTCCCGGGCAATGGATTCCGCCGCAACCTTGTCAAAGGACTGGACATCAATGAGTTTGCCGATAAGGCCCTCTTCGTGCAATTTCACCATGTGGGCCGTAATGCCGCCGAGGGCAAAGGAAGCCTTGATGCCCCGGTTAATCATCTCTTCCCGAATGTACTTGACGGCAGCCAACGAAGCGCCGCCCGTACCCGTCTGGATGCTGAAGCCATCCTCGAAGTAACCGGAATTGATTATTACTTTGGCAGCCTGTTTGGCCAGCAGGATATCCCTCGGATTCTTGGAATCCCGGATGGCCCCGGCGGCAATCTTGGAGCTGTCCCCCACGCTGTCCACCACAACAACCGATTCAACGTCGGCTGCGGATATGGACTGCGGCATGTTGGGATAGGGCACCAGGTCATCCGTAATCACCACCACATGCTTGGCATAGCGGGCATCCGGCAGGGCATAACCTAAGGAGCCGCAGATGCTCTTGGCATTCTCGCTGCGGGGTACACCGCAGGCATTTCCCAATTCATCGCAGGCCGATGCTCCCAGGAAGGCCACGTCAATCTTGAGCTCTCCCCTCGCAATGGCGCTGCCGCGGCCACCGTGGCTCCGGAACACCACCGGCTCCTTCATCAGGCCATGGGAAATGGCATCGGCCAGTTCTCCGCGAAGACCGGAAGTGGAAATGCCGGAGATGACGCCGTTTTTGATATGTTCTATAAGCGGCTTGTGAACGTCCGAGAGGCTGGAGGCGGCTAATTTGAGGTCTTTGAAGCCCATTTGGGCCAGTTTGTCCACAACCAGGTTCACCACTTTGTCTCCACCCCGGAAATGATGGTGGAAACTGATGGTCATTCCATTCTGGAGGCCGGAACGCTTGATGGCCTCTTCAAGGGTAACTACTTTGCTGTTTCTCATAGGGCTTCCTCCTCAGAAATTACACCGGCGGCAACGGCCAGGGCGATGGTACGCTCGGCACGGAGCACGACCGGACGGTCAACCATTTTTCCATTCAGGGAAATGACGCCGGAGCCCTTGGCCTGGGCTTCCCGGATGGCGGCCACCACGGCGCGGGCCTTGGTGATTTCCTTCTCGGTGGGCGTGAACACACTGTTCACCACCTCTATCTGGCGCGGGTTGATGATGGATTTGCCGTCAAAGCCCAGCGTCTTGATAAGCTCCACTTCCTTGCGGAAAGTTTCCATGTCGTCCAGATTGGAATAGACGGTGTCAAAGCAGCAGATGCCGGCTGCACGGGCGGCTACTACAATCTGCTCACGGGCCAGCAGGAGTTCCGCTCCGCCGGGAGTACGGTTGGTCTTCAGATTGGCCGAATAGTCCTCTGCCCCCAGGGCGATGCCCATCATGCGGGGAGAGGCCGTGGCAATAGCGTAGGCATTCACTATGCCCAGCGCACTCTCGATGGCGGCCATGATGCGCGTCTCACCCACCCGGCCAATCTCTTTTTCCACCTTGAGGATTTCTTCCTCCAGCTCACGGACCTCATCGGCCGTTTCCGTCTTGGGCATGCGGATTACGTCCACGCCGGCCTTCACCACGGCTTCCACGTCTTTTTTACCGTACGGAGTGTTGAGCGGGTTAATGCGTACAACCATCTCCGTGGTGCCGTAATCAATGGATTTAAGGGCGTTGTACACCAGAAGACGGGCGGCGTCCTTCTCCGCCATGGTTACGGAGTCTTCCAGGTCCAGCATTATGCTGTCCGGCCCATAGATATGGGCATCGGCCATCATTCCGGGATTGTTTCCCGGAACGAACATCATGGTTCTCCTTAGTCTTTCCATACGTCTTTTCCTGTTGCCCGGACGGCTGCGGCGGTAACCCGCGCCCGGATGGTACAATCCAATGCGCCCTTGTCAACGGCCTCTACGCGGGCATCCGTGATGCCCAGGCCTTCGAGGGTCTCGGTGATGACGGCCTTGATCTGCCGTCCGAACTGGGCGGCCACGGAGCTCTGCAGTTCCACCTGCAGGCCTTCCCCGGGGCCGATGGTGACCATGATGTCACCGCTCTCCAATGTTCCAGCTATCGCTTGTTTCATTTCATAAAAATATAATGTTCACGTTATCCCTTCCCTAAATCCCTTCCCTCGGGGAAGGGACTTACTTTCGCCCTACGGGCTCAAAGGTGGGTATAACAAACAAAATCATTTATTTCTGGTGTGCGGGTCTTAAAAGATCCAATACTACTTTTACAGGGTTGAAGGTTTCAATGGGAACTTCCACGAAGAGGGTGTTCCAGTCGCTCATGGCGCCGTTCCACAGGCCGGGCAGTTCCAGGGCCTTAAGCTCGCGGCCTTCGTAGCTCTTGGAGCTCATAAAGCCGGCCTCCGGGTCTACGAAGTTCAGCAGGTCGAAATGCTTGCCCTTATAGTCGTTCAGGCAGCACACCAGATCTACCGGATTGAAGTGCGTAGCCTGGGACATGGCCTTCATGGCACCGGCATCCTCCTTGTTGATCTGGACGCTCTCCAGAATCTGCAGGCTGGTGCAGCCGTCCTTTCCGGCAATCACATAGGGGCCGCCGCCGGGCTCTCCTTCGTTCTTTACCATACCGCAAACGCGGATGGGCCTGTTGAGCTTTCTACGGAGCATCTGCACACGCTCGGCCTCGGAATGGGCCAGCGGGATCTGGATGCACAGTTCCTTGTCCAGGAAATTCTCTATCTCGTTGCAAAGCTGCTGGGTAGGAGCTTCGTCCAGTTTCCGTAGATAGTCAAAAATCTTGTCCCGCAGCTGGAGGGCCACGCCCATCAGCACCTGCTTGTATTCGGCGGTAATGGGCAGGAGCTTCTCATGTGCCACATTGTCTATATTCTTGATGCTCACCAGTTCATCGGCCACCTTGTTCAGGTTGTAAATGAGGGCTCCATGACCGGCGGGACGGAACAGCAGGGAGCCGTCGGCCTTGCGGAAAGGCTTGTTGTCCGGGGTGACGGCAATGGTGTCCGTAGCCTTGTCCTGGAAGGTGAAAGTGATATTATACTTGACGCCGTATTTCTTCTCGTAGGCATCCTGGATGGCGCCGATTGCTTCCTCAAACAAAGCCTGGTGTTCCGGAGAAATGGTTACGGTAAGATTGCAGGTTCCGTCGGCATTGCGCATGTATTCCTGCGCCTCTACCAGATGCTCTGCGATGGCCGTGCGCACCTCGTCCGGATAACGATGGAAGCTAAGTACGCCCTTGGGCTTGCTGCCATAGGCCAGTCCTTCTTCTTTCAGCAGTTTTTTCAGGGTCTGAAGCCTGTACTCACGGCTGTCTTCGGGGCTGCCGAAGATTTCCGGCGTGTAGAAGGCGAAATCCTTGATGCGTGCGGCCAGCTTGGCTCCGGGTGCATCGGGAGCCAGGTCCTTTCCTTCTTCCAGCTCGGCCAGTCCCTGGAACATGTCCTTGAACATGCGGGAGGCGGCGCCGGAAGCGGGAACAAACTTGCTCTTCCCGTTTACATCGGCCTTTTTGTAATACGCTACCGCGGCTTCGACGGCCTGGGAATCCAGAACCTTGATTCCTCTTTCGGGGGTGGCGGGCCCCACAATCTTCATCCAGGGGAAGCCGTTTTTGAAATGCTCAATCTGGTCTTTTACCTGACGGAGGGTAGCACCTCTGTCCAAGATTTGCTGTTGGTCGGTTTGGCTGAACATAGTGTTATAGTGGTTATCGATATAAAATTCTCGCCGATAATTGTACTCGCTGCGCAGCTTTTCGAAAGACTCGGCTGCGCTGCGGAAGAGGAAATCGTCCGTGAAGATGGGATAGTTGTACTGCAGCACGGCGGCAATCTCTCCCTGCGAGCGGCCCCAAAGGTCCAATGTAGTGGCCGATAGCGCCTCGTCCTCCAAAGCCGGACGGAAGTCCATCAGTTCCTCGATGCCGAAGTGCCTTGCCAGGGCCTGGACTGCCATGGCCGTCCCGTTCTGTTTTCCCTGATAGGAATAACCGGCAATGTGGGGGGTGGCAATGTCACAGAGTTCAATCAGGTTGGGGTTCACATTGGGTTCGTTGCACCAGGTATCCAGCACCAGCGCCCCCAGTTTGGGACGCGCATGGATAAGGGCCTGCTCATCCATCACCTCTCCGCGGGCGGCATTGATAAAAATGGCACCCGGACGAATCTTATCGAAGAAATCCTCCCCCGCCATGCCGCGGGTTGTCTGGTCCAAAGGGACGTGCAGCGTCACAATCGTAGCCTTTTCCAAGAGTTCATCTAAGGACACGAAGCCATCGGCCCCTTCTTTCTCTGCGCGGGGCGGGTCACACAACAGAACCTTCAGGCCCAGGGTACGGGCCATATACTCCACTTTCCCGCCCACGTGGCCCACGCCCACGATGCCGATCACCGCCTCGTCCAGCTTGATGGCCCGGCGGGACGCAATTCCATACAGGGCGGAGAAAACATAGTCTGCCACGGCAGAGGCATTGCAGCCCTCCGCATTCCGAACCTCGATTCCATGGGCCTGGCACCAAGGAACATCCACATGGTCAAGGCCGATGGTGGCGCTGGCTATCAGCTGCACCCGCGTACCTTCCAGCGTCTGTTCATTGCACTTGGTACGGGTACGGATTACGATGGCATCGGCATCCATCATGGCATTGCGGTCAATGGACCGCCCGTCCAGATAGACAACCTCTGCGAAAGGTTCCAGGACACCCTTCAGAAAGGGGATATTGGTATCTGCTACAACTTTCATCTTTATCATACAAAGATAAGTATTTTCTGCAATCTTTGCTATTTTTTGTAACTTTGCGCCCGCTTATTCCCTATGTGGCTCATTCTGTCATTCCTGTCGGCCGCCCTGCTGGGCTGCTATGATTCCTGCAAGAAACTTTCCCTGCGGGACAACGCCGTGATTCCGGTGTTGTTCCTGAACACGTTCATCTCTAGCATCCTGGTGAGTCCCCTGCTCTTCTATACGGGCTTCGGAAGCTGGGAAATCCAGCGCTGGATACTTCTTAAGAGCGTGATTGTTCTGTCCTCCTGGCTGGCCGGCTATTTTGCCATGAAGCACCTGCCGCTCACTCTTGTCGGCCCTCTTAATGCCACACGGCCCGTCCTGGTGTTGCTGGGAGCCGTACTGTTTTTTGGAGAAAGACTGAATCTGCTGCAAAGCCTGGGCGTGGGCGTAGCCATCCTGGCCTATTTCCTCATGCGCATTTCCAGCAAGAAGGAAGGCATCTACTTCCATACCAACCGCTGGATCTGGTGCCTTATCGCCGCCGTGCTGCTGGGAGCGCTCAGCGGCCTGTATGACAAATTCCTGATGTCGCCGGAAAACGGCTTGGGACTGGACAACCTGCAAGTTCTGAGCTGGTACACCCTCTATCAGCTCATCTTCATGAGCCTGATTCTGGGCTTCACCTGGATTCCGGCCCGCCACAGAGGCGTCGTCTTTGAATGGCGCTGGAGCATTCCCCTCATCAGCCTTTTCCTCTGTCTGGCCGATTTCGCCTACCTCCGCGCCCTGGCCCAGCCCGGCGCCCTCATCTCTGTCATCTCCATGATTCGGCGCGGAAGCGTGCTGGTGAGTTTCCTGATCGGCGCCTTTCTCCTCAAAGAACAGAACATCAAGGCCAAGGCTTTTGACCTGGTGCTGGTGTTTATCAGTATGGTTCTGCTTTACCTGGGCTCCCGCTGATTATTGAAGCGCCCGCAGGCGAACATCCATTCCGGGCAACTGCTCCGGCAGGCCGCTCAAGTCCGTATTGCCGAAGTGATACGGAATAAGCACCTTGGACTTAATCATCTGTGCGGCATGGACGCATTGTTCCACCGTCATGGTATAGGGCTGGTTGCAAGGCAGGAAGGCAATGTCGATGTCTTTTAGCGCTGCCATTTCCGGAATATCTTCCGTGTCGCCTGCAATGTAGATGCGAAGGCCGTCCAACGTGAGAACATAGCCGTTGTCCCTTCCCTTCGGATGGAATTGGAGGTGTCCTTCGGTGGTATTGTAAGCGGGCACGGCCTCTATTCCGAAGGCAAGTTGGAGACTTTCCCCATTGGCCAGAGCCTTTCCCCAGCCGGCCATATCGGCACAGCGGGCATTGGTAAGCAACTGTGTTCCCTCCTTGCGCAGCGCGTCGATGGCGGCCTGGTCAAAGTGGTCGTGGTGCTCATGGGTTATCAGGATGTAATCGGCCTTGGGGAATTCCGTCGCGTAATCCGTCTTTTTGCCCAGTTCCGCCACCGGATCCACCTGGATGGAAAGGCCTTGGAAGCGGATTTCCAGGCTGGCATGCTTGACAAGGGTGATTTCCAGCGCCGACCCTGCGGGCGTACGGAAGCGTTCCACTTCATACTTGGTCACTTCCCTGCCCGCTTCTGTCCAGGCCAGGTATCCACCTTCCAAATTATAGACGGTATAGCCCTCCTTGGCCAGCTTTTCCGCTGCCGATGCACTGCGTCTGCCACTCCGGCAATACACATAGAGCGCGTGCTCCTTCCCGTAAGCAGCTTTCACGCTTTCCACGAAGCCTGCCTGGTACCAATCTATGTTCGCTGCGCCGCGAAGATGCCCGGCCGCGAATTCCTCCGCCGTGCGCACGTCAATAATGGACGTTTCCGGCGCCAGGGCATCGGCAAATGCCTTTACAGATAAATTATTCACGTTTTGGGCTTTACATGAGAAAAGCCCCATCAGAGAGAAAAGCATAATGCTGCAGACCATGTGTTTCATGTTTGCAAATATACCTTTTTTATTTCATGTCGGCAACTCCCCCCTCCAATCTCTTTTTTGAAAAAATTGAGGAAAATGTTTGCAAATTCAGAAAAAGTCCTTACCTTTGTAATCCCAAACGGGAAACACGGGGTATTAGCTCAGTTGGTAGAGCGTTTGAATGGCATTCAAAAGGTCAGGAGTTCGATTCTCCTATGCTCCACAAAAAAAAGATTGTTAATCAATTGATTAGCAATCTTTTTTTGATTTTACGCATAAAATCGGCTCAATGCAAACGGAGGTTGAGTGTGAGATTGTTTGAAGAGATGCATCTCAAAGGTGTTTCAAGGGGGAAAAGGGCAAAATAACCGGCCGTTGGTTCCTCCGACGGCATTGTCTCCACTCTGGACGACGAACCCTCCGAAAGCTTGAGCTCCGGCGGACAGCCTTTCTCTTTCATCTCTATCCAATATCGCGACTATGAAAAGAACTGTATCATATCGGCACTTCCGGCTATGGCCTGCAGATTCTCTGCGAGAACATCTTCTACAAGGATGACGTGCTGTTCCTGCTGATTTCCGTGCGGAATTCATCGGCCGTAAGCTACGAGTTGGCCACGCCTCGATTTGCCGTGGAGAGCGCCAAGCGGACGAAACGGGGCTTGCAGTATGAGAAGGCGGTGTTCCCGCGGGCGTCCTACGGGCTGGGCGCAGTAGCGCCGGATTCCGTGGGAAAACTGGTCTTTACCTTTGACAAGATTGCCCTGGTGAAAGGGCAAGTGTTCCGCGTGTACTTTTATGAGAAAGGCGGGGCGAGGAATCTGGTGGTGACGATGAATGGGAAGGATGTGAATGGGGCGAGGAGGTTATAAGAACTGTTTATTTAGTAAAACGTTATTCGAGGAACGGAATCATGCCATACGGCGATGATGAAGAAGACGAACACTTTTAGAAATTGGATGCGGAAAGAGAATCTAAGCGACTATGACGTTGATGTGATTCGCGATGGGCTGACATTCATTAAGTGCGATAATTCTGAGATTATCCGTGTTGTTATGGGAATTCCCACACTCGACTGGCAACGCGAATACCGCATCCTACCCGCCGGTAGACAAGGATGATTATCGTAACTGACGGAGGATTGACAGGAGCCAGGAGGAAGAGTTTGGGGAGCTGGTTGTGCGGGAATAGAATAGTGCAAAGAATATGATAAAATATTGTTTTTGTCTAAAATAATGCGTATTTTTGCGACAAAATTAGATGCATAAAACTATGCAAAGTATTGATGATAAGATACTAAGCAACATCAAGAAACGCGGACGCGGATCTATATTCTTCGCAAACGATATGGTTCAGTACGGTCAGCGTCAGTCTGTACTGAAAGCATTGGAACGGATGGCTGCCGCTGGAACGATTCTCCGGGTGGCCAGGGGCATCTATTGCTATCCCAAAATTGACAAAGAGCTGGGATTAGGTATACTCTACCCTTCCCTAGACGAAATTGCACAAGCTGTTGCCAAGCGGGATAAGGCAAGAATTGCTCCTACCGGCGTTTATGCACTGAATGTGTTGGGACTTTCCACTCAGGTGCAGATGAATGTGGTTTATCTGACTGACGGGACTGCACGGCGGCTGAAGGTGGGCAACGGGAAAGGGATTCTTTTCAAGCACACCGCTCCCAAAAACCTGGCATTCAAGAGTAAGACTGCGATGTATATCACATCAGCGCTGAAGGAACTGGGGCAGTCCGGCGTGACGCAGGAACATAAAGCAAAAATCAAGGAATTACTGCAGGAGGAAGAGAAGAAGAATGTGCTCTCCGATGCTGCATTGATTCCTAGTTGGATAATGGATATTATCAAAGAGGCACATGAATAAATACTTTATATTGACACCTGAGCAGCAGCGCTTGCTGCTTTCACAGACTGCTGTAAAGGTGGGACTGCCGGAGCAGGCTGTGGAAAAAGACTTGTGGGTTACGGTGGTTCTGCAATTGGTTTTTACCCTCCCATACGCAGAGAAACTGGTTTTCAAGGGTGGCACCACATTGGCCAAAGCAGGCTTGATTGATAGGTTTTCGGAGGATATTGACCTGGCCATTGACCGGTCTCAGTTCGGCATTGAAGGAGACTTGACCAAGAAGCAATTGAAGGCGCTGCGCAAGGAATCTTCGCTGTTCGTAAGGGATGTCTTTTCGGTCGACATCAAGTCGGCGATTGAGAATGCTGGGCTGAGCGGACTTTGTATCGTAGAGGCAGAGCCGGATGGCGAGGGCGACAAGACGTATCCGGAGCCCAGGAAGATCCACGTAAAGTACCAGTCCGTACTAAACCAGCCTCTTCCTTACCTCAGCCCCGAGGTGATGCTGGAAGTGGGTGCCCGCTCGCTGATAGAGCCATACCGGATGGTGAAGGTGGAAAGCTTTGTGACGCAAAATACGCCGATAGACACGTCAGTGGCTGAAGTTGCTATTCCCATGGCCGAACCTAGGAAGACCTTCCTGGAGAAGGCATTTTTGCTGCACGAACTGTTCTCTACGGGCAAATTCAGAAAGGCTGAACGCAAGTCACGCCATATGTATGACCTGGAAAAGATGATGAAGCGTCCGGAAATTCTGTCGGCCATCAAGGATGACGAGTTATGGAACAGCATCCATCATCATCGCGAGGTGTTTACGCCGCTCCGCGACGTAGATTATACCCCGGATATCCGTGACAGGATATGCCTCATTCCGCCGGAGAACTGCATTGCAGACTGGAAAAGCGATTATCAGTCTATGTGTGAGTTTATGATTTACGAAAACGATCCTCTGTCTTTTGAGAGTCTGATGGAACGGATGGAAGAACTGGAAGCGGCTTTTCGTAACAGATAGAACTAGTTGGCCGAGGGAACTCTTCGGCTCTGAAGTGAATGCTGTCGAAGAACATGGCGTAGCGCTCGTTATGGAGGTCGGTCCCTACCAGGTGGTAGAGGCCGGCTTTCATTAAAGCCTCGCAGCGGACGCTGACCGCCTGCCCATAGAGCCCTTCGAGGGAACCGGCATTGCGCTGGAACAGGCAGCCAGCTTCATGGAGGCCGATATAATCTTCCATCTCCAGATACAGATAACGCTCGGGGTGCGCCAGGACGGGCTGGTAGCCCATATCCAGAAGTCGCTTGACCTCATCCAGAGGGACAATATCCCCCACCTTCGTGGGGTCGTTGATAGGGAGCTCTACCAGCAGATGATTGCCCTCCCACGGCAGCAGCCAGCCTTTTTCCAGCGTCTCCGGCCATGTTTCCGGGATGAAGCGGTATTCCATGGACGGCACCAGTTCCAGCGGGATCCGGCGGAGGGCCAGCGCTTCCCGCAGCCTATCGCAGGCACGCCGCACGATATCCGGCGTATTCCTGAACATATACGAACGATGCGAAGTGCAGATGGCCCGTTCAAATCCCCAAGCCACCTGCCTGCGCGCCAGGTCGGCCGAAACCTCGATGCAAGAGGCTCCGTCGTCAATCTCCGGAAGGATATGGCAGTGGCAGTCAATCTTCATGACAGTGCAAAGATACGGATTATTCCCGGAATAGTCAGGTAAGAGTTCTGCAAGCCTTGCAGCCGTTGCAATGCCCGCAAAAACACGATATATATTTGCAGCAGCAAACAAATAAACACTGCACCATGAACATCTACAACGTTATCATTCTGGACGAAAGCGGGAGCATGTCGTCCATCTACAAAGAGACCATCCAGAGCATGAACGAAGTTCTTAATGGTATCCGCAAGGACCAGGAAGAGCATCCGGACCAGATCCACTACGTGACTATTGTCACCTTCGAGGGCCAAGGCATCGAAGGCATCAAGATGCGCCGCGACCGCGTCCCCATCGAGTCCGTGAAGGATTTCACCACCAAGGACTACCGTCCCGGCGGCTGCACTCCCCTGCACGATGCGATGGGCAAGACCTTGAACGAGATGGAAGGCCTGGTCCGCGATGACGACCGTGTGATGGCCACCGTCATTACTGACGGAATGGAAAACTCATCTACTGAGTATTCCGGAAAGACGGTCAAGACGTTAGTGGACCGTCTGAGAAGCAAGGGCTGGGTGCTGGCCTATATCGGTGCAAACCAAGACGCCGTGGAAGTGGCTCGGGACCTGCACATTCCCAATGCGCTCAACTATGACGCAACGCCTACCGGTACGGCCTTCCTGGCCTGCAGCATTGTGAAAGCTCACAGAAAGGCCAGCAAGATGTTTGACATGCCGATGAGCGCAAAAGAAATGGGCTGTATGGACACCCTGTTTGACGAGGATGAGAAAAAGAACTAAACCTCGTACTCCCACAGCACGTAGTCACGGTCCAGGGCAACGCGGTAAGGCTCGCCGCCCTTGCCTTCTATCCAGTAGAAGCGGGCTACGCTCTCATCCATCTGGTTTTTGAAGGCCGCCTTGATTCTGGACATACTCACGTTGATACTGTTCCCAAACGGATCCACGTGACCGAGAATACTGGCCCGGATGGCTTCTTTGTCATCCCGGCCTGTTATTCCCATATACAGGTGCATCAGTTCAGCGATATAGTCCCCCACTTCCTTGATACGCACTCCTTCCGGGTGCTTCAAGAAGAAGAAATAAAGCATCTTGGTAAGGGAGTCCATCTTCACTTCCTTAGGCTGGCCGGTTTCCTTATCTAGAAAGTCAGTGAGCAGAATCTTTCCGTTGCGCGTTATCTGCATTCGGCTCAGCTTTACCTTATAGCCGATGATGACCTTAAGCTCGTCCAGCGTGAGGTTGTTCTCCCGCAAGAGGCGATCCACTTCATCCAAAATGAACAGTGTCCTTGGATCCAGGTCTTCCTGTAGCTCTATTCTTTTTTCAACAGGAACTGCCCCAGTTGGAATACAAGGGGCGCAGGGCTCCGAAACCTCGCGGCAGGAATCCATCGCCTCGTCGTACAATTCCAGAGGACGTTCAAACAGAATGGAACCAAATATGCCGGCGCCCGGGCTCTTTGCCTTACTTACGCGACGGGGCCGAATGCTTTCTTGCAGCTGCGACAGAAGGTCACTTACGGTACCATCTACATCGGCAGAAATCTCCTTGAAGCAGGTGTGTCTCCCCTTCTTGTACAGGAACCCGTTACGGCCGGGAATGCCCGCCAAATCACTTATCTGTCGATAGATGGCAGTCGCATCCGGCAAGTCGTATCCCGGGAACAGATAATCCGCCACCACGGGATTCAGGCCTGAAAGCAGTTCAGGCAACACAATGAAGTGATACCCATGTTGCTCCAGCCTGTACTTCAGCTTTTCCCAATAGTATTCCGGCACAGGGATAGGACGGGCCGGCTCCTCCATTAAGAGGACCGACTTACCCTTCAGGAATGGGATGTTGCCTTTTATGCGGATATCATCAAACATTCACTTCGTCTTATATTCCTCCGCCTTCAACATCCACTCCCGGGCCTTTTCCTTGTTGCCCATTTTGGCGTAGAGTTCGCCGATTTCAAAGCTCAGGGGCTCTGGATGGATATTGGGATTGTCGGGGAACTTCAAACTGAGTTCAAAGCCAGTCATATACATATCCAGGGCCTTCTGGTACTCTCCTAGATGGCCAAGGGCAAAGCCCAACCAGACGATGTCTTC
>Ga0310691_10002800_pt1 | contig 22179 bp, 20 predicted proteins | sample 176DNAGHGlowgp2_FD_203887 | JGI IMG/M metagenome (GOLD analysis project Ga0310691, IMG submission 203887) | Sheep rumen microbial communities from Palmerston North, Manawatu-Wanganui, New Zealand - 1766 DNA GHGlow gp2 (v2) (version 2) | ecosystem: Host-associated > Mammals > Digestive system >...
GCATGGAGCTGGACTCGCCCTCGCGGCGGAACAACGCCAGGCGCGACTGCGTGCTCGGGGAAGGGGGGCCCCTCCATCATGTGGTGAGCACGCCTTCGCCCTATGCCGGCGCCCTTGATCTCTCGGATCCGAGGCTCTCGCCTTGCTATGCGGATCTGTCGGGCCTGCCGCCCATGCTTATCCAGGCAGGCGGACACGAAGTCCTTCTCGACGATGCGCTGGCGCTGGCCGCCAAGGCCGCCAGCGACGGCGTCGAGGTCTCCCTCACGGTCTATCCCGGCATGCCGCACGACTTTGCGATCCTGCTGCCGAATCTGCCGGAAAGCAGGGCAGCCCTGCGGGAACTCAGGGACTTTGCCCTGCGCAGGCACCCTGCCTAACACGCCGCGCCCGCGGTCAGCCCGTGGATGCAGCGGCCTACGCCAGCCAGCACAGCGTTCTGTGCCCGCCGTCTTTCCGCTCCGGCGGCAGGGCTTCCCGGCACTCTGCCCTGGCTCTGGGGCAGCGCGGATGGAAGGGGCAGCCCTGGGGAATCTTGCCCAGCGGAGGTACCGTGCCGGCAATGGCTGGAAGGCGATCGAGCAGCATGGCGTCCCTGGAGGGCGCGGAGGCCAAGAGGCCCTGGGTGTAGGGATGGCGCGGGGAGAGCAGGACGTCGCGGACCGTGCCGAACTCGACGAGGTGGCCTGCGTACATGACGCCCACCATGTCGGCCGTCTGGGCGACGACGCCAAGATCGTGGGTGATGAGCAGCACGCTCATGCCCCGCCGTTCGCGCTGCTCCTGCAGTATGCTCAGGATCTGGCCCTGGATGGTGGGATCGAGCGCCGTCGTCGGCTCGTCGGCCAACAGCAGTCTGGGCCCGCAGGCCAGGGCCATGGCAATCATGACGCGCTGGCGCATGCCGCCGGAGAGCTCGTGGGGGTAGACGTCGAAGCGCGCTTCGGGCGAGGGGATGTTGACCTGCCGGAAGAGCTCCACCACCCGCTTCCTGGCCTCCCGCTTCGAGAGGCCGAGATGCGTGCGCAGGGGCTCGGCAGCTTGGAAGCCTACGGTGAGCACCGGATTCAGGGCCGTCATGGGCTCCTGAAAGATCATGGCCAGCTCACGGCCCCGCAGGGAGCGCATGCGGCGCTCGGAAAGCGCCAGCAGGTCCGTGCCGGCGAAGGCAACGGAGCCCGCAACGCGCGCCTGGGAGGGCAGCAGGCGCAGGCAGGCCTTGGCGGTGAGGCTCTTGCCGCAGCCGGATTCGCCCACGAGGCAGGTGACGCAGGCTTCCCTGACGCCGAAGGAGACGTCCTGCACGGCAGGCAGGAGCCTTCCTGCGGCGTCTTCAAAGGCGATGCCGAGGCCCCGGAGCTCGAGGAGGCTTTCCATGCGCTAGCGGGCAACCTGCACGGCGCGGTGCTTGACCCAGCCTTCGCGCATCATGATGTAGGGATCGACGGCCGCCTTCTTCAGGTCGAAGTAGGTGGGAAGCACATCGTCGAGGTCGTTGAAGAAGAAGCCGGTCTGTATGCCCGAGGGCACGTACCAGGGATGGATGACATACGATGCCCAGAAGGCCGGGTACATGAAGTAGTCGCCGGCCCGGCCGAAGGTCTCCCGCACCGAGGAGGGGCCGAAGAAGGGCCAGACGATGTAGAAGCCGTGCCCAAAGCCCCAGCGCCCGAGGGTCTGGCCGAAGTCCTCGCCTTCCGGGTGCACGGGCACGATGGTCTTCTTGTGCTTGGCGACGTCCACGAGCCCGCCGAGGCCGGCCGTGGAGTTGACGATAAAGCGCCCGAACTCCACGCCCGCCTCCTTGAAGCGGAATTGGAGCAGGTTGTTGATGAAGCGCATGGGGAAGAGCAGGTTGTGGAAGACGTTCTTGATGCCCGTGCGCAGCTGCCTCGGCGTGACGGTCTCCCAGAAGCGGTAGGCGGGGTTGGCCACGTAGAGGTAGAAGATGTCGTTGAAGCCGAACCAGAAGCGGTTCCAGGGCTCGATGGGGTCGGCAATGAGCTGGGGCTCGCCGCTGGCGTAGTCGTCGAGCTCCTCGAGATCGTCGATGGAGGCGGTGACCTGCTGATCGACGGAGCGCTTCTTGCGCAGGAAGATGCCAGTCGTGGGCAGGCCGTTGCCGTGCTGGCCGTAGATGGAGGAGGGCACCAAATCCCTGCTGTGCCTGGCCTCGGGCTTGGCGACGTTGACGCGGGCCGTCACGGCGCTCTGCGGGGCGCCCTGGGCTTCGGCAGGGACATGCGCCGTCGCCAGCGCCAGCAGGGCGGAGAAGGCCAGCGGCAGGAGGCGTTCGGCAAGTGCGCTACTTAGCATTGCTGGCGTTCCTGGCCTCGAGGGCCTTGGTCTTGACGCGGGCGGTGAGCTCGTCGGGACTGGAGGTCTGCAGGATGTCCTGGAACTGGGTGCGGTAGTTCTTCACGAGGCTCACGCCCTCGACGATGACGTCGTAGACGCACCAGCCGCCGTTCTTGGGCATCATCCTGTAGTCCACGGGGATCTTCTTGCCGTCCTTCATGGTGAGGATCGTCTTCTGCTCCACGCGGTCGCCGGCCTGGTTGGCGCGTTCGCCCACGAAGACGACCTTTTCGCCGTTGTAGCCGTCGATCTTGCCGAGGTAGGTGCACAGGAGCAGATCGGCGAAGGCGTCGGAGAAGCTCTTCTGCTGCTGGGGGGAGAAGGTGCCCCAGCGCTGGCCCACGGTGCGGGAGGAGAATTCCCTGAAGTCGAAGATGTGGTAGACCTCGTCCTCGATCTGGCGGCGCAGGGGGCCGCGGGTGGCCGGATTGACGTAGCCGGGATCCTTGATGAAGCCGAGGATGCGGGTGACGGAGGTTTCCAGGGCCTGGCGGGACGGCGAGGCGGCCTCGCAGGCGCTGGCTGCAAGCAGGACAAGGGCGAGGGCCAGAGCGATGGCTCCTGCGCGGAAGGCGGTGAAGCGTGCAGTGCTCATTTTTTCACGTCTCCGAAAGCGTATTTGCTGATAAGCGAGCCCAGATCGACGGCCGGCTCAGTATCGCTGATCTCGCCGCCTCGGGGCAGGATGTCGGGGGAGCCGCCAGGGGTGACGGCAATGAACTTGTCGCCGATGAGGCCTGCGGTCTTGACCGAGGCGATGGTGTCGTCGGGGAGCTTGAGATCCCGATCGAAGCGCATGGTGACCACCGCGAGGGTGTCCGTCTCCGTGCGGTGGAGCGCGATGCTCTGAACGCGTCCCACGGGAATGCCGGCCATTTCCACGTCTGCGCCGACCCGCAGACCGGAGATGTTGGTGAAGCGGGCCGTCAGCTCGAAGCCGTCGCTGGCGAAGAGCTCCATTTTGCCGAGCTTGACCGTCATGTAGGCGATGCAGAGGAGGCCGATGAAGACGAAGACGCCGACGGCCGTGGCGCGGGTGCTGCTGTTCATGAATGCTGTTCCTGAAGTTGCGCGGTAAAACAGGGTAAATATAGCTTCCGGCAGACTGCAAGGCAAGCCGGCTGCCGGCTGCGACAAAGCCTTGGGCGTCAGCTCTCGAGCCAGGCCTTCAGGCTGGCCGCAACGGCCGCATCCATGTCCTGTGCGCCGGCGTCCTGGGCTTCGCCGGCCTCGCGGCGCAGGAACTGCCTGAGGTAGGGATCCTCCGACTGCCTGAGCTCCTGGAGCCCGCCGCAGAAGGAGGAGACGCCGTCCTTGAGCACCAGCACGTGGCCGGCAATGCGCTCGAGGCTGTCGAGGTCGTGGCTGACCACGACGATGGTCATGTCGGGATAGTGGCGGTGCATGGAGAGGAGAAGGTCGTCCATGCGGGCCGCAGTGATGGGGTCGAGGCCCGAGGTGGGCTCGTCGCAGAGCAGGATCTTGGGTTCGGCCGCGATGGCGCGGGCAAGTCCTGCGCGCTTGCGCATGCCGCCGGAGAGCTCGTTGGGGTAGTAGTCGATGAATTCTTCGAGGCCCACCATGGCAAGCACCCGCAGGGCCTCGCGGCGCAGGAGAGCCTTCGGCAGGGAGAGGTGCTCGGAGAGCGGCAGGACCGCGTTTTCGCCGAGCGTGAGGGCTCCGAGCAGGGCGCCGTCCTGGAAGAGCACGCCCATGTGGCGGCGCAGCCTGCGGAAGGCCTTCCTGTCCATGGAGGCGATGTCCTGCCCGCCGATGACGATGCTGCCTCCCATGGGCTTGGAAAGGCCGATGATCTGGCGCAGGAGGGTGGACTTGCCGCAGCCGGATCCGCCGAGGATCACGGAGACGGCGCCCCCGGGAAGGACGCCTGTGACGTCCGTGAGCACCCTGCGTTCGCCGTAGCCCGCCTGGAGGCGGTCGAAGCGTATGTCCCAGCTTGCCATGGCCGCTCCTTAGAGAAAGATGGACGTGAGCACGTAGTCCGAGGCCAGAATGAGCACGCAGGAGATGACCACGCCGCTCGTGGTGGCGTTGCCCACGGCTTCCGGTCCCACGCTGTCGCGGCGCATGTGGGTGTAGTAGCCCTGATGGCAGCACACGGCCGTGACGAGCAGGCCGAAGACCAGGGCCTTGACGAAGCCGCAGACGATGTCGTCCATGGTGACGGAGGAGGAGATGCGGTAGAAGTAGGCGCCCTGGTTCATGTTGAGCATGGCCACGCCCGTCAGGTAGCCGCCAATGATGCCCACCACGTCGAAGACGGCGGTGAGCAGGGGGAAGGAGACCAGGGAGGCGGCCAGGCGCGGGCTCACCAGATAGGACATGGAGTTGATGTCCATGACGTCGAGGGCGTCGATCTGGTCCGTGATGCGCATGACGCCGATTTCCGCCGTCATGCTGGATCCGGCGCGGCCGGTGAGCATGATGGCGGTGAGCACGGGGCCGAGCTCGCGGATGAGCGAGAGGGAGACCACGGCGCCAAGAAAGCCGACGGAGCCGAACTTGATGAGCGTGTAGTAGCCCTGGAGTCCCAGCACCATGCCGCAGAAGAGGCTGATGAGCAGAATGAGGAAGAGGGACTTGTGGCCGATGACATAGATTTGGTGGAGGGTCCGCGGGAAGATCTTGGCGCTGGCGAAGATCTGGGCCAGGCCCTCGGCAAGGAAGATTGCCACGCTTCCCATGAAGCCGACGGCGTTCAGAAAGGTTCGGCCCGCGGCCGCGAATATGTTGTCCTTCATTGAGCCATCCAGGGCGCTTGCCAGTCCTGGCCTAGCGCTTCTTCTTGGAGAGGAGCATGGGGGCGCCGAGGCCGGCGCTCTTGAGCCGCTGGCGCAGGGCCTGATCGTCCTTCTCCGTGCCCTTGACGGTGAGGTTCAGGCTGAAGCCCGTGCCGAGGCTGCGGATGACGCAGCTGAAGCCCTTGCGGGCGTAGCGCTTCTGTTCGCTCTTGGCGGCCTCCTGGGACTTCACCGTGGCCAGGCGGTAGGTGTAGGTGAAGGTGGGAACGCCGGGCTCCGCCTTCTCCTGCGGCTGGGCCTGGGGCTTGGGCTTGATGGCGTCCTTGAGGGGCGACTGGGCGGGCACGCCCTGCGGCTGGGGCTTCTGGGCCTGGGGGCGCTGGGCGTCGCCCGCTTCCTCGACGTTCTGGCCAGCCTGGCCGTCCTGTCCAGCATCGGCGTTCCGGCCGTCCTGCCCGTTCTGATCGCCTTGGCCGTCCTGGCTGGCGGGATCGTCCTGGCCCTGCGCAGGCTCTCCGTCCGGCCGCTGGCCAGGCTGTGCGGCCTGCTGGCCTGCCGGCTGCAGCATGCCCGCAATCTCTTCGAGGTGCTTTTCCGGATTCTGGCCGCGGCCGACCATGAAGCCCATGAAGAAGCACCAGCCAAGGGTCACGGCGACGACGGCGACGGCCAGCGCAAAGGCGGGCGCGCTTAGGGTCAGGACGAAGTGGGACGTGCCGTCGCGCCCCTGGGTCTGCCGGAAGAAGTTCTGCAGATGCATTGCCATGGCTTTCTCTCTGGGGGATGCGCCCGCGGGCCGCGGGCGCGGCTACTACATGTGCTCGGGGGCGCTCACGCCCATGAGGCCGAGGCCGCTGGCAACGGCCTGGGCGGCCGCGCGCAGCAATGCCAGGCGCGCGCAGGCGATGGCCTTCGTTTCCGCCTTGAGGATGGGGTACTTGGCGTAGTAGCTGTGCAGGAGCTGGGCCAGCTCCATGAGGTAGTGGCTCACGTGGTGCACGTTGAGGGTTCGCGCGGCCGTCTCCACCATGTCCTGGAAGAGGGCCAGCTTGCGCAGGAGGAGCATGTCGTCCTGCGTGTCCAGGCCTGAGAGGCCCTCGAGGCTGGAGCGTTCGGGCAGGACGACGCCGGCGTCGGCGGCCCTGCGCAGCACGGCCTTGATGCGGGCGTGGGCGTACTGGACGTAGTAGACGGGATTTTCCATGGTGCGCTGCTTCACGGCCTCGAGGTCGAAGTCCACGGCGGCGTCGGTCTTGCGCGAGAGGAACATGAAGCGGGCCGCATCGACGCCCACCTCCTTGACCACGTCGGCGAGGGTTTCGAAGGTGCCGGCGCGGGTGGACATCTCCACGGGCTTGCCGGCCACGAGCAGGTTGACGAGCTGGATGAGCACCACGTCGAAGGAGGCGGGATCCCGGCCCATGGCCTGGACGGCGGCCTTCATGCGCGGGACGTAGCCGTGGTGGTCGGCACCCCAGACGTCGATGAGCCAGTCGTAGCCGCGACCGTACTTGTCGTGGTGGTAGGCAATGTCGGAGGCGAAGTAGGTGAGGGAGCCGTCGGACTTGCGCAGCACCCTGTCCTTGTCGTCGCCGAGCTTCGAGGTCGCAAACCACAGGGCGCCGTCCTTCTCGTAGGTGTAGCCGGCGTCCTTCAGGGCCTGGAAGGCCCTGTCCACCTTGCCGCCGTCGACCAGGGTCTTCTCGGAGAACCAGACCTGGTGCTCCACGCGGAAGTCCGCAAGATCCTGCTTGATGCCGGCAAGGATCTGGTCCTTGGCGTAGGCATAGCAGCGCTCCTGGCCTTCGGCGTCCGAAAGCTGGGCGAGTCCGGGATCCTGGTCCAGCATCTCTTTGGCGATGTCGACGATGTAGGATCCGCGGTAGTATTCCTCGGGCTCGGGCATGGGCCGGCCGGCAAGGCCGCGCAGGCGGTACCACACGGCAAGGCCGAGCAGGCGCATCTGCCGGCCTGCGTCGTTGATGTAGTATTCGGTCGTGACATCGTAGCCGGCCTTGCGCAGGATGCGCGCAAGGCTGTCGCCGGCCGCGGCCCCCCTGCCGTGGCCCACGTGCAGGGGGCCGGTGGGGTTGGCGGAAACGTACTCGACTAGGGCCTTCCGGCCCTTGCCGGCGCTGGACTCGCCGAAGGCGGAGCCCTTTTCTTCGGCCTCGAGCACGACCCGGCGCCAGAAGGCCTGGGAGAAGGTGACGTTGCAGAAGCCGGGACCCGCGGTCTCGGCGCGTTCGACGTCCTGGGCGTGATCCTTGAGAAAGGCGCAGAGCTCGGCAGCCACGTCCCTGGGGGACTTTTTGAGAGGCTTGGCCAGCAGGAGCGCCATGTTGGTGGCGCAGTCGCCGTGCTTCGGATCCTTGGGCGGCTCCACCACGGCCTTGGCCGGCCATTCCAGTCCTTTTTCCTTGAGGAAGTCCGCCAGGGCGGAGCGCACGATGTCGAATGCCTGCATGTCTATGAAACTCCTGAAAGTCGTTGACGCCGGAAAGGGGGAGGGAGGGCCGCCACTAGAGATAGCCCTCCAGGGAGGCCTGGTCGCAGGCAAGGCCCACGCTCACGCCGTCCATGCTGGGGACGCACTTCGAGACCATCTTGCCGAGCACGGCCTTGGGACCCACTTCAAGATAGTTCCGCATGCCGTCGCGGTGCATGCTCTCCATGATCGCAATCCAGCGCACCGGGGAGACCATCTGGACCAGCATGGCCTCCTTGAGGCTCTCGCCGTCGGCCAGCGGGCCGCCCGTGACGTTGGAGTAGACGGGACAGGAAGGCTTGCGCCAGACGGCCTTCTTCAGCATCTTGGCAAGCTCGTCGCAGGCGCCCTGCATGCGCGGGGAGTGGAAGGCGCCGCTCACCTCGAGGGCGATGGCGCGGCCCTTGGCCGCCTTGGCCTTCTGGCCCACCATGTCCACGGCCTCGCGGTCGCCGGAGACGACGTACTGGCCGGGGGTGTTGTAGTTGGCAACGAGGATGGTGAGGCCGGTCTCCTTCGCCGTCTCGGCCACCATGGCCTCCACCTGCTCCAGGGGCAGCTTCACGATGGCCGCCATGGCGCCCTTCCCGTCGGGGTCGCTGCCGGCCATGAGGGCGCCTCGAAGCGACACGGCGGCCAGGGTCGTGTCGAGATCGAGCACGCCGGCTGCGCACAGGGCGCTGTATTCGCCGAGGCTGTGGCCGGCGCAGGCCTGGGGGCGCACCTTCTTCGAGAGCGCCTGCCACAGGGAGAGGTTCATGGCGGTGAGCGCCGGCTGCAGGGCGCGGGTGTCGGCCATGGCCTCCTTGTCGCCCTCCCAGTAGATGCCCCGCAGGGGGAGGCCGCTGGCCGCTTCGGCCTTCTTCCAGATGTCCATGGCGTCTTTGGAGCTGTCGGCGACGTCGCGTCCCATGCCGGGAATCTGGGCGCCCTGGCCCGGGAAAAGAAGGGAGAATTCCTGCATCGTGGTGCGTCCTTGATGTGCCGCCCGCCGGGCGGGTAGGAGGGGAGGAGAGACTGCCCTTATTACGTTGTTTTGTTTCGGCTTGCAAGTGCAGAGCCTGCGGGGTAAAAAGTAGTTTCGCCGCTCCAGACCATCCGTTGTTCGGGCCTTTCTGCGCGGGGCGGTCTAGGCGCGCAGGCCTTCTCGATGCAGACTCCCCCATGAAGCAGCCAACACCCACGCCGGAAGCGCTCCGGGCCTACTATGCCGGCCTTGGCCAGGATCTGGCCATGGACCAGGCGGTCCCCCTCGCGGCCTATCTGGACATGCTCGTGCGCTGGAACAGGCGCATGAACCTTGTCGGCGCGCGCACCTGGCAGGAAGCCGCCCTGCTCGCCCTGGACAGCCTTCCCCTGGCGCGCCTGCTTGACCGGCTTCCCCTGCCCGCGGCGCCCTGCGTCTGGGATCTCGGCGCCGGTGCCGGCCTGCCCGGCATTCCCCTGCGCTGCGTGTGGAAGCGGGGCGTCTGGCACCTTGTCGAGGCCAGGGAAAAGCGCGCCCTCTTTCTGCGCCAGGCCGTCTTCGCCCTGAAGCTTGAGGCGACGAAGGTCTTCATGGGCCGGGCCGAAGCCTTCATGGCCAGGGAAGGGGCCTGCGACTGCCTCGTGAGCCGCGCCTTCATGCCCTGGGAGCGGCTGCTTGCCTTTGCCGGCCCCCATGTGGCCAGCGGAGGCTTCGCCGTCTTCATGCGCAACGAGTCCCTTGCCGGGGAGCCCCTCCCCGAAGGCTGGCGCCTGCACGCCGAAGCGGCCTACGAGGCCGGCGGCAAGGCGCGGCGCCTCGCGGTGCTGGCCAGGGAAGGGCAGGGAGCGGTGGCATGACGGCAGACGACAGGGCCTTTTCCGCCTTCACGGACGCCGGCGGCAGGACCTGGCTTCTTAGGGGCTGCTTCTGGGTGTTCGCCACGGTGCTGCTGGCCTTTGCCATGCGCATGCTCGAGTGGCCCGCCTGGCACGATCCCGAATACCGCCTGGGGAGCGAATGGCTGCTCGCCACCCACGACGCCTACCACTGGGTCGCCGGCGCCGAGGGCTTCGGCTTCGGGACGGGGCATCCCATGAGCGAGATGCTCCGGCTCATGGCAAAGGCCGTGAACCTGCCCCCCGTGACCGTGGCCTTCTGGTTCCCCGCCGTGCTCTCGAGCCTCGTGGCCGGCACCGTCTGCGCCTGGGTCTGGGCGCTGGGAAGCCTCGAGGCGGGCGTGGCCGCAGGCCTGCTGACCTCCATCGCGCCGGGCTTTCTCGCCAGAACCCTGCTCGGCTTCTACGACACCGACCTCGTCACGCTCTTCTTTCCGCTCTTCATGACCCTGGCGCCCGCAAGCTGGGCCATGCGCTTCATGCTCGTGCCCAACATGCTGCTCCAGAAGCTGGCGGCCAGCTTCGGCCCGCAGTCCATGCGGCGCTTCTTTGGGGGCGCCTCCCAGATGCACTTCGGCAACCCCCTGCGCTGGCAGTGGGTCTGCGTGCTCGGGCTTTCCGGCGTCGTCTCCTGGTGGACCCAGGAGTGGCACTCGGTCTTTCCCTATCTCATCCGCTACAACGTGTGCCTGCTGCTGTGCATGAGCCTCTTTCTGGCGCCGAGGGGGCGCAGGAAGCTTCTGCTCGTCGGCGCCATGGCCTACGCCCTGCCGGCCCTGGCCGGCCCGTGGGGCTTTGGGCTCAGCGTTGCCGTCATGTTCGCCGTGGCCGAAAGCGCCCGGCTCCAGCGCTTCTTCACCGACTGGCGCGTGCTTGCCCTGCTGTGGCTGGCAGCCGCCTGGCTCATGGTCAGGGGCGAAATCTTCCAGGCCGTCGCCAACCACGTCCAGGCCTACCTTAAGCACGCGGCCGACGCCAAGGGCGCAGGGGAGGCCGCCATCGTCTTCCCCTCGGTCGCCCAGTCCATCATCGAGGTGCAGGACCTGAGCCTGCGGGCGGCCCTTTCCTACTTCCATCCCTGGATGGAGGCCTCGGTGGCGGGCCTGGCCGGCTACGCCCTGGTCTGCTTCCGCCGCCCCGGCGCCCTCTTCCTGCTGCCGCTGGCGGCCCTCGCCATCCTGAGCACGAAGCTGGGCGGCCGCATGGTCATGTTCGGCGCGCCCGTGGTCGCCATCGGCATCGTCCTGCCGGTCTGCTGGCTGCTTCGCCGCCTCGTCGCCGAGCGCTACCGCGGGGCGCCCTGCGGCATTGCCGCCAGCCTGCTCGCCGGCTCGCTGCTCGTGGCTCCCTTCGTGGAGCTCATTCCCGCCATGAGCCAGGGGCCGATGATCAACCGCCGCCACGCCGAAGCCCTGGCCCGCATCCAGACCATCACGCCGAAGAACGCCATGGTGTGGCTGTGGTGGGACTGGGGCTATGCGGCCCACCACTTCTCCCGCAGGGCCACCATTGCCGACGGCGCCCAGCACGGCGGCCCCTCGCTCTACCTGCCGGCGGCCGTCTTTGCCACGGACAATCCCCGCTTCGCCCGCCAGCTCATACGCTACACCGCAGAGGCCGGCGGCACGCCAGGCGACGTCTTCAAGGGCCTGGACGCCGTCCAGGCCCAGGCCCTCGTGGAGCGACTCCGCTCGCCGGACACCCCGCTCGTCAAGGGCAAGGGCCGGCAGTTTGTCGTGGTGAGCTTCGAGATGCTGCGCCTGGGCTTCTGGATCTCCAACTTCGGCGGCTGGAACTTCCTCCAGGCCAAGGGCGAGGGCGGGGCGCTCTCCATCGTCCCCCAGGCCCTGGCCTACAAGCTCGACGCCGGCCAGGTCCAGGTGCAGGGCGGCGGCTCCCCCGTCCATCCCTGCTCCATCAACGTCTTCGAGGAGACCGGCGTCACCTGCCGCAACTACGTCCAGGAGTGGTTCGACAGCCACCGCGACGCCTCGCCCGAGGAGCAGAAGGCCTTCCTCAACACCCGCCGCAACGTGAACTTCTTTTTCAACCGGGTCACGGGCGAGAAGCTCGCCATGGACGCGCGCCTCTACAACTCGCTCATGGTCCAGCTCCTCCTGGCCGATCCCCAGGATCCCCGCTTCTCCCCCTATTTCAAGCTGCTCTACGACAACGTCTTCGCCAGGGTCTACGAGGTGATGTAGGGCGCTAGTGGTGGTAGGGAATGCGGTGAAGCAGGCATTCGGCCCGGTAGATCTGCTCGAGCAGCACGACCCTGGCCAGCTCGTGGGGCAGGGTCATGGCGCCAAGGCGGATGAGCCGGCGGGCCCTCTCCCGCACGCCGTCCGCCAGCCCGTAGGGCCCGCCGACGACAAAGCAGGGCGTGCCCTGCGCGTCGCGGTCGAGCTTGTCGAGGAAGCGGGCAAAGCCCTCCGAGCTGAACTCCTCCCCCCGCTCGTCCATGGCGAGCAGCAGGTCCTGGGGGCCAATTTCCCTGAGGATGCGCTCGCCCTCGACGGCGCTCCGCCGCGCCGGCTCCAGCGAGGGATCGGCGTCGCGCACCTCGGCCACGGCGAGCTTGCGGAAGCGGGCTATGCGCTTTGCGTACTCGCCGGCGGCATCCTTCCAGTAGCCGGTCCTGATCCGGCCCACGCACACAAGACGCAGAGGTTTGCCAAGCATGTCTCGTTCCCCTTTTTCCGGGCTGTCCGCCAGCCTTGACGACGCTGCCAGGCTCCTTCGGGCCGGCGGGCTCGCGGCCTGCCCCACGGAAACCTACTTCGCCGTTGCCTGCGACGCGCTGAACAGCGCGGCGGTGGACAGGGTGTATCAGGCCAAGGGACGGCTGGCAACGAAGCCCCTGCCCCTCGCGTGCGCGGACCTGGACATGGCGCTGGCCGTGACGCAGGAGCTTCCGGGCGGGGGCGGGGAAGCGGTGCATCCCGCCTTCTTCGCCTTCTGGCCAGGCCCCCTGACGCTCGTCCTCGCGGCGAGACCCGGCCTCTTCAACCCCAAGCTCGTCGATGCCAGGGGCAAGATTGCCCTGCGCGTCACCCCGCATCCGGCCGCCCGGGCCCTTGCGCGCGCCGTCGGCGGTCCGCTCACGGCAACATCCGCCAATCTCCAGGGACGGCCGCCGGCGAGGCTGGCCGGCGAGCTCGATCCGGCGCTGCTGGCGCATCTGGACGGCGTCCTCGACGCCGGTCCCGAACCGCAGGGAGGACTCCCCTCCACCATCGTCGAGCCCCTCGGGGGGCTGAAGGCCCGACTTGTCCGGGAAGGGGCCGTGTCCGCCCGCGCCCTGGCGGAGCGGGGCATAGCGCTGGCCTGAGCGCGGCGAAAGGGGCTCGCCCCCGCCAGGCCAGCCTGCGTCCCTGCCAGGGCCGGCAGAGCGCTCCGGATCGTCGCGGTGCACGGCAGATCTCAGCTCTCCCATCCCTTGCGTGCGGTCCGCCATGAGGGCATACTTTAGGATGCGGCCCGACAAGGAGGACAACGCATGGAAAAGCAGCTGACCTGCCCCCTGTGCAAGGGGAGCTTCCCCGTTTTCGCCAACCCAGCGCCCACGACGGACGTTATCATCCACGGGCCCGGCGGGCGCGTCGTGCTCATAGCCCGCAGGAACGAACCCCTCGGCTGGGCCCTTCCCGGCGGCTTCGTCGACGAGGGCGAGTACGTGGAGGACGCGGCCCGCAGGGAGATGCAGGAGGAGACCGGCCTCGACGTGGTGCTCGAGGGCCTGCTCGGCGTCTATTCGAGGCCCGACCGCGATCCGAGGCGCCACACCCAGACCACCGTCTTTGTGGGCGTTGCCACCGATCCGGCCGCGCTCAAGGCCGGCGACGACGCAGGCGATGCCGTCTGGACCGATCCGGCTTGTCCGCCGTCGCCCCTGTGCTTCGACCACGCCCGCATGCTTGCCGACTACCTCGAGTACCGCGCCGGCCGGCGCGCCCTGGCGTCGCTTTCCACCGACTGGCTCGCCACGCCCCAGGGAAGGACCGGCGGCAGGAAGGCGTAGCTGAGCTTCGCTTCCCCGCACCGCTTCCCCCGCCCCTTTTTCAGCGCCGGCCGCGGCCGGTGTCCCGGAGGTTTCCATGATCACAGCCCTGCTGCAGTGCAATCCCGTCACCGGCGACATCCGGGGCAACGTGGAGATGATTTCCCAGGCCGTGCGCGACGCGGCCGCCAGATCCCCCCAGGTCAACCTCTGCGTGACGCCCGAGCTGGCCCTCTCCGGCGTCAATCCCGGCGACTACCTTTCCATGAACGACTTCGTCGAAGGCTGCCGGAAGGGGCTGGACATGCTGGCCGAGCGCTTCAGGGACGGCCCCGATCTGCTCGTGGGGGCGCCCGTGGTGAGCGTCTACAACGCCTCCCTGCTCAGCAACGCGGCCGTCCACGTTCACGGCGGCGGCTGGGACGTGGTCTCGCGCAAGATCCGCCCCAAGAGCAGCCGCGACCCCGAAGCGCGCTTCTTCGACCGCGGCGTCACCTGCGGCATGCTCACCGTCGAAGGCTGGCGCCTCGGCGTGGTGCTGTGCGAAGCCGACACCGAGGCGGAGTTCTGGACCGTGCAGGGCACGGACCACAACCCCCTGCTCGACCTCATCGCCCGCGGCGTGGACGGCCTGGTCTACATGGCTGCCGTGCCCTACACCATGGGCACCCGCGCCGAGGCCGAGGCCGTGCTCACCCACGTGGCCGCCCGCCACCACGTCCATCTGCTCAGCGTCAACGCCGTCGGCGGCAACGACGGCCTCGTCTATGCCGGCCAGAGCCTGGCCCTCGACCCCACGGGCCTCGTCTACGCCAGAGGGCGCTCCTTCGAGGAGGACGTGCTCGTGGTGGACATGGCCGAAGGAAACGCCCCCGTGGCGGACGTCCCCGCCTGCTGGGAGGCGGGCGTGCTCGGCGCGCTCACCCTGGGCACCCGCGACTTCGTGCACAAGTGCGGCGTTTCGCGCGCCGTCCTCGCCCTGTCCGGCGGCATGGACTCGGCCCTCGTGCTCGCCGTTGCCGTCGATGCCCTGGGCGCGGACAACGTCACTGCCGTGCTCATGCCCTCGCCCTATTCCAGCAGGGGCTCGGTCGACGATTCCGTCAAGCTTGCCGGCAACCTCGGCGTCAGGTACGCCGTCGTGCCCATCGAGCCCATGATGCAGGCCTTCGCCGGCGCCATGAAGCCCTGCCTCGACCTCTTCGAAACCTACGAGGGGGACTTCACCTTCGAGAACATTCAGGCCCGCATCCGGGGCACCCTGATTTCCTCCCTGGCCAACCGCGCCAGGGCCCTGGTGCTCAACACCGGCAACAAAAGCGAGGGCGCCGTCGGCTACTCCACCCTCTACGGCGACGCCGTGGGCGCGCTCGGCGTCATTGCCGACCTCACCAAGACCCAGGTCTACCAGGTGGCCGAGTGGTACAACAAGGCCAAGGGGCGGGAGGTCATTCCCCGCGCCATCTTCGAGAAGGCGCCGTCCGCCGAGTTGCGGCCGGGCCAGAAGGACTCCGACACCATTCCGCCCTACGACGAGCTCGACCCCATCATCGAGGCCGTCATCTCGGCCGAGTCCCGCGTGCCGGCAGGCGATCTCGGCCCCCGCGCCGAAGAGGTGCGCACCCGCATCTTCCGCGCCGAGTTCAAGCGCCGCCAGGAGCCCCAGCCCCTCTACGTGAGCCAGCGCCCCTTCGGCAGGGCCTGGTCGGTGCCCCTGGCCGGCCGCTTCCGCCTGCCCGAGTAGCGCGGCAGGCATCCCCGCACCGGAGCTTGAAGCCTGCGTGAGGCTGGTGTAGGAACGTTCACTTTTCACGACAGACATCCTCAGGAGGGATTTCCAATGGCTGAAGCACCAGAAAAAAATCTAGCTATGGACATCGTCCGCATCACCGAAGCCGCGGCGCTTGCCTCGGCGCGCTGGCTCGGCCGCGGCGCTAAGGAGTCCGGCGACGGCGCGGCCGTCGAGGCCATGCGCAACAGCTTCACCACGCTGCACATCGACGGCGTCGTGGTCATCGGCGAGGGCGAGAAGGACAAGGCCCCCATGCTCTACACCGGCGAGAAGGTGGGCATGGGCGACGGCCCGGTCCTCGACGTGGCCGTCGATCCCGTGGAGGGCACCAACCTGCTCGCCTACGGCCGTCCCAACGCCATCTCCGTCATGGGCGTGGCCCCCCGCGGCTCCATGTTCAGCCTTGACCGCTCCTTCTACATGCAGAAGCTCGTCGTTGGCGCCGAGGCCAAGGACGTCGTCGATCTCGACGCGCCCGTCGACGTGAACCTGGAGCGCGTGGCCAAGGCGCTCGGCAAGAAGGTCAGCGACCTCGTGGTCTTCGTCCTCGACAAGCCCCGCCACGCCAAGCTCATCGAAGACATCCGCAAGGCCGGTGCCCGCATCACGCTTGCCACCGACGGCGACGTGGCCGGCGCCCTCATGGCCGCCGATCCGCGCAGCGAAGTCGATATCATGATGGGCACCGGCGGCACCCCCGAGGGCGTCATCACCGCCTGTGCCCTCAGGGGCCTCGGCGGCCAGATCCTCGGCCGCCTCGATCCCCAGTCCTATCCCGAGAAGGAAGCCATCCAGAACGCCGGCTGGGATCTGCGCGAGATGCTCTCCACCAGCGATCTGGTCAAGAGCGACGACTGCTTCTTCGCCGCCACCGGCATCTCGGGCGGCGACTTCCTCCACGGCGTGCGCTATTCCGGCCGCCATGCCATCACCCACTCCATGGTGCTCAGAGGCAAGACCGGCACGATACGCTACGTGGAGTCCTTCCACGACATCAACCGCCTGCGCCAGCTCAGCGCCGTGGCCTACTAGCGAAGGCCCCGGACAGCAGGGCGCGGGCGCGCCCAGCGCTTCCTGCCGCTCCGCCGGGCCGCGCCGCGGCCTGGCGGAGCTCCCTCGTTTCCGGGACTTGCGGGGTGCATCCATGCTCCAGCTGCTTCTTGTCCTTGCGGCCATTGTTCCGCTCCTGCTTCCCGCCCAGGCTCTGGGCGCCGACGGCAGGCCCTCCCTGGACCGCATGATCGGCTCCATGATCATGTGCGGCTTCCGGGGCGCCGAGCTTGCGCCGGACGATCCCGTGCGGCGCCTGCTCAAGGAGGGGCGTCTTGGCCACGTCATCCTCTTCGACCGCGACATGGCCGCCGGAGGCTCCCGCAACGTCGTCTCCAAGGCCCAGCTCAGGCGCCTGACGGACGATCTGCGCGCCGTCGCCGCAAGGCCTCTGCTCATCGCCGTCGATCAGGAAGGGGGCAGGGTGGCCCGGCTGCTGCCCAGGCACGGCTTTGCCCCGATTCCCTCCGCCAAAGCCATGGGGCAGGACACGCCCGCCGCGACGGAGCGCCTTGCCCTCGGCCTGGGCCGCGAGCTCAGGGAGGCCGGCATCAACCTGGACTTCGCGCCGGTCGTGGACATCGATGCCGCAAAAGCCCCGCGCGTCTCCCTGGTCGCCAGCCAGGAGCGCTGCTTCGGCCGGGATCCCGAACTGGCCTCCCGCCATGCCCTGGCCTTCGGCGCGGGGCTCGCCAAGGCTGGCATCGTCCCCTGTCTCAAGCATTTTCCGGGCCTTGGCTGCGCTTCCGGCGACACCCATCTCGGGCGCACCGACATCACCGCCTGCTTCGACAGACCCCGCGATCTGCTCCCCTACCGCATGGCTGCCGCCCAGGGCTGGCCCGGCATGGTCATGGTCAGCCACGCCGACTGCGCAAGCCTCGATCCCGACCGTCCGGCATCCCTGTCCCGCGCCGTCGTCGAAGGCCTCCTGCGGGGCCAGATAGGCTGGCAGGGCGTCGTCGTGAGCGACGATCTGCAGATGCGGGCCGTGGCGGACCACTACGCCCTGGAAGAAGCCGTGCGCCTTGCCGTGGACGCCGGCGTGGACATCCTGCTTTTTGGCAACAACCTGCACTGGGATCCCGACATGGCGGAGCGCGCCTTCACGGCGCTGCGCCGCCTGGTCGATTCCGGCGCCGTGCCTCAAGCCCGCATCGAAGCCTCGTGGCTTCGCATCCAGAACCTGCTGAACCGGCTGGAACGCGCCGGACAGGCAGGCTTGTAGCCCGCGCGGACCCCGCGCAAGGAAGACGACTATGCAGTACACGCTCAACGCCCTGGCCAGGGGAACCCTGGCGCTGGCCTGCCTTACCCTCTGCCTGGCCCAGCCGGCCCCCTGCGCGGGACCGAAGCAGAAGGCGCCGAAGCCTGCGCCCAGCCAGGCCGCGCCAGTGCCGGGCAAGGCCTTCGACGTCTACCGGGGCCAGCCCGACATGACAGAGGACGAGATCGTGCGCTTTGCCGGCGACATCGGGAGCTTCCGCTCCTGGAGCAGGGCGACGGGCGAAGAGGCGCATCCGGCGCTTGCCGGCGGAAAGCCGGGCTTCGTCTATTCGGCCGCGGCATCCTCCTGGGCCTCGTCCCGAGGCTGGGACCCCGTGCGCTTCTTCTGCGTCATGGGGCGCACGGCCGCTGCCATGGCCATCGTTTCCGAAGGCGGCGACCTCAAGTCCCGCCCCCGCGACATGCCTGCCGTTTCCGAGAAGGAGTGCGGGCTTGTCCGCAGGCATCTGGGCGAGCTGCTGCGGGCTGCCAGCGGCGGAGACGCGCCCAAGCCCAAGTCCCGCTAGGGATACGCTGAACAATGCATCATCGGCTCGACTGCTCCTTGACATTTCAAGGAGCTAGTCGAGCCATCTCGCTGAAAAACGCCTATTATCAGTGCGTCCCTCGGGGAGCTGACCCCTCGGATGCCTGTCGCCTCCGCACGGGGAGGAAGAGGCACGGCTGCGTGACCAGGCGCCCTTCTGTCGGGCGTCGCCGGCCTCGCCCTGCCGCGAGCTGGTCCAGTCATGAACCGGCCCTGTTCGGCCTGGCGCGGCGCTCGCCCCGCTGGGCCTGGTGGGCCTGGACGATCTGGACGAGCTGGCCCGGCCTGGCTGGCCTGATCTTTCGCGGTTAGTCGCCCTGCTTCTGGGCACCCTGCTTCTGGGTGGCATCGGCCTCGCCCCAGTGGGCCGCCATGAGCTGGCTTCCGAGATCGTCGTCCATGCCGTAGCGCTTTCGGAAGGCGTCCTGGCTGTCGGAGTCGCCGATGAGGTACAGCTTGTCGCCCATCCTGAAGACGTAGGTGGCAACGGGATTGACGGTCACCGAGCCGTCTTCGCTGTGCACGGCGAGCACGCTGCAGCGGGTGTTGTTGCGTATGCCACTTTCCTTGAGGGTCTTGCCGGCGAGGCGTCCGTGCACAGTGTAGCAGAACACGGCCAGGCGCTCGTTGAGCATGATCATGCTGTCCGGGGAGAGCAGGTTGACCACGGTGGAGCTCACGAGCGAGGAGAGCGAGAGCACGAGATCTGCGCCGGCCGAGTGCAGGCCGCTCACGTTGCGGTCCAGCGAGGCGCGCGAGATGATCTGGGCGTCTGGGCGCAGCTTGCGGCAGTAGATGGTGAGGTAGATGTTGGAGTCGTCGTCGTGGGTGGTGACGATGATGGAGGGCGCCGTGCGGATGCCGGCCTGCTCCAGCACGTTGAGATCCGCGGCGTCGCCGCAGACGATGGGGGTTGATCCCACCTTGAGGTTGGGCTTCTTGTCCACGATGATGCAGGGAATCTCGCGTCTGGACAGGCTTCTGGCCACGGCAACGCCCACGCGGCCGGCACCGAGGATGATGGCTGCCTGCTGGTTTTCCGGCACGCTGTCGGCCTGGCTCACCAGGCGGTTGAAGGCTTCAAGCTGTTCGTCGGTGCCGGCGACGACGAGCACGGTCGAGTTGGTGAAGACCGTGTCCAGGCGGGGCAGGGAGAAGATGCCGCGTTCCCAGACGCCGACCACGTTGACGCCGGTGTCGTGGCGCAGGGCGCTCTGCAGCAGCGTCTTGCCGGCAAGCGGGGTGCGCATGACGGGCGCCTCGCCGATGCAGATGCGCCCGAAGCGGCCGAGCACGCTGAGGCGGCGGCTGGGCTTGATGACGCGCCTGGCGAGCGCCTCGCCGAGCAGGCTGTAGAAGTGGAAGCAGCGCGAGCAGCCCGCCATGCGCAGGACGTCTCTGGCCGCCAGCTGGGCCACGCCCGTCACGATGGTGAGCTTGGGCGCCGCCTCGCGGGCCGAGAAGACGACGTTGCAGCTGCGCACGTCCGAGTCGAGGACCACGAGCTGGGCTGCCTTGTCGGCCTGCAGGCGGCGGTAGGTTTCGGGGTTGTCGTGCCAGCCGAGCACGGCATTGAAGCCCTGGTCGATGAAGGCCAGGGCCTTCTGGGTGTCGTCGCAGATGAGGATGGTCTCGACGCCGACGCGGCCGAGGGCGAGCGCCAGATCCAGGGCTATGGGATCGGTGCCGGCGATGAGCACGTGGCCGGCCGTCTCCGGCGGCAGCGACCGCGGCACCCGCTCCTTCTTCTGCCGCTCCAGCCATGGTTGGTAGATGTGCTGGATGAAGGTGAAGGGCAGGATCACCATGAAGAAGAGTATGCCGAAGAGCAGAACCAGAATGGAGAAGGCTCGGCCGAGGTCCGTCGTGAAGGTGATGTCGCCGAAGCCGAGGGTCGTCATGACCGTGAGCGACCAGTACAGGCCCGTCAGCCAGGAGTGCTGCTGGCCCTCGTAGAGCATGATGTATCGGAAGGCGATGCTGAAGACCGCAAGCGACAGGATGAGGATGACCGCGAAGAGCCGCACGGAGGATGCGTGCTTTCTGGCCGCGCCCTTGGACATGAGGGTCATCAGCATCTCAAGGGGAAGAAATTTCATCATGCGTTGATGCTCCGGCAGGGGGGAGGGCGCCCGCGCCGTCGGCGCCGGGAAAGGCCCTGCCTGCCATATTCGGCCATATGGGCCTTGAGCGCAATGCAAAAGTTCCCGTCCAGATCCGGGCGCGGGGCGCATTGCGCAGGCCTGTGAAGTCGATTAAGGTTTTCGCCATATCTCCAAAGGAGGACGCCGCTTATGGTATTCGACACGATACGCCAGATGGGCGAACGGGCCCGCCAGGCCTCCAGGCTCATGGCCAGCGCCAGCCCCAAGGCCAAAACGGACATGCTCTACGCCCTGGCCAGGCTGCTCATGGAGCACAGGAAGGACATCATTGCCGTCAACGCCAAAGACGTGGAGGATGCCCGCAAGCTCGGCCTCGATGCCCCCCGGCTTGACCGCCTGACCCTCACGCCGGCCATTGTCGAAGAGATGCACAAGGCCTGCATCCACGTGGCCGAGATGCCCGATCCCATCGGTGCCATGGACCGCCAGTGGCAGCGCCCCAACGGCATCCTCGTCGGCAAGATGCGCGTGCCGCTCGGCGTCGTTGCCATGATCTACGAGGCCCGTCCCAACGTCACCGTCGATGCGGCCATACTCTGCCTCAAGGCCGGCAACGCCGTCATCCTGCGTGGCGGGCGCGAAGCCGTCAACTCCAACCGCTACCTCGCCTCCATGCTCCAGCAGGCGCTGCAGGAGGCCGGCCTTCCCGAAGACGCAGCCCAGCTCGTGCAGACCACGGACCACGCCGCCGTGACTGCCCTGTGCCGGCTCGACGAATTCGTCGATGTCATGATCCCCCGCGGCGGCGAAGGCCTGGTGCGCACCGTCACGGAAGCGGCCACCATGCCCGTGCTCAAGCACTACAAGGGCATCTGCCACTGCTACGTCGATGCGTCTGCAGACCTCGACAAGGCGCTTGGCATCGTGTTCAACGGCAAGGTGCAGCGCCCGGGCGTGTGCAACGCCCTCGAGTGCCTCCTTGTCCACAGCGCCTGCGCCGAGGTCTTCCTGCCCATGGTCGCCGAGCGCCTCGGCAAGGCCGGCGTCGAGTTCCGCGCAGACCCGCGATCCCTGCCCCTGCTCGGTCCGACGGCCAGGGCCATGCAGCCCGACGACTGCGGCATGGAGTTCCACGACCTCATCCTCGCCGTGCGCGTCGTCGATTCCATGGACGAGGCCCTGGACCACATCGCCAGGTACAACTCGAACCACACCGAAGTCATCTGCACCAACGACCACGCCAACGCCATGCGCTTCCTCCGCGAGGCCGACGCCTCCATGGTGGGCGTCAACGTCTCCACGCGCTTCAACGACGGCGGACAGCTCGGCCTCGGCGCGGAGATCGGCATCTCCACCTCCAAGCTGCACGCCTACGGCCCCATGGGCGTCATGGAGCTGACGACCACCAAGTTCGTGGTGCTGGGCGACGGCCAGGTGCGCGGCTGATGGCAGCCGGCTCGCCGGCCGAAGGGCAGGGCATAGCCGTCCTCGGCGGCACCTTCAACCCGCTCCACGTGGGCCATCTGCGCCTTGCCATCGAGGTGCACGAGGCCTTTGCGGGCATCGCCTCCAGGGTGGACATCCTTCCCAACTCGCGTCCTCCCCACAAGGCCAATGCTTCCATCCTCCCCTTCGCCATCCGCGCCGCCCTCATTCGGGAGGCCTGCGCCCCCTATCCCTGGCTTTGCTGCAACGAACTGGAAGGAGAGCGCGAAACCCAGTCCTACACCTGGGACACGCTCGGCATCTTCGCCGGGCGCGAGCCCGGACGGCGGATCTACTTCGTGCTCGGCAGCGGGGACTTCGAGATGCTGCCCACCTGGAAGTGCGGCCTGCGCCTGCCGGAGCGCTGCACGCCGGTCGTCGTGCCGAGGGGCTTCTATCCCCTCGGGCGCTTCCAGGAGACGGCCCTTGGCTTCTGGCCCGGCGCCGAGCCTGCTGAATCAGC